>LLEQ01000033.1_pt1 | contig 14224 bp, 19 predicted proteins | sample 595901 | NCBI WGS metagenome assembly LLEQ01 (sample SAMN02919317, study PRJNA255460) | bioreactor metagenome | biome: chemostat; feature: culture 2012_25.3; material: sediment; isolation source: day86 25degC chemostat 2012 inoculated with Wadden Sea sediment taken from... | place: Germany: Bremen ... | reverse complement strand
CTGCATATTGATCATATGACCGTTGTTCACGATCGCAATGGTCAGCTCCGCGGCATTTATAGCGATAGCGCTAGTCGCGCAAATCGCAAGGCCGAGGGCAGTGGATTTCAAAGTTCTCATAATTTCCTCCCTAGCATAGCCCAGTATTGGGCCAGTCCGTTGCAGACTAGGTTTGGCCGAACGTATGCGCCAATATGATTTCCGCAAGTTCATGTACTTTTATTGCACATTTTGGTGAATTATAGAAATTTGAGGTAAGATTAGTATCTGAATACGAATATGACACAGGCGTGCGATTGGTCATCATTGCAGGCAAACACCGTCTAACGGCGTAACCATAATTGGAGCGAGCCGACCGAAAAAGAGTGAATTTAAATTTTACTTTGGCCTTCGATGCGTATGAGATTTACTGTCGAGTTTATTGCAGTAATTTCTCGAACAACGATAAGCCTTCATTCCTTCAACCAGCAAAAAAAACGAAGACAAAAGTAACAACGCATTTTGTGCAAAGTTCGAGCGTTACGAAAACTATTGTCTTGAGTTTTGCATTGAGTTTGTTTCATATATGAAATTGCAGATAAAGAGGCAATTATGGACCAGCCAGATAAATACAAGGCGCCAGCTCTTGATAAAGGGCTTGATATCATTGAGATTTTGGCATCCGAAGGGACCAGTCTAACTCAGGGCGAGATTGCGAGTCGACTTGGGCGGTCTGTAAGTGAGATTTTCAGGATGCTACATGTGCTCCGCAAACGTGGCTTGGTTGCACTAGACGAGCAAAGCGATCGATATTATCTGACGACGCACCTATTTGAACTCGCCCACCGTATTCCGATCGTCAAGCGTCTAACTGTTGCCGCAGCCCCCCGTCATGCAGCAGCTTGCCAAAAAAAATGTAATCAGTCATGTCATCTTGCCGTTCGATCCGAAGATAGTGTTGTGATTGTGGGCCAAGTGGACAATCCCGGAAACAACGTTTTAAGTGTGCGCATGGGCGCAAGAATAGAGTTATGGCGCACTTCTTCAGGACGCGTAATCTTGGCCAATAGTGATCCGGGAGAAGTTGAAAATGCACTTAAAAACCATTCCGCACCCAGATGGGATTTCAATAGGGTCATTGCGTAAAGAGCTGACACAGAGTGCGCGACTGGGTTACGAACAAATGCAAAGTTTTGTTGTTAAAGGCGTTGAGAATATTAGCGCGCCAATCCTAGGATTTGACGGTTTTGCAGCCGCCGCCCTGACCATTCCATATATTGGGCGCTTTCACGGTGGGGGTTCCAATTGAAGATTGTCGACAGCATCTGTTGGATGCCGCCGACAACATTTCGGTTCAGTTGGGTGGACCCGCTCGTCATAGCGAAAGCGACTAGATATTCACAGTTCGCAATGGATGGGGAGGGGGGGTTTTGTTTGATTCAAAACATGCTTCAACGAGAGCCATTGTTTCTATGCAGTCTTCAACTGAGGTGACCAGGAATTTGTCTTCACCAGCGTGAAAACGCTGCACATTGCTCATCACCCCAACAAATGCATCGATAAACCATGAGCCTTTAAGCGGAATTTGTTGCCAACTTCCGCCCGATTCTGCATGCCATAACTCATCTGGTTCGCCTTCCGGATAGTTCAAGTTTACGCCGATTTGGGTAATCAGCGCGCCCTTTGTGCCCTCAAAGCGAAATTTGCAATTCTGGAAGTCTGGCGCAAAGTCATGGTTGTGGTTGATTGACAATACGCAGCGCAACTTGTCACCATAGTCCAACATTGAGGTGGTGCGTGTTTGGGCCATGTCTGGTGAACGCGGGTCACCCATCGTTCTGGCAAAAACACCCTGCGGCGCGCCAACAAGCGACCTAATCAAATCAAGATAGTGAATTGAGTGCACAGCGATTTCCACGCGATCCATCGCCTTTAAGAAGGGGAATAGGTGCCAAGGTGTATTCACATTCAAATTGACTTCGATCTCGAGCAACTCACCGAGCATGCCTTTTTCAATCGCGTCGCGTACAGCGAGCATTTGCGGGCTGAACCGCAATTGAAAGTTTATCGCAGCATTTAGGTTTCTTTGCCGACAGATGCGCAAAATTTCACACGCCTGATCGAAATCAGACCCCATCGGCTTTTGAATAAGTACGGTCGAGTTTCTAGGAGTTTGTTCAAGAACTGGGGTAATAGCAGAGGGTGGCAACGCTAAGTCGTAGATCACTTCCGTTCCATTTGCGACGGCTTCATCGAGCGTTGCAAAAGCATTTGCGATCTCCCATTCTTTTGCTACCGCTGATGCTCGGTCTTTATCTAAGTCGAAGATGCCATGAACAGGGAAACCGGCCTGCGCATAAGCGGGCAGATGTGCATCCGTTACAATTCCACCAGCACCCACAATAACTATTGGCGTAACTTTGCTCGGCTTTGCCCATTTTTGTTGGAGTTCCATCATTGGCTCCCTTGTTTCTTCACCAGCAGGATATGCTCACAAAACATAACTGTCTCACTTTTCTGATTTTTCACTGTACAGCCTTCTATGACTTGACCAAACGTTGGCCGTTTTGGGTCTTCAGAAACGCGAATGATTTCGATTTCGGTTCGAATTGTATCACCTATGAAAACTGAGGTGGGGAATCTCAAACGCTCATATCCATATGTCATGGCGTGAGGATTTATTACTGTCGCAGTTAATCCAATCCCGATTGCGAATGTCATCGTGCCATGCGCAATGCGCTGGCCAAAAGGCTGTGTTTTGCAGAACTCCTCATCCATATGATGCGGAAAGAAGTCTCCGCTGTGACCAGCGTGAACTACAAAATCGGTCTCTGTAATAGTTCGCGCCAATGTTGATCGCTTTTCTCCAAGTTCGAAACTTTCGAAGAATCTTGGCTCTTCGTGCATGTCTACCTCCATTGTGCTTTTGTATATAAAATAGATTTGACATATAAAATAGTCAAGCATATGTTGGACACAAATCAGGGAGCGAACATCAATGGCGATTCAAATAGGAAGTCATGTCAGACCACCGACAGATATGCCCGAAGAGCATGGGGCAATTCCTGTATGGAATGCTGAAAACTGGTTTTATGAGGATTTTACAGTTGGTGATCAGATAAGAAGCTTGCGCCGCACCATCTCAGAAGGTGAAGCGATGCAGTTCAACATGATGGTGATGGATTTGCACCCTTATGTCGCTGACCAACACTTTGCTGAACAAGAAGGTGTTTTCGGCAAGCGGCTCGTAGCAGGCGCACAGGTGTTTTCTTATGGCTTAGGCCTAGCAGCAACAAACTGTCTGAATTCATTCTCCTACGGGTATGATCGACTTCGGTTCATCAAACCAGTTTTCATCGGTGACACAATCTACACAATTCGTGAGAACCTTTCTAAAGAGCCCAAATATGACGATATGGGACTGGTGAAGGTCAGCTACAGCGTTTTCAAGGAAGAGGGTGTTCAGGTGCTTTATTGCGAACACCTGATGACCGTTAAATATCAAGACGCTACGGCCCTCAAAAGTACCGCCAACCGACCAGCAGGTGAGGCGTAGATGAGCGGCGACTTGATTACCCTTAAAGGCATGACGTGGATCATACGCGCGGTTTTGATCCGATGGTCGTCACGTCTGAAATCTTTTGCGAAAAACGTTCGCCGTCGGTGCAAATCGTTTGGGAAAAAAAAGATCGCTTCAAGCATTTGCGGATCGCCCAATCGAGCACATGGCTGACGAGTACGATTTGATGGTCATTGATCACCCTCACGTGGGCGATATCGCCTCGTCGGGTATCCTGTTGCCGTTTGATGGCCAAGGATTTGATGACAAACTAAAAACACTTGCTGCTCAGTCAGTCGGCGTTTCACACCCATCTTACAGTTTTAATGGTCGCCAGTGGGCTTTAGCGATAGATGCCGCCACTCCAGTATCTGCTTACCGTGCGGACATGATTGAATTTGCACCCAAAACTTGGGATGAGGTCGTTGAATTGGCCGCTGACGGTCAGGTCATTTGGCCGCTCATACCCATCAACACATTGATGAGCTATTTTAATGCTCTTTCCAATTCCGGATATGACTTTGGTGACGAACCTATTGGCGTCGAATTAGAAGTAGGGGCCGAAGCACTACACCAGCTAAAACGTGTAAGTGACCACATTCCGCAAGAGTCATTCTTTCTTGATCCAATTGCGCTTATGAATGGTTATCTTGCCGGAATAGTCACGCTTATTGTCCGTATCTCTATGGCTACACAAACTACTCACGTCAGGGCTATCGGCCAAATTTGGTTAGTGTGGCTAACATTCCTGCATTTGGTGAGAATGGTCCGGTTGGGTCGCCAATTGGCGGCACTGGAATTGCAATTTCAGCCCGCACAGAGCACAAAGATTTGGCGCTAGCATACGCGTTTTGGATTGCATCTGCCGAATGCCAAACAGGTTTGTTTTTTTTGATGCGGGTGGTCAACCCGCCAACAAGACGGCTTGGACTGATGATCGCTGCAACGCTGCGGCGTCCAACTTCTTTAAAAACACACTGGAAACACTCGAAAAGTCCTATCTCCGTCCGCGCCACAAGGGATATATGGGTTTTCAAGATGTGGCCGGAGACATCGTTCGAGATTGTTTGATGGGCGCCATTTCGGAGCATGATGCCGCTCGGGAGATCAATGACCTCTATCAGAGGAGTTTTTGATGACCCCGCCCATTTATACCCATGACAATGGAATGCTGGATGGTCTGCTTGTAGTCGATTTTTCACAATTCCTTGCTGGGCCTTTGGCGGGCTTGAAGCTTGCTGATCTAGGTGCTCGCGTTATCAAAATCGAACGACCCAAAGTTGGTGATTTATGTCGCTACCTTTATTTGAGCGATGTCGAAGTTGAAGGCGCAAATACGCTATTCCACGCTATCAACCGGAATAAGCAAAGCTATTCAGCTGACCTGAAAGATAAAGGTGATCTCGAGCGCGTCCGCAAGCTGTGTGCCAAGGCTGACGTCATAATTCAGAATTTTCGCCCTGGAATCATGCAAAGGCTCGGTCTCGACTATGATGAGATCAAGGCTATTAATCCGGTGTTGTTTACGCATCGATCTCTGGCTATGGCGAAGAAGGTGATTGGAAAGATTTGCCGGGGGCAGGACCTTTTAGCGCAAGCGAGGTCGGGCTTACTTTGGCTATCGGGCGATGATGGAGACGCTCCCACAGCGATGGGATTGGCCATTGCTGATCAACTAGCCGGTAACATTGCCGTTCAAGGAATATTAGCCGCTCTGATCAAAAGCGGGAGATCGGGCAGGGGGCGCGCATATCCAGACGAGCCTTCTTGAGGCACTGGTCGACTTTCAATTCGAAGTTTTGACCACCCATGCAAATGATCAAGAGAAACGACTGCCAAAGCGCAGTGAGTACAACAACGCACACGCATATTTATCCGCCCCATATGGTATTTATCCAACTCAAAATGGATTTATAGCACTGGCTATGATGTCAGTTGTGAAGCTAGGTGAAATCATTGGCTGCGCGTCGCTTCGGGAGTTTGCCGATGAAAAACAATGGTTTGATCAGCGAGATGACATAAAGAGACTGCTAGCCGCGCATCTTAGAAGTCACACAACTGAACACTGGATGCAGATATTTGTCGCGCATGATGTCTGGGCTTCCGAAGTCTTAGATTGGCCGCAATTATTCCAGTCTACCAGTTTCAAAAACTTGATTTTTTTTCCAAGAGCTTAATCTTGGAAAAGGTGTCTCCATGACAGCGATGCGTTCTCCGATACGCGTGAATGGCGATGTGCTCAAAAGCACAAAACCAGCGCCTAAAATTGGACAGCACAATGCTGAAATTGACTGTGAGTTTGACCTCACAACTTTGAATGACCAATCTATCACCAAGGAGGAATTGATGAGATTGTTAAATAAACTATCGACTGTATTGCTGGCAGGTGCCACAGCGGTCACAATGTTTGCCGGCGCAGCAAGTGCGGTGAATTCGACGGTTACACACTGAAAGTGAAGCTAATTGGTGGCGCTCAATATGAGCCGCTTTATACCCGCATTCCAGAGTGGGAAGCGGCAACTGGCGCAAAAGTAGAGATCCTATCTCGTAAGAACCACTTCGAGCTCGACCGTGAGATCAAGCAGGATATTGCTTCTGGGTCAATTAACTGGTGCGTAGGTTCAAATCACACAAGTTTTGCCCCTCAGTATGGCTCGCTTTACATCGATCTGAGCGTAGTTTTGGACGAAGATGTTGTTGGCGCAATTTCAGACAACGTCAACAATTCAAGCATGGTGGACGGCCGTTTGGTGCAATTGGCGCGTCACTCTGACGTTTCAAATCTCTACTACATCAAGTCCTTGTATGAAGACGAGCAAAACAAAGCCGACTTTAAGGCCCAGTATGGCTATGACCTAATGCCGCCTGAGACATGGGCACAAGTGAAAGACCAAGCGATTTTCTTTGCTGATCCGCCAAACTTCTATGGCACGCAATATGTGGGCAAGGACGAAGGTATTTCTGGCCGTTTCTACGAAATGTTGGTCGCTGAGGGTGGTTCGTTCTTCGGAAATGATGGCAAAGTAGCTTTCAACTCTCCAGAAGGTGTGCGGGCACTTGAGTGGTTTGTTGATCTTTACGAGGCCAAAGCGGTTCCAGCTGGTGTCCCAAACTATCTTTGGGATGAAACTGGTCTAGGTTTTGCCTCTGGCACTGTGGCACTCAATCTCGATTGGGGCGGCTGGGCAACATTTTTCAACAGCGCAGACAGCAAGATCCAAGGTGACGTTGTCTAATCCGGGCGCCCAAAGGATCAAGCGGTAAGCGTACAGGTTGGTCTGGTTCTCACTCGTTTTCAGTAACCGAAGCATGTGACAACAAACAAGCGGCTGCTTCGTTCGTTTCGTTCTTGACCAATTTCGACAGTCAGCTGCTTGAAGGACGTACGGGGCTTTTGCCCACGCGCCCAGATGCAATCGCGGCTGTTATTGAAGAGTCAAAAGCCGCAGACAATGATTGGTTGGTACAAGTGTTTGAGACTTATGGCGCTTCAATGGCTGAAGACGCATTTGCCGTTCCTTCAACGCCACTTTGGATTCCAATCTCAAACGAATTGTTCCCTGAACTTCAGGCCGCAATAGTGGGTGAAAAAAAACGCCCCAACAAGCGTTGGATGATGCGGCGAAAGCTGCAAACCAACTGATCGAGGACGAAGGCTAACCTCTGGCCTAAGCCTCAAAACTTGGAGTGGGGTCACGACCCCCACTCATTTGCCAAACTAGGCAATAAGTCGTTGGAGAAAACATGTCAGTTTTGACAAACATTAAGAGAAAGATGTTCTCGGAACAGGCGACACCGTACGTGTTGCTGCTGCCCGCGGTGATCATGATTTTGATCGTAGTGCTGTTTCCGCTGATCTTCTCTCTATATACCAGTTTTACTGGGTACAAACTCACCAGACCAGATACGCTTTTCAAGCTCGTTGGCTTCAGAAACTATATCCGGATATTCGGTGATTGGGACTTTTGGGCGGCATTTTTCAGGACCGTCGGGTTCCTCGCAGTAGTGATCAATCTTGAGTTCTTGCTTGGACTTGGTATCGCACTCCTGATTAACAAGATTACTTGGGGCCAACGCACGATGCGAACGATCATGATGTTCCCCATGATGTTCTCGCCAATTTTAGTGGGCTTTCAATTCAAATTCATCTTCAACGACAATGTAGGCATTCTCAACAATGCTTTGCAGGGTTTAGGCATCACGCAAGAAGCAATTCCTTGGCTCGTAGATGGTTGGCTGGCAATGGGCGCAATTGCTTTTGCTGAGATTTGGATGAGCACCAGTATTTTTGCCATTTTGCTACTCGCCGGTCTATTTGCAATGCCAAAAGATCCACTTGAAGCCGCCCAGGTTGACGGCTGCAACGCGTGGCAAACCTTTAGACACATAACACTGCCATTCCTTATGCCGTTCGCCTATATCGCGATGACCATTCGCTCGCTTGATGTGGCCCGGGCATATGACGTGGTGGACACCATGACTGGTGGTGGTCCGGCGGGGCGCACAGAGCTGCTTTGGACGCTGATTGCGCGAACCGGCTACGATAGCGCCAACATGGGTATGGCGAATGCGATGGCCTATGTATCGATTATCCTTTCGATCGCTTTTACCTATTATTTCTTTTCTAAACTCGTCGCTGCCCGACGCTACATGGGAGGCGCACTCTAATGAGCACTCAAACAAAGTCCGTCATCAGTTGGGTTGTCACATTCATTGTGATGCTCATAATCACGACGCCAGGTCTATGGGTGATCTTGTCTGGATTTAGGCCTTTGCAGGAGATTTTGGCAAAGCCTGCCATCTGGATACCGCAACGGCTAACGCTTGAAAACTTCTACGCAATTTTCGGCATAGGCGAGACGCAGATCGCAATCCCAGTATTGGCATATTTCCGCAACTCCATCATCATTGCATCAACCAGCACGGCAATCGCAATTATCGTCGGCATTTCAGGCGGATACGCATTCGCGCGCTATCGCTTCAAATTCAAAGACACATTATTCTTGGGATTGATGCTGTCGCGCACTGTACCCGGCATTGCATTGAGCTTGCCTGTATTTATCGTCTGGGCGCGCCTTGGTTGGATCGACACGCAATTTGGCTTGATCCTCGTGTACGTTGCGCTGAACGTTCCTTTTACAATCTGGTTGATTGACGGGTTCTTCCGCCAAATTCCCAAAGAACTTGCAGAAGCCGCTGAAGTTGATGGTTGCACCCGCTGGCAAGCATTTTGGAAGATCGAATTTCCACTCGCCAAGTCTGGCATTGCTTCTGCGGGCATATTTGCATTCCTCACAAGTTGGAACGAGTTTGCTCTCGCAAGCAATCTTACGCGCTCAACGAACAGCAAGACGCTGCCGGTTGGACTAACCGACTTCATCGCACAGTTCACAACAGATTGGCAGGCATGTGCGCGATGGCGTTCATCATCATTGTGCCAGCACTAATCCTGACTTTCCTTGTACAAAAACACCTCATTGCCGGTCTGACTTTCGGCGGCGTAAAGGGATAAAAAAAATGACTGAAGTATCACTCAGCCAAGTTGTAAAACGATACGGACAGCTCGAAGTTGTCCATGCCATTGATCTTGAGATTAGGCACTCAGAATTTGTCGTATTAGTCGGGCCATCGGGTTGCGGCAAATCGACAACGCTTCGGATGATTGCAGGTCTTGAAGAAATATCTGATGGAACCATCAAAATCGGCGACAAAGTTGTCAATAAACTTGCGCCGCGTGATCGCAATATCTCGATGGTTTTTCAAAATTATGCGCTTTATCCGCACATGACCGTGCGCGACAATCTCGGTTTTGGTCTGAAAATTGCGAAACATCCTGAAATTGAAATTCAGAAACGCGTAGAAGAAGCTGCCGAGATACTTGGCCTTGGGATGCTGATGGATCGCCTGCCTGCGGCATTGTCTGGAGGACAACGTCAGCGTGTTGCAATGGGCCGCGCGATAGTTCGCAATCCCGATGTGTTCTTGTTTGACGAACCTTTGTCAAACCTAGATGCAAAGCTACGTGTGCAAATGCGCACGGAAATCAAGAAACTGCATAAACGGGTCAACAATACCATCGTTTATGTGACGCACGATCAAGTCGAAGCAATGACGTTGGCTGATCGTATTGTGATTATGCGCGACGGTCATATCGAACAAGTGGGTACGCCGCTCGATGTATTCGATAACCCGCTGAACACGTTTGTGGCTTCTTTCATTGGCAGTCCACCAATGAACCAATTGGAAGGCAAAGTTGTTGATGGCGATAAATCGGGTCTGCAAATAACCCTGGCCGACAACATCCTGATCCCCGTGCCAAATCGTTCGAAAGATCGTGTGAAAGCTGGCCAAGATGTAATCGTGGGCATTCGCCCAGATGACTTGACGCCGGTTGGGCATGGCATGAAAGACGATGGTGAAACCGTTAGTTTCGATCTTACAGTTTCTATTTCTGAGCCGCTCGGAACCGAAACAATTCTTTTCTCTTCAATTGGGGCAAAAGAAGTGCAAGGCAAAATGCTTAACCCGAGACCAATCGAAATCGATGAGCGTCTGACTTTTAACCTTGCCATGGATCGCGTTCACTTGTTCGACGCTGCCAGCGGTCACAACGTGCTTGGCGATGCCAATGGCTAAGGTCGAACACATTGAAATTCTGATGGTTGATCTCCCGCCGAAGGTAAAGCGGGTGGACGCCATTCAGAGTTTTGAAAGCCAGGAGACGCCGATTGTCAAAATCACCGATAGTGATGGAGCAACCGGGGTTGGCTATTCGTACACTATTGGTCAGGGCGGCCCGGCGATTATGTCGCTACTTGATCGCACTTTGCTACCCAAGCTGATTGGTCGCGACCCAATGCACATCGAACAGATTTGGCGCGACATGCTTTTCAACACTCATGCGACAAGCGTTGGTGCAATCACATCGCTTGCGCTGGCAGCAATTGATACAGCCTTTGGGATCTGAAATGCAAGAAGCTCAGCCAGCCGTTGTACAAAATGGCGGGCGGCGCAAAGGGTCGTATTCAACTTTATTCGACAGAAGGAGGGTGGTTGCACCTAACACCCCAAGAGTTAGTTGCAGATGCACAAGCCAGAAAAGCTGAGGGGTTCAAAGGCGCGAAGATCAAGATTGGCCATGAATTGGCTGCAAACGATGCAGCCCGTCTAAGTGCTGTGCGTGATGCCGTTGGTGAGCATTTTGAAATAATGACCGATGCAAACCAGAGTTTTACACTTTCCGAAGCGCGACGCCGAGCACGGATGCTCGAAGAGTTTGATATTGCTTGGTTTGAGGAGCCACTTCATGCTGACGACATTGGCGCGCACGAAAACTTAGCCGCATCCACAAGTGTGCCAATAGCAGTTGGTGAAAGTATGTATTCGCTTTCGCAATTCAACGAGTATCTGCGCCGCGACGCAGCTTCAATCGTTCAAGTGGATGTGGCGCGTATTGGTGGCATCACACCATGGCTAAAAGTCGCTCACATGGCTGAAGCCTTTAATGTCGCGGTTTGCCCGCACTTTCTGATGGAATTGCACGTTTCGCTTTGTTGTGCAGTTCCGAACTCTAAGTGGCTTGAGTACATCCCACAATTGGATCGTCTAACCCAATCCTCGATGAAAATAGAGGACGGATTTGGTGTGCCATCAGAAGAGCCGGGCCTTGGCATCGATTGGGATTTTGATGCAATCGAAAAACTCAAAGCCGATGGATCTGCGGCGGTCATAAACTAGGGAGTTCACAATGCAAAGAATGGGGATGGTCATTGGAATTCGACCAGAATTCATCGCAGAATACAAAACCCTACATGCGAATGTGTGGCCCGAAATCTTGACGAGCCTGAACGATTGTAACGTGACGAATTACTCAATTTTTCTGCGTGAGCCCGAGAATTTGCTTTTTGGCTACTGGGAATATGTAGGTGACGACTTTGAAGCTGACATGAAAAAGATGGCTAACCTTCCCATCACCAAAGAATGGTGGGATGTTTGTATTCCGTGTCAAAAGGCGCTCGAAACCCGCAAAGAAGGCGAATGGTGGGCCGTGATGGAAGAGGTCTTCTATCATGCCTGATCTCAAGTCCCTAACCGATGAGCTGGCAAAATGCTACACAGGCGTTGTGCACGATATCATGCGAAAAGAAGGCTTTCGCAATTTCACGCTGCCGAGCGAAATCACAGCGCTGCTGCCTGATCAAGTGCTTTGCGGCCCGGTTTTCACAATTGAGGGCCGCGTTGACGAAACGGCTGACGGCCATCAGACGCTATTGGAGTGGACAGGGCTCCTTTCAAAGGCAAAATCTGGACATATTTGGGTTTCGCAACCCAATGATCGAACTATCGCGCACATGGGCGAACTTTCGTCTGAAACGCTAAAATCAAAAGGCGTTCTGGGGTGCGTTGTCGACGGTGGGATACGAGACACTCACTTCATGAAAGCACAGGTTTTCAGGCTTGGAGTAGATTTCACACGCCCCGCGACGTGGTGGGTCATTGGCTGCCAACGGGTTTTGACGTCGACATCATCATTGGTGACGTATTGATCCAGCCCGGCGACTTTCTTCTTGGTGATTTGGATGGCTTGGTGCGCGTGCCAAAGGCGCAAGTGTGCGAAATCACGGCAAAATCAGTTGAGGCGATGAATACCGAGAGCAGGGTGCGCACTGCAATTCTTGCTGGAATGGACCCGCAGCAAGCATACCTCAAGTTTGGGAAATTCTGACATATGAGTGACGACACGAAAAAAAAGGCCATTCAATGTCGACAGACAATCGGCTGCTTCTGCTTGATGAAGATGACAATATCTTGGGCGTTGCGCGCCCCATACGGGCCGGCGAGGCAATCCCGATTGATGGAGAATATGTCCGACTGGATCGCAATGCCGGCATTGGCTTCAAAATTGCGCGCAAACCAATAAAAAAAAGGTGAGGCGATCAAAAAGTATGGCGCAGTAATCGGCACCGCAAGCTCCAATATAAGTGTCGGCCACCTAGTCCATGTGCACAACACAGAATCTAACTATTTGGCCAACACGGTGCTTGCGGGAACTGAAGGGGACAACAACTCATGAATGGCTATCTTCGGTCTGATGGTCGCAAAGGCATTCGAAACGTCACCTTGGTGGTGTACTTGGTAGAGTGCGCACATCATGTTGCACGTCAAATTGCTCAAAAATTCGCGCCACAAAGTGTCCAAGTTGTAGGGTTTCCCGGCTGTTACCCAAATGAGTATGCCCAGTCCATGATGGAAAAATTGTGCACCCACCCTAATGTTGGGGCGGTGCTAATCGTTTCTTTGGGTTGCGAAGGGTTCAACAAACTCAAACTCAAGGATGTCGTCGCAAATAGCGACCGACCGGTAAACGTCCTTACCATCCAAGGAGAAGGGGGGACCCGAACGACAGTCCAAAAAGGCATCGATTGGGTTACCCAAACCAAACGGTCGCTCGACGAAGCACCCATGATCAAAATGGACGTGTCTGAACTAATTGTAGGTACCATTTGTGGCGGTTCAGACGGCACAAGCGGCCTCACTGCCAATCCAGCAATTGGACGCGCGTTTGACAGGCTTGTTGAACAAAATGCGGCATGCATATTTGAGGAAACTGGCGAGCTAATTGGTTGCGAGACACATATGGCGAAGCGCGCCATCACACCCGAGCTTGCTGAGGAACTCACGAAATCGGTGGCCAAAGCAGCACACTATTATGAGACACTCGGGTATCCGAGTTTCGCACCTGGCAATGCTGATGGAGGCTTATCAACCATCGAAGAGAAATCAATGGGAGCTTACGCCAAGAGTGGAAAGTCCAAAATATCGGGCTTGCTCAAACCGGGTGATGTTCCACCAGGAGGGGGACTATATCTTCTTGATGTTGTTCCCGACGGTGAGGTCCGTTACGGCTTCCCAAATATTGTCGACAACGCTGAGATTGTTGAACTGATAGCCTGCGGCGCACATCTTATTTTGTTCGCCACGGGCCGCGGATCCGTTGTCGGATCTGCGATTTCTCCTGTTATCAAAGTCTGCGCAAACCCACTCACATACTCACGACTTTCAGAAGATATGGACGTAAATGCTGGACGAATTCTAGACGGCGACGGCTCGCTAGATGAGGTGGGCGATGAGATATTCAAGCTGATTGGCAAAGTGGGACATGGCCAAATGACTTGTTCTGAGGAGCTTGGACACACTGAGTTTGTTTTGACTTACAAAAGTTTTGAACCGATTGGGCCGGCATGCTTGCCGAACGCAAAGTGAAGAGAAAATGAGGCAAAATTTGAGTGGAAAAAAAAGTGTTTGGTTACAGCGGCAGCACAAGGCATCGGTCGTGCGAGCGTCCTCCGCCTTGTTCGAGGCGGCGCTGATGTCATCGCGACTGATATTGACGAAGATGGGTTGAAATCGCTCACCGACGAAGCCGGTTGCGCGGTTCGGGTCCTTAACGTGCTTGATCAAGATGCAATTGAAGCGCTCGCGAGTGATCTTGGTGCGATCGATGTTTTGTTTAACTGCGCCGGGTTTGTCGCAAATGGATCGATCCTTGAAAGCGCAGATAAGGACTGGGATTTCTCATTTTCTTTGAACGTTACGGCTATGTACCAGATGATAAGGGCCTTTTTGCCCGCAATGTTGGAAAATGGTCGCGGCTCGATTATCAACATGTCGTCTGTGGCATCTAGC
>LLEQ01000032.1_pt1 | contig 14245 bp, 24 predicted proteins | sample 595901 | NCBI WGS metagenome assembly LLEQ01 (sample SAMN02919317, study PRJNA255460) | bioreactor metagenome | biome: chemostat; feature: culture 2012_25.3; material: sediment; isolation source: day86 25degC chemostat 2012 inoculated with Wadden Sea sediment taken from... | place: Germany: Bremen ... | reverse complement strand
GATGCCGCGGTATTCGCCAATGCGGGTGTGCCTGCGGCGATGGTTTTTGTGCGCAACCGGAGCGGCTCGCACAACCCGCAAGAGGCGATGGACATCGGGGATTTCATTGTCGGGATGTCGATCATTTTCGAATATTTGTGCGCGGAGGGCCTGTGATGCACACCCGATTGAGACCTGACCTGCCTCGTGTCGAGCACTCAGCAAACCACCGCATCGGGCGTGAAAGGACGAGCCTATGACTTCTTTTGATTTTCCATCGCGCGCGTTCATCGCGGAAACAACGGCAAAAAATGCTGTTGGAAATCAACGCTGTGCACTTCAACCGCGATCAGCCGTTCATGTTTACCTCCGGCATCGCCAGCCCCGTCTACATCGATTGTCGCAAGGTGATTTCCTACCCGCGCGTGCGCACGACGATGATGCAATTCGCCTGCGCGACCTTGCTGCGCGATGTCGGGTTCGAGCGGTTCGACGCGGTCGCCGGTGGCGAGACGGCAGGCATTCCATTTGCGGCTTGGATCGCACATGAGCTCGGCTTGCCCATGCAATATGTGCGCAAAAAGGCAAAGGGGTTTGGCCGAGACGCCCAGATCGAGGGCGATATCACGCCGGGCCAAAGGGTGTTACTGGTCGAGGATCTTACGACGGACGGCGGATCAAAAGTGAATTTTTGCAATGCGTTACGGCGATCCGGCGCAATTGTAGATCACACCGTCATGATCTTTTTCTACGATATCTTTGCCCAAACGCGCGAGATGCTGAAGGAAAACAATCTGGCGCTGCATTCACTTGCGACATGGCAGGATATCCTGCGCGTCAGCAAGGCAGGCAACCATTTCGACACGGCGACTCTCAAAGAGGTCGAACGTTTTCTGGCGGATCCACTTCGGTGGTCCGGCGATCATGGTGGCGCGACCACCATTGCACTGTGAAGGAGAGATATCTTGTTTAGTCAACTGCTTGAAGCTCAAGAGAAATACGGACACGGCACCCATGGCTATGAAAAATGCGCAGAGATGTCGCGCCAAGCGGCGGCCAACCAACCCGAGTATGCTGCGGCCTATACGCTCTTGGCGATGCTCGCTGAGGATTTCATCGACCGGACCGAGCGTATGGCGGTGAGCTCGACGGAAACCGCATCGGCCTTTGCAAAATATTCTGACGCAGTTGCCTTGCTGGATAAGGCCTACGCGGCGGCGGATGCGACAGAAATCTTGGCGGCCCTCAATACGATGGCGGCGTCGATCCACGCGGCCGATTAATGTGATCGACGCGGGCGTCGAGGGGAGCCATTGAGAACCGCAGAAGCCTTTGGCAGGCTTCTGCGCAACAGTGCACCATCGTTGACGCGTGGCTTTGTCGCATTGCCGAAAGGCTGCGCCTAGGTGTTTGATTTCAATTGTGAAATTGTTCGGATGTTGGCGACTTTGCGATACGCGCGCGGGGTCATTCCCGTTTCTTTCAAAAACGCGCGATTGAAGTTCGATAGGTTGGAATACCCGGAGTCGAAGCAGATATCGGTAATCGCATTCGAGGTATCCGATAGCAAAGAACAGGCGCGGGATATGCGGACGGTGCGCTGATAATCCGAAAATGTCATTCCAGTCAGGATCTTGAAACTTCTGGAAAATGTGGAGGCATTTGCGCCGACGAGATCGGCCGCTTCCTGCATCGAGATCGAGGGGGGTGGCTTGGAGGTGCTGCATCGCGCGGTCGATTTTCGCATGGCGCCCGCGTGCGTGCGGCGCATAGCCGCTCGCAAATCCCGGACTGGCAAGCAGTCGCCGTTCGCGTGTCTCTGCGAAGAGGGATAGAATGCTCGCGAAGAGGCCGAGGCCCTGCGCGGGTGAGGCGTGAAGCAACTGGATCATCAAATCGCCTGCCTCGGCTGCGGCTTTCCCTTCCAGCGCGATGCCCCCCCGCTCCGCCAACGGGGGGGAAAGTGCCCGCAGGGAGCGCAATTCGGACACCGCTTGGCTCGCTTGCAAAAGTCTGGCCGCGTCGAATTGCAGGACGTAATCGCGCGCGGGTTGAACAAGCCCGGGCGAGACCCAGTTGTGCGGAAGGTTGCTGCCGCAGAGCGCGATATGACCGTGTTCGAAACTGCCGATATGATCGCCGACATAGATGAAACCGCGCGCATCGGGGATGAAATGGATCTCCCATTCGGGTGATAATTCCATGTGCACAGCGGATGAGGATAATCATCCCTGCGGATCAGATAGGACCGATCTTCCGGAATCGTGATGCTTTCGCGGGTCGCTTCGGTGGGCCGCAAAGGGCGTGGTGAGGCGAGGGTCTCGTCGTCTATCTCATTGGCTGGCCGCGGAGCGATTTGCTGATTTGGCCGAATATATGATGATCTCATAAAGTGATTCCGTCGAAATTGGCACCATTTTGACAATATAGTATCAGTTTTATGCAGAAAGGAAACTATTCACCCCCGTGTTTTCCGGCCAATCTCTGGCTTCACATCCAAGACTTCCGTGGCTCCCGAGGGAGGAGCGCTGCGCGAAGTTTGTTTCTCGGGGAGGAGAATATAGTGAAAAATACAGTTTTGACGGCGAGCATTATGGCTGGCCTGCTTGGCACTTCGGCATTGGCGCAGGCTGTCTGCGAGAATGACGTAATGGTTTTGGCGCAGCCGCGCGATGGCCTGTCGCTTCTGGAAGAATATGTCGATGAGTTTGAAGAGCTTTCAGGCGCTGGTTTCCAGATCGATTATTTGAACGAGAATGACCGCCGTGCGAAATCGCAGGCAGATGCTTCGACGGTCGGCAGCTTTAATGTCTATTACGTGGATGAAGCCAACCTGCCGCTCTTCGCATCCTCGGATTGGATCGTGCCTCTCGAGGGGTATTACCCTGCGGAATATGACTATGAGGATTTCGATGCGGGGATGCGGACGGTTGCCTCCTATGAGGGCAAGCAGTGGTTTGCGCCGATCCAAGGTGGCGGTGATCTGATGGTTTATCGCAAGGATCTTCTGGAGGCCGCAGGGATTGCCCCGCCGACGACGTGGGAGGAATTCAAGGCTGCGGTGGCGGCATTGCACAACCCCGATGCGGGGATCTACGGCGTCGCCTTCGGGGACAGCGCGGATCGGGTGCCAATGTTTGGCGTTGGCTGCCGCTCTTTGCGGCCAATGGCGGCAAATGGTGGATGAGAACGGGAAGTTTGCGTTCAATTCCGACGCGGCTGTGAAAGCGACCCAAGAGTATCTCGACCTGTTCCAATATTCCGCGCCTGGAACGCAGACGGGGTCGTTCGATGAATCGACGGGGGCTTTCCGGTCTGGAAAGGTTGCGCTGATCATCGAATCCGCTCCGCTCGGCGCGATGTCGAAAGACCCGACCCAGAGCCAAGTTGTTGATACGGTTGGCTTTGCGACCCCGCCCACGCCCCTGCCGGGCTCGGGCTATGCGCATGGCTTCGCCATCGCCAGCAAGGCGAATAAGACTGAGGCCGATAAGGCATGTGCGGGCCTGTTTGTGGCTTGGGCGACTTCCAAAGAGCAAGAGGCGCGCCGTCTCGCCGCAGGGCAGCCAGGCGAGTTGACCCGCAAGAGCACCTATGAAAGCCCCGAATATGTTGCGACCTTTGGCGAGAATCTCTCGCTCGCGATGGCCGAAACCGGTGCCAAAACCGAGGTTCTGTTCTGGCAGGATCCCGATTGGCAAGAGCTGGGCAATGCTTGGGGCATCAAGCTGGAAGAGATGATCACCGGCTCGCGCACCGATATCAAAGGCGCGCTGGACGAGTTGGAAGTTCTGGCCAACGGCCTCTGATCACTCGGAAAAGCCGACTGACTTCCTGCCGATAAGGGGGCGCGGTGACGCGCTCCCACCTCTCCCTCTCATTTCTGGAGAACGCCATGAAACTTGGGCGGTCACTTCCCTTCGTGTTTCTGGGGGCCTGCTTTGGTGACGCTGGTCATACTTGCTGCGGTTCCAACCCTGTTCGCGATCAATATCTCGGTGCAAAATCGCACGCTGAGCGCGCCGGATGCGGAATACATCTGGTTTGCAAATTATCTGGCGCTGTTTGGCGATGCACGGTTTCTCAACGCGCTCTGGGTGTCGCTGAAATGGGAGGTGCTCACGGTCACGGCCACGATGATTGTCGGCATTGGGCTCGCGATCATCCTGTTCGAGGCGGCCAGCCCGCGCTGGCGCAAGGTGCTGACGTTCTTGTTTATCATTCCGGTGATTTTGCCACGGGTCTGCGCGGCGTTTGTCTGGAAATTCTCGTTCCATCCGCTCTACGGCGCGATGACATGGCCTGCGCGCGCCCTCACCGGAGAAACGCCAGATATTCTGGCCTCGCCGACGGGGGGCGATCCTCGCGGTGGCTTTCGTCGATGTCTGGCAATGGGGATTTTTCTTCGCCGTGATCATTATGAAGCTGCTGGAATCGCTGCCGCCGCAGCCGCTTGAAGCCGCGCGTATTGACCGCGCGAAGGGTTGGGAAATCCATGCTTTCGTAACCTTACCGATGCTGAAACTGCCGCTGATCTCGCTGGTTCTGGTGAAGGCAATTGAATCGCTCCGATCCTTCGATCTGGTCTATGTGATGACTCGTGGCGGGCCTGGTGTCGCAACAGAAACACTTGATATGTATGCCTATTCTCAAGGGTTTATCGAGGCTGGGAACATTTCTTACGCCTCCAGCATGGCCGTGATCATGTTGGTTCTGACCATCGTGATGTTCACCTCGATTTGGAAAAGGCTGAACCGATGAAACCTGCAGTTTTACTGATGCGTTTGGTCCTCGTTTTCGCGGCGCTTCTGGTGTTGCTGCCGCTCTTGTGGACATTGCTCAACGCGTTCAAAACCAACGCCGATCTGCTTGTCAGCACGCCAAAGCTCTTCTTCGCGCCGGTCTGGGATAATATGGATTATGTGCTCAGCCGCCGCTCCGTCTCGCGGGCGTTGATGAATTCGCTGGTGATTTGCGGATGGGCGGTTGGGCTCGGGGGCGGTTCTGGGGGTGCCTGCGGCCTATGTGATCGCGCGGCTGAAGAACCGGGTGACCCGCGAGGCGCAGTTTTTTTTGCCCTCTCGTTGCGGTTCCTGCCGCCCGTTGCGGTGGCGATCCCGATGATGGTGGTCTGGCTTGGGCTCGGTCTTTACGATTCCCGTCTGGCCTTAATCATCACCTATATGACGATCACCGTCTCGATCACGATCTGGCTTTCGGTGCCCGCGTTTGAACGTGTGCCGCTGGCGATTGAAGAGGCCGCCCGCGTGGATCGGCAAGGCCCCTATGCCACCTTCTTCCGCATCGCCTTGCCTGTGGCGAAGCTTCAGGTGCTCTCGGCCATCGCATTTTCCTTCATTCTGGTCTGGAATGAATTCCTGCTCGCGATGATGCTCACCACCTCGCGCGCCAAAACCTTGCCGATCATCGCTTCCGAGATGTCGCAACTCGGGATGAGCGTGCCTTGGGGCATTTTGAATGCCGCCGTTGTTTTGCTGTCGCTTCCGCCGCTCATCCTGCTCGCCTTTGTGGGCGCGGGCTGAACACCGCCTTCTCCAAAAAAAATCTTCGTAGGACTGACCCATGAAAGCTCTCGTTCTGGAACGTGTCGGGGAACTTTCCCTGCGTGATATCGATCTGCCGTCTGATCTGGGGGCAGGGCATGTGCGCATCCGCCTGCATACCGTGGGGATCTGCGGGTCGGATGTGCATTATTATACCCATGGGCGGATTGGCGATTTTGTCGTCAACGCGCCGATGGTTCTGGGGCATGAGGCCTCAGGGACGATCATCGAGGTCGGCGCGGATGTGCGCGGGCTGAAGGTCGGGGATCGGGTCTGCATGGAGCCGGGCGTGCCCGATCTCACTTCGCGCGCCTCGAAACTTGGCCTCTATAACGTCGATCCTAATGTCACCTTCTGGCGACGCCGCCGGTGCACGGTGTGCTGTGCCCGGAGACGGTGCATCCCGCCGCCTTCACCTTCCGGCTGCCCGACAATGTCACATTCGCGGAGGGCGCGATGGTCGAGCCCTTCGCCGTCGGGATGCAGGCCGCCAAGCGCGCGCAGATCAGCCCGGGCGATACGGCGGTGGTGATGGGCGCGGGCACGATTGGCATCATGACCGCCTTGGCCGCCTTGGCGGGCGGGTGCTCAAAGGTGCTGATTTCCGATCTCTCCGCCGAAAAGCTGGCGATTGCAGGCGGTTATCCGGGCATCACTGGAGTCAATATCCGCGAGACCTCGTTGCAAGAGGCCGTCGCGCAGGCGACGCGGGGTTGGGGGCGCGGATGTGATTTTTGAATGCACCGGCGCACAGGCCGCAATGCACGATCTGTTCCGCATTGTGCGGCCGGCGGCACGGTTGTTTCGTGGGGGGGCTGCCGCCCGAACCCGTCGCGATTGATATTTCGGGCGCAACCACCCGCGAATGCCGCATGGAAACCGTGTTCCGCTACGCCAACGTGTTTGACCGTGCGCTCGATCTGATCGCGGCGGGCAAGGTGGATCTCAAGCCGCTCCTCTCGGGCACATTCACCTTTGAGGACTCAATCGCGGCCTTCGAGCGGGCGGCGGAGGCCCGTCCGCAAGATGTGAAACTCCAGATCCGTGTCGATACCGAAAGCGAGGCAGAGTGATGGCAACCGTCGAATGTCGTGACATCCGCAAATCCTATGGCCATCACGAGGTTATTCGGGATTTTAATCTGTCGATTGAGGATCATGAGTTTGTTGTCTTCCTCGGCCCCTCGGGCTGCGGGAAATCGACGCTTCTGCGGATGATTGCAGGGTTGGAGGATATCAGCGGCGGCGATTTGTTGATCGGCGGCGCACGGATGAACGATCAGGATCCGGGCGAGCGCGGCATCGCGATGGTGTTCCAGAATTACGCGCTCTATCCGCATATGTCGGTGCGCCAGAATATCACCTTCGCCTTGGAGCGGGCAGGCGAGAGCAAGGCACGGATCGCGGAACGTCTGGCCCCTGTGGTCGAGTCGCTGGGCCTTGAGGTCTATCTGGAGCGCAAACCGACGGAGCTCTCCGGCGGGCAGCAACAGCGCGTTGCCATCGCGCGGGCGATGATCAAAACGCCGGAGGTGTTCCTCTTTGATGAGCCGCTGTCGAACCTCGACGCCAAGCTGCGCGGGCATTTGCGGGTCGAGATTGCCAAGTTGCATAAGACGTTGCGCGCCACCTCGATCTATGTGACGCATGACCAGTTGGAAGCGATGACATTGGCGGATCGCATCGTGTTGATGAACCAAGGCCGGATCGAGCAGATGGGCACGCCGGAGGAAATCTATTCCCGTCCGGCAACACTGTTCGCGGCGGGGTTCATCGGCACTCCGAACATGAACCTCATCGAGTTCACTGTTGAGAAGGGGCGGTTGCGCGACGGGGCGTTCGATATGCCGGCACCATTGCGCAGGGGAGGGTGACTTTGGGCATCCGTCCGGGTGCGGTGGAAATCGTGTCCGGGGCCGGGCCTGAGGTTATGGCGGCTGTGGTCGAGCGGGATGAATTCCACGGCGAGACGCGGCTTGTGGCGCTCACCAGCGGCGCGCAGAATTTCATGGCCGCGATCCCCCCCGCGACGCGGAGGGTCACTGTTGGTGAAACGCTCCTCGTCCGTTTCCCGCCCGAGGCTACCCACATCTTTGACACGGCGAGCGGCAAACGGATCTGAGCGGCTCGCGCAGGGTTACTCACACAGGTTGTAGTGATCAGGTGCCATCTGCCTGGATCACTGCAACCTGCTGTTGCAGCCATGTTAGAAACAGCTCGATGACGGGGTGCGCTGCGGCGCGGTCAGCCTTGTAGATAAATTTGTAGGAGGTTTTCGGTCGTAGGCAGAGGTCAGATAGCACAGTGATACGTCCGCGCGCCAAATCCTCTTTGATCAAAGACCGCTCCGCCATTCCGATGCCCTGCCCAGAGCGAACGGCCTCCAAAATGGTGTGTTGGTCGTCGAAAATCAGGTTTTGCGGGGCCGTCAATCCGCCATATCCAAACTGTTCCAACCAGCTTTCCCAATCGCTCATATCGCGATAGTGCAGGCGCGCAACATTGGGCTTGGCAATAATCTGTGCCAAATCCTCGCCGCCGGACACCAAATCCCGATTGCAAATAAGCACCAGGTTTTCCTTGAGAATTTCGACTGAAACCGAGTTTTCAGGCGGATGAAGACAGTATTTGATTAGAACGTCTTCGCTGCCCAATGAGGCTGAATCGGGGTCGAGATTGTTGAGATGGAGCTGAATGCCGGGGTTGGCACTTAGAAACTCGGAAATGCGCGGCGCGATCACCTTCATCGCAAAAAAATGGCCCACTGCGGACGCGCAACACCTGCGCATCGCGTTTCTGACCGATCAGGGACAGCGTCTCGCCGATTTCGTCAAAGCTGCGCGCGCAGACATCGCGCAGCAATTCCCCCTCAATGGTTAAGGCTACGCCTTTGCCGCTGCGCAGGAACAGCGGCTTGCCCAAACGTTGCTCCAGCAACTTGATCTGATGGCTGATCGCGCTTGGCTGACCGCCATTTCTTCGGCAGCGCGGGTAAAGCTCAGGTGGCAGGCGACAGCCTCGAAAGCCCGCAACGCCCGTAGGCTGGTAAGCTGCTTACGGGTGGTGCGGGTCTGCGGCGTAGTATTAGTTTTATTCATCTAATAAATAGTTCTTTTGCTTTGAGTCATTGATGAATTCGCCTTTATGGTCTTGTGATAGGGCTCTGATTTCCGCTCTGAGTATCAACATAATACTAATGTCACTGCACCGCATTGGCAAAACAATCAATGACCCGAAAACACGGGCCGACGGGAGATATCCATGTTTGCACTTATCAGGACGTCCGCGATTGCGGTCGCGGCGCTGGCGTTCGGGCGGCCACCGCCCAGGCGGAAACTCTTCGTTTGGGGGACGGAAGGTGCCTATGCGCCGTTCAATTCGGTTTCAGAAAGCGGCGCGCTGAACGGGTTCGATATCGATCTCGGCGATGCGATCTGCGCCGAGATGAAGGTGACCTGCGAATGGAGCACACATGAATGGAGCGGGATCATTCCCGCGCTAAATTCGGACAAGTTCGATGTGATGATTGCGTCGATGGCGATTACCGAGGCGCGGATGGAGGAGGTTGCCTTCTCCGATCCCTATTACTTCAACACCATGCGCTTCGCGACGCTCAAGGAGTTGGGGCTGAAAGACGCCACGCCCGAAACGCTGAGCGGTATGGTGCTCGGCACGCAGGCGGGCGGCGTAGCAGTAAGGTGCTCAAGGAATATTTCCCAGACAATGAGGTCAAACTTTACCCGAAGCTGGGCGAGGCGTTTCTGGATATGGAGAGCGGCCGTCTCGATCTGATTTTGGAATCGAAATTCGCGCTGGCCGACTGGATGGCAGACGGGGTCGATTGCTGTGAATTCGTCGGGCAAGATTTCCTGCTGGACGGCACAATCGGCGCGGGCATGGCCTTCCGTAAGGACGACACCGATCTGCGCGACCGCGTGAATGTGGCGCTCGCAGCGGTGATTGAGAGCGGCACCTATGACCAGATCCGCGCGAAGTATTTCGACTTCGATATCCGTAGCAAGCCGATTGCCGTGAGCGAGTTGTTCGCCAAGTAAGATTGGCTGCATGGGGTGTGCGGGGCGCTTTACGTGCGGCCCGCACGCGGTTCAAACGCGGTATTTCCTTTTCAAGACATGAGGCATAGCAGGATGGATTGGCTTGGATTGCTGGCCTATGGGGAAAGCGGCTGGGGCGATGAGCTGCTGCATGGGCTGGGTATCACCTTGGCGCTGGCGCTGGCGACCTTTCCAATCGCGATTGCGCTATCCTTTGCGATCCATTGGGCCAAGGTCTCTGGCCCACGGCCTGTGCGCCTGCTGGCCCATGGCTATACCACCCTGTTCAAGACCCTTCCTGAGATCCTGACTTTGCTAATCCTCTATTATCAGTCCCAAGCGCTGGTGAACTGGATCACAGGGTGGATCATGCCCGACACGCGGCTGTCGATCTCACCTTTTCTTGCGGGGGGGCTGATCGCGCTGAGCCTGGTGATCAGCGCCTATGGCAGCGAGGTGGTGCGCGCGGCGCTCAAGGCGGTCGGTCGGGGGGGGCAGACTGAGGCCGCGCAATCGCTGGGCCTGTCGCGGGCCAAAACCTTCCGGCTTGTCGTCCTGCCGCAGCTCTGGCGTCATGCGATCCCAGGGTTCGGCAATCTCTGGGTGATCTTGCTCAAGGATACCTCGCTCGTTTCAATCATCGCGCTGAGTGATTTGGTGCATGTTGCCGCGCTCGCAATCAACACCACCCGCGAGCCGTTCTTTTTCTATCTCGTGATCGGGGCGATTTACCTGCTGCTGGTCGCTTTGTCGGCGCGTCTACAGACGACGTTAGAGCGGCGCGCTTCGAAGGGGTTCGCACGCAGGGAGGTGGCGGATGTTTGATCTTTGGTTCCGCTACCGCGACCTCTGGCTGGAAGGGTGATGACCACGGCATTGCTGACCATTCTAGCGATCTTCATCGGCTTTTTCCTCGCCATTCCCATTGGGGTTGCCCGCGCCAAATCCACCGGTGTTCTGGGCTGGCTGGCGCTGGGATATGTGACACTGTTTCGCGGGATGCCACTGCTAGTGCAGTTGTTCCTGATCTATTACGGTCTTGGCCAGTTTAATCGCGAGCTGCGTGCGATGGGCCTGTGGTGGATTTTCCGCGATGCATGGTATTGCGGGCTGCTGGCCTTGGTGCTCAACACCGCCGCCTATCAAGCGGAGATCATTCGCGGCAGTTTGCAGACGATCCCGGCCTCGGTGCATGAAACCAATGCCGCGCTCAATCTCACGCGCTGGACCGCGTTCCGTCATGTGCTGCTGCCAATTGCTTTTGCCAAGGCGCTTCCCGCCATCGGCAATGAATTCATCTTGCTGCTCAAGGCGACCTCACTTGTGGCGGTGATCACGGTCTTTGATCTGATGGGGCAAGCGCGTTTCATTTTCTCCGAGACGCTCGATCTGCGCGTCTATTACGTCGCAGCTCTGCATTATCTGGTGCTGGTGCTTGCAATTGAGTGGGCCCTGCGCCGCGTAGAAAGGCGGTTCTCATGGGTCCAATGATGCAAGAGGGTCCGGCGGTGCTCTTCGAGCGGGTGAACAAGCATTTCGGCGCATATCACGCGTTACGAGACATTGATCTGCGCGTGGCGCAGGGCGAAAAAAGTTGTGATCTGCGGTCCCTCCGGCTCAGGAAAATCGACGCTGATCCGTTGCATCAACCAGCTAATCACGCCGGATACGGGGCGGCTGACGGTTTGTGGGATCTCGGCGCAGGAGGGTAAGGCCGCGCTGCGGCAGATCCGCGACCAGGTCGGCATGTGCTTCCAGCATTTCAACCTTTATCCGCATCTCAGCGTGCTTGAGAATTGCACGCTCTCGCCGATCCATACCCATAAGGTGCCCAAGGCTGAAGCGCGGGCGACGGCGATGGAGTATCTGCGGCGTGTCAGGATGCTGGATCAGGCAAATAAGCTCCCCGCGCAGCTCTCGGGCGGGCAGCAACAACGCGCCGCCATTGCCCGCAGCCTTTGCCTTAAGCCGAAGGTGATGTTGTTTGACGAGCCGACCTCGGCGCTCGACCCGGAATCCATCGGCGAAGTGCTCGATGTTATGGCCGAGCTCACGGATGCGGGGATGACGATGCTCTGCGTCACCCATGAGATGGGGTTCGCGCGTAGAGTGGCCGACCGCATCGTGTTTATGGCGGACGGGCAGATCATTGAGATCGCCCCGCCCGAAGATTTCTTTACCGATCCGCAGCACGCGCGGTCGCAGCAGTTTTTGAAAACGCTTGCCCCGTGCTGACCCCGCTTTGAAGCGGTTTTCCGCAGAACGACTCCAAAGGACAGTGCATGACATACCGTGTCGCGATTATTGAATTTATTAACGAATGCAATACCTTCACCGTGATGCGTACGGGAATGTCGGATTTTCACGCCTCGCATTATTTCGTCGGTGACGAGATCCCCGCGAATTTTCGAGGCACCGGATCGGAGGTCGGAGGCGCGATAGAGGTGGCCGATGCCAAGGGCTGGACACCGGTCTACATCACCGCAGCCCATGCCGAGCCGGGCGGGATCATTACCGAGGCCGCGCGGCGCGAGATCACGAACGAATGCCTGCGCCGGTTGACTGAGGGCGGGCCATATGACGGGATCTTCGTGGCGCTGCACGGCGCGATGGTCACGGAGACCGATCAGGACGGCGATTGCCAATTCCTGCGCGAGATCCGCGCGCTTGTCGGCGGTGAGGTGCCTTTGGCGATCACGCTTGATCTGCATGCGAATATTTTTGACGAACTGGCGGATCTGGCCAATATCGCCGTCTCCTTCCGCACCTATCCGCATATCGACATGCGCGAGGTCGGGGTTGAGGCCTGCACCCTCCTGCATGCGGCGATGGAGGCACGATCATGCCCCCCCGGATTGCCATTCAGCGGCCCGCCGTTCTGGTCGGCTGTGACGATGGGCGCACGACCGAAAATGGGCCAATGTGCCGCCTGTTGGAGAGTGCGGCGCGCGAGGCGCAGGCCTCTGGCATCCTGACGGTTGCGATCAATGCGGGGGGGTTCACCGATGCCGATGTCTGGGCGACGGGGCCCTCGGTTTTGGTGACCCATGATGCAGGCGCTACCGATGCCGCCAATGCAGCGGCGCGGCGAATTTGCGACGAGATCTGGAACCTGCGGGCGCAATGGCAAACACCACTTCCGCTCGCGGCCTGTATCGCGCAGATCAAGGCGGGGCTGGCCGCAAATACGCGAGCGACAAGCCCATTGTCATCGCGGATTATTCCGACAATCCCGGCTCGGGGGGGGCCTATAGCGATTGTACCGCCCTGATCGCGGCCTTGCTGGAGGCGGGGGGGGTCAAGAATGCGGCGGCTGGCGCGCTTCTGGATCCCGGCGCGGTCGCCACCTTGGCGCAGGCGGGGGATCGGGGCCAAGGTGTCCCTCGCGATTGGCGGCAAAATCGATGCCAGCGTCGGTGGCGGCCCGTTGCAGGTGACGGGGCAGGTCATGGCGATCAGCGATGGTCGGTTCAAATTCGAGGGGCCGATGTTCACGGGCCTTCCCGGAACGACTGGGCAAAGCGTCTGCCTGCGGGTGGAGGGGCTGGATATTATGATCGTCTCGGACCGGATGCAGATGCTGGATCGCAACATCTTCCGCGTTGTCGGGATCGAACCGATGGAGAAATCCATTCTCGCGGTGAAATCGATGCAGCATTTCAAGGGGGCGTTCGCCCCCATCGCCTCGCAGATCATTGTTACGGACGCTGGGGGGCTTTGCTCGCCAGATCTTGCCACGCGCAGCTATAAGCGGGTGCGAAGACCGATCTATCCGCTGGATCCCGTTGAGGCCTGAGGCGGAGGGGATTGCCATCGTCGCAGGCGGCATTTATGCGCATCGTATATGTTCTATGCCGCCGCCTTCTCCCGCAGGTCACAGGGGGCGGCGGGTCAGCGCCGCTTGCAATATTTCCGCACCTTGCGGACTGCGACGCGGCATAGATGCCGTCGCTAGTTGTATCTTTGCGGGGTCGGCGAGGTGCTTGGGATGGTCTAAGGGTCCGGCGCCGTTGACGCCGGACCCTTTGTGTTAGAGCGGCAGTTCGCTGCGTTGGCCTTCGCGGGTCCATTGTGCGGGATCCAGTACACGCCTTCGGCCGAGACTGTGCCATCGACGCGGAAGATGACGGTGCCATAATCCGGATCCTCGATGGTGAGGGTGCCATCCGCCGCCTCGGTGACGGTGAGCGGGTGACGGGCGGCAAAGCCTGCGAGATCTTCCGTCGTCCCGAGCCGAACGGCCCAAAGGCCCTGACGCCCTGCAAGCCGCAATTCGTGATGCGCGGAACCGCCCTCCTCATCAGTTCCAACGGGCCGGAGGCCGAGACGACAAGCGCCCCTTGGCCATGACGCGCCGTTGCCCGATGCTGATCACCGACCATTCATCGAAGATCTGCGTGGGGAACCAAGCATGGGTGAAATCGGGTTGCGGGGCGACGCCATCAAAGCGCACGACTGCCAGATCGCGGTATTGTTGCACCCGCGGCACGCTGCCGATCCGCCCCAGAATGAGGGCCGCCCAAAGCCCGATTGCACAATCTCGCCCGGATGGTTGATGAAGAGCTGCGCGGCAGGTTCAAGCCCGATCCGCGCCTGAATGACCGTTTCCTGATAGCCCCAATCTTTCCAACGGTAGAGCGCGGCACTG
>LLEQ01000031.1_pt1 | contig 14249 bp, 24 predicted proteins | sample 595901 | NCBI WGS metagenome assembly LLEQ01 (sample SAMN02919317, study PRJNA255460) | bioreactor metagenome | biome: chemostat; feature: culture 2012_25.3; material: sediment; isolation source: day86 25degC chemostat 2012 inoculated with Wadden Sea sediment taken from... | place: Germany: Bremen ... | reverse complement strand
TTTTTCTCTCCGGCCACGCAGCGCGCGGCCGGAACGGATATTGCCCTCATCGAGATAGCCAGGCGACAAACACAACCTATTCTATCAGGGCGCGGATGAAAAACTCTGCCGAGGCACCCGGTGGCATTACAGCAATATATCCGGTGACGGTATCGCCAGTCAGAGTCACGCCGTCAAAGCCCGAGATATTTCCGGCCGACATCGCCCTGACACCTTCCGGCAGATTGTCCGTAACCACTATGTCTTCAGCTTGATGCGAGCCAGTAGCGGCGTTGTTGATGGTGATCCGGTATTCCACGCAGGCGCCCGGAATGGCGCCACCGATCTCTGTCTCCGGCGAATCCAGAAGACAATCAAATGGAAAAATACCGGACGACACCATCGACATGGTTTTTGTTGAAGTGATGCTGGCTTCCGGAACATCGGTTACGGTGATACCGACAATCTGCGATGAACCATTGCCACCAAGATCGGTTGCAATAACGATCACATTGTAAAGATTACGCCTCTATCCTCCAAACAAAGCAGAGTTCGGCCATCTCAGGCCGTAATTCTCCGACCGCCTCATCTCTCTGTCGTGAGCATTCTTGAAGAGAAAGCGCATCATCTGGACCACGGGAAGTGGCTTCCAGCGGATGTGCGGTGAAGTCCTTCCCTTGGCATCTGTGCGGGTCTGTTCGACCGGTTCGCGGCGGTTCCATCGCCAGGTCAGTTCATCAAGATATCGCTGGGTATGGTAGCCGGTAATCCGGTGATAGACACCCACCCGGGCGCGCTCCACAAATGCGAGAATGCTTCTGCTGTATTGATGTGCGCACCGGTCTTGTAGTCGGCAAAATGCTTCTCGCTGTGTTTTACTTTCAGGTGGTTTCCGAAGGCCGATCCGATGGAATTGTATGTTTGGCTCCCATCCGTCATCAGCGTCGAATCCGGTGCGACCCACGCCCCTATCAGCGGCTCGAAATCTGTCCCGGAGATCCCGGTAAGAACGGCTGCTCTGGCTTCTCCGCCACGCTCCACGGCAACCATAACGGGCGTCTTCTTCGTCCCCTTTCCGCGCTTATTCTTTACGCCTTTCTTATACTTAGGTGCTCCACCGACATAAGTTTCATCGACTTCGACGATGCCGGCGAGCGCCGGTAAATCTCTGTGACCCTCGCGCATCATCTCGCGGATGGCGTGCCCGATTTTCCAGGCGGCTTTCTGGTTAATGCCGACCAACCGGGCGAGCACCACTGAAGAGATTCCCTTCGATGAGTTCAACACCGTGTAGATCGCCGCGATCCAGATACGCAGGTCGAGTTTCGTGGCGTGCATCGGGGTCTTGGTAGTGATCGTGAATTGGCCGCGGCACTCATTGCACTGATAGAGCCCGGAGCGGTGCGAGGTGCCTTTCAACTCCGTCGAGCGAAGGCCCCCGCAATGGGGCAGAAACGTCCATCCGACCACATCAAATCTTCGAAAAATCGCCTCGCATCGTCGCTGCTTGGCATTTTGATGTAGATGTCTCCGATCGACTTCAGTTCCGTTATCATCAGCGTTCTCCTCCACAGTCAGCGCGACGAAGAGACTTGGCCATTCTTCTTGATTCGGGAATAAGAAAATCGCAATTTTACGAAGTGTGCCTTGAATGGCACAAGTCATTGTTTGATAAGGGATTTACATCCGATGCTTTTTTTTGGGGGATAGAGGCGAAAGATTATCCTGATTTGCATCGAGCGGGGGTCTCAAAGTCGGGTGGTGCGATGAAACTGAGCAGGCCGGTGGACGGATCGATCGTCAACAGCGCAGCATCAGTGCCGACGATGCTCCAGACAGCCTGCGGATCATCCGAAGAAAAAAAATGCCAACATCGCTCGCACCTCCGGGTGCAGGAGAGAGATGGCCAATGCTCCCGACGCGCCGACCGGACCATGGATTACCGGAGACCCGACATCGAAATCAACGGTATATTCACCTGCGGCCGCCATCGTTCCGCTGTTGGCAGCATTACCCTTGATATCATCACCATCCTGAAAGAAAACCGTCGCCCCCGCAACCTGAAGGGCGAAGTTAGATGTCTCATCAAGCGTGAGCGTGCCAGAATTTGTTGCAAGAAGGCGCGGCGGCTGATCGGGATCCGGTATCAAACCGATATATTGCAGGACCCCTTGGCTGGTAACGCGCCAATTGACCGCCCCGAAAACATCTGTGGCTGCGCCGTTGATGTCGATAATGCGCAGGACCAGGCTCCGTCATTGCCCTGGGTGCCGCCAAAGACTCCCCCGGGAATGAAATAACTCACCGAAATGCCCAGAGTGCTGAACCTGTGCGCATCATTCAACCGGCTATCATTATTGCCGCGGGTTCCGAGATATCCATCCGGAATCGACTGACTGGCCTCGAGACGGTCAACCGCAAGAGCAAGGCCAACAAACGCCCACGCCAGGAGACAGCCCAGACGCAGCAGATATGCGACCCCGTATACTCCTCCCTGGCACCAGGCTGGCAATGTATATACCCTACTCATGCAAAATGATCTCTCGTATCTTCGGTGGCCACCCCGCAGAAATATGTGAATATTTTCGCACAATTCCACCATGCCCAAAAAAAAGAACGAGATTTATGACCCGCGATCCGCGGCACACAAATCTCCAGACAAGAAATTTTCGGCGCATATCGGGACACTGGCTGCGGGGCCTATGTGATATGTGCAGCCAGAAAAAAGAGATCAAAAAAAATGACCATCTTCAACAAACTCAAGACCAGCACTCGCGGCGCGACTGCTGTTGACTACGGAATTATTGTCGGGCTTCTTTCGGGAATTTCCATCGGCGTGATTTACGCCACCGGGGCTAACCTGCCATGCGTTTTTCAGAAAGCAGCGGTGGCGCTGGGATCCGATATCAGCGGCAGCTGTCGGGGAGATAATGTCGAAATTGCCGAGGAAGAAGAACATGTTCATGATCCCTCGATCGCCATCGAGCGTGACCCGGGCGCTCCGGCTTTCTTGCTCCCTATGGCTATAATGACATTGACTTCATCTTCGGTACCCCAGCTGACGAGAACCTGGTGGTGACCTCGCCCTATCTTGGCGTCTATGGAGGTGGGGGCGGTGACACAATTACCGGATCCAACAATGGCGATGTGCTGATCGGTGGCACCGGCAATACCACGCTCGAGGCCGGCCCGGGCTCCGATACCTATGCATGGAAGACCGGCGACGGATATCACACCATCACGGATACTGGGGATACGAATGAACTCTGGCTGGCAGATGTCGCCCTTGACGATGTGATTTTCTTCCGCCTCGGCATCGACGCCAGCAGCAACAACATGGTGATCTATTCCAAATCTGGCGGAACCTATGATACTGCCTCATGCAGGTAAGTGGTCAGTTCCTCAACGATGAGCAAGGTATTCAAAGCGTGACCTTCGGGGGTGCGGGCGGACCACTCGATGCCTCCGGCGTCCGCCACAAGATGCTTCACGACACGATGCAACACACGGCCACCGCCGTGCTGCGTCTGCCGGCCGAAGCCACAACCCTGGCCTGGGATTCCCAGGCGGATCGTGACATCACCGTAGCTGACCTTGGTACTGACAACACCCGGACCGGGGTGATTGAAATCCACGGCTACGCAGCCGGTGACGTGACCGTCAATAGCGCCAATGCAGGCACCAGTGAGATTGAAATCCAACTCCCCAATGGCAAGACCATCAACTTGGTTGGTCAAGCTCAGGACGGCACTTCCGGCGTTGCCTTGCTGCGCTTTGTCGATGGCGGGGGTAACATGACCAGTGAGGTCGACCCCAACAGTTACTACTGATTTTCCAAGAGCGCTGATTGACCCCTGACCCGCTGGCGATGCCGGCGGGTTTTTTTTCTTGTTCCCGACTTCGTCGCACAGGCCAGTGAACCCACATCATTCACAACCCATGCTTAACGGAGACTACCGCATGCCTTCAATTCCCGTAACAACCCGCTATCTGCGGCTCTCCACGATCTGCCTTATCTTTCTTGCCATCATTGTCTGGATTGGGCCATTCCTTGACTGGCAGTCCGGAGAAGTCCAGCGCGTCCTGGGGGGGCGGATCAACAACCTCTCCATGGCAGTTGCCATCATCTATGTCTTCATGCTCCTCCCTCTACCAAGGGCCATGCGCTCACCGCGCGAACGCGCAATCCTGCTGAGCGCCGGAACTCTGCTGCTCTATGCTGTATTGATCTCCTATGCCCGATACGCCAACTGGCTGGTCACCTTCGGCGGGTTGGTTTCACTGTTTGGTGCTATTTCGGCAGGGCTTGGCGCCTATGCCTTGGGTAAAGCCGGCAAGGGGATACATCTGCGGATCGTTGTGGCGATGCTGGCCACCGTGCCAGCACTGTCATTTCCGGTACTCATGATTGCGCTTGATCCTGAAGCCTTCAAGGCATTCTGGATCAACGTTTATGGCTATGGCAATATCCGCGGATTTGGCTATTTCTCATCCGCCGCCATCGTGCTTCTTTGTGGATTGCTGCCCGTCAGTCTGAAACAGGGAAAACCTGCACTCCTGGCCCTGCATTTCGGTGCCCTTTCATTTTCCTGGTCAATGCTGTTCTGGTCGGGCAGTCGGGCCGGGATGCTGGCTGTGGGTCTGGCTATCATCCTCGGCTGGCTGATCTTCTGGCGCCATACCATCAAAGAAATCCTACTCGCATTCATTGCCGGGGCCACAGGGGGCCGGACTTTCAATGCTTTATCATACACCAGGAAAATGGTTTGGTCTGATCAACCGGGTTCAGAACACCACCGAAAGCCTTTCTACCGGCGGCCTTTCCAAGGCCAGCGCCAACCGGTTCGACATGTGGCAATGGGCAATTGATCGTATCCTGGAAGAACCACTTCTGGGGCGCGGATTCTATCCGATGAAAGAAATGGAACCGGAGAAATTCAACTATTACCATACCCACAACATCATTCTCGAATATCTGCTGGGATTCGGCCTGATCGCCGGCAGTGCTATGCTGCTGCTGATGATCGGGCTGTGGATCCGGGCCATCATCGGAGCGCGCCGGATCGGCGAGCCGGTGGCGGCAGCACTGCTGATGCTGATCATCCTGCTGCCGATCTACGCGATGTTCTCGGCCACGCTCTTCTTCCCGTTTCACCTGATGATCTTCATGGCCTCGGTCGGAGCACTGATCGGATGGGATATCAGGAAGATGCAGCCCGAAGAACCGGAAGATCCACCATTTTCTCCAGAGGCTGACTGGATGTTCGAGGACCTCGACCCGAGGTCCTGAAGGCCGATCCTGCACACGCACGCCCGGGTCGGCAGCTTTGAGATGAAGCTGCGACCTTGGCGCGCCAAAAAAAAGGATGAGACACATGCAGGGACATATCCGCAAATACCCGAGCACCCGCCATGTCGAAGGTTCGCGCCATCAGTGCGGTGACAGCAAGGATGACAAGCTGCTGAGCGAGCTTGAGGGTCACTATCTTGTCCAGGAAGAGAAGCTCGACGGCGCCAATACCGGGGTGAGTTTCTCCACCTCAGGAAAACTCCAATTGCAAAGTCGCGGCCATTATCTTGCAGGTGGCGGGCGTGAGCGGCATTTCTCGATGTTCAAGACCTGGGCCAACGTGCATGCACCCCGGCTTCATCAGGCCCTGACAGACCGGTTCATCATGTATGGTGAATGGGTCTACGCCAAGCATACGTGCTATTATAACGCGCTCAGCGCCTATTTCTTCGAGTTCGATGTGCTTGACACCCATCGCGGAACATTCCTTTCAACCAGGGCGCGGCGCGCGCTGCTGGGTGGATTACCGATCGTGCCAGTCCCAGTGCTGAAGAAGGGTATTTTCCGACGCTGCGACAATATCGCTGACACCCTGCGCCCAACACAGTTTCGCACCGCGACCTGGCGTGAAGACCTGATGCAGGACGCCGCTGCCACCGGCTCGCGCCCCGACATGGTAATGGGCCAGAGTGACCTCTCCGAGCTGGCCGAAGGCATTTATATCAAGCTCGAGGATGACGCCCACACCATCGATCGGTTCAAATATGTCCGCGGTGACTTCCTGCAAACCATCCAGGATAGCCAGAGTCACTGGCATGACCGTCCGATCCTGCCCAATCGGCTGGCGCAGGGGGGGATTGATATCTTCGCAGAGCATACCGGCGTCGCCGGAGCCTATGATGATCCGAATGCGGCTGAGCCTGATCCATGGCCAGAAAGAAAGTCAAAAGATGAAACCTGATCTTCATATGGGATCTATGGATGTGCCCAGCCTCCATGATACCGCTCTTATTCAGCCTCTTGCGCAATTTACTGTCCCGATCGCCGAGTCCCATATCGGCGACATCATCGGCATCGAGGTCGAGTTATGCTATACTCAGAGCGGTCTGGTTCATGTTTCTCCGCTATACCACTTCATCACCCGGACCAATACCGGTTTTCATAAGCGCGAGTGGCAGACTCTGGAACATGGCGACCCTCTACGCACCAAAATTGGACCCAGTCTGATTGATATCGCCATTGCACTTGATCGCCTCGCTGACCAGTCAGATATGACAAGCGCCCTCGACAACCTCTGCTCACCGATCAGGAAATTGAATTTTTCCGTCTCGGCCTGACTTCGAGCGGGCATTACCTGACCTTCTGTGATCCCATGGAGAAGATTGAAGCCCACAGCTGGGAAATGAATGATCCCACGCAAACACTGCTCGATCAGACATTTCTCCTGCTTTGGCCCGCAGCAGTCAGCGCGCACATGCGAGCGGGACAAACCCTCGGACTTGCGTCTGTCCAGGATGTCTTTCAAACACTTTATCCGCTTCACTGGAATGACACCGACCCACTGCCCATTGCCTTTCGTCCGGCACCACCCGGCAACAGTAAGGACCGATCATAGGCCAACGCACAGGCACTCGACCGTCACGGCGCGACAGGCCTGACCTTGATGCAGACCCTCCCCGGGATGCGCAAGAGATCATCCTTGATATCTCAATACAAACAAACACGCCGCGCCTGAAAACATCCGCCAGGGAGTAATAGCTTCGCCGCGGCGGTCTCTGGAACGGCAAGCCTCAGCTCAACACGCAAGACTGACAATACACCGCAAACCACAGCGGGGTGCGACCAGAATAATCCTGCCCCTGCCCGAAAGGCCTCACGATGACCGACACAGACAGCCCAATTCACCTGCCCTGCATCGCCGCTGACACCCCCCTTGTCGCCGGATGTGCTTGAAATCATGAGTGCGACATTCACAGCACCAGAGATCGCCCTCTCAGGCGATATCATCGGCGTCAGTATCACCCTGCATGTCGCCGATCATGTAATGATGCATCCGGTTACCGAAGTCCTGGTGAAGCAGGACGAGGCCGCCGACAGTTTTTCCTTCACCAGAATATCACTCTGTGAACAGGACCGCATCGGCGGCGCCATCGTTCGCCTGCAGTTCGCACTGAGCAACAACCTTGCCATGCTTGGCCGGATCTGCAGGACCATGGCATTACACGACGAGGGTGGGAGTTGGCTCCGGCTGCACATCACGAGTAATGCCGCCCTCCTGGTATTCGAAGTGCCCAGTGACGATATCTTCGACGGAGCCCATGACATTGCGGCGCAACGCGACAAGGTCCAAGGTGCCGTGACGATGATTGCCCCGAACTTGGGATCCCATCACGCCCGTCTGTCGCAAATGTCAGGCTCAATGCTGCCGCCGACATCTTCCGCAACATGGTGTTTATTCCGCAAATGGTGGCACAAGGGGCAGAACATGGCGAAAAGAGGGTCTGGGTCCCGCTTTCCCGGCCCGACTTTCACTTTGAAGCGGTATGACGGCGGACAGACCTGTCTGTCTTTCGCTTTTTCCAGCGCGCCAGCTGGCCCACCTCATGTCTTGATATGGACATGAGGCTGACCCACCTGGCCCGTGCACCATCACCCGATACCTTGCAACAGCCCTCTGGAGATATCCCATGATCACTCATTCCCAGGCCCGGCGCATGGCAGAGAATGCCTGGGGCGCGGGCGGAACCACAGCGCGGCGAACCAATCGCAAAGGCGCATTCTATTTCTCCTGCTCTGGCCATGGTGCTTTGTCATCGATCGACGCTGCCTCTCCGAACATGAATACTTGCAAATATCGAAATTCCTGCCCAGCCAGAAAGGCTGGGAAGTGGTGCGTGCCGACGGCACGGTACGCCGGTTTCGCGCGCCGCACGGCAAACAGAATCTGCTCTATTATCCAGGTTCCGAGACCATCCGCGAGGTCGAAATATTCTTCGCCGAAGAAGATGCAGACTGGGCCGTTCCGGTGATCGTGGCCAATATCAAAACCAAGGATCAGACCCGCGAAGATGCTGTCAAGAGCTTCCTCAGCTGGCAAAATACCACCAATCATGACCGGATTGCCCTGAGACTCATTGAGACAGAGCAATGCTGACCCATTCCAGAGCGCGATCGATCGCGCTTTCCACCTCGACCTTTGGTGATATCAGGGCAACACGCACCACAAGGCGCGGAGTGTTTGCCTTTAATGTCAATGATGAAATCGGCTTTGCCACGCTTGTCATCGACGCAAGGGCCCTCACAGCAGAAGAAAATCGCCGGATGCGGCTGAGCTTTGCGCCCCACAAGGTATCGAGATTCTCGATCAGACGACCGGGAATATCGTCGGCTTCACCTCGCCCTACAATCGCCGGCCCGCGCGTATAGTCGGCAGCTCCTCGGGCGATAGTGCCCGGCGCACGAGGACAATCGATATTTTTCACCTGCAAGGCATACATGACTGGACATTGCCGACCACCCTGTTCGATATCCGCCCGGTGACGCTATCGCGCCAGATGGCCTTCGAGATTTATTGCAACAAGATCGCTACCTCGACACATACCCGCCTCGAGGCGCATCGCGCAATGGCTCAAATCGCACCGTAGCCGCGCCGGATCTTGCACCGGGCCAGCGCCTCGGCCCTGGCCATGATCTCACTCCCGGGGCCAGTGCTGGCAATGCGCTCACGCCCAAGCTGCCAATCCTCCCCCAGCGGATGACCAGGGATTGATCGCCAAAGAGATTGCCCTCGACAGAAATCGCATAGTAGCGAAAGCAGTTGTCCTGAGGGCAGATTTTTTTTCCAGATGAAAATTACGCATAGCGCTACTCCCTTCAGCCCGGGCAGGTCGATCTTCCTTGCCCGCCTTGCGCCGAGTCTAAGTCAGCGGGAATCTTCCTGTCCAGTGGCCGGGCACCGCCGCGCCGATCCCAATACACGCAAATCGGACAATTCCCGACAGAAAACTCCCATACCAGGCGGAGTGAACCAACTTTCAGGGCAGAGGATCTCTCAGTTCAAATACAATCGGCCACCCTTTGCGCGATCATGCTATCTCCATTCTTCTCTGCCTGCTTCAGGTCATTGTCGGACTCATCCTGACGGCCACACTCTCCAATGCGCTCGACATTGATGTTTATGGCACCTACGCCGCGCTGACATCAGCCATCCTCATCCTGGCTGTTCTGGCGCAATCCGGGCATCCCCCCCGACATCCTGATGCGCCAGACCGCAACCGATGCTACAGATCGCCCCGATAGTATCAGGCCGCTCTGGCGGGGTGGCGACATCGTTGCCCTGCCAAGTCTTTTCCTTGCTCTGCTTCTTGGTGCGGTCGCTCTGGCGGCCTGGAATGGCAGCCTACCCTCTGTCGGCCTGCTTGCCTTGCTTTCACTACACCTTCCTCTAATGACCTTCCTGGCTCTGCGCGGCGGCGCGTTGCGCGGCCTTGGGCGAGCCAACTCCGCCCATGCTCTGATGTCGATTCTACCTGGCGCTACGGCCGCCGGCATCATTCTCGCGCCAGCCAAGCCGGTCTCGAGACAACTCTCGAGCTGGCCGTCTTCGCCAATGCAACAGGCTTGTGACCGCACTCATCTGGATGCAGCTACTGCGCCAGTCACTTGTGCGCCAGGACAACGGAAGCTGGATCGGACGCACTGCCCGACGCACGATCAGGATCGAAAGCCTGCCGGTTGCGGGAATTGCCGGACTTGGTATCTTCAACTCCCAGATTGACGTCCTGATCCTCGGGGTGATGCAAGGGCCCGCAGCGGCCGGGCTCTACCAGGTCGCCCTCCAGGGCGCTCTCATCATTGCCATCCTGCGCCCGCGCATCGGCATGATCGTCGCCCATCGCCTGCCACTGCTCTGGCTACAGGGGGGGGATATTGACGGCATCGAGCGCGCCGTCGCGCCGGTGGCTGCGATCGTGACCGCAGGCGCCACCCTGTTGCTCGTCATCTCTATTCTTGCCGGGGGTGATATTCTCGCCGCCTGGTTTGGCGAGGAATTCCGCACCGCCGCGCCGATTCTCATTGTGATCAGCCTGGCACATCTTGTCACCGCCCTGACAGGCATCGTGGCTATGTCCTGGTGATGACCGGACACCAGAAGATTACCCTGCTGGCCGGCATTGGCTCGGCGCTGATCAACATCATCCTCAATCCGATTCTTATCCTCTGGTTCGGAGCTATCGGGGGCCGCTTTTGCGCTGCTCATATCAATGCTCTGGTGGAGCCTCTTTCTTCTCTACCAGGCGCGGAAAATCGGCATTGACACCTCCCTCATGGCCTGGCTGCGCCATCGCCTTGTCGATCAAGACAGGAGATCCTCCAATCTGCAGGATTGATCAGACACAACCCAAAGATCAGAAATATGCCAATCAGAGACTCGCGCACTGAACGACCCTTATCAGTGAGGTCGTCCAGTGCTGCGCGTCATCAATCACGAAAAACTGTCGGCAGTGAAAGAAGTCTGGATCATTCAATTCACCACATGAAAGGGATAGGCTTCAAGGGGATCAATCCTGAAAAGGTAATATCATGACTAATATCGATACCCAGATCAGCGCCCTGAAATCCGGCCAACGGATACATTTCGATGATGCGGATGCTGCCATTCGTCCCGTTCTGGCCAGTCCGGATCCGGTCCCTATCCGTCCGGTAAAGGGCAATGAAGACTTTGTTTCCGGCACTATGGTCCTGCACAGCCTTGGCAATCAGGCCAGGCTGAGGATCGTCCACCGCGTTACCAACGACAGCTGCCAGATGGTCAATGGTCGCGGCATCATCGAGGGCTGGATCCTGAAATCAGCTATTCTTGGTATTGCCGAGATTTGAGCAAGAACCGTCGCAACACCTTCTCTTTAAGAAAAGATAAAATCTCCTGCACAGCTGTCGACCAGGAGCCTGATTGAAGAAGCGCCGACAGAGACACCAATCTCCACACACTCCGATATGATTGTGACTGCGCAATATCTCCTCTCGAGACAAGGATAGTCACACCATATTATTGCTGCACTCCAGGTGACAGGACAGGACCATGACTGCCAATAACACGCACTCCCCCAACTTCCGGCACTTGCTGGCACTGGTACCACCACAAGATGGGCGGGCAATGCCGAATTGGGAACATATCTGGTCCCTTTGGCCCGAACTCCAGGCCCTCGACTCCTGTCCACAGGACCCTATTCATCACGCTGAAGGCGATGCCGGCCTGCATACCCGTATGGTGGCAGAGGCACTTGTTGGTGATCCCGTCTGGCAAAAGCTCCCGCTTGAGCGGGCCTCTGGCCTGTTCTGGGCTGCGGTCCTGCATGATATTGGCAAACCAGCCTGCACCAGGGTGGTCGACGGACGCATCACCTCTCGTGGTCATTCGAGCACCGGAGCACGTATTGCCCGCAACCTGCTGTGGCATGCCGACGCTCCCTTCGAGTGGCGTGAAGAAATCTGCGGTCTGATTTCGGCTCACCAGGCTCCGTTCTGGCTGATCGAGCGCGATGATCCGTCCCGGATGGCCGCCGAACTCTCTTGGCTTTGCAATAGTGCAGATCTCTGTCTGCATGCGCGCGCCGATGCGCGCGGACGTCATTGCTCCGATCAGCAACGCATTATTGAAGCAGTGGATCTTGCCGCCCTTCAGTTTTCCGAGACCGGATGCCTTGGTATCCCCTATCCATTTGCCAACGATGAAAGCCGGATTGCTGCATTCGTGCGACCTGATCGGGCCCTCTCACATATTGCCTATGAGGACTTCACTTGTACAGCAACCCTGATGTGTGGCCTGCCAGGATCTGGCAAGGATACCTGGATCTGCAAAAACGGCAATTCTCGCCCAGTAATCTCTCTTGATGATATGCGCCAAGCTGCGGGTATCTCTCATGGCGACAACCAGGGTCAGATCATTCAGGCTGCGCGTGAAATGGCGCGCAAACACCTGCGCGCCGGACGTGACTTCATCTGGAATGCAACCAACCTCAACAAGGCCGGCCGAGCAGCACTTCTTGGATTATTTCGCTCCTATGGAGCGCGCACGCAAATCACTTATATCGAAACACCACCGACAATGCTTTTTGAACAGAATGCAAGTCGCGAGAAGGCAATTCCACGCCGGACGCTGGAGCGCTATATCAAAAAAAATTTGAATTACCAACAAGACTTGAGGCACACACACTCACCTGCCACCTGAGGTAAACGCAATATGACACTGAAACTCAGCGATTCATATATCTCAACCTTTGCGCGCCTTGCGGAGCTTACCGTGGACAGATGTCATAGCTGTCGTGTTTCTTATGCCTGCTGCAATGCCACTCAATGCGAACAGACCCGACTGTTTGCTCTCGAAACCTTCGGAATCGAACTTGCGGCGCATGGTAAAATCCTACCCTTCCTTGGCGAGAGCGGTTGCAGTGTGCCACCGCATTTAAGGCCCATTTGCACAGTCCATGTCTGCGAACTACACCTGCACGATCCGATCTTCGAAGCCGACTACATGGAACTTCGCAAAGCGGCCGGCGAAGAACTTGAGCGCCAAGTCGAGGCAACCTCCTGAACCTCAGGATTGACTTGTTCACGGTATTTTTTTTGGATGAAGACCCGAAGCACAAATGCCGTCACCGGTGATTTCTCGGATTTCATGCGAAACATCACCCTCGTTCAATATCAGATTGAAAATAATTAAGAAAATCGCCCCCCGCCGGGAACGCGCCTTTTCGGGGAAGGCGCGCCCCAAGCGCTGCGACGTATAAAGAAGGACTGGTCCATGCCCCGTATCAAAAGCATAACCCCGATTGCAAACTCCGGACTTGACGCTGACGCTTCCGGGGAAATCTTCGAACAGATTGCGCGCTTTGCAGGCTATGGATTCAATAAGTCCCACGCCGCCGCCTATGCCGCAATCAGCTTTCAGACTGCCTATCTCAAAGCTCACCATCCGGAAGCGTTTTTTTTGCTGCGGCGATGAATCTGCATCTTGACGAAGTCAAGGATATCGCCAATTTCGCCGCCGACCTGAAGAGTCGCAACACCCCACTCTGGCAACCCTCCATCAATCAATCCCGGGCGCGGTTTCAGCCCCTGAAGCTGAAAAAAAACGCTGGCAGGGCCATGATTACGGCATAGCCTATGCCCTCTCGGCCATCCGCGGCGTCGGCATTTCCGCCGCTCTTGCCATCGAGGCCGAGCGCCTGAGCGGCGGCGCCTTCCGTGATGTTGCTGATTTCACTGCTCGGACGGGCGCATATGTCAATCGCACGGCTCTGACAGCCCTTGCCAAGGCGGGAACCTTCGATTGCTTCGCCCTCAGCCGCGCGGCAGCCCTGGCCGAGATTGAAGGACACCGCAGTCGCGGCAACACCACCCAGCTCAACATGTTCGAAGCTATGGATGCTGCCCCGGATGTCGAAATTGCCAACCTCAGTAATGATGACATACTGAACAATGAATTCGATGTGCTCGGCCACTTCATGAGCGCTCACCCAATGGACGATATGTTCGCAGATCTGATCGCCGAAAATCTATACTTCAGCGATTTTGTCCTGAAAACCTCGACCCGGGGCATACGCAAGGCGGCAATGCCGGCGGTGGTGACTGATACTGATGTCCGTCGAACCAATTCAGGTGACCTGATGGCGGTGCTGACACTCAGCGATCCGAAAGGCACCTATGAAGCCTCTGCTTCGGCGACACCTGGGGTGAAATTCGCACCATGGTGAAGAAGAAGGCGCGGTTGATTTTCGATATGAGTGTCAGTATCCGCGGCGACGAACGTCGCCTGATCGTCGAGGGTGTTTCATCGATGGGGACCCTGACTTCTCAGGCCGCATGATCCAGGAGCGGGAGCGGTGAAACCCGCTCCCGCTTCAGACTGCAGCAGGCAGTCTCTTCATCATCAGGGGCGGCATCCCAATCAAGGTCCTGACCAATCCACATCGAACAA
>LLEQ01000030.1_pt1 | contig 14319 bp, 22 predicted proteins | sample 595901 | NCBI WGS metagenome assembly LLEQ01 (sample SAMN02919317, study PRJNA255460) | bioreactor metagenome | biome: chemostat; feature: culture 2012_25.3; material: sediment; isolation source: day86 25degC chemostat 2012 inoculated with Wadden Sea sediment taken from... | place: Germany: Bremen ... | reverse complement strand
GGCCCTCGGCGCCTTTGACAAGAAGGGGCAAGACCTCTGGAGAAAAACCCTGCTGATGGCGCGTTCCAACCATGGTCAAATGAACTCGCCGCACGCAGCGCCAGCCCTTTGCATTTCGTGGTGTAGGATGGTTGCTCTTTGTCAGAATTAAGACTTGAATCTATGCTCATGCTGGTGAAGCGAAACAGCATCGCACTCACGAATATTTCTGCGTCGATCAGGTGATGGCTTCCGCGCCCTTGCGATCAATGATGTCCAGAAGCCTGGCGGCTGGGCCGCTCGGAGACTTTGCACCACGCTCCCACTGCGCAACTGCGCTGGCGCTCACGCCGAGAAAGGCCGCGAATACCGGCTGGCTCATGCGCGTCCTTTTTCGTATGGCTCGAACCTCGGCCTTGTCCAGCCTGCGTGCCTCCGGAAGGCACAGATCTTTCATGGTCTTCATCGTGATATCGTCCATGGCCCCGACCTTGTGCAGGCTCGTGGCCAAGTTGTGCATATTCTCAAGAATCTCACTCATTTCGTTCTCCTGACGACGATCAGATCGCCTTCCATCTACAACTGCTTTAGCTGTTTACCATTCAAGGCAAGGAGAACTGCGGCGTTCGTCTGGAACACTGCTTTCTCCCTGGGAGTGACATCTGCCTTAGCATTCTTTGCGAACCCGTGAAGGAAGAACACTCGGGAGGAGGGCGAGCGATATGCGACGATTGTCCGAAACCCACCGCGCTTTCCTCCACCGGCCCTGGCCACTCTCTTCTTCACAACCGCCCCACTCAAATCACCCTCGAAACGCCCGTTAGCAATCTCTTCGGCTGCTCCGACAAGGTCGTCATCGCTCAGCCCCCTCTTTTCGTGCCCATCGGGCGAACGCCTTCACCTTCCACATCTTCATCGATGGTATGTATGGCACATAGTGCTACCCTTTCCAAGATACAACTTCATTGCTTCTCCAGTCGTTCCTTGCTGTAGCCTGGAAGGGTAAATTCGATAACTGCCAGTCGGGCGCTTCTCTACAACACGAAATGCAAAGGCTGGCACGCAGCGCCACACCCTGAATACCAGCAAGCCATGACCGGAAAGTGATCCCCCTACGGATACTCAAAGCTGTATCCTTTCATGCTCGGTTGTCGCAAATTACGTCCCACTCACGGCACAAAACATCAAGAAACAACTTCATCTTCCTGACGGCCAAGGATTTCTTTTGCAAATTGCCTGAAACCCTTCGCTAAAGGGGGCTGATTGCCCCCCATATCCAAGAGGAGGGTGTCGCAAATCCTGCGACTGCCTCGGATAGATAAAGGGGAGTTTTCTGATGCTGGATTCGCATGAGTATACCGCCACCTCTCTGGATGACCCCTGGCACGACCAGGGCGTGTTCTGGTCACTGGCCGAACGCAATACGATCTTCGATATGATCGATGCGATCAACACCGCCTATCTCACCGCCGACCATATCTACTACCTTCAGATCCAGGCCGCCTGCGAAGACAGCGGCGAGTCGGCCGCGATCATTCTCACTGCGCGCGAAGAAACCGGTCCACACCCGTTTCAGCTTCAGCACCTGGCAGATTGCATCTGTCGCCTTGTGCGCCCGGCGCGCTACTTCGACGCCGATCCGGACGATCCAGAGCGTGAGATCTGGTCACAGGTCTTCCAGGCAAGACACATCTCGGCACATCAGCGCCTGTCACTGGTCAATATGATCCCCAGGGCAGCCACTTCCCTCGGTCGCTCCGATTTCGGTATCGAGGCTGCCCTGGTCGAACTGATCGGCTGGCCTGAAGATCGCACTCTGGCACGCGCCTGACGCCGGACATCACGATGTCGCCGGTTCCCGCAGCTGGCGCCCGGACATGCAGCAGATGTGCGCCAACATCTTGTTACCGCCATTTCCGGACGGGTGTTTCACCTGAAATTTCAAGGCCAAATCCGGACAATTCTGCGGCACGAAGCAACATCGTCCCATGTTGAACCCAATATCCTGAAGGCACGACAAACCTTGCCTTGAATTACTGGATAAACCCATGACGCAAAAACACCCCCTGAAATCCACCGCCCTCTACAGATTCTCAACCTTCTACCTGCCAAAGGGCGAGCGGCCAGATACGATCTATGGCCTCGTCTTTTCAACCGCCGCAGCGCTGTTTCTGGTCGGTATCGCCCTGCTCGGCCTTCTGATCCTGTCTATGGCAATGTTCGGCCTGGTGCTTGCCATCTTCTCCGGCCCGCAGCTGATCAGCCTGATGGGGCTTGACAACAGCATGCGCGAAATGATGGGCGATTTCATCAAATCCCTGGCCACCGGTCACCTGATCGGCATGGGGCTCCTGTTTGGCTCCCTACTGATCATTTCCGCCAAGACATTGAAAAAGGTGTGTGTGGTCGATGAACCCGGAGCTCGAGCATGGAGTTATCTCAAAACACTCCATGATCTATCGCATCGCTGCCAGCTGGGGTCGGGTCGAAAACCTCAAGACCGGCTGTGATGTCGCTCGGATGGCGCTGGCCACGGTGTTTGGCCTGTCGACGATTGTCCCGGGTCTGGCCTCGCTCATTTTCATCACCTCATGGAACTTTACCAGCCTCGCCCTTCTTGCAATCGAGCCGCTGACCGGCGAGGCCCTGCGGGTCTTTTATCTTTCCGCCAATATCCTGCATCCCGGCAGCCTCGGCATTCAGGCCGGTGTGCTGGCCATCACCTATGGCGCAGTCCAATATGCGATTGCACCGGCCTTCGCCGCATTCCGGGCCAGGCGTGCTCAAATCCGGCGCACTGACTAACCCTGCCCGACCATGCACGGCGCGCCAGCTCGCAATGCAGGCTGGCGCGATTTCGCCTCTCTCACTTCCAGGCAAGGCAGATCCATCACCAGTCCCTCGCAAGCTGTAGGGACCAGTGCCGGCCCTGACCAGGGAGATTTGAGATGAGCCAATTCGAACGCAAGTGCTTTTTCACCGCCTTTCTCGACGATGACGATCTGACAGAAATGCTTGCGGAGCTTTGTGTCGCACCCCCCCAAAATGCGGTCCACAATGACATCCTGGCCGTTGAGTTTCCCTTCAGCATGTCGCGGGGGGCGATATGGACAGCCGCACCCCCCCTTCGCGGGTGCTGGTCTGGTTCTCGCCCTCGCAATCTCTGCTTCTGCCCTGGTATACACTGGTCCAGGATGGCGCGATTGACGCCCGCCGCATCGAGCTGATTGCCCGCTGCATGGGACGGATGTCGCATCACTGGTGCCTCAGTCTTTCCGACCAGCTCGGCGAGATGATCCGGCCGGAAGATCCGGACCAAGTGGGATTCAACCTTCTGCTGACCCCTGAATGCGGAGCGCTGGTGCGCGATTTTACCGATGAGAGGATCAGTCTCTGGGCGATGAAAACGATGAAAATCTTGACGACGCCGCGATTCAGCGACGTATTTACCAGCATAGTGCGATTGCTCTGCCGACCCCGAAATCAAATCATTCCAGGCTTGCGGCCGGGATTTCGGCTGACAAGGGCAGCAAGATCGCCAATATGGCCGCCAGCCTTTATTGCCCGAAAAATTTCATCCTTATCGAACCCACCCCCGTTCTGCCCTGAACAAGACAAAAGGAGTCGCCCATGGCGCGTTTTACATTTGATGCGAGAATCAATACCACAATCACCGTCGAGGCCGATGACGAGGTCGAGGCCGAAGGGCTGGCCGAAATCATTCTCGAGCGGCTAACACTGGTTGATGCCGAAACTGAAGAAGAATACAGCGCCGATACCGAAGACGGCCTCGAACTGATCGAGGAGGACTGATGTGCGTCCCCTGTCCTGATCTTGAGCGCCGGACGCACTATCTCGGCACATCAGCAGCTTAAGGCTCAGGCATATTGTTCAGATATCTGTCGAATCTGGAAAAACCACCACGATCTGGCAGGTTGCGAGGATGAACCCTCGCCTGCCTGAAGGAGAATATCCGGGACGCTGATTTGCTCAGGCGCCCTTTACCGACAGGATGTTGTGCAGCCGCTCATAGGGCGCATCGCGCACCAGCGCCTCGATATCGATCGCCTTGCGGGCAGAATGCGGCCCGCGCATCATCAAAAGCCCGCCGGCGGCGGCCAGGGCGCTGACGCCAAGGATGCCGCTGGTCAGCAACATCTCTGTGGTTATGGCTTCAAGCATTATCATACTCCTTGCCCATTCAATATAACACTTACTCCCGCAAAATCCAGTCTCAGTTCGGATTTGACCGGTTCCGACCCCGTTCAAGTCCGACTTGCGTCCTGGATGAGTTCTATCAGCCTTTCGACATCCTCGAGGGCACGGCGGATCTCGCGCGCCCGGGTACGCATCGAAGCACGCCCGGCCGTGGCGATCCCGCCGGCCACCAGCGGTCCGACGATCATCAGAAATCCCCAGCCGCCGGTTGCGATCCCGGTGGCAACAAAACCTATGCCGGCCAGGATAGCACCCCCGGCAATCCGCTGGGACCAGACCCCGATGATCTCGTCATTGTCCATCTCGACCTCCAGGGCATCCCGCAGGCGGCCCTGTCGGCGCCCGAGGATCTCCAGAATCTGCAGGGCCATTTCCCGATCCTGGGATGCGGCTATGGCCGAAATCAATCGGGTGCGCTGCGTCGCATCAGCGCAGACCGCATCGGCCAGCGCATCGATCGCCACCGGTGCCAGCGCATTGTCGCCACCAATGTCGAGCGCATAGGCAATCAGTGCCAGCGCCACACCCTGTGGATAGTCCCGATCCTGCGGCATGCCCTTCCTCCGACCCTGACGCGATCATAACATCCCTTCCGGGTGTTTCCACGACTTTCACTAAATCTATCCGCAAAGTAGCCGCTTCCTTCAGGCAGGGGAAACCGGCAAGTCTTTCTCCTGAGCCGGTTGCAGATTCCGCCCGGCCGAGGTGCAAGAAAGAAATGCCATCAGGTATCCGGCGGCCACGCCCCCATTGTCCTGGAACGGGGCCCGGCCGGTCGGATCTTTATTCATTGCCCAAAGGCACAGGATTTCCGATACCACCATCAACTCGAAGGAGTGATCATCATGCGTCTGAACATGACTGCCCGCAAGGGTCCGCTGCGCGGTCGCGCGGCCTATGAGGAAGACGTCCGTCTCAACCCGACCTACGAGGACGGCTCGCGCCGTCCGGACTGGGACCGGCTTGACGAGGCCGTGCAATGGTCCTGGACTCGCGGTATGCGGGAGATACCACAATGAGCAATCTGCCCCCGACCAATCCATTTCCGATCCAGATCGGACGGCCCCCCCTGAACACGATACAGCCCATTCTGAGGATCGCGCGCGCCCTCGGCGTCACTGTCGCCGACCCGGAGGATCTGCACGTCACACTGATCTGGAGCCGTAAACCTGTCGATTGGCAGAAACCGGCGTTCATGACCCGTCAATATATGCTGATCGTGGAGCCGCAGAGTCTGACCATCATGCGGTATAAAACCTTGTCATGCTCGGCCTTGAGAGTGCAGCGCTGCTGGCCCGTCATCGCGCGCTGTGCGCTGCCGGAGCCCGATCGGATTTTCCAGACTATCAGCCCCATATCTCGCTCGGCCCCTGCCAGAGGCAGGACATGCCCGACACCATAGCCCTTGAGACAGCACTTGTGCTGGGAGCAGAATACCGCAAGCCCGCGAAGATCCCGACCACAGGGGAGGTCAAATGAAACAGATCAATCCACTGATCCGGACTGCGGACCTTTGGGATGCTGACGGGCGCCTGGGTAAGACCCTTGACGCCATGTTCTCCAGAACGGAGAGAGATATCCGCGGCCTGCTCGTCGGGTATCACGCAAGCAAGATGGATGTGGTCGTCACCGGTCCGGCACAATTTGCCAATCACCACGACGGACGCATTCTGATTTCCGAAGACCTGCCAGACAATGATCCCCTGGCCGCAGCCATGGGTCGCGCGATCCAGGCAGTCTTCTCGGCACAGCATATCCCTGATTATCTCCTGAACCTACAGGGTGAGTGCACCCTGATGGAAGACGGTCAGACACTTGCCGCCCTCTTCACACCAAACGGGATCTTCTTCTTCCAGGATGACCCCCTGGGAGGTTCTCGAGACTCACCCGCTCAAGAGCGAGCCTGCCATCGCTTCCGCCCAGATCTGCACGATCGTTCTGCGTCCGGCGACAAGTACCCATGCCAGGATTTCCCGGGGGCGCGGGATGGCGAAGGACTTTGCCACCTTCTATGCCTTCCAGGAGAATGGTCTTGACCTCATGCGGGCCGAGGGAGCGGCCACACTTAATGCCCCAAGTCCCGCTGAACTCACGCGTCACCTGTGATCCTGCCGGGTCCGGGGCACCTGACGATCTGTCTGTCTTTCGGAAATCCGCGGCGATGAGACGCCGGAAACAAGTGATACTCTTTGGACCAGGGTCCAGCACCTCCCTTCAAGTGTTTTCCAATCCGTCAAATCGACGGCGAAACCGATACTATAACTTGCAAAACAATAGGTTGGCAGTTTGAAATTACAAATTTCGTGGCGCAGGATATCGAACCCTGATCAAAATTCGATCATGATTTTACCCCTCCCGGCCATGTTCTCTCCAGACAACATGAACCAGAGGACGAGACCAATGATCACCAACTCCCCCCACCCGTCACCCGCTACACATTTCCGTTTTGGAAAGCTACGCGGACCTGCGCCAGGCACCGGACCAGAAGCAGGCCTCCTTCACTGCGATGCTCTCGCGGATCCTGACCGACGCCTTCCTCACAGAGGATACCGATTGCCAGATGCCAGCCTTCCTGACCGATACCGGGGTGAGTATCCTGCGTTTTGCCATGGAAGATATGGAAGCCGAGGTGATTCCTGGCGCCGATGTCACAATCGGGCAAATCATCTCACGCTGGCAGGATGCATATTCCGCAAACCCCAAGGAGCAGACAATCGTCAGATCGGGGCGGTTCGCGCTTTGCGCCCCCTTCACCACCCTGCAGGGCTTGCTGGACCAGATGATCCCGCTTGATGGCGGCATGCTGGGGTTTTTCGATCCGATCTACGAGGATAGCCTGATCCTGATCCATCTCAAGGCCTCAAGTCAGGCAGAATGGCATCTGCGCCTCTCCGACAGAATGAGCTCTGCTGCCTGAGCCGGGCCATTCCTGCCTGCCGGGCAACCCCCGGCAGGTGTCTGATCCGCGATCAGGGAAGAATTCCCATCCCGCGATAGACGCCGGGCGCGCCGACGCCCTCCTCGGTCACCAGCACATGGTGATAGGCATCATAGGATAATCCGCCATGCCAGAGGGGGGCTGATACAGAACAGTGCCTGTCAGCCTGTCACCAGCCTTGAAACCCGCTAAAGCAACCCGGGCCCCCCGGTGCCCTGAAGCGTGATCTGACGCGCCGCCATGATCTGGCGACAGAGGGGATTTTTCTTGTCCTTGACAGCAACATGCTCGAGATACACATCATCTGGCACTGTTCCAAGCGCCATGCCGGGCACAAAAGGGGTGCGGATCTCCGTCACGCGCAGAGTGACCTTGCATGCAGACCCGCTTGCGATATCGCGCAGGACATTTTCCGGCGCTGTTTGCGCCGGGGCGGCACCTGCGGCCAGGACTGCCAGTGTCGCTATGGCAGCAATCGATCTGATCATCTTCATCTCCTTCATATTCAGGAGGAAATAAGTCTCCAGTCAGACGGATCGAAACCGCACTCCACCCACCCCGCTCGTCAATGCCGGGCGGGGTGGAGTGCCGGTATATAATTCATCAAATTCGAGAGACGATCCGAAATGCACATTCCTTCAGCCCTGCCCTGTCCGACCTTTCAGGGTCATTTTATCGAGGACCTGATCCGGGACGTGATGAGCGACAGACTGCGTCCCGTCGCCGAGGCCGGTCCAGGCGATCTGGTTGCGATTGCCCAATCCTGGTGGGTGAGTGAAACGTATCCCGAGCGCAGCGCCGCCCTTGGCTATTGGCGGATGAATGCGGATGGGTTCCTTCGTGTTGACCCATTCCGCAAATTGCCGCCAGAGCATCAATCCGATGCCGCCATGGTCACTGCCCACCTTCTCGACAATATCCATGCCCGCTCCAGGATCGGTCCGCAGATCAAGGAATTGCATTCATCTCAGCCTCGATTCTGGATTGATGCCCTCCATACGGCTGACGGAATCCTCCTTGTCCCGGAGCAATTCAGTATTGATTATATCAGGGCGCGTGCCCGGCACGGGCATCTTGCCCAGGCTGTCCGCTTCCTGTCCCAGCCGGAGAGCAGTCAGCACGCGCGAATGGCAGCGCGCAAGCGTGTCGGTGATTTTCTCAGGGCTTTTTGCGGACGTTATCTGGACCGGATGCCGGAGTCCGATGACACCATCCTGGTCCCGGGCCTGATGTAGCGGAGCAATCTCCCTATACCGCAAATGTCGGGTCTGCAGAAATCCCGTTCAGGGTGGTCCTGATCGACCCAATCCCTGGCAGGCAGAAAGATGCCTACATCCACAATCCCCGGTCAATTTGGCGGCCGGCGCAGACTTGAAGAAGGGAAGACCCAAGATGGCAGAAGACTCCAGCATCACCTGGTGCCACCACACATTCAATCCATGGATCGGCTGCACCAGGATTTCCGCGGCCTGCGATCATTGTTATGCCGAGGTCTGGGACAGGCGCTGGAAAGGGGGGGATCGCTGGGGGGGGCCTCACGCCGCGCGCACGCGCACCAGCGCCGGCAATTGGGCACGGCCGATCACCTGGAACCACAAGGCAATGGTCAGTAAAGAGCGCAAGCGGGTGTTTTGCGCCTCCCTGGCCGATGTTTTTGACAACCATCGCTCGATCAGCGCGCAATGGCGTAACGATCTCTGGGCCCTGATCCAGCGCACACCGAATCTCGACTGGCTTCTGCTCACCAAGCGGGCACAGAATATTTCCCGCTTCCTGCCAGAGGACTGGGGACCGGGCTACGCCAATGTCTGGCTCGGGACAACCATCGAGAACCAGGTGGAATATGACAGGCGGGTACATCATTTGACCGCCGTTCCGGCACGCCTGCGGTTCCTCTCAATGGAACCCTTACTCGGCCCTGTTGATCTGCGCGGCGCGTCAGGACTTCACTGGATCATTGCCGGTGGCGAAAGCGGGGCCAAATTCCGCGCTGCCGACCCCGAGTGGTTTCGGGTCTTGCGCGATCAATGCGATGAAATCGGCCTGCCCTTCCTCTTCAAGCAATGGTCGGGATCAAATCAGAAGATCATTAAATCGCTCGGGCGCAGCCTTGATGGCATCGTTCATGACGCTATCCGGCCTGAAACGGATCGCTTTACCATATTACGCGGATCAAAAGGATCATCAGCATGAGAGTCGAACCCATCACCGGACCGGATGGTCCGGCTTTCTCGGAAAAAAAACCCACATCGCACTGACCGAGGCCTTGTTCCCATGGAGCACCACCGGCGCGGCAATCGCCTTCTCCCTGAAAGCCACGCCAGCCACGGGCCGTGATCTCACCGACCACCACCTCCATATTCTTGTTCGCGAAGATGAGGAGATCATATCCTGGATCCGACCACATTCACTTGACCTTGACACCTTCCGTCCGCTTTCATTAGCAGCCATGCTGCTGCTGAGCGACGATCAGTTTCAATTCACCCATGGTCATATCTGTCGGGACATGGGCGGACCGGCGGCAGGGGGGGTGTCAACCGTGATCACGCCGCACGGTGCTCTCTTCCTTGCTGGGGGGGATGACGCCATTTCAGCAGCAGAAGACACAGATCAGATTGCCCGCCTTGCGCGTGGCCCCCCGCGACGTCCGCACATGCCCAGCTGTCGGCCTCTGCCGGCCTGTTACCGCTGATTGATTATGCCTCAAGTGTAGTGATGCGCTGTCGCTCCGGAACACGCAATTTCGCCTTCGTCACCCCCTCCGGAAAATGATCTTCCGGACATGGATGCACCTGATGACGCGGCCCCTGCAAGCTGAGGGCCACCGCCTTCAGCGCAAAGAAAAGGAAAAAAAATATGTCGCGATCGTTCCGGGCTCCACTGACCCGCTTCACTCCCTGCCGCGAAGAGACGATGATCGCCATTGATCGCCTGCTTGAAGCAGGTGACCGACCAGGCTGTCTGCGACTTGATCTGTTTGTTGCCTCGACAGAAATACTGACGATCATCAAGGATGACGCCGCGCTCTACCAGATCGACGACAAGGGCCATGCCCAAAGCATGCCCGCGGATGAGATGAGCACAAGCCAACGCCCCCTGTTTCTCGAGGTTCTGGCAGCCTCAATGAGGATCGCGATCTGGCTGAACTTATCTCCGCTTACCCCCTGCCTGGGGGGATTATCAGTTTTGTGATGCCATTGAGGGACGATATCTCTCGCTTCTGTTTTCCGGCCATGGAATCGGCGCCATCATCCAGGAATACATCCCGTCCTGGGTCTCCCTGGTCGAAGCGGATTGTTATTTCGAGGAGGATGCTCCAGCCAATTGCCGGGCCGAGTTGATGTCGGCCTTTCTGCCCGAAATACAAGGAAACCACCGGCGCCTTGATCTTCAGACACGGCTTGCCGATCATTATCCGGTATTTAAGGCGATGTTTGCCCTTCATTGCGACGGAGATTTCGACGCCTGTCTGGTGCCGATCAATCCCACAGACGGTCTGTAATCAGGTCGCAGCGTCTCCGTCTTTTCCTGGCTTACTCATGTCATCAATCGCGCGCAGCAACCTCATGGCATCGTGGCGCTCTTCATCGGTTTGTGCGTCAAGCAATTGCTGGGCACAATAGAGCTGAAGCCGGCGCTCGATACTGTCCGGCGTATTCCCGTTTCGCGCCTCCTGAACCATGTGCGCCATACCGTCAACCGTGGCTCCCTGCTTTTGTCCTTGAATTCGTCGAGTGCATTGCAAGGCGCCCATATATCCTGCTTGAGATCAACTGTTGCACGGATACGCCTGATCTGCTCATCCTCGCAGTCAAGGGTGACAGCAACCTGCTCTACCCCCCATCTCTCAATGAGGGTGCGACCCAACACATCACCAAACAGAACTCCTGTGGCCGTCACCGCCGCTTCGCCAAGCCTATTGAGTATCATGATGTAATCCTGGACACCGCTGGCCTTCGCTATCTCCAGCGCGCCAATCATCAATTCCCCCATCACCTGCGCCTGCGTGATGCCTGGCGCCAATGCGTTCAACTCTCGCGACACACAAATCCGACCGATCTCCCACAGACACGGACTGCGTGGCGCATGATCATTGTCAATCAGTTCCGGAACAAGATGGTTCAGCGCATAGGGCCCCCCCATAGTCTGCAATATGCGAAGCGCACCAAGCACCGCCCCAGTCTTTCTGGAGAGACAGAGCAAATATGAAGGGGGCAAGGCAATCAAGCTCGTCCAGAACCAGATCTGTCGTATTCATATCGGCACACGCGTCATCGATAAGAGACATCAGGCCATCGGAGCGCAGCCTGAAAATCGCGGACCTCAATCCCGGGAAATGCCTGAGATGATTTCTTCTACAAAGAGGAGCATGACAGATTTACGCAGGCGAGATCAATTTTTGCATGATTGCACGCCCGACGGCCTGAGGCGTCGAAAGAACGCGCAGCTTGGTGCGCGCAGATCTCAGACAGATATTGATCATACTTTCCGAAATTCCGAGGCGCCCGGCAATTTCATCATACTCCATCCCGGTGCCGACCCATTGCAGCACCTCAATCTCCATTTTTGACAATTGCGGACGCAGGATATCCATCATGGGAGCGGCCTGGCTACCGGTTCGATCACACAGAAAGGCTGCCTGTTGCTGCAATGCTGTAATCCGCTCTGACACGAGCATCTTCCATTGCCGTTCCGGAAGCGACGCTGTCACTGACAGAATCCCGGCCTCACCCAAATAACCTCGAATCGGAATCGTAATTCCCTGATGCGGAATACCGAAATCTCGAGCTGCCGAAAAAAAACCTCGCCATAGCCTCAATACCTTTCAATCTTGACCAATCCACTGGAGCAATGGCCCGTGTCGCGATCGTTGCGGCCGGGTCGATCTGCTGGTATCCGTTCTGCAGATAGTGCTGCTGCCACTCATCAGGATAGGTTGAAAAGCCAAACGCATGACTTGAGACTTGGCCGAATACGGCAAAGCTTGCATATTCAAACCCGAAATCGGACGCAATCTTTGTCAGGATCTTGTCGAAACGCGATCCATTGTGGGTGCTGCCCGCAATTTCGACAGTTTCCATTGCGGTTTTTTTTCCTTACCTGTCTCGTGTAGATTGACCGGGGCTTTCATGACTACCTGTAAAAGCTTGAAATGCAGATAAAAATTACCCCGCATCCTGAAGTTCGTCTGTCGTCATTATCATCGATTCAAGGAATGAAAACACCGCCTGTTTTTCAGCAGCCCCAAGATTCGAGTAATATTCGACAATTTTTTTTCGACCTGCGCCTTCGGAAGGGTAGTATCCGTTTCGCCGTCTGCCCCCGCCCTGATATCAGTATTGCTGATGAAATACGATATCTGGACACCGAAAATATCTGCTATTTTCCACAGCATGGTTGCGGCCACCCGGTTTTTGCCACTTTCGTATTTTTGAATCTGCTGCCACGATACCCCCAACCTCATTGCCCAGCTTGGTCTGGGACATCTTATACGACAGACGAAGCGTCTTTATGCGCTCTCCGATCATCGCGTCCATTTCCTGAAGCTGACTTGATGAAGATGTTCTCGTCATTTTTATAACCTTGAAAAAAAATCGATCCGCCAGAGCCACTATACTTGCCTGCGTATAACACAATCCAAATCCGGTGGCATTATGCCAGGGATGCACAAATCTTGAGACATATTGTCGCGAGTCATTCTCTTGGCATTAAATCACCGGGCCGGGGCGGCGATTGCCGCAGACATACCTGATTTCACTACCCCGTCCGGACCTGGATCGATCCTCTTCCTGCGGGTCAAGTCGCTATTTCATCAACCGGCAGAGAGTGGCTCTGTTCCGATATGCTACCTATGGCTGACCACCGAAAACCCCAGGCAGGAAACGGGTCGGGAGCGCAATTCCCGGACTTGAAATTCTGAAGCGGCCTTCGTGTGGGGGGGTGTCAAATTCGCGAACAGAAGGATCCGGACAGGCGACGGTGTCGGTGACATCGCCCGTCCAGGTCCTTGTTGTTGAAGTCTTGCCTACCCGAAAGGACGTCCCCCCATGCCTGTTGCAGCGATCATGCCCCCAAAGCTTGATATCCCAGAAGTCAGTCCGGGGTTTTTCTTCGGGGCTCAGCAGGGCGAGGTCATGCTCAAGGTAGAAACCTGGTTCAAAGGCATATCAGGCGCACCGAAAAGCAGCAGGTTTTCCGGCTCTTCGGCTTCGCCGGAACCGGGAAGACCACAATCGCGCGTCACCTGGCCGGAATTGTGGGCGGCCCGGTCTGTTATGCGGCCTATACCGGCAAGGCTGCGCTGATGATGGCACTGAGTGGATGTGATGACGCCACAACGATCCATGCCCTGCTTTACAAGGCCGAGATCGACGACGATGGCGGAATCCGGTTCCGCTTCAATCGCAAGAGTCCGGCGGCGCGCGCCCGCCTCATCGTCATCGACGAGTGCTCGATGGTCGATGACCAGATTGGGCACGATCTGCTGCGTTTCGGTGTCCCGATCCTGGTGCTCGGCGATCCCGCCCAGCTGCCGCCGGTCAGTGGCAAGGGATTTTTCACCCATGGTGTCATTCCCGATGCCATGCTTACAGAGATCCATCGTCAGGCAAGGGACAATCCGATCATACGCTTTGCCACCGACGTGCGCGAAGGTCGTCCCCTCCCCTATGGTAAATTCGGCACCGTCGAGATCGATCATCCCGGCCGGCGCGATGTCAGCGAGGTTCTTGAAGCGGATCAGATTATCGTCGGTCGCAATGCGACCCGCAATGCCTTCAATGCGCGGATCCGCGCCCATCTCCGGCCACGACAGGAAGACACCCGTGATCGGAGACCGGCTGGTCTGTCTGCGCAACGATTCCGACAAAGGCGTCATGAATGGCGGCCTGTTCACTGTTTGCAGCTACCGACCGGTGCGCAGGCGCAATACAGTCGGCCTTGGCATCCAGAGCGAGGATTTTTCCGATCGTGGCACCCTGTCGGTTTCGGTGCGGCGGGAATTTTTTTTGACGGCGATCCCACCTCTGTCGACTGGAAGGAAATGAAAGGCACCCAGCAATTCGATTATGGCTATGCCCTGACCGGACACAAATCCCAAGGATCACAATGGCGCCACGTCATCGCCTATGATGAAAGCGCTGCCTTTGGACAGAATGGACAGCAATGGCTCTATACGGTCATGA
>LLEQ01000029.1_pt1 | contig 14390 bp, 25 predicted proteins | sample 595901 | NCBI WGS metagenome assembly LLEQ01 (sample SAMN02919317, study PRJNA255460) | bioreactor metagenome | biome: chemostat; feature: culture 2012_25.3; material: sediment; isolation source: day86 25degC chemostat 2012 inoculated with Wadden Sea sediment taken from... | place: Germany: Bremen ... | reverse complement strand
CCCGCGCCTTCGCGCGAGACGGCACGCCCCGTTTTCGGGACTGACAAAGGCGAGATCGTCGCGCGTCCCCGTCACCGCACAAGATCGCAGATCGAGCCGTAGCCGATCTCGTCCAGCAGCGCCAATTCCCAATGCAAATAGCGCTGTGTCCAGCCTGCGCGGCCCTCCGCAATCGCATCGAACAAAGCATCCGTCAGCGCATAAAGTGCGGGGGTGCGGTTCGCGCTCAGCCAGTGCGAAGGCGAGCAGCGCACAGACCGCATTTTGCCCCGCCAACCCGAGCCGATCGGAGAGCACCGAGGCGCGAGATTTCAACGGCTCAACCACAAACGCGCCGATATGCTGATCCAACCGCGCGCGCCATGTCAGGCTAACCAAAGTGCCGGGCTGCAAGTTTGGGGCGATCTTACGCGAGACGCCACCGCGCACCACGCCCGAATGCCGCCCGTGCTCCGCCGTAAATGCATCGACAATCGCGGAGGTCTCGCCATGCGGGCGCACGCTCAGGATCGTGCCGCTGTCATGCCACTCCATCTCGCCTCCCCGCTGCGCGGCGCAGGCCTCAGCCTGTCAGACCTTCTTGATCCAAGAGCGTGCGCCCATCTCGGCTCTCGATCTCGACCACCCAAAGATCAGGATCAAAGCTGCGCTGCTTGCGGATGCTCTCATCCACCTCGCGCTCCGGCCCGTCCTTCAAGACGACCCAAGCCCGCTCGCCCGTCATCAGATCAAAGCTACGGTGCCACGCTGTCGCAGCCCCGTCCAGCGTGGCGCATTTCACCAGCACGGCCCCCGCCTCATCATGGCCATGCGCGGTGACATAGGCGGGATGTTCTCCAGCTCCAGCCGCTTGAGATAGGCCCGAACCCAGAAGCCGGACGCGAGCCGCGACATCAATCCCCGTCCGAGAAATCGAGCCCCATTTCGGTGTAGCGCTCTTTGTCATCCAGCCAGTTCGACCGGACTTTGACTTGCAAGAACAAGTGCACCGGATGGCCAAGGAACTCCGCCATCTCTTCGCGGGCTGCTTTCGAGATCGCCTTGATTGTCTCGCCGCCCTTGCCCAGAACGATGCCCTTATGGCCATCGCGGACCACATAGATCAACTGGTCGATCCGCGCCGATCCATCGGGGCGATCTTCCCATTTCTCGGTCTCGACCGTCATCTGATAGGGCAGTTCTTCGTGGAGCCGCAACGTGAGCTTTTCGCGGGTGATCTCGGCGGCGATATTGCGCATCGGCAGATCGGCGATCTGATCTTCGGGGTAATACCACGGATTCTCCGGCAGTTCGCCCGCCAGCCATTCGCGCAGATCGTCTACGCCATGGCCACGCTCGGCGGAGATCATGAAGGTTTTGGCGAACGGGTACTGGCCATTCATCTCTTCGGTGAGACGCAGCAAAGCCTCGGCTTTCACCTTGTCGATCTTGTTGATCGCCAGCGCGACAGGCTGCTCTCCGCCACGCTCTTTCAGCGCCGCGATGATCTCTTTCGCGCCCTCGGTCAGCCCGCGATGCGCCTCGATCAGCAGCACCACGACATCCGCGTCCGAGGCCCCCCCGCCCCCCCACGCTGCCGTCACCATAGCGCGATCCAAACGGCGGCGCGGCCGGAAGATGCCCGGCGTATCGACGAAGACGATCTGGCTCTGGCCCGACATGCACACACCGCGGATGCGGGCGCGGGTTGTCTGCACCTTATGGGTCACGATCGAGACTTTCGCCCCAACCATCTTATTGAGCAAAGTGGATTTTCCGGCGTTAGGTTCGCCGATCAGCGCAACAAATCCCGCGCGGGTAGCTTCAGTCATTGGTCGTCTCCATGCGGGTCAAAAGGGCCTTCGCGGCGGCCTGTTCGGCCTGCCGTTTGGCACCTGCAGTAGCGCGTTCACTCTCACCCGTCACGAGTTGCGCCTCAATTGTGAAAACCGGCGCATGGTCAGGGCCACTGCGCGCGATCATAGCATATTTCGGGGGGCGGCAGGCCGCGGGCCTGTGCCCATTCTTGCAGGCTGGTTTTGGCGTCGCGGGCATCTTCGGCGACCCCCTCGATGCGTTTGCTCCAAAGCCGCAGAACAAGATCTCGCGCGGCATCGAACCCACCATCGAGATAGACAGCCGCGATCACCGCCTCCATCGCATCGCCCAAGAGCGCCTCTTTACGCCGCCCGCCTGTCATCATCTCGGAGCGGCCCAGCTTGAGCACCGCACCCAGATCAATCTGCCGTGCGACATCGGCGCAGGTCTCCTTGCGCACCAAAGCGTTAAAGCGCGGTGCCAAAAGCCCCTCAGCGGCGGCCGTATCGGCAAAGAACAGGGCCTCGGACATCACCAAACCCAATACCCGATCCCCCGAGAAACTCAAGCCTTTGGTTGTCGGGCCGAGTCGGCGTCGAGATCGAGGCATGGGTCAGCGCGCGCACCAACAGTTCGGGGCGCTGGAACGCATAGCCCAATCGGGCCATGAACTCGGAGATTTCGATCGCAATTTTCACTCGACTACCTTTAGAAAACGGTCCGGACGCCACGACCAGAACGATAGAAGCGACCCCGCGCCCGCCGAGAAGATTACCCAGCGTGCAGGGCCGATTATATGGTTTTCGGGCACAAAGCCCAAGCCACCGACCGCAGCGGAATAACGGCTATCGAGCGAATTGTCACGATTATCCCCGAGAAAGAAATACTGCCCCTCGGGAACCGTGATCTCTGCGGTGTTATCCGCGAAGGCATTGCGCTCAATATCAAGGACCGGATGGCCTTTACCAGAGGGCAGGATCTCTTGCGCTTGGCGCTTGCGGCAGGTGCCGCCGATCCCAACGGATCATTGGCGCACCGCGGAAGCGATTGCGCGGGGCCAGCAGGCAGCTTTGGTTCTTGCAGATCATCCATCGGTACCTGCTCGAGCGCCACACCGTTTATGAACGCAGTGCCGCTGCGCATCTGCACGCGGTCCCCCCGGCACCCCCGATGAGGCGCTTCACGAAATCGCCCCCCCGCGACGGGATGTTTGAACACGACAACATCGCCGCGCTCTGGCTTATAGCGTGAGGAAGGGGCCGCCAGAATATAATCCCCCGGCATAAGCGCCGGTTTCATTGACCCGCTGGGGATCCAAAACGGCTGATACAACCCGCGCAGCACCAGAATGATAGCGAGCCCGAAGGTCAGCCCGACACCCCAAGCGTGGCGCGATTTCCACGTAAACTGGCCACGCCGCGTGCGGCTCGGTTGTTTTGCCCAGATCCAAAACAGCCCGAAAATCCCGAACGGCACGACAGCCAGAAACATCCAAAGCCCGGAATATCCCGCATCATGAAGCCGCCGCACCGCGAGGGAAATCATCATCGGCAGCAAAAGCCCCCGCGAGCGCAAAGCTCAGCCGGTGAAAGGCGACCACATCTGAGAACGCGAATTCCAACCCCGCAGTGCCGAAAACGAGCACGAAATAGAGCGCGGCCATGCTCCAGAACTTACGGCGCGAGGCGCCGCCGCTCCAATCGAACACAGCCGCGAGCAGTTCCAACATGGGATCAGTCGATCGCCTTGAAGAACCGATCCATCCGCCATGTCCAGAAGTAGAACAGCGATTTGCCCGCAGACGAGAAGATCACCCGATCCGCACGCCCAATCAGATATTCCTCGGAGACATAATCGACGCCGCCGCGCGCGGTAGAGAAGCGCGAATCCAACGAGTTATCGCGGTTGTCTCCCATGAAGAAGTAGTGTTTCGCGGGCACGGTGAAGAGCGGGGTATCATCCGCTTCGCCGCCATTGGTGATGTTCAAAATGGAATGCGAAACTCCGTTCGGCAGCGTTTCAATTGCCCGTTCTTTCACGCATTGGTCGCCATTTTCCAGCGCCATGCAGCGCGGCACGGACCTGCAGAGCCTTGCGCCTCTTTGGTCTCGATAAACGGCGGCTGTTCGGTGATCTCGACGGCGGTGCCGTTGATATACAAAAGCCCGCCTTTGATCTGCACCGTATCGCCCGGCAGACCGATCAAGCGCTTGATGTAATCGGTGCCTGCGGTCGGGTGGCGGAACACCACAACATCGCCGCGCTCCGGCTCAGAGCCAAGGATCCGGCCTTCAATCGGGCAGGCCGAGAACGGGCAGGAATATTTGGAATAGCCATAGGCCATTTTATTCACGAAGAGGAAATCGCCGATCAGCAGCGTGTCCTTCATCGACCCCCGTCGGGATCCAGAACGGCTGGAAGAACAAGGTGCGGAACACCCCTGCGATCAAGAGCGCGTAGACCACGGTTTTGATGGTCTCGACGATGCCTTCTTCGGCCTTGCTGGACATGCTGATATTCCTCGGAAAACTGTTGCGTCATTCCTTGGCCCTTGGGCGGCGGCGAGTCAAGGAAAGAGGGCGTGCTGGCCCGCACGCCCTCCTTTCGGTCCTACAGCGTTTACTGCGCGCGCTTGGCCAAGACCTTCGCTTCGTTCTTAGCCCCCATCCCGAAGAACAGGCGGTTAGTCAAAAAGACAACCAGCATCAGAACAAGAAGGATCGCCCCGAAGATCATCCGCGACTGCGCATCCGACATCAGCGCTTGAAACGCTGCGAGTAGCTCGCCGCGCAAGATCAACAGCGCCGCGAAGGTCAAAATGATGCTCACGGCGTAGACCACGGCGGTCGCGTTGCGCGCAAAGCGCCAGCTCACCGATGAGGCGGGCGCCGCCCCTGCCGTGCGCACATAATACTGCCCCTCATACATCGCAGCCCCCATGACCGGCACAACGCCCATCGCGGTGAAGGTCAGCGAATAGCCCGTGGCCCACTCAATCGCCCAAACGATCAGAGGGATGGCCAGTGTGAGCAGAGTAAAAACCACGGCGTATCGTAGATAATTCATGTCTTTCAAACCTTAATCGCGCGCTGCATCCATCAGATCACGCATTTTCGACAGTGCAGCCTCCAACCCGATGAAGACGGATTCCGCGATCAGGAAGTGACCGATATTCAACTCCACCACCTGCGGGATCGCGGCAATCGGGGCAACTGTCTCGAAGGTCAGGCCGTGGCCAGCATGGACTTCCAGACCCAAAGACGCCGCCAGTGCCGCGCCTTCTTTCAGCGCCGCCAGCTCAGCGTCACGCTCATCAAAGCGGCCCTCGTGATGCAGATCGCAATAATGGCCGGTGTGCAGTTCGACAACCGCCGCGCCCGCTTCGGCACTGGCACGGATCTGCACGGGGTCATGGCCGATGAACAGCGACACCCGCGAACCAGCGGCGCGTAGCGGCGCGATAAATGCCGTCAGGCGCGCAATATCGCCAGCAACATCCAGGCCGCCTTCTGTTGTGCGCTCTTCGCGTTTCTCGGGAACGATGCAAACCGCATGGGGTCGATGCTTAAGGGCAATCGCTTGCATCTCATCGGTTGCCGCCATCTCAAAATTCAACGGCCCTGAAATCTGCGCCATCAGCGCGTCGATATCCGCATCGCGAATATGGCGGCGATCCTCGCGCAAATGCGCTGTGATCCCATCCGCGCCTGTCGCCTCCGCCAGAAGCGCCGCGCGTACCGGATCGGGGGGGTAGGCAGAGCCGCGCGCATTCCGGATGGTCGCTACGTGGTCAATATTCACGCCAAGTCGAAGTTTCGTCATCCTGTGCCTCATCGCAATTTTCACAGACTATGCGCGCAAGGCACGGAAGTTTGAAGGGGGTTTAGTCAAGCCCGCTTGGATTGCGGCGCTCTTCTTTGCGCTCGGCACGTTCCTCGATTTTCGCCTCGAGCTTGGCGTGCAATTTCGCGCGAATTTGGGTCAGCCGCTCTTTGATCTTGGCGCGACGGCGGTTCTGGTAGGCGGTGATGATCGGCAGGGCCAGATAGTAGCAGGCAATAGCCGCAATGATCCCCGGCAAGATGGACCCAACGAGATAGGGCACAAAAATATCATTGAAGAACGCGTTTAGCCCGTGCCATTGCGCCGTCGCATCGGTGAAGGCCGCAAAGAAGTTGTGCTTAAGATCGCCCGCCGCGTGGATGAACAACGAGACAATGCCCTCGCCCGCCTCAGGTCCGGCAGTGCCGCCGCGCCCGAGCGCCAATGATGCCGCCCCCAGAAGAAGATTCCCGAAGGTCGTCGACAAGATCGCGATGAATGGAAGGTGACCGGATTGCCGAAGAATGTCCCCAGGATCGAGGCCAGAACATTGCCGCGGATCAACAGGGCGACACCTGCCGCCAAGAAGAAATGCAACCCAAAGAGCGGCAGGAAGGAGACGAACACCCCCGCTGCCACGCCGCGCGCAATTCTGGACGGGTCATCTGGCAAGCGGTGAATGCGATGACGGACATAATGGAACGCGCGCTTCCAGCCGCCCTGCGGCCAGAGCGTCTCGCGCACAGTGCGCCACCAGCCCCGTTTATCTCGCCGCTTGAAAACCACTCATCCTCCTACGCCCGTCGCATCGGGCAGCCCCGTGGGCATGTCGTCCGGTCGGGTTAATCAGGAACTCTGGCAAGACCATGACGATAGGGTGTCCCCGTCACGGTTTGCGCGTCAAATCCCTGAAACGTGCCACCTGCGCGACATCGCTTTCTGCCTCCAGCGCTGTCAGCAGCATGTGCAGATGCCTCCGTATCCCGCAACTCTGTCTCTACGACGAGAGAGTAAAAGTCCGGTTTGCGATCCACAAAATGCATATCAGAGATATTGGCCTTTTGCTGCCCGATCAAGGTGCAGATCCGCCCCCAACATACCCGCATCATTCGCGATCGTGACCTTCAGCGTCGCAGAGTAGACTGGCGCATGGCGGCCGGAATGCCAATGGAGATCGACCCAACGCGACGGCTCTTCTTCCAGTTCCTCCAGCGCGGGGCAGTCAATCGCATGAATTACAACGCCTTTTCCGCGATAGGTAATCCCGACGATCCGCTCTCCCGGCAGGGGCTGACAGCAATCTGCGCGGCGGAAGCTCTGATCCGCAGCGAGGCCGACGACCGCGCGCTGCACGGACACTTCCTCGTGTGGTTCCATCGCGAGTTCAGGATAGAGAATCGCGAGGACCTCGGAGGCCGATAACTCAGCGGAGCCAATCCGCGCGAGAACCTCTGTCTCATCCTCAAGCCGCAACGTCTTTGCCGCCGTGCGCAGCGCCTTATCGGTGACTTTACGCCCGACATGCTCAAACGCGACCCGCGCAAGCTCGGTGCCCAGTTTGACAAAGCGCGTGCGATCTTCTTCGCGCAGGCTCTTGCGGATTGCCGCTTTGGCGCGGCCGGTTTGCACGATATCGAGCCATGTCGATTGCGGGCGCTGACCCGCAGCGGTGATAACCTCGACGTTCTGGCCATTCTTCAGCCGCGTCCAGAGCGGAACCCTGATGCCGTCAACTTTTGCACCAACGCAGCCATTGCCAATCCGCGTGTGGATCGCATAGGCGAAATCAATCGGCGTCGCGCCTTTGGGCAGCTTGATCACATCGCCCTTGGGCGTGAAGCAAAACACCTGATCGGAATACATCTCGAGCTTGACGTTCTCGAGGAATTCGTCGTGATCGCCCTCATCAAACCGCTCCGTCAGCGTCGCAATCCATTTTGCGGGATCGACGGCAAACGGGTTTTTCGCGCGCACGCCTTCACGGTAGGACCAATGCGCCGCCACACCGGATTCATTGACCTCATGCATCTGCCGCGTGCGGATCTGCACCTCGACACGTTTGCCATCACGGCCTGAAACCGTGGTGTGGATCGAACGATAGCCGTTGGTTTTCGGCTGGCTGATGTAATCTTTGAACCGGCCCGGAACAGCGCGCCAGTGATGGTGGATCGCGCCCAGAACACGGTAGCAATCCGCCTCGTTCCGCGTGATCACGCGGAAGCCATAAATATCGGAGAGCCGCGAGAAGGAGAGTTGTTTCTCTTCCATCTTGCGCCAGATCGAATAGGGGCGCTTGGCGCGACCAAAGACATCCGCCTCGATCCCAGCCTCTTCCAACTCGGCCCGAATATCGCTCGTGATCTTCGGGATCACATCGCCCGTCTCTTTTTGCAAGTTCACGAAACGGCGGATGATCGAGGTCCGCGCCTCGGGGTTTAGCACTTTGAACGCGAGATCCTCAAGCTCCTCGCGCATCCATTGCATCCCCATCCGCCCCGCGAGCGGCGCGAAGATTTCCATCGTCTCGCGGGCCTTTTGGGCCTGCTTCTCGGGGCGCATGGATTTAATGGTGCGCATATTGTGCAGCCGGTCAGCCAGCTTCACCAGAATCACCCGCAGGTCTTTCGACATCGCCATAAACAGCTTGCGGAAGTTTTCCGCCTGTTTCGACGCTGCGGAGGAGAGTTGGAGATTCGTGAGCTTGGTCACGCCGTCCACAAGCTCGGCCACGTCCACCCCAAATAGCTCCGTCACCTCGGTATAGGTGGAGCGGGTATCTTCAATCGTGTCATGCAAAAGCGCGGTGACGATAGTCGCATCATCCAACCGCTGCTCCGTCAGGATCGCGGCGACGGCAACGGGATGCGTGAAATACGGCTCGCCAGAATGACGAAATTGGCCTTCGTGCATACGAAGGCCATAATCATAGGCGCGCCTAATCAGATCAGCATTGGTGCGCGGATTGTAATTGCGGACGAGCGCGATCAGGTCTTCGACGTCGATCATTCGCGCGCGTTCGCCTCCACTACCTGCTTATTCGCGACCCTGCGCATCCATCAAGGCGCGCAACATCCGCTCTTCGGACATATCGTCCTCACGCGGACGATCAGCGGTTTCCCCGCCCATCAGCATCGCCATATCGTCATCTTCGGGTTCGTCGACTTCGATCTGGGTCTGGTTGCTCTCGATGAGACGCTGGCGCAGATCATCTGCGGATTGCGTTTCATCTGCGATTTCACGCAGAGCGCAAACCGGATTTTTGTCGTTGTCACGATCAATCGTCAGCGGAGAGCCGGCTGCGACTTCTCGCGCACGGTGAGCCGCGAGCATTACGAGCTCGAAGCGGTTCGGAACTTTATCAACGCAGTCTTCAACCGTCACGCGGGCCATGGTCTACTCCAAACGGATTGGGGTTGGAATGGCCTATCTAGGGAATCACGCGGCCGATGACAAGCGCCGAATCCCCTCGCGGCGCAACTGACCCGTGTTAAATCGGGAGAATCGTCGATTTTTCTGCATCGGGCAGCGCGGCGATCATATCCGAAATCGTCGTACCGCTGACGGGGTCCACATAGGTTGGCGCGATCTCGAAAAGCGGGATCAGGACAAAGGCTCGCTCCATCATCCGCGGGTGCGGCAGGATCAAGGTTTCCGGAGCCTTCCGAAGCTGGTCCGCGAGCGGAAGCGTACGCCATCGGGCCTGCGTTTCGCGGTCTGGGAGAATCTGATCATCCACCGCCAAAAGATCAATATCACACCCACGCGCAGCCCAACGCGCCTCTCTGACGCGGCCAAACCGCGCCTCAACCCGATGAAACGCCGCCAAGATGCGATCAGGCGAATCACTGCTCTTGACCTTTGCACAAGCATTGACGTAATCGGGACCAGACCCTGCAGGATATGCAGGGGTTTTATAAAATCGGCTTATTGCCTCAACACTCATACCCTCCGCGCAAAGTGCATCTAGCGCAGCGATTAGGGTCTCATTAGCGGCTCCGGCCAACGACGGCAGGTTTGCTCCCAGCGCCAAAAGTATAGCGCGACTATCCTTTTCGACAAATTCCATTTCACCCCAATGCGTTGTTAGTGTCCGGAATGAACCCGTCCACTAGCTAGTATTTGCCTGCCAAAGAAAGAACAAGCGACGGGGCCAGAAAGGACCAAGGGATGTTTTATAAGGACGAACGGCTTGCGCTGTTCATCGATGGGTCGAATCTCTACGCTGCCGCGAAAGCGTTAGGGTTTGATATCGACTACAAATTGCTGCGCCAAGAGTTCGAGCGGCGCGGCAAGCTTGTGCGTGCGTTCTACTACACCGCACTCTTGGAAAACGAGGAATATTCCCCGATTCGGCCGCTTGTCGACTGGTTGAACTATAACGGCTTTCACATGGTTACCAAGCCAGCGAAAGAGTTCACTGATTCGATGGGTCGCCGCAAGGTGAAAGGGAATATGGATATTGAACTGGCCGTGGACGCGATGGAGCTTGCGCCCCGTCTAGATCACGCTGTCTTGTTCTCAGGGGATGGTGATTTCCGCCCCCCCCTCGTCGAGAGCCTGCAACGCCAAGCGTGCGGGTATCTGTTGTCTCGACGATCCGCTCGCAACCGCCGATGATTGCAGACGAACTGCGCCGCCAAGCCGATAACTTTATCGAACTGGATGCGCTGCGTGATGTTATCGGACGCCCTCCGCGCGAAACCGACGGCGACGATTGATCCTGTCGGCCACCCTCGCAGCCCAAACCCAAACGACCAAGCAAGGGGCCCAAGTGGCCCCTTTGCTATGTTGAACGACGATCACGAACCGTAACGCCGGCACCTCAATTCGAGGCGAGGCACTGGACCTTCGAGGCCCGCGCAGCTACCTCTGTGGGCAACCAAGGAGTCCGCGCCATGAAACCTGCATTGATGCTTTACCTTGCCGCCCCGCGCGGTTTCTGCGCAGGCGTTGATCGTGCGGTGAAGATCGTCGAGATGGCACTGGAGAAATGGGGCGCGCCAGTCTTTGTGCGCCACGAGATCGTCCATAATAAATTCGTCGTCGATGGGTTGCGTGACAAAGGCGCTGTTTTTGTCGAAGAACTCGATGAATGCCCCGATGACCGCCCCGTCATTTTCTCCGCGCATGGCGTGCCAAAATCCGTCCCCGCCGAGGCCGCGCGCCGCGAGATGGTGTATGTCGACGCGACCTGCCCGCTGGTCAGCAAGGTGCATATCGAGCCGAGCGCCACCATGATGCGGGGCTGCAAATGGTGATGATCGGCCATGAAGGCCACCCCGAAGTGCTCGGGACGATGGGTCAACTTCCCGAGGGCGAAGTGATCCTTGTGGAAACCGCCGAAGACGTGGCCCACATCACCCCCCGCGACCCTGCCCGCCTCGCCTATATCACCCAGACGACGCTTTCCGTCGATGATACCGCCGCGATCGTGGCGGCCCTTCAGGCACGCTTCCCGTTGATTAAAGGCCCTGCCAAGGAAGATATCTGCTACGCGACGACCAACCGCCAAGCTGCCGTCAAAGCCATCGCAGGCAAGATCGACGCACTCTTTGTGGTGGGCGCGCCCAATTCGTCCAACTCGCGCCGCCTTGTCGAGGTCGGTCGCGGGGCGGGCTGCGCCTATGCGCAGTTAGTGAACCGCGCACCGGAGATCGACTGGCGCGCGATTGAGGGTGCGAAATCGGTTGGGGTGACTGCAGGGGCCTCCGCGCCCGAAATCCTGATCGACGAGGTCATCGCGGCGTTCAAAGAACGGTATGACGTGACGTTAGAGTTGGTGGAAACCGCCCGCGAAGACATCGAATTCAAAGTGCCCCGCGTTTTGAGGATGCCCGCATGAGCCTTGCCTTTATCATCACCGCGCTGCTCGTCTGCCTCGCTCCCGGATCGGAGTCGTATACACGCTGTCGGTTACCCTCGCGCAAGGATTGAGGGCAGGGATCTGGGCAGCCTTCGGTTGCTCGGCTGCCACTCTCGTGCATCTGGGCGTCGCGATGGCAGGGCTCGCGGCGGTGCTGCACAGCTCGGCACTGGTCTTTCAAGCGATCAAATACGCGGGCGTTGCCTATCTCCTTTGGATGGCATGGGGGGCGGCGCGTGGAACAGGCGGGCTAAGCTTTAGCGCGAAAGACGCACCAGCAACCTCGACCCCCGAGACTCATCTGGCGCGGCGTGATGCTCAATCTGCTGAACCCGAAATTGCCGATGTTCTTCATGGCCTTCTTGCCGCAATTCATGGCCCCCACCGATGGCACGCTTGTGATGGCGCAACTCGGGGCCGCCTTTGCTGCAATGACCTTCGGGACCTTCGTCTTTTACGCCCTGCTCGCCGCGTCTGGCCGCACTGCGCTGCTCGGATCTGAGCGAGCGATGACATGGCTGCGCCGCGCCTTTGCGGCCTCCTTCGCGGCGCTCGGCTTCAAGCTCGCCCTGCAAGACGCCTGAGCCGCCAGCAACTGCCGCATCGCCCTGACGATGCCCCCGCAAGGAAACGATACGATGGATCTTCACGCTTGGACCGATGGCGCATGTTCGGGCAATCCCGGCCCTGGTGGCTGGGGGGGCGTGTTGATGCGCGCGATGGACGGCGAGACCCTCCTCAAAGAACGCACGCTGAATGGCGGCGAGGCCGATACCACCAACAACCGGATGGAGTTGATGGCCGCGATCTCCGCGCTCGAAGCCCTCTCGCGCGACAGCGCCATCACCATCACCACTGATAGCGCCTATGTGAAAAATGGCGTGACGAGCTGGATCTTCGGCTGGAAGAAAAACGGATGGAAAACCGCTGATCGCAAGCCCGTCAAGAATGTTGATCTGTGGCAGCGGCTGGATGCAGCCCAAGCCCGCCACAAAGTCACGTGGAAATGGATCAAAGGCCATGCGGGCCACGCAGAGAACGAGCAAGCCGATGAATTGGCGCGCGCAGGGATGGCCCCGTTCAAATCACCCGCGAAAGCCACAAAATGAACGGCGATGCGCTCGATATCGTCGCGCGGTTCCCAATTGGCGCGGCACTTGATTACACGGCGGTGGTGATTTTCGCGCTGACAGGGGCTCTGGTCGCCTCGCGCCAACAGTTGGATCTGGTGGGGTTTATCTTCATCGCGGCCCTGACGGCCGTGGGCGGCGGCACGCTGCGCGATCTGCTGCTGGGACGTGATCCGGTGTTTTGGGTCGGGCAGCCGCAATATATCTTGCTCGCTGCCGCCTCGGCGATCATCGTCTTCTTCACCGCACATTTGCTGGAAAGCCGCTATCGCACGCTCTTGTGGCTTGATGCGGCCGCCCTCGCCGTGGCGGTTCCGGCGGTGTCGCCGTGACAATGGCAACGGGCCATGGTCCTATCATCGTGCTGATCATGGGGGTGGTGACGGGCACCTTTGGCGGTTGATGCGCGATGTTGTCTGTAACGAAGTCCCGCTGGTGATCAAACAGGGCGAACTCTACCTCAGCTGCGCCTTTGCAGGGGCTGCTGCTGCGCTCATCGCGGCGCAGCTCACCGACCAATCGCTTATCGCGCTGCTGATCTGCGCGGGCGTGACCTTTGCGCTGCGGGCGGGAACCTTGCTCTTTGGCTGGTCGCTGCCCGTCTATAAAGCGCGCCCGCCGCGCCATAAGTAGCGCCCTACGATTAGCCTTTCGGGCCCTCAGCTCGGCAGGTAGTCCTTCCCGAACTTCAGCACGAAGACAATCAACATCAAGCGATGGCCCACCCGCCGGGGCGGGTGAATAAAAACAGGATCAGCCAGAAGAAGCGGCGGAAAATACCGCCGATGCCCATTGTTACAAGCCCGAGCATCAGCGCCCCCGATAATAATGCTTATAGAGCCAGATCAGCGCCATAGCGCCAAGCACCGCCCCCCCCACGAGCCCCGCCATAAACCCTGTCACTGTGATCAGCAGGCGCAGCGCGAACCCACCGATCAGCGCGCCGAAAACGCCGATCGCAATCGTCGTCGGGATATCGGTATTGATCTTCATCAGCCGCGTCGCGAGGAACCCCGCCGCGATGCCGATGATGATGAGGGCGAGAACGGGCATGTGGCCTCCTGACTTGGCATAACTATGCGCCATCGCGCGGCAGTTGGGAAGTCAGGGGCGGATCTCAACCACCGTGCCGACCGCCGTTGCGGCAAACAATTGCGTGACCTCGGCATCACTCAACGCGATGCACCCTGCCGTCCAATCCCCTGGCAGTTTCCCGAAAGGCGAGCGGTTGGGTTGGCCATGGATCATAATATCTCCCCCCGGTGAAACGCCCAGCGCGCGGGCTTGTGCCCGATGTTTGGGTTGCGGGTAATCCAACCCGAGCGAGAGATGATAGGCAGAAGCGCCGTTGAGACGATCCACGCGGAAGATCCCTTCCGGCGTGCGGTTATCGCCTTCGCGGGTTTTGTCACCTACCGGATCGCGCCCCAAAGCAATCGGCCAGACCCGCGCAACCTGATCGCCAACATAGACCGTCAGCCGCCGCTTCGATTTCTCGACCAAGATCCGCGAGACGCCTCTAGCGGCTGCAAGGAGAGAGGCTTGGGATGCGGGCGCAAGTCTGCGCTCAGCACAGGCGCCGCCTCGTCAGCGGCATCTGGCGCAACGCCCGTCAAAGACCCCCCGACACCCCCCCCGACAAGCGATTGCTCAGCGCGTCGACAGCCCCCCCCTCGAACAGCTCCTGCGCATAGCTCTCCTCGCGCGGCAAAGCCTCGACGGGGGCCAGCGGAGGATGGATCAGCCTCAGGAATGATCGCTCGGGGCTGGCGCGGCTG
>LLEQ01000028.1_pt1 | contig 14416 bp, 27 predicted proteins | sample 595901 | NCBI WGS metagenome assembly LLEQ01 (sample SAMN02919317, study PRJNA255460) | bioreactor metagenome | biome: chemostat; feature: culture 2012_25.3; material: sediment; isolation source: day86 25degC chemostat 2012 inoculated with Wadden Sea sediment taken from... | place: Germany: Bremen ... | reverse complement strand
GTTCTGATACGGGTCATCCGCCGCGCCGGCAATGCCGGGAACGGCCCCCCGTATCCTCAAGGATCCGGGGAGGCTTCTGACCCCGTGAGCCCGATAATCACTGGGCATCCATTCCATCAAGTCATTTCAGTATCGTTCATAATCCCGGCCGGCTGACGCCCGCGCCGGGGTTCATTTTGTACCCCGGTATTGCCGTTTCCCTGGACGTGATCCCACTTTCTATCTGCGCAGAGCAACCAGATCGAGATATTTTTTTTCATGAAAATCCTTTCATCAGAGAGGGACTGCGCCGACCAAATCCCGACAGCAAACATTCCAGACCCCTGATCCGGGATCACACCCGTGTGACGATCCCCGATCAGAGTCTTTCCAGAATAACAGGGAGTTCCAGATGCCAACTTGCGCCAACAAATTGCACCCTCATGATCAGAAACTGATGGATAGGGCACACGAGCTGGCCCATCTTTCCACTGATCGCTCGCGTCAGGTGGGCTGCGTCATTGCCAATGGAATGGGCGAAATTCTCGCCGAGGGCTGGAATACAGTGCCGGATGGCTGTGCCCATACAGAGGCACGCCACCAGAGGCCTGCCAAATATCTCTGGACCGGTCACGCCGAGCGGCGCGCCGTCTGCGCCGCTGCGCGAAAAGGAATCCGCCTTGATGGCGCCACCGCCTACATCCCCTGGTATCCCTGCTTTTCCTGCGCCAGCACCCTGGTGGATGCCGGCATCCGGCGCCTGGTGGTCTATCCACCAGATATCCAGGACCCTAAATGGGGTGAAGAATTTCTCCAGGTGGAAATCCTGCTTGCAGAAGTTGGTATGGAGATCACCTTCCTTGAAGGTGAAATGGCACCCGCCTCTCCCGAGTGACCTCATCTGTTCGAGAGAGGTCTGAAACAGCAAGTCAAACCATATCTTCGGGGGAGATATTGAAAATGAGTTCAGCAAGTCAGATCGAACGGATCATGGCGATAGCCAATGACATCGCAGCCCGCAAGGTTTCCCATCACGACTTCCGTGGAGGGGGTTTACTTGTAGCCTTGGTCAAAAGCTCCCCCCAAACACCACAAAATTGCATCAACTACTGACCTGGCTGCGCGTGCGCCGTGCAAGCTTACGTCGATCGCCACGGCCTGCCATCTCTCCAGGATGGAGATCGCGATGTTCTGGATATGCTCGATTCCTTCTGTGGAGTTCGTGACACCCTGGAAATACTCAGGATCATCAAGCCAGCCATCACCCTTGAACCAGAAGAAATCATGTCCACCCTGTCGGACCTCTTCATATCTGTCGATGCACCAATCGAGATGTTGCAGGCCATGGATATTCTCGAACTTGGTCGCGAGATGATCCCGCGCGGGTTTTATGGTCTTGGCCCCCTGGGTATTGGTGCACCACGGATGACAACCTGGTTCGCAGATTACCTTGAGAAGAATTTCGACGCCAGTTCCGCCGACTGGCAGATCTTCCTGGGCCGGGCTATTTTCAGGCCCAACCCTCATATCCTGGCAAGTCTGCTGAAAATGGGGGTCAATATTACGCCAGATCTGATTTCCTCCCAGGTCAGTAATGGTGCTTTCGCCTTTATCCCCCGGCTGATCGAGCGCACCAGATCGAACCATGCACGCCTCAAATTGGCAAGCAATCTCCCCTCTATTCCCGAGATCATGTCCTTGCGCAGCGAACAGGTGGTGGACCTTGTTGCTGGATCATCTTGACGCACGAGCCTCTTCTTACATTCCTATCTGCGGAGCCATACCTCATGCCCCGACACTCCTGCGCCCTGACCCTCGCGGGTATCATCGATGCCACAGAAGCAGAAGACATCGCCCTCCAGCTTGATCGCTATGGCGCATCAATGGGCACCTCCAACTGCTTCAGCCTCATCAATCACGGCTCAGTCAAATTCTTCTTTGACTCAGGCTATCCTCCCGACGGCCCCTGGCGCCTGACACCTCCGCTCGCAGACACTCTCGAGGCGCTCCACGTCTCTTACTGTTTTCTGGTTAATATTGATCTTCAGGGCAGCCTCGGCCAATGTCAGATCGTCGACCGAGACCTCGGCCTTGAAGGTCATTTCAGTGTCCGGGATGGACAATTCGAAATCCTTGACATCGCCGAGGACAATCCATTGCGCGCACTGGCATCACGGTGGGAGAATGTCGACGATTACCCGCCCCTACACCTGTTAAATAGTCAACATGACGCCCTGCACCTGGCAAGACACCCCGGCAGTCAGACCGCCAGTGTTACTGCCTATATGGCGCGACGCGCCCAGTGTTCTTGAGTCCGGATTGCCTCCCTGATCCCTCTTCTCGATCCATCTCCCGGATTCCTGCTCTCCTTGTATGAGAGCAAGACTCCGAGACGCAGTGTCTAATACACCAGTGGCGGCCATATGTGCATCTCTCCTGATCCGCCCAGGAGACTCCGGCGCAAGCTTGTCAGCCTATGTCAAAACCCTGACGTCATATCTAACCCAGGAGAATATTCCATGAGCAATCATGCCACCCTTGCCCTGCTCAATAATCTTGTCGCCGCCCGCGGCACCACCTGGCAACATCGTGGCTACCAGCTGGGCGCTGACAATGGCAGCTACCGGATCGAGGGTGATCTCGGACAATTCTACCTCGACGCGGTATCGCGCGACGCCGACGCCCACCTCGCACTTGAATTTCTGCGCCAGCAGGGCGCCCCGGACTGGGGCGAAATCGTCGAGATGGCCGAAGATGACGGCATCGATCTCAGTGAAAGCCAGGAGATATTCCTGATGGGCATATCTCTGGACGAACACGTTGCCCGGCTATAATTACTCTGTCGCAAATTCCCGAAGAACAATGTGATCGGGAGAAGGGTTTTTCCTCGACAGCTTGAACCCAAGGAGAAGCAAAATGCCAAATAGCTCCCTCATCCTGCGCCGCGCCGGGCATCTGCCCAAGGGCAAATGCGCCCTGGCGATCCGCACCCACGATCTCGGTGGTACCGATTACACGGCGCTGGCCACTCTGACGATCGACCAGGCTCATGGTATCGCCGCCGCCTATCCGGATATTCACTGGCTCTATCCCGAATCCGCACCACCCGAGGTCAGCGCGATGCGCCTTCACCTCTCGGTGCGCAATGACCCCCACTCCGGATACCCCCATTGTGGATCCTGGAAGGTGTTGGAAACGGCAGCGTCGTCGCCCTTGCATATCTTTCGGATGAGGCGGTCAATGATCTGATCCGGGCCTCGGGTGGAACAGATCTCGCCCCCCAGCGACGAAGAGAGTCTGAAACACGCCCGGGTGTTGAAGCAGATGCGCCTGCAGGCCCTGCAGCAAGAGGCCAGACAGCTTGAAGACACGCTTTGCGAAAACTGATGCAACGCGGCGTGTTTTGCTATCTCTGCAAATCACCCCAATTTCCTTTTACGGGGTCGGTGCTGCCCGCCGATCTCGTGAGGCGCGGCCGAATTTTCGGTTTTTCCTTTCCGAAGGTTCGGCCGCAGAGCCATCAGTGCAAGTGAATTATGGATCACCCGCACTTCCTCCTCCTGTCACAATAGAGTTCAAATCATGTCCATCGATCTCAAGACCAAAACCAGATCCAAGACCCAACGCCCCAGGCAATTCGTTGTGAAATTCATTAATGACGACTTTACTCCGATGAATTTCGTCGTTGTGGTGATGATCGACATTTTTAAAATGAGCTTCGAGGAAGCCGAGCAAAAGATGCTTCAGGTCCACAAGCAGGGCCATGCCGTGCACGGACCGATGACTCACGAAGTGGCAGAAGCGCGCGTCACAATGGCAATGGACTGGGCCAAGACTCATGAATTTCCGTTTCGGTGCAGCGTCGAAGAAGGCTGACCCACCCTTCGAAACCTCAAGGTATATTGGCCACTCCACCCTCAGATCGCCAGATGAAAGGACAGACCAGATGACTCTGCCTCAAACTTCCCACAGGGCGCACAGTATCGCCATCGAGTGGCTCAGTGACGAACATGACTGTGAAACCTGTGGCTGGAGCGAGGCCGAGGGTGCACTGGTCTCCATCGATGGCCAGCAAAAACTTGCCCTCGAACCCTTCGCACATTGCTTTGACAGCACCAACTGGTGCTTCAGCACCATCATGGCGCTGATCATTGCCGAGCTTGGCGGATATGTCATCCTCGATGGCACCCCTGTGGTCGATACGATCGACCCCGACGGCAAGATTGCGATTGATCTTGCTCGCGATATCATCCACGACAAGGCGAGTAACTCCTATGGCCAGGGCATGCAGGCCAAGATCGATGGTATCACCATCCTTGACTGGCCAAGCGAGGCGCTGGGCGAAGCACCCCCCCCTATCACACCGAGAGCGAAGCCTGGTGCAGATCGCCGCCCATCTTGGTGCGGCCTTCACGCCAGGCTCGATCCCCCCCGAATGGATCACGCAATAGGCCATGAGCTTTCATTCCGTCTCCGACATGCTTGAGCGCGCCGGCAGTGAGGTATTGCTCGACACACTTTCGCCCGAAGATTTTGTCGACACCATCGCCGAACATCTGCTGGTGCTTGAAGGGGAATTCTCCGGCATCACGCTGCGCATTTCCAAAAGCAATGTGCCGCGGTTCTGTGCCGATCTGAAGGCCGGTCAATATGAGCGTGTGATTGAACACGGCATTGCGCAGGGGCATGATCCAAAGCTGCTGCGCGCCGTCCTGGATCCGGAAACTTTTGATCTGCCAATCCGGATTGCAACCTATGCAGCCATCTATCCATCTGTCGAACTTAATCTCAGTTCGCAACAAGCCCGCCTGATTGGTCACGACCTCATTCGTGGCGCCGCCCTGCGATCACCCAAATCCGACAAGGACACACCACCATGCTGACCAAAAAAAAGATGTCGTCTATGATCTCAAAATCGAAGCCGGAAAGCCGGTATTGCGCTTCCTGGTGATCGAAACCCGCCGGGTGGCCAGTCATGATGCCGCGGCTGAGCTTCCCGATATCCCTGATATCTTCGTTCCGGTCAGCACCTCCGGTATGGCCCAGGCCGTGTGGCACGCCACCTGCCCGCCGATGCGTGCCATGGGCACAATGTTTGATGCTGGCTACTACGCTCTTGAAGACATCGATCGGATTGATGAGTTGCGCGCTATCGTCGATGAGGAAGAGAAATCCAAGGCTTCAACGAGATGATGAAGGACTTTATCGCCAAGCGTCCGAAGCTCTGAAACAGGCCGGCGCCTGGAAAGGTCCGTTTCCGCTTGATTATGCGGCTGCAAAAGGCATTGCCGATGAGCGTAACCGCCGCATTGCCCTGGCCGCCGAGAAGATGAAGCAGCAGGCCGAGCAGGCTGCGGCTGACTCCGGAGAGAGCTGACCCCGCAACGCCCCCACCGCAATCTGATTGCAGCCGGCACCCCTTGCCGGGACCGCCACACACCCCCGGACAGAAAGACAGACAGAATGAAAGACTTCATCATCGACGTCGTTGCCGCAGGAACTGCCAGGGCGGCCTGTGTGGTTGCCAAATCCTCCGGCACCCTGTCGGAGCGGCCGCTGATCACCCGGTTCCTCCAGCAGCACTCCCCCCCGGCCGAAGTCGCCTTCACCGGGATGATTGCAGCCCTGAAGGATATCTCCGGGTTCCTCTCGGATGATGACCGTGTCGAGGTGCGCCTCTATGCCACCCAGGCTCCGCCGATGGCTGGGTCGCCAGGGGGGGCAGCGGCAATGCCGGGATTGACGCCGAAGTGCGCCGTCTCGTTACCGCCTATCACGCCAAGGGGGTCTCGGTCTCCCTGGTGGCTGCCCAGGCCCCGCGCAAGGATCTGCTCGAGAAGGCATCCATGGCGCTTGCTCTGGGCATGTAGTCTTGCCCTGTTGGCGCCACCCATCACCCTGTTCAGGGGGGGTGTTCCTGTATTTTACATTTCCCGACAGCCCCCCCTCCCCGGCAGATGCGGGTGGGGAGAGGCTGTTCTCGATCTCAGGTCGTAATGCAGATATGCACGGCCAAACCCGAACTGACAAAGGAGGTTCAGATGGCGCCCCACACCACAGAGAGCTATTTTGCCTTCACTGCGCTGGGCAGTCTTTGCAGTGCCATGCGCCGAATGATAATCACCCGAACCGCCTGATGCGCGATGGGGCGGACGTATCTCATCTTGATGCTCTTGATGCTCCGATCTCAGTTATCGCCAGCACTGCACATGAAATCCTGGACCGATACCACACCCAGGTGGATCAGCATCGCAAGGTGATCCTGTCTTCTCTCAATCGCTCGTTGATCGAGCGCCTCTCCTTGAGAAAAAGCCAGGACACCATCCTGGAAGACAGACATGTCGCGGCATTTTTTTTCCATTGCTTCCACCGAGGATGTCAATTTGCTGATCTCGCGAGGTTGGATATTACCAATCAGATCCCCTTGATTTTCGAAACTCTGCACGCGCGGCTGCGCACTGAGGCTGAACCGATCGCAGAGCTGCTGGCAAAAAAAAGTCGGGGCAACCTATCGATTACGAGACACCAACAAGTTAATCATCTGGTTCAGCAAGCGGGTGCTGGATATCCGCACACCGCTGTTTGCCGACTTTCTCAAGGCTCAGGTCAAATCCTTCCCCAATGACACATATGATGTGATCTACATGGCACATCTGAATCGGGACTTCGATACACTGTTGCTGTTCTATCTCGCCGGTGCGCCGTCTGAGTATTTTGCTTCCGAGGATATTTTCAGCACCGAGGTTCGGCATCTGCTCGAAATGATGCAGACAAATCACGGCCGCATCGCCATCCTGGAAAAAAAACCGGGCCGCTTGAAACTTATCTGGTGCAACGCAACTGGCGCGCAGTCCAAGTCCGCCTTGAAAGCCAGTCCACCCCATCTTCGCAAGGGAAATAACCCGATGAGACATTCCGACCCCATAGAGACAGAAAGTCTTCCTCTCCTGCTTGGATACCAGGTGATCGATACCATCACAGGAGAGGTAATGATTTACTCCGAGGTGGATATCCTCTCACAGGAGGTGGCAACCCGCACGCTTTTCGATCTGCGTCAATCAGCCCATAGCCCTGATCTCTATGCCATGATAGCCATCTTTCCCGGAGATATCCAAGACCGGTATGGCAATACACCTGAACACGACAGTTTCGTGCCCGCAGGCTTCATCTTCACCGGCTCAACCGGGACACGGCTTGACCGCCATGATCAAGACAGTCCGATGATCAGCATCCGTAAAGCAGGCCACCCGGACAACCCTGCTCTCTCCTGCAAGGTTTCTCCGGTCGATCTGCGCGACATCATAGCCATCACTGGCCTGCCGATGATGCCCCAAAATGAGGCAAAACAGCGATCGTGGCCGGTCGCCGAAGCACTATGTGCCGTGCAGGATGCAATAACAGCAAAGGATGATACAACACTCCATCCTTACTCGAAGATGACAGAACTTCACAATCTGCTCATTCACCTGAATGCCCAGAAGTTCGACTTCTTGATCCTTGATCAGACAGACGAATAAAGCACAGCACACACAAGAGTATAAGAGAGACGAAGGCACAAGACCCTCTCCGGCCTGTGCGCAATCCATTCTGTCTTTCTGTCTGTCTTTCTTTAGCGACAGGTCTGCCTCCCAATACAGGGGGGCACAACATCGTATCCTGCTGATCAGACTGATCCGGTTCAGGACAACCCACATCACCCTTTCCCTGGAGGAATACCCGATGACACGCTCCAAACTCATAGCTGCCAGTGATCGCCTTGATGCCTTTGCCAAAGATTCCGGCTTTGACGCTCAGCCACCCCGCTACATCACTGGCAATTTCAATATTGCACTGCATGACGGAGAAATACTCTATTCCGACGAAGCCCATCTCTATTGCGCCGATTGCGCCACCAGTCTGCAACGGCGAGCGATCACCCTTCTTGGCCCGCAAAGCGAAGATGATCATTTCATTTATTGCGCCGATACTTCTCTTGGTGAAGATGGGCCGGTTTACTGCGCAACCTGCGGCGTGACTCTCGACTATCAGCTGACCGAACATGGCTGCACCACAGAGCTTGAACATTACGAGGAAAATCCCTCGGCCGACATTTCGCCACAGGAGCTTCGTGATCGCACGCATCCTTGACGCGACCCTTTGGATCAAAGGTGCCAGCGACCGCGGCGTCGCACTGGCCCGGACCGCGCTTGAACACCTCGATGCGGGTCGGCTCCGCCTGCCTGATCACACGGCAATCAAACAGTTGTTTGATATATATTATTTTCGTTTTCCGATCATTTAGTCAGCTCCCGCTTCAGAGGTATTTACCGCTACATTTGCGAAGGTAAATACAACTTGAAACGGAGCTTACACCCAATGCGATTTTCTTATTTTCTTTTGCCCCTGGCGTTCATAGCAGCCATTGCCCTGGCTATTGGTCCGGCCCTGGCCGATCCCAGGAAACCCCCCGACACCAAGACTGCTATCATCTCCCAGTCAGGCATCCTGCCGGCGATGATCAAGGATATCATCCTGTCCAATGTCTCACATGAGCGCGACGGGTTGACGGCCAGCTATTTTGCCAATTTCCAGTTCTCCGTCACCGGGCCCGAGGCCACTTTCACCAAGATCTCCGAGGGCGATGGCTATGTGGTCATCGAACCGGTCATGACCAATGACGGCACCTTCACCGTCTCCGGCAATGTGCTGGGATTTTATTCCGAAGGCGCCTGGCAGACCCAGGTCAATCTTCTCGAGCGGCGCCATCCCGGCGGACAGCCCTATCGCAACTTCCAATCTCCGGATCACGTCATCCTGATGGCCGGCGAAGCTGATCTCGACGCCTTCCTGGCACGGCGCAGCGAGGCCAAGGCCCTGGCCCATACCATGGCAATGCAAGATATCGAGACCGAGGCCGTTGAGACCAGACGCCGCAAGGAGCTGGAAGCCGAGCAGGCGGCAGCCGACATCAGGGCTCAGGCAGCCGCCGATGAGATCAAGCGTCAATATGACCGCAAGGCCGAGGCCGCCCTGATAGCTGAGCGCGAGAAAGCCGACAATATGATCATGGCGCTGTTTTCCGAGGGCGCCGAACTTCCCGCCGAGGTGGCTCACGCAGGCAAGCGCCTGACTGGCAAATTCACCATCGGCCGGGTTGCCGACACGCTCGTGGAAGGAACGGCTGTTTTCGATACCGGCAATGGCGGCAGCTACACCATGGGCTTCAATATTCACCTCACCGGCGACGCCGGCTATCTCAATCTGGTGAGCCCCAAGCTTTATGGGTTCCGGCCGAACAATGACACCTGCCAGGTCACGGCAACGCCCAATATCGAGGGCGGTTTCATCCGCTTCACCAACTCCGAAAGGCACTGTGAATACGAATTCCTGATTGAAGGACTCGGCATCAAGGAAAAATAGATTTCCGACAAACTTCTTTTCAAGATCAGCCGCGCCTTCGGGCGCGGCTTTTTTTTCTGGGGTTTTCTTGCGGGTGTTTTGAACGGGTTTCAGCGCCAGCGTCCTTTCGCCAGCACCGGTTTCCCCCAAATGGCGGGAACCGGATCAAGCGAAAAATCGCAACCGGAACTTCGCCAGATATTCCATACGGAGAGAAACATGCTGGATATTCACTGCTTCACCCGACTCCCGGACGACGAAGGTAAACCTGTTCGCCGCGCAAATCCGACATTCAATCGCCTGGTTCACTGCTACAGCGGTCGCGCCAAACTGCCACATCTGTCGCGCGAGTATGAAATCGAACTGATCGGCATGGTTCAGGACTTTGGATGCGAAACATCGCTCAATCACCTGATCGAAGCCCATATGGGATTCATCACCAATGTCGCCGTCAAATATGCCAAGAGATCCTATCTTGAGGATCATGTCGAGGATATCACAGGTGAGGCTACCGAGGGCTTCATCCATGCCGTGAAGAAATTCAGCCTCGACCCTGTACGGGCGCGGCTAAGCACCTATGCACAGTATTTCCTGGTTGCCCGGTGCCTGGATTACGCAAAAACCATGAAACTGCCCTTCCGGGTTGCAACCAATGTTCCGGACAAGACTGCCTATTTCGGTCTCAGTCGCATCCGCAAGGAATTTCATGAAATCTATCGGCGCCCGATGAACGATAGTTTCGACGATATCGAAACCGCCGCAACAATCACCGGTATTCCCGCCAGAGCAATCAAGCGGGCGATCGATCTGCATGATATGCCACCGCCATTCTCACCGGAAGATATCCAGATCCACGACATGCGCGCCCAGGTTCGTCCCGAGACCATCCTGTCGGAAAAAAAAGCAGGAATGCCTGTCTTTCCCGGCATATTGAAATAGTTGCTGACAGCCTGATCGACCGGGATCGCGACATTCTGCTGATCATGACCGAAGACCCCGAACAGCGCGGTGAGTTGGTAGCTCTCTGTGCGCAGAAATACGATATTTCCGTAGAGCGCGTGCGCCAGATCTACCGCGGTGCCCTGGCGGATATCCGAGCCTCGCTCGAACAGGATGGATACCATCACTCCGGCGCGCTGGGCTGAATACCCGAGACCTCACCCAGGATCAGACTGGCACCAGGCGCGCCCGTCCTGACAATTTGTTTATTCGAGGCTCTCGACAAAGCCGTGGCAGAGATGCCTGACACCCCCCCCGGGAGCAAAGACGTCCCTGAAGAATACCCCCCCCTCCTTCGGAAAGTTCTTCGGTCCGAAAAAAAATCTTCCTGAAAAAAAACACCCTTCGGGTGATCCTGAAATTTCTCTGAATCCGACTCACCTTCGAATGTGTCGCGGATAGCCTTGAGTGCAATCCGCAACGCATGCGAGGCTTTGTTCCCTGCGTGCCCGTTGGACCGGACAAGGAGTAATATCAATGACCAATGGCTACGCCTATATCTCCCGCCCCGAAGATGAAACACCCGCACAGCCGCGGGCCAATGATCCATTCCGCCGTCTGGTTCACCTCTATATGGGTCGACCGAAACTCGACATGCTTGATGTCGATAAAGAACGCGAACTGATCGCACTTGCCCAGTCTTCAGTGCCGTCTCGCGCCGCTGGCGCGGCGGTCGGAAAACTGGTCGAACACCACCTTCCCCTGCTGCGGCGCATTACCAACAATTGCGCCCGCAACAACAATATGACCAACCGCACGGATGACCTGCTGTCCGAGGCTGTCGCCGCCTTCATCCAGGCGATCAGGCGCTATGACTCCATTAATCACGATGCACGGCTCGCCACCTTTGCCGCCTATGCTGTCTCCGGTGCCACGCTGACCTACGCCCTGGCCAACCGGCATGCCTTTGCCGTCGGAACCAGTTCCGCCGACCGCGTCTTCCTCATCGGCTACAACAGGTTTCGCGCCGCCTTCAAGATCGAGACCGGCGAGAATTTTGATGTAACCAGGCCCGAACATGTTCGCCGAATGGCGGACATCTCGAATACCAACCTAAAGCAATTCGCCGCATGGTGGCCCTCAAACGCGCCGGCACACCGATCTCCGCAGAGGAAATCGACATCTTCAATACCGCCTGCCCCGGACAGCCCGAGAGCCAGGTGATGCGCCGCGAACTGATGCAGATCATCCATCAGGATATCCGCGTCGTGGCCCGGTCAAAATCATCGCGGGACCGCAATATTTTCACGACATTGCTTGGCGATGGCCAGGACACACCCAGGGCACGAGCCCGTCTGGCGAAGAAATACGCCGTGTCCTGCGAAAGGATCGGACAGATCTACCGCGCCGCGCTCGAGGATCTGCGCTGCCGACTGGAGCGCCGCGGCATCAGCGGTTGCGAGGCCTGACTTCCGCCAGCCGTCGAAAAAAAACCCATCTTCTCTTGTGCTCATTGGGGGTGGCAAACGCCACTAACCCAGATCCGACAATAAGGACACTTTGTCATGGCGAGACTTCATATTCCCTTCACTGGACCCGAAAGCAGCGACCTCACGCGTGCAGAATGCGAAGAGGCTGCACACCTCATACTGGAGAAATTCGACGCCGAATGGATTGAAGGCATTGTGCGCAATATGGGCGGACGGATCTCTACACCGGATCTTGAAACCCACCAGATTGATCTGGAGGTGTTTGGCCCAGGTGATTTCGAGATCTTTGAATCCGGACTTGCTGCGCCGGCGCGGCGCGACTTCACCACCGCGACAATGATCGGACATTATGTCCTGCATTTTCCGGCGATCCTCAAGCTTATGCCGGGCGTTGGCATGCAGGTTCCCCGCGATCGCCAGCACCCCCCATCATCCCGAAAAACGGGCCAGCATCGAAACCATCTGGTTTGCAGCTGAGCTGACCATGCCGGAACAGAAAATGCGCGACAAGATCACCAGTCACGGGTTCGAGACCGCCGCAGTGTTTTTCCGGGTGCCTCAAAAGCTCTACCGGATGCGCGCCGAGCGCCTCGGACTGGTGGAAAAACTCGAAGAGGCCGACATCTGAATGCAGATCGACCGATGACAAATCCCCGTCCGGGTGAAATTGTCGCCAGCAACAAACCGACCGGCGCGGCGCCATCATCCCCCCGCCCGAGATGATGGCACTGCGCCACCGAGTCAGAAACAGGAGGATACACCATGTTTTCCATGCCGCTTCGCAAGATCCAGGACCGTATCCGCAATGTTGCCCGACGCACTCACAACATGCCTGAAGACATGCGTCGCGAGGAAATCGAAGCTGTCATCGAACAAGGCTGGCAGGAAACCATGGGCAAGGCCGAGCGATATCGCCAGGGCGAGCATATCCTGAAACATGGTGGATGGTTTTCGACCATGTCGCTGGGCAACTGGATCACTCTTTGTCAGGCTGCCGATGTCGAGATGATCCCCTCCCGCCTTGCAGGAATGGTCAATCCCATCATGATCTTCGATATCAACAGCAACGGCCTGAAAGAACACTGGATGGAAGACATGCAGAACTTTCTGCAGGGTTTTCAGGACATTGCGGATGACGAAATCGTCCGCTTCGACACCTCCGCTCCGAGCGAGGTCAAGGTGGTAATGACGCTGGGGCGCGCATCCGGCGCAGTCCCCGCCTGGAAGGGGGTATGAGCGGTCCGAAGGCGGTCCGGTCTTTCCCAAGATGAAAGACAAGCGCCTGGTTGATAACTTGCTGGCCAACCCTGAAAACGCATCCCCGGTCTGGATCCGTAAATGGATCGAGCCAATGATGCTGAAAGGCGATCGCGACAAGGGGTATCAAAGCGCCGTCATGCCAAAAGACCGCCTGGCCGAAGGCGAAAGCCTTCCGGCAGGCTCCGGAGATCTCTTCCCTTGCGAATGGCGGGTCTATGTCAAGGATGGAGCCATCAAGGCAATCTCGAATTACTATACTTCAATCGCTCGCGGTGAGACTGCAGAGGATGAAGAAATCGCACTGGAGATGGCACGACAGGCCCGGCGCGCGACCGAGAGACTTCTCGCCAAACTTGCGGAGATCAAGGCAATCCCGCATCATCCGATGTATGAGCACCGCGATGATCTTGATCCGGACGGCATTCACTTCTCTCTCGACTTCATCGAGGCGCGCGACGACACCGCTCCGATGGGGCGGCGCCTGATCATGATCGAAGGTGGGCCTGCTCATCTGCGCAACCCAAACTGGGGTGCACATCCGACCTGCTTTGGTGTCGAGACGGATCCGGAGGGACTCGCCCTTTCGATAACGGATATACGCCCCATGGATACAATTCACTCCTGAAGGATTTCATTCCCATCTTCTCGAAAACCCCTGATCGAGAGGCCTCTCAATGTCCGACAAACTCATCAAGAATGATCTCATACAGAGCTTCGAAAGCCAGGAGGAAGCAGACGCCTACGCCCGGGCACTCTATCCGGCCTTCCTGTCTGCCAACTGGCAGATCCTGTCGAAAGAAATGGCAAGGCATGGTGCGCTGAAGGCACGCTTCGTGATTGAAACCGATGGTTCTACCAACTTCATGACCCGCATCGAATTTCTCAATGACGCTGATGCAGTGATTTCCCTCGAGAATTGCAATCCCGAGTTCATGGCAATCGGTCAAACGAATGAGAAGGGCAGTATTCTCATTGGCGCGATGGTGATGGACTGGCCGCCGGAAACCAGTCTCTCCATCCTCGCCACCCAACAAATGGAACTGATGGATCCGCAATGGGATCGCGCCAAGCCAAATCCAGGCGTTCTCGAGATCGGCCTGGACGGAACCGCCTCCTTCACACCATTGAACAAGGCTCTGCCATGAAATGGAATGATTACAAAGACGCACCACAAGACGGAACACCCATCCTTATTCCTGAAGACAGCCAGAACGATCATATCATGAGCGATCTGACCCCGCGCTGCGGCCGCTCTTGTCGATACTCTCACCCACCCGGAACCCCCCCTCGATGGCGTCAGTCTGCGGATCGAGCCGTTCAACACCCCCCCCAAATCGCGCTTCACCCGCGGCTGAGCCCAGCTGCACATT
>LLEQ01000027.1_pt1 | contig 14425 bp, 24 predicted proteins | sample 595901 | NCBI WGS metagenome assembly LLEQ01 (sample SAMN02919317, study PRJNA255460) | bioreactor metagenome | biome: chemostat; feature: culture 2012_25.3; material: sediment; isolation source: day86 25degC chemostat 2012 inoculated with Wadden Sea sediment taken from... | place: Germany: Bremen ... | reverse complement strand
GCGGTCTCGCGCATCTCTGCCGCAATCCCCGGTCCGTCATCCTCCACAATGATGCGGATATGGCGCTCTGACACGTGAACACTCACCTGTGCCCTTGTTCCGTAACGCACGGCATTTCCGATCAAATTTTCCACCGCTCGGCGCAGGCTGGCCGGGCGGAAACTCGCCTGAATGGTCTCATCCGCAGCGCTGGATTCTGCCACATGTAACCGCACCGCCTGCCCCCCGCACGCTCGGCATCCTCGACAATCTCGCGCACAAACGCGATTGGATCGCCAAGTTCGGCGGGGGGGTTTCTTGCGCATCACCCTGCATGAACGCCAAAAACGCATCAATCTGCGTGCCCATTTCAGCCACGTCGCGCTCCATCGCAGCGACATCCTCATCGGGCGGCAGCATGGAGAGCCCCAAGCGCAACCGCGTCAACGGCGTGCGCAGATCATGGCTGATGCCCGAAAGCATCAAGGTCCGTTGCTCGAAAAACCGCTCAATCCGCGCCCGCATCTCCAAAAACGCAGCACCCGCCGCCCGCACCTCGGTCGCGCCTTGCGGGCGATAGGGCAGAAGCTGGCCCTTGCCGAATCCTTCCGCCGCCCGTGCCAAACGCCGGATCGGACGCAATTGGTTACGTAGGAAGATGAACGCGATCAATGTCATCAACAGGCTGACCACCACCATCAACACCAAAAGCTGATGCGGATTTGAGGCCGAGACCCGCGCACGGGGAAATTCGATACGCATCGGGCCATGCACCGTCTGCACCACCAGCAAAACCGATTCCATTGTTTGGAGCTGAACGACATGAATCTCGGGAATCGCCGCGCGCAGAACCGAGATCACCACTTTGCCCGATAAATCGTAGAACCGTCGCTGATCGCCTTCCTTCTCAATCGCACTGCGTTGGGACTCCGGCATTGGCAGATCCACCTGCAGCCCCCCCAGCGGCCGCGCCACCAAATCGGCCGCCTGATCGGCGACGTCCAGCTCGGGCGCGCTATCGACGACATCAATCAAAAAAAACTGATCTCGCGCAGCATTGTGGCCGTCATCTGTTCGGTCACGCGCTCAAAATGCCGTTGGATAAACACCACCGAAACAACAATCTGCACTGTCACCACCGGCAAAATCAGGATCAAAGCAGCGCGCCCGTACAGCCCGCGCGGCATGAACCGTTTGATCCAGCTCCAATCCATGACAAACCTTTCTTTGAGATGACGAAACCTAGCTGCGGGTCCAAGGGGAGAAAAGCGAAATGACGACCGAGATTGTAGAACTGACCGATGGCTTGCTCCGGCTGCGCGCCCCGAACCCGGGCCCGATGACCTTTAGCGGAACCAATAGCTACCTGTTGCGCGGCGGATCAAACCACGGCCTCTCACTCCCGCGCGGCGTGGCGGTGATCGATCCGGGGGGGCCGGAGGATGCGGCCCATCTCGACGCCATTCTCCGCGCGCTCACCCCCCCGTATGAGCGGATCACCCATATCTTCGTCACCCATGCGCATCTCGATCACTCCCCCCCCTCGCCCGCCCGCTCGCCCGCGCGACGGGGGGGGCAAAGATCTACGCCTTTGGTCCCGCCACGGCGGGGGGGCGCTCTGCGGTGATGACCCGCCTTGCCGCAGAGTCCAATCCGGGGGGGGCGGCGAAGGGGGGTGGATGCAGCTTTCTCCCAGATATCACCCTGCAGGATGGCGAAACGGTCACGGGCGACGGCTGGTCCCTTACAGCGCTGCACACACCCGGCCATTTTTGCAATCATATGAGTTTTGCATGGGGGGGAGATGCCCTGTTCAGCGGCGATCACATCATGGGCTGGTCCTCGACACTCATCTCGCCGCCCGATGGCGATCTGGGGGGATTACTACGCGTCGCTCGCTAAAATCGAAGCGCTGGCCCCGAAGATCCTCTATCCCGGCCATGGCGACCCCCGTAAGCGATCCGCTCGCGCTGATCGCGAAACAACGCGCACATCGCGAGGCGCGAACAGCCCAAATTCTCGATGCGCTGACGCAGGGCCCGTTGAGCGCCGAATCCATCGCGAGACGCATCTACACCGAGATTCCCGCCAAACTCCTCCCCGCAGCGACTCGAAATACGCTCGCCCATCTCATTGATCTCACGATCAAAAACAAAATTTCACACGCAAAACCCCTGCAAATATTGAGCGAATTCCGCTTGTCATAATTTTCTGCGAAAAATCGCATAAAACCCTCTTGCGGCCCCCAAACACCACCGCTATACACCCCCTCGTGTTCCGGCGTAGCTCAGCGGTAGAGCAGTTGACTGTTAATCAATTGGTCGTAGGTTCGATCCCTACCGCCGGAGCCAAAACTTATCCAAGTCGTTGATAGGTTTGGCAAATTTCAGGATAAGTCCTGAATGCCATACTAAGGTGCCATACTCGCCGCGCCGGAGTGAAAACCCGTGTTCCGCAAAGTCGGAGCACCCATGGGCCTCACAGATTTCGTTTACAGACGCGGCGCGTCCTATATTTGGCGTCGCCGTCTCCCCCGGCTTTTGGGCGGAGCCCTTATTCAGGTCAGCCTGCGCACCAACGACCCATTGATCGCACGACGCATTGCGGCGATTGTCACGGTCGCAAGTAACAACCTGTTCGAACGCATGACCAATACCGGACTCTCTCGTGAAAATGCCCGCAAACTCCTTGATCAGGTGATCCGGGATGAGATCAACCGCATTCAGATTCGCAAGACGGCCGAGATGGACGATTCTGCGGACGGGGGGGCCTGGATCGATAATGAGAGTCATGATCGGATGGCTGCGAAGGCTTACCGACTTCTTGCCGAGCGGGGGCGCGCGGCAAGCCTCAGACCGGAGGAAATCGATACGATGCGGGCGGATGGGGGGGCTGACGACGACGACCTCGCACGCCTTTTCGGATACTTGGACCTGTTCGGGCGCGACTATTGGTCAGACAGCCGCATGGCACGGATCAAGACACAGCTTCGCGAACTGCTTGGCATCGATCCGGCAACCGCATTCGCGATGACGCAGGGGGGGCGACAGATCATTCTGCGCGGCCGAGCCGCCGCGCACCAGCTTATGGTCGACCAAGCCGGTGTCGACATGGCCTATGCAGATGAGCTGGCCGCTCAGATTCTGGGTGAACAATATCGATCAGCCCCGGCAGCAACGCCGCCCACCTCTCCGGTCGCACCAGCATCTCACCAGCCAGCCGAAATCCACGCCGCGCCAGCGTCTCTACCTGTTGCGGAAGAAGAGCAGTTATTCGATCCGGACTTCATGGCTGTGACCGACCGAATGCTGGACGGCAAGGGTAATAAAATGACTGAGGAGATGAAAACACAGATGCGTGGCGTCGCCAGCCTATTCGTCGAGGCGACCGGCATCACCGACATCCGCGCATTGCGCCAAGGACATGTCGCCCGTTTTATTGAGATGCTGCGGTCGCTTCCCAAAAGCTATCGCAAGAGCCCCAAGGATCGGGAGAAGACACTCATCCAAATCCTGGCCGATGGACAGGGCTTGCCCGCGGACAAGATCGGAATGTCCGAAGCAACTATCAACCGCAACCTGGGCTACATCGGCCAGATCGTCAGGTGCGCTAGAAGCGAGGGCATCCTGGTCAGCCAGACCATCGACCTGGGTCTGCTGCATGTGAAGAAGACGAAGCGGGAGCGCGACAAGCGGCTACCCTTCACGTCGGCTGATGTCGCTGCCATTTTTCAGAGCCCTGTCTGGCATGGCTTTCAATCACCCAAAAGGCGCCACACGCCCGGCAACCTGCTCGTGAAAGACGGCCTGTATTGGGTGCCGCTGATTGCCGCCTATACCGGTGCCAGACGCGAGGAGATCGCTGCTCTGATGGTCGACGAAATCATCGAGGTGAATGGCATCTGGTGCTTCGACATCAAGGACAACGACAATCGCGGCCTCAAGACCGAGAGTTCGCCACGGTTGGTTCCGATCCACAGCCATCTGCTTGAACTTGGATTGGTGCAGCATAGGGATAAGGTTATCCGGGGAAACAAGAAGAACCTTTTCCCGGACCTGACCCCCACCAACAACTCGGATTCATTCGGAGACAAAATCGATTACATGTGGCGGCAGATCATGATCAAGCAGCTTGGCCAGCGCCCCGACAACAAGACGTTCCACTCATTTCGGCATTACGTCATCAACTGTTTCAAGCGCGACCCTGAGGTCGACAAGCAGACGGAAAAGGATATCGTGGGCCATGCTGGGGATGACGTGAACGAGGAGGTCTATGGCGAGAGCATGCCGGTCGACATCAAAAAGCGCGCGATAGAGCGGCTGCCTAGGGTATTTCTCTGAATATCCTTCAAGTCCAAAACATGGATTAAGGCGCGCACTTCTCTGTTTCCGCCTGATACGTTGGTTGCCGCAGCACACCAGCAACGGCGCTTCATACTTGTTCAGGGGGAGAATGAGGCTGGTTCCGGACGCCATCGATATGTCGCCCATCGCAAACTGATCGCCAGAAAGCATGCCTGGAACTCCTGAAGACGCATGATTGCTCTGGGCGATGCCCTAGGCGGCAGAGGAAGCCAAAGCCCACTTTGCAACCTATGGAAATTCAGCGAGGTGGTGTTCTCGCGTCTTGCGATATTGCTGCTCACGCTCAATACTCGAGGCATATTATTTATGAATCAGCGGGGGTTCTCGCCGTGTCAATTTCCTCGAATGATGGCGGCCACGCCCACCCCGGCTCCGTAACGGATGGTATACTTGATGCGTTTTTCCTCGCGATGCGCGATGATGCGGATCTTGCAACGGTCGAGCCTGCGCTCCGGAATGTCGTGATGACAGACCGCCTCTTTGGAGAAGCCGCGATCCGCGCGGCGCTTCTCCCGGAAGCACCATGATCCGCATCGAGAGCATTACGATCAGAGAATTTCGCGGCATCCGCGACCTGAGCCTCAAACTGAACGGGCAAAATTTCGCAGCCTGCGGTCCAAATGGCACCGGCAAAAGTGGCATCGTCGACGCTATCGAATTTGCCCTTACGGGCAATATTTCCCGCCTAAGCGGTGCTGGAACCGGTGGTCTGTCTGTCAAGTCACATGGCCCTCATGTCGACCTTCGCGACAAACCGGAAAATGCAGTTGTGACCCTGGAGGTGACGATCCCGTCTCTAGCCGGAAAGCGGGCAAGAATCACGCGCTCCGTGAAGACCTCCGGCACCCCCCCGAAGATCGAGCCAAATGACCCGGAAGTTCTGAGGGCATTCTCCAGGGTCGCGGCACACCCCGAGTTCGTTCTATCCCGCAGGGAGTTGATCCGCTATGTGCTCTCGGAACCGGGAGAGCGATCAAAGGCGGTGATGGCGCTTCTGAGACTTGAGGAGATCGAGAAGCTACGCGCGGTCCTTCAGAAGATCGCCAACGCGGAAGCAAAGAGGACCCCGCAGCTTTCAAGGCTAAAGGAAGATGCCGGAAAGCATCTTGCTGAAAGTCTTGGGATCTCTGGACTTGCCACCGCTGCCATGCTCGACGCTGTCAATGGCCGCCGCAGATTGCTCGGTCTTGCGGAGTTGGTAAGGCTCGAGGCGGGCACATCCCTTCGTGAAGGACTTGTCGCTACCGAAGCATCTGCTCCGCTCCGCGTTACCAAAATCCAAGCCTCAGACGGTCTCAGGCTTTTCATCAGCTCCCTCGAAAGGCTGCGGGCAGCACCTGTAGAAGAGATTCGCACGCGGGCCCTCGCCAGCGCCATCACCCTGGAAGGGGAAGGTAAACTGGCAGACCTGGACCGGGAGTCGATGCTGAAATCGGCCCTCGTGCGCTATGATGGATCGCTCTGCCCGGTCTGTGATACGGCCTTCGCTCCTGGCGCCTTCGAAGCGCATCTCGCTGAGAAGCTGGCAAGGCTCGAGGAGGTCGGAAAGCTCCGCAGCTCGCTCGAGGCTGATGTCGAGGCGTTAAAAGCAGAATTGGAGTCGGTCGGATCCGCTCTCAATACCATGATCGGCCTAACGGAAAACCTTCCAAGGAAAATCGGGTCGGCAGCACTTCGTGATCTCGTCGTGGTTCTGCGGGGCCGATACGGCCAGCTGATGAAGCTTACACCCATTTCGGACACGCGAGCGGTATTGGAGGTGGCAGCGAATATCCCCGACCTCGAGCCCCTGCTGGCCGAAATCAGGTCTATCATCGACGCGATGCCCGAACCAAACGCCCAAGAGTCAGCCAGGGATTTTCTTCTCGTCGCACAGGAAAGACTTGAGAACTACCGCAAGTTGAGTCGCGAGTTGAGCGCCGCAGAAAAGGCAAGGGATCGCGCCGCGAAGGCATTCCGGCTCTATGGTGAGGTGACGACCGCTGCTCTAGAGAAGATCTACGCGGATGTGGAGGCGACTTTCTCGGCCTACTACCGCAAGATCAATGAAGAGGATGAGCACGCCTTCACCGCGAAGCTCGTGCCTACCAGGGGAAACTCGCCTTCGATGTCGACTTCTATGGTCGCGGCCATTTTCCGCCCGGCGCCTACCACAGCGAAGGCCACCAGGATGGTATGGGCCTGTGTCTCTACCTTGCCTGATGAATCACCTCCTGGGTGATGGTTTCACCTTCGCGGTTCTGGACGATGTCTTGATGTCGGTCGATGCGGGCCATCGCCGGCAGGTTTGCAATCTCCTAAAGACCATGTTCCCGGATACCCAGTTCATCTTCACCACCCATGACGAGATCTGGCTGAGGCATATGCGGTCTGAGGGACTGGTGAAGGATAAGGGTTTCGCCCATTTCCGGACCTGGACCGTTGAAACCGGACCGACCGAGTGGGACGGACGAAACATCTGGGATGAGATCGACAGCCATTTAGCGAAAAACGACGTCCGATCAGCGGCGGCGCTACTGCGACATCACCTTGAGCACTTCGGCAAGGAGGCCTGCCACCGACTGCGCGCCAGGGTGGAGTATCGCAGCGATGCTCAGTTCGCACTGGAAGACGTCCTCGCACCGGCCACCTCCGCCCTTGGCGACACTCTGAAGAAAGCCCGCGTCGCTGCGGCCTCCTGGGGCCATGGACAGGTGGCAGAAAAGATAGCGATGATGGAGGTAGCCTTCGGTGAGGCCAAACAACAGGTCAACAGCGATCGCTGGCAGATGAACGCGGCCGTCCATTTCAATGAATGGGCAAGCTTGATGCTCAGGATTTCCGGCCCCTTGCTCAGGCCTTCCGATCCTTCTCGGAGCTCTTCTCCTGCGGCACCTGCAACGAGATGCTGTCGATCACGCCGGCCAAGGGTGAGAAACAGGGGTTGCGATGTGGGTGCGGTGATACAAACTGGAATCTTCTAGGCAAGAAGACAACAAAATGAGTGAAGCGGGGACGCCAATAGCTCAGCAGTCTGATCCACAGAGCAGCCACTCGCCTGACCTGGATCTCTTAATGGCCTACTTCCGTGATGCGGGTGTCATGGGTTTTCCGAAGATGACGTTACTAGCCCGAGACCACGAACCTGTGGTTCTAGAGGGTAACGGACGGGTTGAGTTCCCCTCGCCCGACAAGATGATCCTGCATATGACAGGACAGCCGGTTGACCTGCGACACACACTGTTCGCGATCAATCGGCTTCGAGACAATCCATATGACACGCTGAACCATTCTTGGCGAAGCATTGCGAGAAGTGGCCTATTCCAAACACGTCGAACATGCAGAGAGTGCCAAACCGATCAACGACAGGCGGCTAACGCCCTTGGAAGACCTGCGCAGGCTGCATGATGAAGCGGTAAACAACGATGAAGAGCCGCCCTGCTAATATGCGGGTTGTAGGGCGTAGAGATAGCCACCCAAGGACAGCAGCGTATGGCGCCCGAAAGCAACGACAAGAGCCTCTTTCTCCTGCGCTAAGGACCGTCGAGCGGGGGCTCTTTCGGCTCCGTCTTCTGATCTTCAGCCGAAGATTGTTTGCGCCACTTAGCGACTGTTTTCAGATTGATCGCAAGCTCTCGGCTCAGCTTCGCGAGCGAAGCTTGCGATCACTGCATTGCGACTGGGACGGCATGCGTGGCCGAGGCACTTCCTTGACGAATTTATCCCATAGGGCCTTCTTCCATTCTGTCGAAAGGATCGCACCATCAAGCCGTAGGATCAAACACGATAGCAACGCAAGAGCCAGTCATTACACGCGCAGCACATGATTTGAAAATCTATATTCCTTGTGGCCTGACAAGAGGATCAGCCGCCCCTTTGCGGCTTCATTCGTCAAAAGCTTGCCCACCGCCGCTACACGTGCGGGGTCTAGACCAGTAAAGGGCTCGTCCAACAACACAATCGGACGAAGACCTAAAATCGCTCGTAACAAAACAAAGCGCTGACGCTCTCCACCTGAAACTTCTCCCGCGCGGCGCGCTAATAAGGCAGGATCTAGGTCAAAGGCGGCCATGGCCTCTGACAGACCCCTTTCACTTGAGGTAAACCAACTTGCCAAAACATCCCGTTTCAAGACTGCAGGAGATTGCTCGACATAGGACATAAGCTTCGGACGCAAATGTGCCAAAGCGGCGACCGATAGCCCCGCAAGATCAACGGTTTCAGTGTCGATCGATAACGTTAGTTTCCCGCCTTCTGACAAAGGGCGGCTGCCCCAAATTTGCGCCAAAAGCGTGGATTTTCCACGTCCGGAAGCCCCGCAAATCAGGGTCACTTCGCCCGCCTTCGCAGACAAGCGCAAAGGAACCTGCAAAGTTGGGTGCAGGCTTTGCAAATCAAGCCGCACCATTACGGCATAGCCCGCACAAGAGCTGCACCGGCCGGTGATTGAGGGGCATTGAGCAGGCGATCAAAAACCGCTTCTTCAACAATACGCCCTTGATCCATCACTAAAACCCGGTCGGCTAAAAGCCGCGCCATGGAAAGATCATGGGTCACAATAACCATCGCCACCTCAGTCTCGACCTTCAATCTACGCAAGACATCGATCAGATCGGATTGAGCCACACTGTCCAAGCCGGTGGTCGGCTCATCCAAAAACAACACCTGAGGGTGATGGATCAGGGCGGCAGCGATCTGCACGCGTTGCTGCATGCCTCCAGAAAACTGGGCAACCGGATCGGCCATTCTTGCCCCATCCAAACCCAACCGCTCCATCCAATCGACGGCCTCGGCCAGCACGCCCCTGGCATCGCTGCGACCCAAATCAAAAAGGGAACGCACGATATTTGCCGCCGCACTCAATCGCAGATCAAGCATTCGCGCTGCATCTTGGGCGACATAGCCGCTTAGGCGACGCAGATATGCCCGCGCTTGCAGGCCTTGCAAATCATGGCCCGCAAGCCGGTAAGTGGCACCGACCGGCAGAGCCAGCCGCCCTGCCAAGAGCGAAAGCAGTGTCGATTTGCCCGAGCCCGATGGTCCGACAATTGCCAGACACTCGGCCGGATAAAGATCGACAGCGCAGTCTTGCAAAACGTGACGGCTACCATAGGAGTGGTTCAACCCTCGCGCGCTCAAGACGGCGGGCGGCAGTTCAAACATTGCCCCCCCTCCTTTCGTGCCTGACAGCACTCGCTATCCGAACAAACCCATTGCGGCGCATCCAAAGTGCCAAGGTTATCCAAAAATCCCTCACTGCTTTGGCAAATCATACAAGAAGCTGCGGGTTTTCGTGGCAGAAAATCCAGATCCGCAAAACAGAGACTTTGCACGTTGCTATAAGCGGGCAAGGCATAGATTCGACGCTCGCGGGCCGCGCCGAAAATCTGGATCGCTGGGTTTTGATGCATGCGGGCATTATCTTGAGCGGGCACTGGCGAAGGCGACATCATCGCGCCCCCCCTCCACGATCACCGGATGATCATAGCCCAAGGCAGTTTCTCCCTGCTGCACCCAATTTTCAAAAAGTTTTGTATAAACAATGCCGTAATCATTGGCGGCATGACGCGCACGCGCTTCTTGGGCATCATTGATAAAGCCGCGCAAAGGGTCAGGACGCGGCACCTGATAGATCAGGATTTGACCTTCACGCATTTGCGCCTCGGGCACGCGCTGTCGGGTCTGGATCAGGCTTGCCTCGCGGGTGATTTCGGTGGTCTGCACATTTGCAGTCTTTTCAAAAAAAACATCTTTATGTTCAAAGCATTAACTGTATCGTCTGCCCCGTGATCGACAACCTTAAGCCTATCTTCGGGCATTAAAAGGGCCGCCGTTGCGGCCATGCCGCCGACCCCCAGCCGTAAGCGATAGGCAATTCGGGCACAACGAAAGGCACCTGCCGCCCCGGCAGCGCCAAGGCTTTCAACATTGCACGTCTTAGCCCACGTTTTGACCGGCGGTCGAGATAAGCGTAATTCATGCCTCCCCCCCTTCGGTCTTCTGACGCAAACGCGACAAACGCGCCAGATCTGCGTCGAAATCAGAATAATGCGGAAGTTTCAAATGGCTAAGATAGCCATAGCCCGCCACGCCGTCGCATTGCATAATCTCGTCAGGGGAAATGGGGGCCTGCTTCATCCTATGATCCATCGCCGCCATTGCCAAAGCGCGGCGCTCGGCTGCGCCAAAGGCTATGCCGAAGCCTTCAATCAATTCATCTCCCTTAGCATCGATCAAAACACAAGTCGTCAGTGGCAGATCACCGATCTGCACCGTCAGTCCGATTTCCTCGATTTCCACCTGCACACCCGCTTGGCCACGTTGCAACCGGTGCACATAGGGATGGCTTTGACCCGCTTTGCGCAAATCACCATAGGCCACGCCTGTCATGAACCCCTCTTCACCACGAGCCAAATGCCCAAGTCTTTCCGCCGCTTTGGGCGCGGTGGAAAGCAGCTTGCGGGTAATATCCACGGACTCATCACATTCTACAGGCATAAAACCCGACAGATCTGGGAAGGCGCAATCCTCTGGCAACACAGGGCTTGTCGCGGCCAGAGCTGCCGGTGCACGGGGGGGTGTTTCAAGCGTGAAATCCAGCAGGCGATGGCTATAGTCATAAGTCGCGCCAAGAATTTGGCCGTGGCTTAATTCCTTCGTGGTGGCCGAGATGTCGCGCTCTAGCATCTGCTCATCCAAGGCGACGAAGATCTCTTCGCCCAAATCGGTGAGTTGTGCCCGATGGGCGCGCAAAAGGAAGACCGCTTCGGCTGTGTCGCCTTGGGCCTGTTTGAAGGAAATGGCGGCTAAACGTGGATCATAAAGCCTGCCTCAGACATGATCCGATCCAGCCCGATCGAGAATTGCGCAATGATCTGGTCAATCTCGACCTCTGGAATAGCAAGATCGCCTCGCCTTTGCTGATCGAGAGCCGCGATAGAGGCAGCAATCGCCCCCGCGCCGCCTTTGACAGGCACATACATCAGATCACCTCCCAGGCCAGATGGCGCGGCAGGGCAACAATTTGCGCCCCAGAGGTTAAGATCACATCCACGCCCAATGGATAGGGCCAATGCGGGCGATCAACCAAAAGCGCAGCCGTTGCGGCATCGAGCCAGAACAAGGCTTCACCTTGAATACCTGCGCCGCGCGCCCGAATGGATTTCGCATCGCCATTCGGGCTAAAAGACTGCGCCTCTAACACAAGGCTTGCCCCCATTTCTGGGGCCTCGGGCGTGCCGATCGACAGCCCCCAGCCAGCTAAATCCTGAACCATCCGAGAACAAAAACTCGGCATTGCGACGCGAAACACCCTTAGAGCGATAAAACGCGCAACTGCCTTCAAAGGACACGAGGTATCCTCATCGCACAAACAGGCGTAAACGGCCGCGCCTGCAGGCTCACCCATATCGAGACCCGTGCCGGATAGCAAAAGCCTCAAGGACTTTGCGAAAACGACGGGTGTCTTGATGCTCGGCAGCAAGATCATGGGGCAAAGGAGAGAAACGCATTTCTAGCTCGTGGTATTGGTAGAGGTCTTGGTGGTATAGAAACGCACTTTGCTCGCCTCTGCTGTCCTTCGGCGCAGCTCGCTATTGGCCTTTTGCGCCAGCTCAAGGGTGGCTAGGTCTTTGAGTAAATCTGGCGCGTCAGCCTGGAAAAGCAGATCCAAGCAAGCCGCCAAACGCACCTTTTCTTGATCCGAACCAAGATGCACAGCATAACCGCGCAACGCACCCATTTCGACCAGACAACGAGAGACTGTCGCCTCACCAAATTGGAAACGCGGGCCGGATTGACCGGCCTGCGTCGTTAAGCGCACCAAGCCCGTTTCAGGCCCAAGCAAGGCTTGGGGCGCAAAACCCCTGCCATACTGCTGCCACAGAGCGGCCAATTGGCTACGCGTGGCGCGCGCCATTATGGCCATCATTTCGGCCCGATCGGGCAAGCTGCGCGGATCACTCAAAGATCATAGACCTTCGCGTCATAGATCTCTTCGGCGGCCAGCGGCAAAAGACGGTCGCCCATTTCGATCTTCATGGCGGCAAGTTCCACCTCTTCATCGGCGGTGCGGCCCTGCTTGCGGGCAAGCACGATGAATTCAGGGCGCACATGGCCCGGACGGATGGTCACTTCAACTGCTTTGCCGCGATATTCAAAGCGGAAGTAATAGCGGCCACCGGGGGATTCCTCGACGCCCATTCCCACTTCTTTATCAACGATATAGCGGCCTTCGGTGAGGCCGCGGGTGACGAATTCGATTGCGTCACGCCCGCCCGGGCCACCGAATGCAGTAACGCAACGGACCTCGCGGCGCTCAGGCAGATTGCCACCATCGAGCAAAGGCCAAGCACGCTGCATCACCTTCAGGCCATGCGCGACCCCACCCGGAAAACCCTTGCCGTGATATTTCAGCATTTCGGCAAAGGTGACGGTGAATTCTTGGCCACCTTCAAGGTAGGAAATCTGATCATATGCATGTGTTTATCCTTTGGTTTGAGGTTTTGGTTCATCCGCCCATTCCTGTAATTCGCGCAGGCCGAAAATCGGGCAGACTGTATGTTGTTGGAAATCACCCACCTGCACCGCCAAGCGGCGTAGGGTGATATTGTAAAGCTGCGTCAGTTGGGCTTCGGTCAGAACATCATCAGCCGCACCGAAAACCACGGGCGCATTTGCATGCATCAAAAGGGCCTTATCGGCCAGATAAAGCGCATGCTGGGGATGATGCGTGGTGAAGATGATTGAATGGCTGCGCGTTTGGCGGAGCTGGTAAAGCACCCCTAGCAAAAGATCTTGGTTCGCCAGATCAAGTGCAGCAGCAGGTTCGTCTAGAATAAGCACATCTGAACCTGTGGCCAGAGCACGGGCCAGTAAAACGATCTGCCGCTCTCCGCCCGAAAGGTGCCGTAAAGCCGATCGGCAAACCGCGCAGCGCCGACTTGCTCCATCGCTTCCATCGCCAATCTACGGTCATGTCTGGAGGGTAGCGAGAACATGCCCAATTGTGCCGCGCGCGCCATCAACACCAGATCAAGACAGCTATGGCTTTCCGAACCATGTTGGCTCTGGGCACATAACCGATCCGCTTGGGGGCCTGATGTTCGCCCGAGCGTAGCTTTTGCACGCCAAGGATGGCCTTTAAAAGCGTGGTCTTGCCCCCGCCCGTTCGGCCCAAGAATGGCCATGGTCTCTCCGCGCGGCAGCTCGAAAGTAGCATTCTCGAAAATCATCCGCCCGCCAAGCGAGACAGCCGCATTGCGCATCCAAAGATCGCTGTTCATGCCAGCCTCCGCTTGCGGGTGCAAAGCAGCCAAACAAATATCGGCGCGCCTATGATCGCGGTCAAAATACCCAATGGAATTTCCGCCGAGGTCAGGCTGCGCGCAACGGTATCGGTTGCGATCATAAAGCTCGCGCCCAAAAGCAAGGTTGTCGGGTAAAGACGGCGCTGATCCTCGCCCACCAAAAGCCGCGCCATATGGGGGATGACCAGCCCGACCCAGCCGATCACGCCAGCGGCCGAAACACTTGCGCCGACCAAAAGCGAGACCAGCGCGAAAATCACCATCCGCGAGGCCATGATGTTGATGCCGAAAGCTCGCGCCTCATCATCGCCCATGGCCAGAGCAGCAATCCGAAACCGCATCTGATTGAGCGCTAAGATACCGCAGACAAGGAAAGGCCAGCACTGCGCAAACTTTTCCCAGCTGGCGCTAGAAAAACTACCCATCAGCCAAAAGACGATGGCAGGAAGGCTGGTTTCGGGATCCGCCACATATTGGACCAAAGAGACGCCCGCGCTGAACAAAGCATCAATCACGATGCCTGCCAAAACGATAGAGAGCATGGTGCGCCCTGCGATATGACCGATGGCGACCACGGCAAAAAGGGCTGCAAAGGCCGACAGGAACACCGCCCCCATTAACCATAGCCCCGAAGCCCCAAGCAAAATGGCAATCACGCCGCCAAGGCAGATCCCGATGACAGACCCAAAACCTTGGGTGAGACTAAGGGGTTGCGAAACAAGGCCTGCAAGGCAACGCCGCAAAGGCTAAGCCCGCACCCACCAGTCCCGCCAGCAAAATGCGCGGCAAGCGCAC
>LLEQ01000026.1_pt1 | contig 14469 bp, 23 predicted proteins | sample 595901 | NCBI WGS metagenome assembly LLEQ01 (sample SAMN02919317, study PRJNA255460) | bioreactor metagenome | biome: chemostat; feature: culture 2012_25.3; material: sediment; isolation source: day86 25degC chemostat 2012 inoculated with Wadden Sea sediment taken from... | place: Germany: Bremen ... | reverse complement strand
GCGATGGCCGAAAGGAAGACCTTGGGACACCTGTCGTAGCGGGTTGCCACGCGTCTCCAGTCTTTGAGCCTGCCGAACATAATCTCGATCCGGTTCCGGCGTTTGTAGCGGCGCTTGTCGTATTTCACCGGTTTCTTTCGTTGTTTCCGCCCAGGGATGCAGGCGCGTATCCCTTTGTCTTTCAACGCATCTCTGAACCAGTCGCGTCGTAACCTCGGTCTCCGAGCAGCCATTCGACCTTTGGCAAACCGCCCAGCAATGCCCGTGCGCCGATATAGTCACTGACCTGTCCGGCGGTGACGAAGAGGTCGAGCGGTCGTCCTTGGCTGTCGCAAATGGCGTGAAGTTTGGTATTCATACCACCTTTGGTCCGGCCAATCAGGCGACCGCGCCCCCCTTTTTAGCGGCCATGCTGGTCGCTGTTCGATGTGCCTTCAGGTAGGTCGCGTCGATCATAACTGTCTTCTGTTCGCCGTGCTCGGCAGCCAGCCCCACCATCATCCGCGCAAATATGCCCTTTTCGCTCCAACGCTTCCAACGGCTATAAAGCGTCTTGTGTGGGCCATAGGCTTCAGGAGCATCGCGCCACCTTAACCCATTGCGGTTGATGAAAATTATCCCGCTCAGAATCCGCCTGTCGTCGACCCTTGGCTTACCGTGCGACTTTGGAAAGTAGGGCTTCAGACGCGCCATCTGTGCGTCGGTCAGCCAGAAAAGATTGCTCATGTCACCGCTCCGTTTTCGGAGCCGTGAATCACGCAGCGCTCGGGAAATCAATGCATCCTGACCCTAGCTATATCCAGTTGCCGGGCATGGGCATCTGCAAGCGAAATTACGAAGACATTCCAGTAATGCAGTTGGGTCGGTTTGGTGTTCAATGCTGACTTTCCTCTGTGGCGTAAGGCGCGCGCGCTGATACAATGTGTTCTTGAAAAATGCGCCCTTCAATCCATGATTGAAGTAAAGGAAACAATGCCGGACATCATGCTTTCTATCATCATCCAACCCACCGCCGCCCAGTTTTATTGGCGCGGGCGGTGCGTTCAGCTCTTGCCGGTTCAGGCTCATCAGTTGAAGTTATTGTAATAGCCGATCGGGATGCCTCAGCGGCACAGGCGCTCGCTGAATGGGCGCAAGTGCCTCGCCTCAGACTTTTGCACAACGAGGGTCCTGGTGGCGCATCAGCCACCCGCAACTTCGGCGTCACTGCCGCGCGTGGCGATCTGATCCTGTTTTTAGATGATGATGACGAATTGATACATGACTACCCCAGCCGGGTTTTGGCCATAGCTGACTCGAACCGTGCCGTATGGGGATTTGCTGGACAGTTGATCCGCAAAGCAAATGCTTCCCCCCCTTGGCCCGCGGCTCGACTGGGCTGGGCAGGCGGGTTTCCGAGTGCCTCGGTGCCGTTTCGGCGCAAAATGGCGGCCCTCGGTTCAGGGTTTTGGGTCCGCCGCGATCTGTTCGTTGATCTGGGTGGACTTTGTGAAGAACAAAGACTGGATGAGGACACTGATTTGTGTTGCCGTCTTCTGGCGGCAGGGCATCAGCCTTGGTTTGATCCGAAGCCCGCGATGATCATAGACCGCTGTGATACGACAAAGCGCCTGACCAACTCCATCGATGCGAAAATTATCGCCGACTGCTACCTACGAACATTTTACCGCAACTACCAAGCTTTGCTTCATGAACCCGGCGCTACGGCACACCTGTCCTTTCGTGCGCAAAGAATGCTACTGCGTAGCGGGCAATATGAACTTTTTCCGAAGTTTTACAAATCGGTTCCCGGAGTAGGCCTTCAGGTTGCACTTCGTGTAAATCACTTGGTTCGGCTGATAAAAAGTCGTTAAGCCAAGCAGCTATTACACCTGCACATTATAGAGAACAGGCGCCAGATCGGCGTGACGCCGCAGACCTATTACCCCTGCGCGCGGCCCAGATACTGATCGAGAGGTGGCAGCGTCACTATAACACTGTCAGACCGCACAGCGCTCTGGGATATCGTGCATCGCGCGCCCAAAAATATGGTCCCGATAGACCTGAGGCCGACCATGCACTAACATTTACACCGGACCACTCGGTGGGCGCAGACCATGACCCATCAGTAGCGCGGAGAGTCTACCTCGCATGCGCGGGGTCTATCTTATAGATGAAAAACGTGACTGAGTAGGCCTTCGTGGCTGAGTTTTTGATCCTAAAGAATCTCTGCCTTAACTGCGTTCATTGCCGCTGCCACCAGATTGAGCGCGGTTTGAGGCGAGCTGGATTGTGCATAGATACGGAACTCTGGCGCATTGCCGGAGGGGCGCAAGTGGATCACATCGCCGCTCTCGAAATCAACGCGAAGTCCGTCGGTTAGATCGCCGGATTTTATCGTGCCGAAAGACTCAAAAAAAAGGCTCTACGCACCGGAATAGATTTTACGAGAGTGCTCAGGAAGGCGGCGGCTTTGTCGCGGTCGATATCCTGCACGCGGTCCGCGGCGGTGAAGCACGGCGGAAGATCGTCAATTAGGGTCAACAGATCTTTACCGGCCTGCCGTGCGGCGATTAGGGGCGCGACCATTGGCAATAGACTATCGCGGGTGAGAAGCGCTCCAAGCGGGGCAGCAATGCCATCAGCCGCGTAACCGAGAAGGAAACCGCCGTTGGCCTCAAACCCGATGACTTTTGCGGCAGGATCGGTGGCGAGAATCTCCTCCATTGCGGCGATCACGAAGGGGGATCCGATCCGTGTGAGGGTGACTTGATCGAACTCGGGCAGTCGGCGGACCATATCGTTGGAAGACACCGGCGTGACGATCTGTTTCGCCCCGAGGAAGCGGGCGGTGAGCACGCCGAGGATATCGCCTGCAATCACCACGCCGGAGGCGGAGGTGAGCATTGGGCGATCTGCATCACCATCGGTGGAGACGATCGCATCTAGCTTATGGGTGGTGCACCAGTCGGCGAGCAGCGCGCGCATTTCGGTGCTGACGGCTTCGGTATCGACGGGAATGAAATGATTTGAATGGCCGAGGGCGATGACCTCTGCCCCAAGCCCGGAGAACACCTCTTGCATCAGGTCGCGGGCGACCGAGCTGTGGCGGTAGACGCCGATGCGCAGGCCTTTGAGGGTGGTGAGGCCGAAGGCCTCAATGTAGCGCGCGGCATAGGCTGCGGTGGCGGCTTTGGAGGCATCGTTCAGAGTAGCTGGGAAGGCAGCGGTCAAGTGGGTGCCTGCGGCGTAAGCTGCGCTGATTGCGGCTTCGTCGGCTTTGCTGATTTCGCCATAGGGTGTGTAAAATTTCAGCCCGTTGCGATCTTCTGGAATGTGGCTTCCGGTAACCATCACGGCGGCGGCCTTGGCGTGCATTGAGGCCAGTGCCAGCGCAGGGGGGGTTGGTAGCGCGCCGCAATCGACTGCGTGGAAGCCTGCCGCGCGGGCGGCCGCGATCACGTAGCCAGAGATTTCGGGAGAGGAGGCGCGCAGATCGCTCCCTACGAAGAGGGTATCGCACCCGCTTAGTGTGCTGAGGAAGGCATGGATATAGGCGGTGACGAGATCGGGGGTGAGATCTGTGACAAGGCACGCAGGCCGCTAGTTCCGAAGGATGGTGCCATGGGCTCGCTTTACGTTTGGGTTCCGGTTAGCCCTAAGAGGCGTTTGGGGGCGATACTAGCATTGGCGCGGGTGCGATGTGGAGATGAGAAAAGATCTGCGCATCCGCTCTTTATTACATTCTTCAATGCTCTTTGTATTCTACGTGGAGTGCCTCGTGATCGAGCTCCACGTGCGATGCTCTTATGCCATGGGCTGCTACGTCTGAAGGACCTTACTTTCTGTCGAAAGTATGACTGGGCTGAAGCGGTGGAGTGCCCCCATCGGGTGGTCCGATTTGAATGTTAGTGCATGGTCGGCCTCTGGTCTATCGGCATCATGCTTTCTGGCGCTGGTGGCCGGTAACGCAAAGCGCTATGCGGCCTGACAGTGTTGTAATGGCGTCGCCAGCGCTCGATCAAGATCTGGGCTTCGCGCAATGTGTAGAAGACCTCGCCGTTGAGTAGCTCATCTCGGAAACGGGCGTTGAAGCTTTCGCAATAGCCGTTTTCCCACGGCGACCCTGGCGTGATGAAAGCTGTTTTGGCGCCAACGGCCCCGATCCACGCGCGCACCTTCTTAGCGATAAATTCCGCGCCATTGTCAGATCTTATGAACTCAGGCGGGCCGCGTAGGATGAAGAGATCGGTCAAAACATCGACCACATCCGTTGAATTGAGCCTGCGTTTGACTTTGATGGCTAGGGCCTCCTTGGTATATTCATCAATGATATTCAAAGTGCGGTAAACCCGACCGTCTTGGGTTCGATCCTGGACAAAATCATAAGACCAAACATGGTTTGGCCGTTCTGGTCGCAACCGGACACATGAGCCATCATTCAGCCAAAGTCGGCCCTTCTTGGGTTGTTTTTGCGGGACTTTTAGCCCTTCACGCCGCCAGATTCGTTCTACGCGCTTATGGTTTACATGCCAGCCACTGTTTTTCAGCAACCCAGGAATCATGCGGTATCCATATCGTCCGAACTCTTTCATCAGTGCGATAATATCCTCGGTAAGCCGTTCTTCATCAGGCAAGCCACATGGCACCTTGCGCTGCGTCGAACGATGTTGGCCGAGGGTGCGGCAAACCCTGCGCTCAGATACGCTGAGGGTTTGCCGCACATGATCAATGCAAAGACGGCGACGCGAAGGGCTTAGAAGTTTCCCCGGGCAGCCTCAGTGAGGATCATCTTGTCCAAGGACAGATCCGCCACGACACGCTTGAGGCGCTGGTTCTCAGTCTCAAGTTCCTTCAGCCGTTTGAGCTGATCGCGACTCATACCACCATATTCCTTGCGCCATCGATAATAGGTCTGAACCGTAACACCGATTTGCCGCACAGCCTCTGAAACCGAATTGCCTTGGCCCTGCAGAACTTCAACCTGCCGCAGTTTCAGCACGATATCCTCGGGCTTCTCTCGCTTTCCAACCATCGTTTAGTCCTCCTGAAAACGGGATAATCATATCCCAAAAGGTGGGCCACTTCAGTGGGGGGCATTCCAACACTGCGACGACATCGGGCCTCACTCAGGCCTTCGGGAGACCCTCAGATTTCCGCCTGTTCTCGTTTCGCAACTCCAACCGTTGGAAAGGGCGCGTTTACGCGGCGGCTGTCATCCCAGGAACCCTCAACGCGAGCGACAAGACGGCCCTCCTTCAATGGCTGGTGTCCCGCGCTGGCATCTCGCTCTAAGGATCTCCGTCATGACCGCTATCATCGTCACCAACAAATCACTACCGCAAGCCATCGCCATTAGCGGCGATCAGTTCACCGTGCCACTCTCGGCTGACGGAGCCGAACCGACCAGCCACATGGGGTGCAACTGGCAAGACTGCCCGAAGGAAGTGCAAGCAGCCCTCGCCGCTCTTTCTGGTGTGACGCTAGCCGACAGCTGGGCGGAGGCCATCGCCGCCGCGCAGGTCACACGGGTTGTGCCGCAGGATCAAGTTTGAGCCACGCGGTGGCGCCATCGGCCACCTGCGCCGATCCGCATTCCCGGTTGCTCGACCAGCAGATGCAGGATCTGGGCGAGAACGACACTGGTCACGATTATCGCTGCTTTCAGCGGGATGCTGCCGTCGAGTTTTTCTAGCCCAAATATAGCGGTAAAGCTGTATAGAACCGGGGCGTGAAGCATGTAGATCCCAAATGACAGCTTCCCGCCCCATTGAAACAGGCGGGACGAGAAGAATGTTTTCGCTTTGGCTCCGACAAACATCGCAGCCAGATTCAAAACCGGCAGAAAAATTCCAAGAATGGCAATCTTGGCGCTGGCTATAACCAGAACGAAAAATCCAAGAACAATCAACAGGAACACCAAATTGTTGCAGCGGCGAAAAGATCCAAAGCGTCCGGTTTCGAAAAGTTTCCAAGCCACAAACCCAAGGCCAAGCCCTGTAAGAGCACGGATCAGATCAAGATAGCCTCCGAAGATCCTATCATCATGGGACAAGAGTTGTTGCGAAGCGACAACTGAGATCAGAAGCAGGATTGCCGCGATCGCTAGAACGGCCTTCTGGCTGAGCTGGTGACGGGAAATAATCGCAACAAATAGAATCGGGATGTAAAACTCGAATCCCATGCTCCAGGCTGGAAAATTGAAGCTGGGTTGCTGCAGAAAGGGTGCGATCGCGGCCGCGCTTAACAGCACGCTTCCAAGACTTGTTCCGGGCGGAAACAAAGTCCATGAAAACAGAATAAAAATCGCCAGATGCAGGGGGAAACAGTCTCCAAAAGCGTTTCCAGGCGAAGCGCCCCACGCTTACGGGCTTCCCGGAGACCGATTTGCAGATGACGAAGCCGCTCAGGACGAAAAAGAAATCTACACAGGCTCCCCAATTCGCCTCCGATATCTCGGTAAATTTTTGCAAAACGGAATTCAGGCCGAGATGATACAACATAACGGTAAAGGCCAATACCCCGCGAACCCCATCGAGATCGGTGAAATGATATTTGCTGTCAGGGCGCGGGGGCTCGGTCATCTTCGCAATCCTTGCAGATTTCGGCGTAGCAGTTGTAGTTTGAACTGCCACAGTTGTTCCAGAAAGATAATCGTTCCACCAGCGCGTCTAGTGGCTTTCTGGCTTTTCTACCTCGCCGTCGAGCGGCCCTCGCACATGCTGGCCCGCCGAGCGGCATCGGCCTTGCAGAACTTCAACCTGCCGCAGTTTCAGCACGATATCCTCGAGCTTCTCTCGCTTTCCAACCATCGTTTAGTCCTCCTGAAAACGGGATAATCATATCCCAAAAGGTGGGCCACTTCAGTGGGGGCATTCCAGCGGGGCTATTGCTTACCGAATAGTTATCCACAGGTAGGTGCGTTTCAGTGAGAGTGGCTTCTACAGTTATATAGATAGTTAGATAAGTTAGACCGAATCATATTCGGTCATTTAGCGTTATTAAACAAACGATTACGTTGTGTGCTCTGTGTGTGATACACCGTGCTTCAGTGTGTGATGCACCGTGATTCTGGTGTGTGATACACCGTGTTTCTTGTTTTTCGGTGAGTAAAATAGTGTGTGATGCACCGTGTCACAGAAGTAGTTTGCGCCATTCCAGCCTGATCACGGGACCGTTTGCACCTCTTTCCTCTGTCATTGCATAGGTTGGTAGGGCGTCTCTTTTGATAGCCATTCGGAGGTCTCTGGAGAACTGTCCGAAGGGGGCTGGTGAACCCGTGCGATTGTGCAGATCCTTGAAGGTAAAAATCCAGCCGTCAGGGTTGTCCAAACCGTTACCTGCATGCCTACGGGCAAGGCGGTATAGGAAGCGATCTAGGCCGCTGGTCAGGTCAAAATAGAGGGGTGAAATTGCAAGGACCTCTCGGCTCTCAACAACGGCCCGATGAATCCATCGCGGTAAAGTCATCTGTGCGCCAAGAGGACGGCCGTTTTCATCTTCATCGAGTGTATAATCTGCCAGCAGGTTGAAAACTTCCATGCGTTCCTTGTCACTGCGCCTGATTGTCGTCTCGATGCGGGTGCCCTGAAGCCTAGCAATCGCTGCCTTGAATTGTTGATAGTTCTTACCACCGGTTGATCTACCTACGGCTTTGAGAAGGTCATAGGGTCTGAACGTGATGGTGGCACTCGGCTTAAGGCCGCGTTCTACGCCCGCATTGATCTGCGAGATGGCCCACAACAGGATATCGAAATCATAGATCGTGGCGATCCCACCCGTTTGTTCCGATGCGGAGATCCTCACCTTCTGACCGGATGGACCTTCCCAGTCCAAGCGCATGGGGCTGCGTTTAGCCAAGCTGACCATCGGCGCGGACATCATCTCGCGATCATCACGAAGTGGGATATCGCCCATGATCGCGACGAAAAGATCGAGTTGCTCGCGCTGAGTGCTCATTCCTTTGTCTCGTATCTATCCATCAGTATGCCAAGCATGTCGGCATAGGTGCGACGATCTTCTTTGCAGATACGTTTGAAGCGATCGAGAACGTCTAGAGGGGCTTTGATGCTGATTTGGCCGTCGCGGATTGGCTCACGACTGGGCCACCGTTCTGTGTTGGGCCCTGCCCTTTCTATTGGCGATGGATCAATGGTTTGGGTGGATGAACGGTTTTCAAACTGCTTCAGTCGGTCCGTATCAAGGGGTTTTGGCATTGCGAGCCTCTTCAAGGAGATCGATGATTTCAGAAGTATACGCCTGTGCGTTGGCGATTGCCTTGTCGATACCGTTTACGTCCGCCGGGTCGAGCTGCCTTAGCCCCCCACCAGCATTGTGAAGTGAAGAAAAGGCCGTGCGGCGATGAAGCTCCGTTTCCATCACCCTACCCGCCCTCGCAAGTTCGGCGTGGATGTGCTTCTCTAGTTTACTCTTCACTGCCGCAGATGTGCGTGCGAACAATATAGCGGCGGGAATTGCGCGCCGTCGCGCTCTTCCCTCCATCTCAATTTCGGCCAGTGTCTCTATAGCAGCGTCGGCATCTTGTTGTTCCTCGCCTGACGGTATGATCACCAGATCAGATTCAGCGATAGCAAAAGACGTTAGGCGACTCGCCGAACCTTCAAGGTCGATCAGGACGAATGTCGCCCGTTTTTGGGCATCGGCGATTTCATCCTGAATAGAGCGCTCACCGTTGCTGGTGATTACTTGAAGGCGCGCAGGAAGATGCGCCAATGTTGACCAGCGTGTAAGGCGTTTAGCTGGGTCGCCATCGATGAGGATAACGTCCGTTGCTTCTGCGAGCTCGGTCCCGAGGATGATCGCCGACGTTGTCTTGCCTGCGCCACCCTTTGAAGTTGCGAATGAGATAACTGGAATGGCCGCCCCCTGAAAGCTTATGGCTACTGCTATGAACGCACGCGCCTTCCATAGCAGTAAATGATACGCACTCCTACTATAAAGTTTAGTTCCGTATCCATGGGTATCGTAAGGTATCCTACTCTACTTTTAAATACCAAGCACTACTGTTTTCCCGTTGTAACCTCCGTTGGAAATTGTCTGCGTTTCAGGAAATGACCCACCCCGAGCGCGCGGTAATGCTCGAGGAAATACGGCAGGCGCACGGCCTCGTTGCGTTTAAGGCGCAGTCGATATCTTTCCCGTAACTCTCTGATTTTGAGCATCCGCGTCCGGCGGATGCCCGAGACCCGCACAGCCGCGTCGCCTGCGCGGCGATCATCATCGATAATCGGCACCTCGCGATTGGTCACCTCGCTCGAGCGGGCAACCACTTCGCGCACCGAAAACCCGTTATCGAGCCATGGACATGATCGCGGATGTAGGTGTCATCGGGGGTCGCGTAATCAGATCCGAAGACGGTCAGCGCAGGGCGGCGACCATTCAATTGCATATTGAATCAGCGGGCGATCAACGAGGACCATAGTTTCTTTAGCGGATTCGCCGTATATAGGCGAAAATTGCTCAATATTGCTACATATCGTGCACGATTTGCTCGTTATGAGCGGCCATTCTTTAAAAACTAAGCTGTTTTCGCTTTTCTAAGGCTTTCATCGGGGCAACTCACATTGGCGTGCAATGTGTAGGGCCGATAAGCATCGGTGACGATTTTGCGAAACGTCGGCTTCAGGTTTTCGGACCACGGGATTGCCACGGGATTGCGTTGCGAACATGCGTTGTGCCGCTCCAGCAATATAACATCCGTTGCTTCTGCGAGCTCAGATTTAAGCTGATCGGCACGTTGGTTCATCTTTGGTGAGGTGTTTAAATCTGCTTGCAGAAGGGGCAAGGATGCCATGGATACCTATGGATACCTATGGGTATTGCATCCATAGGTATCCATGGCTACCATAGCCATAGATACCCATGGATATTCAGGCGCGCCTGATAGTGTTGGGAGATACTTGAAAAATCCGCGCAAGTTCCGCAATGCTTCGGCCTTCTTGATCCCGCATCCTTCGAACTTCTGCTCTGCGCTCGGCCGAGAGGGCAGGGGGGCGGCCACCTACGCGCCCGTTCTTGCGAGCAACGGTCAAACCCTCCCTTGTCCGCTCTGCAATCCGTTCGCGTTCGAATTGAGCGATTGACCCGAAGACGTTAAACACCAAATTTCCCGCCGGTGTTGTGGTGTCGATGTCTTCCGCCAAGCTTCTGAATCCTGCTCCCTTAGCTCGAATGTCTGCGACGATGGACAGTAGATCTTGTAGAGAGCGGGATAGCCGATCGTATTTCGTTACAACAACCACATCGCCTGGCCGCAGCTGATCGATAAGGCGAGCAAGTTCAGATCTGTTCTGTTTCGATCCCGAAACCTTTTCAGACCAAATACGTGCGACGCCAGCCTTCTCCAGTAAAAAAAATTTGTGCATCCAGACTTTGTCCCTCGGTTGAAACCCGAGCGTAACCTAAAATCATTGATTTCCCGCTCCAAAAACCTTCAACAACCGAAGTGGTTTTGAACGGGTATTTTGGAACAGTCAATATCTAACCAGGGCAGGGCGGGCACAAACCGTTCAACAAACGAGGGTTTTTGGCACGCACATGAAGTCCGTTGTGCCGGACAATGCTGCCATTAGTTGCCGAATAGTTGACAGGTCAGTGGAGCCCCGCCAGCAAGTCGAGTTTCTCCACGAGGCAGTGATTGAAATGGGTGGCGGCATGCGCTTTACGACATGGAGCGGCAGATCGCCGGCCGCCCCGCCGATAAGTCTTGTCGCCCATAATTCGAGCGGGCTTTCGAAGCAGGTTGTTGCCGTTCATCTTCGCGATGGCTGCTAGATAATCAAAGCCGCGGAACAGAGAAAATGAGCCCGCGCATCAAAGGTTCACCATCAACATCGATCCAGCAAACTGCTTCAAACCGAGCGTTTCCTAAGCGGCGGCGTAAATCGTCAGGAAGACTCACGGTTATTCCCACCTGTTCTTGCTCAGTCGGGGCTTGGCAAGTTGACCAGGCGTCCGCAAACCATGAGGGAACCTCTGATGGAATTCCCAAGTATTTTCTCTCGCGGTTCTCGATGGTCAATGAGCGCAAAAGCTTTGGGCCATAGCCGGTTGATGTCTCAGGAACATCTGCGTTCAACACAACGCCGCGTAGGCCATTCTTGAACGATACGAAGTAAGCGCCCTGTGGGAGATCAGGCATACTGAAAAGGCCCAAGCGTTTGTATCCATACAATGCAAGCGCAATGTAGCTAACGATGCCCACTAGAAAAATTCGTCCGATCCACTTGAACACTAATAAAACCTTTCTTGGTTACTCAAAATACTGAAGAATTTCGGTGGAAATATCCGCCACTAACGTTTTTCAAGTATCCCTTATCAAAATTTGATCCAAGACCACTGAGATTTCTATCTGCATCAATCCTAAAACTTATGCGTATCCGTCGTTTTGATGAAGCGTAGCAGGGTGGTCACGTTATCATAGACGACGCGAACCGGCAGAGCTCGACACACAAGGCGGATTGGAAGCCGGACAAGATCGATCCCGAGGAGGTGCCGCTGCCGGTCAGGGAATAGCTGGCAACGCTCGATGATGCAGCGTTCGGCGCGTCCAGCGCGAGATCTCGCCTCATATCGCGGTGTTTGACAAGTCGCGCGCCGAGATGGAGCATTCGAACGTGCTGACTTCACCTACGATGCCGAGCAGGACACCCTACACCTGTCCGGGCGGCAAAGTGCTGAAGCAAAGCCTCCGGGCCTTCACGATGGCCAGAGAGCCGAAGCCGGACGAGAATGGGATGCTGCGCTACCAGGCCAGTAAGGCCGACTGCGATTACTGCGAACTGAAAGCACGCTGCTGCCCGAACGCGCCTGCACGCAAGGTGCTCCGGTCGATCTACGAGCCATCAGCGCGACCGGCTCGTGCTGCTGGCTGCGGTTGAATACTGTCGTTTGACGGGCATGTCAGAGAGCATCACAGAGCACGGCAAGCCCCGCATCACCAGCGGCCTTGAGCGCCATCGGGAGGCCAGTTGGCGAATAGATGACAGATCCCAAGTGGATCACCCGCCAGCAAGTCGAGTTTATCCACGAGGCAGTGATTGAAATGGGTGGCGGCGCACGTGGTTTGCGAGATGTGGTCCTGCTTGAGTCTGCTCTTGCTCGACCGCAAAACCAGCACGCTTACGGTGAAACCGATACATCTCAGCTTGGGGGCGAGTTATGCCTAAGGAATTTCTCGCAACTCGCTTTTGTAGACGGCAACAAGCGCACGGCCTTTTATGTGGCCGCTGACTTTCTCGAACAGAACGGCCACCAACAAAGTCGTCGAACGGTGTCCCGAAACCCTCAGGCGAAAATGGCCCCTCGAGGTCGGCCCCTTTAAGAGGATCGGGGCGGGCGGATCTCCATCTTGCAGCGGCCACCGAGCCGACATGCCGGATACGTTTGTGCAGACTGCTTATGTCGTCATCCAATTGTCACTTGCAACCGGGGCGGGCCATACGTTTTCACCCAAGGATTGAAGCCGCGCGGCGTGCTTTGAGATAGGTCGCGCGATCATAACAGACTTCGGAACGGACGCCTCAGAGGCCAATCCTTCCATCATCCTGGCGAAGACGGCCATGTCGCGCCAACGCTTCCAATGGTTGTCGAGGGTCTTCGCAGGGCCGTATTCTTTCGGCGCGTCGGACCACCGCAAGCCATTACGTTTGATGAAATTATTCCACTCAAAACGGGCCTGTCATCCACGCGTGGCTTGCCATGGCTCTTTGAAAAGAGCGGCCGAAGCCGTGGCATTTGATCTTCGCTCAGCCAGTAAAGATTTCTCATAGTGCCCCCCAAGTTCGGGAGCTTGAATCACGCAGGCAAGGCAGCTTCGAGCAAATTAATGGGTCTGGAGCCAAACTTTGACAATATCTGGGACAACTAAGTTGAAGCACCGGTCGGCGGGATATGTATGACTTTACGATCCCGCCATCCGGCATAGTCGTAAAGGATAGTCGGCAGTCTTTCGGTCCCGACTATCCTTCTTGTATCAGATCAGAACGCCATCAGGACTGTTTGGCTGATCGCGCTGTGGCTTGGTTCAGGATCGCGCCTGCAACGCTGTTGTTTGGAACAACAGATGCTTTGTTGCCGAACGGGAAGGTGAGCCCCAAACGCACCGTGTCAAAATCGGTGCCAGAACCGCCCATATTGAGATCTGTGCGTGCAAGCTCAAGCGACGCCACGATGGGCGATTGCAACTGAGTGAAGGTATAGCTGCCGCCGATGCCATATGTCGTGAGGTCTGCATCTACGCCGCTGATAGTGCTGCGACCGACGCCAGCAAAGACACCAAAATTCCCTGTGAAGGAATGCGCTGCCGCAACGCCATAAGTGCTGATGTCAGCATCCATGCCTGAGACCGAAAGCTCGCTGCGCATCGCGTTGGCGCCAAGAACTGTCCCAGCCATAGGATTATAGGCAGCGGCAATACCGTAGCTTGTAAGATCAGAGCCCTTGCCTGCAAAGCCCGAAACACCATAATTTGCGGCTTTGTAGCCACCTTCGATACCATAGTGCGTGAGGCCGAAGTTAACAGGGAGCATATCGATGCTGATGTCGGCGTGTTCGGTGTATGCACCCATCCACGCGCCACCGCCGAACGAATAGGCAGCATTCAGGCCTAGCAGGTTGCCGCTGATATCGGTCGGGAACATATCAATGTCGATATTTGCATAGCTGCCGCGGGCACCAAGCGAGAACCCATTTCCCAAATCGATAGAAATGTCACCATCGATGGTTGCCGAATCAATATCTGTGGAGGCGTCGGAGATTTCGCCAATGCCATAGCCGAATGTAACGGCGCCGCCGAACTCTTGTGCCAGTGCAGGGAGGGGGGAGTGAAGCGACACCTGCGAGCAGGATGAATTTCAATGATTTTGCCATTTTTTTTTCCATATTTTGTTAAGTGAGTTGATTTTTCGTGCCTTCAGGCGACACTAGGGGTTTGCCACCGCTTACTGATGCCCGAAATCTTTTAAAAGATGTCGGATATAAAGTAAATTTAGGGACGACGTGTTGGCTGAAATTTAGTGGAAATGGTGTCGATACGGTCACGTCTTTCTATCCCGATCGGACTGTGTATAGCCAGAAGCACGCTTTGATAGGTTTCAGGTTGTCTTGCGATGAACGCTTGAAGCCCCACAGTGCGCAGATCTGGAATTATTGTTGGGCGGCTCCGAATTATCGTAACCGTCCGATTGATTGAGGCCGCAGATTGTTTCTGGAGCATGGGGGGCGATTACTATGATCGCCATTCCGGCTAAGCAAAGAAGTGGGCCGTTGATATCCCAACGGGTCGGTATGTGACCCTTTACGGCCCATAGCTAGGCAGCGCGCAGATTGACGGCGGGTTAGGCCCCGCGACAGATGCGGCTGTGCGCCGCTTCCAATCTGCCAAGGGGCTTTGCCGATGGCATTGTCGGCCCTAAAACATGGGCCAAACTCAACCTGAAAGGATAAGCGATGCTTGACGCGCTGATGGGG
>LLEQ01000025.1_pt1 | contig 14959 bp, 21 predicted proteins | sample 595901 | NCBI WGS metagenome assembly LLEQ01 (sample SAMN02919317, study PRJNA255460) | bioreactor metagenome | biome: chemostat; feature: culture 2012_25.3; material: sediment; isolation source: day86 25degC chemostat 2012 inoculated with Wadden Sea sediment taken from... | place: Germany: Bremen ... | reverse complement strand
TCCACAATGGCCCAGACCTGGAGGTGATCACCTTCCGCCGATCCTCGCCAGACAGACAAGAGAGGTGGCATCGGGAGACCGGCGCCATTTTTCTTTTGTGAAAACCGGTGCCAGTCCGCCTTCTTGGACATATTTCCATCAAGGGACCCACCGACATCCGGAGAACTTCATGAGATTCCTTTATCGTCTGCTTTGCCGTCTGTCCGGAGCTTCGGTCCGGCCTTGTACAAACAAGACTCACTCCGTATCCACCGGTGTCAGAGAATTCTTTATCGACCGGCACGGGCAGTTCACCCACACTGATTAGGCCGCTCCGAACACTCGCCAACAGCACTCTCCTGAACGCAGCGCCCTCGCAGGTGTCCAATTCCCAATCCCCAGGAAGTCAAGATGACCGACAATATTCTCAAAACGTTACACCGAAAATCAGGTGACAGGATTCCTGCTCCTGCCAGGGACTCGGCACAAGCCCGTGATCTGCTGATTTCTCTGCTCGACCTGGAGAAGGCTGATATCACTCGGATCGACGCTAATGCCAGAGCCCTTGGGCTGAGCTTCGCCGCATATCTCGCAGAAGAAATCAAAGCCTGACATGGGGGTCTTCATCTGCAAAGTCCCACTTCACCTCGCCAGATCGCCCGAGGCATTGCTGCATCAGGGCGCACAGACCGGACGGCTGTCCGGTTTTCCCGAGACATGGATTCCACCCAGCCTCAGTGAGGCAATTTATGAAATCCTGATCTCCAGCGGTGACCCGGAAAAATTCGGCCTCATCCTCCTGCCACAGGATCATCTCGGACAAGGCGATGTCTTCGAACTCGAGATCCATATTGCCTTCATCGACAGTCCCGACAAGGTGCACCGGGAAACCCGTCGCAAGATCGGACAACCCGAAGCTTCATTGCAAGACTGTGTCATTGCTATCCTGACCGGGTCAGATGCACCGATCGATCACGGGGGTCGAAATCCTCAGCCTGAAAACCCCCGACCTCCCGACACGCTGAAATTGCATCGCATCAGCTTGCCGAACGGGCTTTTCAACCGGGTTAATCCCATCAGGAGAATACCATGAAATTCGCCCTCCCCACCCCCAAAATGACCGCGCATCCCTTCAAGATGCCGCTGCTTCAGCGCCCTCCACTTGGCGGATCAAATTGCTATCGCGCCCTCGATGTCTGCCAAGCACTCTACCTCTCCCCGACTCGTCCAGGCCTGGACGTTTCGGCAGTTACATTACACTCCACCAAGGGAGCTATCCCTCATGCCTGGCGCCATATTTCACCAGAAGGTGCTCTTCTGGTGATGGCGGATCGCTCGGCACTGGTTTTCGCACCAACCCGGGAGTTGGATATCTACCGGATGCTACCGACGGTGTTTCGTCTGCCCGATACAGTCCCTTTTCCCAATGATCATACGCTTCAAGGCGCAAGCAACATGTGCTTTGACTTTCGCGGTAATGGCTCCATGCGCTTCGGTATCCGGCCCAGCGCGCGGTCGAGCGGTTCTGGCCTATCAGTCAACCCGACGAGGCCCCGGATGAGATCGCCGACCTTCTGCATCGCACAAGGCGCGCATTGCAACAGGAAATGACCGCCTGGATCAAGGCCCATGCCGCCCTCGAATTGAATCCGGAAACTTCCTGGCCGATCGCATTGTCGCATGTGAGGCACTCTGCCCTTCAGGATGAGCGCGGCGTCAACCCACTGCGCAACTGGCTGTTCAAGATCTGCAGCTACACCGCACACAGTCTCGGCGCCGATGCAAATGCTATCGCCATCACCCTGTCGAATCCGGCTTTTTCCCAGGTCGATGGCTCGATCACCTACACAGTGGAGATTGCCTGCGCCGGCAAGGGTGACCCTGTGAGCGACGCTGTCGCCTCCCATCTCGGGGACCGGATACACCAGGTGATGTGCGCCGACCTTGGACCCTTTCCTGGAGCAGATATCCTGCCGCGCATTCCGATCGATGCGCCGGACGCATATTTAGCCAAGTCACTGCGGGAGGTCATGCTCTACCTCCATGCCTTCGCCATCCTGCCGCTCAGCAATCATGAACGGCTTGATCTCGAACACCTGCTTGGATTGAGAGACGTCATTTCGGCAGTCCGGAGGGAAGAGACACACCCATCGATTGCAGGCTGAAACCCAGGCAAGAGCTGGCGGACCCGACGACAGGTGTCGCCAGAGTTATCATTACCGCCTCCATTCCCGAGGCCCGAAACGGAGTCACACCCATGGTCGCCCTGCACAATCGCAAACTCACCGCCAAGGATATCTGGCCCGGCGTTCTATGGACCAGAAAGGAGTGGTTTGCCCTCAGTGACCGCTATCGCGCCCAATTGATCGCCAAAGGCATTCAGGAACCACAACTCTCCTTTCGCCTGTCGCGCATGATAGAAGACTATCAGCGCACCCAGCCCTCGATGCGTGAGCGCCAGGAAATCCTGCGTCGCATCTATCCGCCGCGCATTGCCCCCCCGAAGGGACCGTTCACCAAGGAAGAGCTTGATTGGCTGCTTGAGCGCCTCGATCGCGTCAATGACCCTGTTGGAGTCAATATTGTCACCAAGCTGAACGCCCTGCATCGCTGATCACAGCTGTCCTGAAGATCACTCCGGACTCTCAGGAATTGACGCTGTCCTTGAGGCCTTTGGCGATGGTTATCTTTACCGCCCTGTCAGCTTCTTTCCTGATCTGCTCGCCGGTGGCGGGATTGCGCACCATGCGTTCGGGGCGTTCACGACAGTAGATCCTGCCAATGCCGGGCAAGGTTACTGAGCCGCCGCTTGCAACTTCCCGGGTAATGATCCTTGTCAATGCGTCGAGAGCAGCATTGGCTGTCTTCCGGTCCCCCCGCCATCTCTATGGCGATAGCGGCGACGAGCTGGGCCTTGGTCATTGGTCTGGTCACGGTCTCATATCTCCACTGTTGTTCTATCCTGCACCCTCTGCCACAGGCCTCTCGCACTTGGCAAGAAAAACCCTCGTGAGCCCGCAGCGAGCCATGCGTGCCACACATTGCCGCGTTGCAGCAATATTCCGTGCAAAAGGCCTGTCCTGGACCAATCTCCCTGACAGACCTCAAGAGATATCCAAGGATATTCCAGAAATGACTGCTGCCACTATCCCTGTACCCCAGATTATCCCTGGAGATCTGTCACGATGGCGCGAGATTCTTATTCCTCACTATCTGCGCCTCAGCCAGCAATCCCGGCGGCTGCGCTTCATGGCTGCAATGAAAGATTGCAGTATTCACCAGATTGCCGGTGCAACCAATCCGACCTGCGTCCTTGGAGTCAGGATCGACGGAAAGATGCGGGGTGTATTCGAAATTTTTCTGTCGGGCAAGACACGCGCAGAGATCGGTATGTCGGTCGAGGATGCCTATCAGGGGCAGGGCTATGGACGTCAGCTTTTCCTGGCCGGATTCAAGCAGGCAGACCAACTCGGTATCACAATTGTGGATTTTCATTTCGATCCTCAGAACAATGGCATCAAGCGGCTTGTGATGGCGGCCGGGGCCACGATCCAACGACTTGACCATGCGAAGCCGGCGCCGAAGTCGATGTTGCCCGCGCGTTGTCTCTCCTTGATTGAACCGGTCGCGCATGCCTGAAACTCAGGCGCAAGACACCGGATGGCATTGTTAGTCATTAACTCCATCGGAAATCCTGCCTAATCACACCATCCTGCAGGTGGTGGCGTGATTGGGCAGAAAAAAAAAACCGCCCCTCCGACAGATATGCTTGTCACGCAATTCCTCAACCAGCCGGAGATCCCGATGTCACATGATTACACAGAAGAATCCGATCTTCACGCTATCACGCCGATCTCGAGATGAGCACCATCTCTCATAACACGATGACCGATGCCGGTGAGATGGCGTGCGACCTCGAGGCAATCGGGGATGCAATACTGACCCCGGGCGACCCTTCGCCCCTCGGGCGCACCCGGGATGGAGATCTCGCCTATCCGGTATTTACTGATCATGCCTATATCCGCCTGAAGCGGCGCGACATTGCTATCCTGGCCCTGACCCTGGCACGCAGCCTTGGCATTACCGAAATGCCCCAGCCACCGATCACACATGGCACCATGGAAGCCCTGCTCCACGAACTTGTCGGTGAGGCTCTCCCAGTGGTCTTTTATGAAGAAACCCGACACGGCGAACTGGCACGCGAGGCTGATATTCGTCATCTTCTGGCCGGTGAAATCGAGCGCATTTCCCGACTCTGGGAATAGCTGTTCAATGATAGTTCGTCATCAAACGGCTTGATGCAAATCCAGGTTTTTGCACCGAGCATCCCGTTTACCCGATGATCGGCAATACCCTGGCAGTGTCAAAAGACAGACAGAAAACAATCAAGAACGCCCTGTCTCTGCCCGCCTGATATCTTCCTTGCCCGAGAACAACCCATCTTCCATCCGAAGGGAAACACGATCATGCTCAATATCTATCTCCCAAGTAACTTCCCTTCCCTGAGTGATCCTGCGTCCATCCTCTATACGGATGATAAAGATATCCTGCGTCAGAATGCCCTCAATGGCTGCCCGGTCCTCTTTGGTAGCATTGCCAATGCCAATTTTCACCCCACATCTCAGCAGACAGGCGGCGTTCACCTCACAATGAACCGACAGCAGACCGTGGCCGGGGGTGCAACATTACTGTTTCGCTGGAAGATTTTTCCAGGTGGGCGTGCATCCTCCTGGGGTGGTAGCTTCAAGATCAAGCTTCTGTCCAATATTCAGGCCAGCAATCCCCCTGCTCCAGAACTTTTGAGTCAAACAATCTCCAAATCCTCCCTCAGAATCAAGTCCTCCTACCTGGAGGATAGTATCCGCCTGCTGGAAACTGCGACCAGCATCCTGATCAGCAAGGAAGTGCGGGAGCGCATTGGATTTGATACATCACGCTGCTACCTCACCTATCACCCCCGGGACGGAGACCCGCGTGCGCGAGGCTGTTCAGGCCGGCCTGGCTGCACATAAGATCAAGGAAGACCTGCGCCTGGCTGAAAATCTGGAGATGCGCAATCTTTTCTCCGCCCTACCGGATGGTACCCCTCTTGTCGTGCGCGTCGATCACGGCAGACACTGGCAACTCGGTCTGAAAAAGGGGCGGGTAGATGCTACCATGGCGCGCAATGCCATGATTGCGCCGCTGGAGGTCCTGCGTGGTGACGAAATCCGAGCTGCCGGTCTCTCGATGCATCATATCCTGCCACTGGTTGCTGCGGCCGACAAGGCAATCCGGGACCACCCTGAGGCTACAGGATTCCTGACCGACAAGAAAACCCTGTTAAAAAGGTGTAAACTTCACCCAGGACAACCCTGGCACAAAAGTCTTTTGCCCAATCTCACCAAGCAGAAACCCGCTGCATGGATGCAGACGACGATACCCTACTCTCTGTCAGGAAGCTTCGAAGTCCATGACGATCATTCGCCAAACTTTCGCTCTAAAGAATCCTCCTATACCCGACCCAATATGCCACGGGTTCGAAAGGATGAGCATTGCGTAACCCTGATTGAGAAACGGCGCTGGAATAATATTCCCCCTGCACCTGAACGCTTTGGCAGAATTGCCAGCCTTTGGGTGTTGGATAGTGATATTGCTGAGGTAATGCAGAGTTTCAATCTCGGTGACGCCAGCTTTGCTCCGATCAGTTTGATTGATTTCGAGGACAAGATCATCCCCGGAGACCGGGTCTACCTCGCTGTCGATACTCCGGTCTCGGCAGTAATCCCTCACCTCTGCGATCCGGATATTCTCCGAATGTCGGGTGGCCGCACGGTGCAGTCATTCGAAGTCCATATCGACACCAACATAGCAAAAGATCTTGATCTCTGGTGGGACGATACCATCCGAAATGGAACACTATTCTTCTCTGAACGACTGAGAAAGGCCCTGATGCAGATCAAGGCTTTCCCGCGGATCGCGGCCAAGCCCTGTGCCGGCGCCTGATATCGTCCGTGGATCCGGGTTCGCTACGATCACTGAACTCCCGGAGCCGCGCCTATCTTCCCTGGTGTGATCCCAATGATGCCACCCCTGATCCCTGAAGGAATTGCCTGATGACCTGCTGGAATGACCGCATCGCCCTGGCCCGCGCCGGCTGGCTGACTGAAATCCGGCTGACCAGCGATGGTATCGGAAAGCAGCCAGAGGCATTGTCTCTGCTGGCATCTGGGCGCGCACCGGCTATTGGCAAGGCTGGATTACGGATATCTGCCTGCATGTCCACGAGACCCTTGATCTGCGTCAGCCGGACGCTGCAGAAAGGATCGCCGCCCTCTCCGCCACGCTGCGGGACGCCTGCGAACGCGCCAGGGCCCTCTACCCCCCCGACACCATCCCCCCCTGCATGGGACAGGGTCGTGATCAGGATAATCGTCTCAACCTGAGCGACTGCGACTGGAAGACCCGCCAGGCCAATGATCATGCGCGCATCTATTACCCTACCGAGAATATACCAGATCACATAGAGGGGATGAACGGCGCAGAGGGAGATAACCATATCGCCCGACTGATCACGGCAGCGCTTGATGGTTATCACACAGAGGATTCGATCAATCCCTATTTCGGACAGGCCCGCTATGCGCGCGATTGCAAGAACCGTGACTGGGGTTACCGGCTCCGCCTGACCCGACGCAGGCTGGCCGGAGTGCGCATCGAGTTTCGCCCACAGGTTTTCAGCAATGAAACCCTGCACGAGCCCTGGCCTGCGAGATGATCACCGGGGCGCAGCATGGCTGAACACCCTGTTTGCCCAATATGCCCCGGGCGGGATGTTTGCCGGTCAGACTCCGAACGGACTGCCACCGGGTCTGAGGACGCTCAAGGAAGCTGTTGCAGAAAGAGATACAAGACAGGCACAGCACAAGAGAGATCACCCTGATGCCTATGAGCCTGAAGATAACGATTAACTACACGCCATGACCGACAGCGTCCATGTCCCCCTGATTTCATAGGGAGGCAGATCACACAACATTCCCGCCCGTCAGCCCAGGGGTCACGGGACTGCCTTGCGGGCGCCGGTCATATCTGTCTGTCTTTCTATTCGAGGAGTTCCCCATGGACGATGCCCGATGCAACCACATTCTGGCGATGATCGACTACCTTGCCGTGCGCAAGGAGGGATCTCTTGGGGATCTGATTGAAGACGAACTCGAGACGGCTCTTGCCAGGGCCGACAAATGCGACGATATCACCGCGCGCATCCTGCATCTTGGAAATCCGCACTTCATCACCCTCTGGATCGATCGCCATGGCCGGATCGAATTCAGCACCAGCTCTCGTTGTCCGCTGGAATATCTTTATCCCGAATATGGCGCACAGGCCTGCCTTGAGGCATTGGCGCTGATTGCACCGTCCGTCACATCCGAGCCAAGGGAAAGCACAAAAATTATTCTCGGCCTCGCTGCCGAGATCGATGACCCGGATTTTCTTCAGGGAGCTGCCCGGATCCTTGGTATCCCTCACGCAAACCTCATCATGGCGCTCGGCGACTTGACTGTCTGGGGTTGTAACAATCCCGAAATGTCGGCCTGGATTGCCTCTCTTATTACCAACGAATTTGACGAAAAGGATGCGGCCTGGCGTCATGTGGTCAATGCTGCACTCCACTCGCCGGTTCCCAATATGCTTGCTGCCTTTCTGAAGCTTGGATTGCCGCTTGGGCACGCCTGAAAGAATGTCCAAGCTGGGGGGTTTCGCAGTGGATCTTGAGGCTGGCGGAGCATCTCGCCTCTTCGCATACACGCCTCTCGTTGATCGCAGGCCTTCCATCTATCGCCGATTGCCTGGTGCTTTCGAGCAGCGAGGCAATCCGGGCCCTGGCTTATTGCAAGCAAACTGGCGCGCGTGATCCTGCAGTCACCCAAAGCTCCGGATCCGATTGAATGCCATCCTGCGACAACAGGTGAGCAGGTTGCCCTATCAGCATCGAGACGCCCTTATTTTTACCCGGCTGGAGCCACCCATATTCCAGCCAATCAAAGAAACGGACACCGCCATGACACTTGATGAATTCGCCGCCGAAATGCGTCCGCTGCACAACCAGATCTGCATCCTTCATGACAGTGATATCGTGCGCCTCATCGGTGTTGGCGCAGATGATTGCGATTACTATTATATCGTGCGATCGCTGCGCCGCAGCCCTGGCCGCAGCCAGCAATACTGGGGCTCTGCTGTGGGCCATATCGTCAGCCTAAAGGGGGCCTATCCGCAGGATCGGTATGACTATATGGACAAGGTTCACACCATGAACAATGCCGGCCCCACCGATGAATTCCTGATTGTCGACGAGTCTGACAAGGAAGACCCGGCGCGCCCGCTTGATCTGCCAGATGAAGGTTTCGATCTTCAGGCCGCTTTGCCCGAGACACTACAGAACCTTGAGGGGTCGCACTTCTCTCTTTGTGAAGTCGGATTGAAATTCACGATGACGCAAGCGGATGCCAATCTTCTGAATGGCAAGGAAGGCCTGCTCGAGAGTGAACTTTACGTGGCGGTTCCTGCTTTCCAGTCCGCCTGTTGGCCAAGTGATTCAGGGCAGCCTGAAATCATCTTCATGCTCTATAGCGACAAGCTCCAGGCTGACACCCTCGATACTATCGAAGAGTTCATCACGAAATCCATCAAGGCGAGCGAAAGCGAGGCCAAGCCGGCCACCACCCCCGACCCTATTGTCATCAGCGAAATATACAGTGTTGCAGTCGAGGCGGCGCGCGCGCTCGGGCGGGACGATATGCTGCGCATTGATGAGCTTCCTCAAGGGTTGGGTATTGTTGCCTGTTTCCGCTCGAACAAGGGCTTGCGCTCCCTCGGTCAGTCCTCGCTGATCCAGGGTTCCCGGGAGGGCTACGGCATCGTGATCACGCCCGACGGGAGAATTCCGCGAGACGCTGAAGTCAGCGTCTTGCTCAAGCGCGCAAATCAGTCCAGAGTCAGGACTTGATCTTTTGACGGGACGCTCCGAAAGGAGTGTCCCGTTTTTCATTCTGGCTTCGCCGGTCTCTCCTGGATGGTTGCAAATTAACGCAGTCCGCGAGGCGGGAAGGCATCACCCGGGGCACGCCCCGCCCGACCGATTGAAAGCCGGCCCCCGACTGATTGAAAACAGATGGCGCACCCCGTCACCTTGAAAGCCTCTTTCTGTCAGCACCGTTGGCAACCCATATCCTCTCCATGAAAACGCGCCACCTTTCCAGATATGTCCGCGCAGCGATATCCGCCCTCGGCGCCGCCATGCTTGTCCTCGGCGCGCTTGGTGATATGGCTCACGCCTCGGATCAGACTACACCACTGACGCCACTATCCCTGAATATCTGCGTCAACTTCGCCATCCAGACCGAAGATTCATTTCACGTTGCCGTTGCTGAATTTGCCAATACCCGTGAGACCCGCAGCCAAGGCATGATGTATCGCACGGATCTGCCTGAAGATTCGGCAATGATCTTCGACATGGAAGGCAGATCGGAGGTTCGCTTCTGGATGAAGAACACCCCCTCATCGCTTGATATTGCCTTCTTTGATACCGATGGTCGCTTGATCCATCTTGAGGCCGCAGTCACGCCGCTCTCAACCATGCTGGTCGGGCCGGATCCGGACGCCCATATCTCCTACGCACTCGAGGTTCCTGCCGGCATCGCCGAGCGGATCGGCCTCAAGGTCGATCTCTCCAGGATCAATGTTGGCGCCGCCTTACCCTGCCCTTCCGGATTCCCCTGAAAGGCAGGTTTCGCGCCGCCCGCAACATATCCCCGTCCAACCCGAATTTCCGGAGAGCGCCATGCAGCACAACCCTGATCCTGTCGCACGCATCGTAACACACGCCACTGACCAGGATATGGTCACTCATCTCGAGAAACTCCACGAGGAGACAAAAACCTGCGTGTTGCGTATTCGCGGGGGGGGTCATGTCTGCGCCATCCAGAAAAATCACCTCATCACTCTGCGTGACAGCGATGCACTGAGCCCTACATACATCAACTCCAGCTTCTGGGTGCGCAACCCCGCTGCACTGCATGCTGACAAACCTGCCTTTTATAGTTACTTCATGCAGTCCAATCTTCCAAAATTTCTCTCGCGCGGCATACCTATCACCGTGCATACTGATGCAGATGACGATGACCCTGTTCTTCTGCAACATATTGCCGAACTGAACGGGAAGGCATCCATTACTCCACCATATCGCATCACACCGCAACTTTTCAATCAGGTGCTACCTCCGGAAATCAAGCGCCCGCTTCAGGCCTGCCTTGCCGGGCCGAATACCAGGGATACCGCTCCCTTCATGATCACGATGGTCATCGATCGGATCGAAGGCATTCTCTCCTTGCAATCCGGCTACAGAGCCTGGACCGCCGGTGTCCGGACGCCAGTGCGTCTCGATCAGGACGCACCTGACCTGGTGACACGCTGCGCCCTTGGAGCACTTTCAGTCTTTGGCGCCAATTCGCAGATGCGGATCGTACGCCAGGTTCTGGCCAGGCTCGGGCGCGGTGAGTGTGACGAAAGTTTTGTCATCGGCATGCTGCGCAGCGGAATTGCCATTGTGTCTCAAAATGTCCGCACAACAACTCATGAGGCAGGAATTGACTGCGCCATGACCGCCCTCGCTCCCAAGGGTGCCTCCAAACACGAGACACTCTTCATGCTGGCAAATCTCGATGGTGCAGTGAACGCCATCCTGCGTCATCAGATGGGCTGGCTGCCCGAGGATTATCGCGAGGTCTCCCTCCTGGCTCCAGAAGAATACACTTCCCTGTAATCGGACAGATCGCCGCCTGAAAAAGATCGGTCTGCGCATTCACAATGAGGCTGGCGATCACCTGAAGGAGCGACCACACCCTCTTTCCTCAAGACCTTGATCAAGGATTATTGCAGTGACTCTCTATCTTCCTGACACATTCACACCCCTGATCGCCACTGCAATCAGTCGACCCGACCTTGATGCCAAGATGAACGCGGCGATGCAGGCATATCAGATCAATCCCGACAATTCCGAGGCTAAAAAGTCAATTTTTTTTCCCTGAGTGATGAAATCGAAGCAATCAGGAAACCCTTTGACCAGGCTCTGAGTACAGCGATTGCCACCGCATTGCGGCAAGCATTTATCCAGGGAAAGGCTGTGGATCTTGGTCCAGAAGCACCTGCAACGGCCTTCTGCGATCGATGGAACGGTATCGCTCGCGAAGGCTGGGACGATATCTCTGACTATATGCACGAACAGCTGGTCGAGGCGCTGCAAGTCGCACTATCATCGCACCTTCTGAAAGTTGCAGTGGACACCGGTGATACAAATTCTGCAGCCCAGATTGCCTGTGATTTTCTCGCCACCGGCACACTTGGTGTCATCCCCCCCGGCATATCGCAAATGTTCACCAACGTCGCCGACGGCGTCGTGCTCGACATCGAAATGACCAACTGGCAGCCCAGGCTGACTTTCGTCACCGACAAGGGGAGACGGCGCGCGCCACACGCAATGCCGGACGGCATTGTCTTTCATCAGGTTGTAACCTTTCCAACCGGCGAGTTGCTGGTCGCCGACAGTGTGCGTCTGGGCGGGATTCCTGATCAAACAAACAACTGGACCAATAGAAGCGGGCTCAGCCTGAACTATGCCTTCCACCGGATTGTTCGCACATCGCAACTTGCCGCAGAAATGGGCATCGTCGATGTTGGTGTCGGCAGTGACGGTCCCGGCCTTTTGCGAGACAGAAAAAGCGGAAATCTCTTTGCAGGATGGATCAACCCCGACAAGGATGACTTCGAAGAAGTGGCTAATATCTGCCATGACTATTGGGGCACGACAATCATTGATCGGGAACGGATTTATGCCGCATTGATCAAAGCCGGCTCCTCCGCTGCAGAGGCAAATTTCGAGATCGAGGACTGGATCTCCGCCTCGCCCTTTCACTCCCAGGTTACGGTGCCTGCAGGCATATGGAACCTTTATTGGGATGATGACCGCAAATATCTGGCGGCGCTTCTCGATGAGAATGGCATTGATGCACCCGCTCAAACCCGGTTCGCCCTGACGCAGGCCGCGCTGCCTCTGCCAGACGCAGCAGTGCGGAGCCTGGCGAATACAAACCCCGACTCAAAATAAAGGACTTCATCCATGACAACTCTTGGTCAAAAACTTGCAGCAACCCTGAAAGAGGCCGAAAAACACAATCTGCGCAACAGCGAGATGCGAAACGAGGCTCAACTGAAAAAAAAATCGCGCGGAGCGGGCTGACCTTGATGACTTTGTCGACAAGATCATCCAGCACATTGCGAACAGGATCGAGAATAATCTCGTGCCGCATTATAAAGTTGAAGACTACTCTAAACAGGAATGGCTTCGCAGCGCATCCAAACCCGATTCAAGGATCAAGCATGCCGATATCTGGCAGCGCACCGCCGATTGGGCTCCCGAAAACGGACTGAGGATCATCCTCAATGAGGCGCATGATGGTGTCGGCGTCAAAAGCTGGATCGCCATCACCGTTCTGCTGCATAGGGCTCGAAGAAATATGGGGCGGCGATGGCATTGGCCGGGTCGCCTCAGGATCTGTTGATTTTCAACACAGCAGCTGATCGCTTCGAGCAGTGCCCGGCACCCGGCAACAGACAGACGAAGGATATCCGATGGCAACCAGGACCCTCACCTCATACTTCAGATCGTCCAACCTGATCCTCATGGCAGGGGGGTGCACCCTCTATGGCATCATCGGATATCTTCTTCTCGACCAGATCCATCCCGAGCTCGAGACTCCGGGAGAAATCCTGACCTCGCTGCTGTTGCCGCTTCCGGCTTTCTTGCTCATGGGGGTCTGGCTCCTCATCGAGCGGCGCGCCGGGTATCCTATCTTTCCCCGTATCAAACCCTCTCCTTTTCCGGCGAGCCATGCACAGATCCGCACCGAGCGAAACGCCGGCATTGCCCTGGTTTTCCTTGCAACAGTGATGGCCCTTTCCCCCTTGGCCACGAGCCTGCTTTCCGGAGATGTGCCGGGGTTTTCCGCTCTTGCCCCGATCATGGTCTGGCTCTGGATACTCCGTTGCCTGGGATGGTACAACATGCGACATGCGATGGTTTTGTTGTTTCCTGATCGAAAAGGGCCGGACAGATCGGATATGCATGAAGCCACCATCCGCTTCGTGACGGGGATTATCCTCGAAAGACGAAAGAGTCCCGCCACCCTCTGGTTGGTCCAGATGAGCTTTCAGCACAACCTCATGGTTCCCTACCCCAAGATCAGAATCTCCGGCGCCTTTGATGGCCCCGACAGCACGCAAGTGGAAGAGATTGTCCTTGATAACTGCGACCTGCTTGCCCTGATGGTGGCAATGACCGGAGACGGCAATGCCTACCGGTTGCGCAACGCCTGCGCCCGAAATGATACTGTCAATCTTACTGACCTCAGCGCCCATGAGCGCATCCATCACCTGAAAGATCTCACTGACGCGCACGCCCGGCTTGGCGACCTGTTTCCGAAACAAGGTCTGCAAAACCTCTGAGCGCCACACCGGTGAGAGGTCCTCCGGGACCATCGAAAAAAAACCAAGGATACAGGACATGAAAATGAGCATGACGAAAGCCCGGCGCACGGCGCTGGCCGCAGAGGTCGTCGCGGGGATCACCGCCTGCATCAAAAAGACATCTTTCTACTTTTCCAATACCACCACGCCACTCTTTAACAATGCCCCAGGCGCCGTGCTCCCGGGTGACGGAACCTTCACCTTTCATCTGCCCGAAAGGGGCCTCGCCCAAACAGTTTCCAGTCATGAACAGCTTGCCGCCGCCAAGCTGCTGCGCGATCTCAAGGAGACCTTTGCGCCGGCTGCCGCGGCGCTGGGCGAACTTCTGCCCGGCCAGCACCTGACCTGGAAGCGCAGCGCCCAGGGGGATCGCCATCAGCTCCTGATCGGCGAAAGTCATGGCCGCCAGAGCGCCCTTATCGATACGGTCCTTGCCCGCTGGAAGGCACCCTGGTACGCTTCTCAACCTACCTCGATGGCGTTGATACCGGAGACGGGCAGGTCCGCACCTACCACCTTCATCTTCGCCCCGAACCGTGTGATGGCAGTAATCTCTTCATATCATTCCCCGTCCGTCGATGCGCGCAGTATCGATGAGGCTTTCCGCCTGTCGGCGTTCGAGGCTCAGACCGGCGCCGCCGCGTCGCCGCGTGATTGCGCAAATCGCTTCGCAACCGTGCTTGGAGATATCCTCGATCACGATGACTACATCACGCAGCTGCAAGATAGAATGATCGCCCGCCAGCACGCATGACGGTATTCTGGAGAGATTTCAGGAGGCCGTCGAAGCAAAGCAGGCCCGCTTGCGCGCCGTTCTCGACCAGATCATGATGCAAGCCGATGCCTCCATTGAGGCTGATCTTGTCACCGGAGACATCCGGACCGACATCGTGGCGAGTCCCTTCGCCACGGCGGCGGATCGCAACACGGTCTGGGATCTTGAGCCTGAGCTTCGCATGGCCGCACGCGATCTCTTTGACCTTCTGGCGGACTCGCTGCGCGAGATTCATCCGCAGGTCTACGAGGCCAGGGTTTCACTCGACATCTCCGTCGAGCGAAACACCAGACAGGCCACTGTATCACCTTGCGCCATAATCGACGGACGCCCCTGGAGTGGGGCTCTGTTCAATCTTCAGAGCCTGCTGCGCGAGGCGGGCAAGCTTGCCTGCGTCACCGCGAAGGGTCCGCTGCGTCTCTTCGTGCTCGAGGAGGCCCGCGACACCGGGGCACCAAAAGTCAATCTGGCCGAATCCATGCGCTACGCAAGCGCCACCAGTCTTGCGCATGCGGCGGTGATCTTCGATTACAACTTTGCCAGGCAATACCGCATCCGGGAGGCCCACCCCGTCGCAATGGCCGAAATCATGGAGACACGCCAGGCGCGCGAGTTGGCGATGGTGGAAATTTACGCCCTCTGAGCAGCCTT
>LLEQ01000024.1_pt1 | contig 15145 bp, 14 predicted proteins | sample 595901 | NCBI WGS metagenome assembly LLEQ01 (sample SAMN02919317, study PRJNA255460) | bioreactor metagenome | biome: chemostat; feature: culture 2012_25.3; material: sediment; isolation source: day86 25degC chemostat 2012 inoculated with Wadden Sea sediment taken from... | place: Germany: Bremen ... | reverse complement strand
ATAAAAGAAACCGCGCCCTGTTCAACAGGAGCGCGGCTTTGAGGTGGTTTCGCGGGGTCCGCAAAACAGGGTCACTTTGGGGGGTAGAATCTACGAAAATCCCACAACCCGGTTTGGAACATTCAGCGAACTTCCCATAACAGGAAGTTAAGCCCTTGTTCTTCTTGATTTAGTTCACCGCATTGGCAATCTGGTCCTGGAGCTCGAACATGGTTGTGGCAATGCCCGCGACTGCAGCGGCCACGGCAAAGAGCATTACGTTATTCATCAGGCGCGATGCGGCCTGTGCCTTGAGGACCGAGTTATTGATCCATTCCTTGGCAAGGATATCGAGGCTGACGTCGAAATCATCGAGTTCGGCGTAAATTGAAACCTCGCCGGCGATATCGTCGTCCGGAAAGTTATATCCGGCTTCGATCATGGCCTCGCCGAGGTTTCGGCCCATATTGATCCTTGCCAGAATTGCAGAGACGCGCTCTTTGAAATAGGGATTGCCGATCTTGAGCATGTTGCGCAGAGCATCCGGCACGGTGGTTCCCGCCGAAATGAAGCCGCGCATGGCGATCATGTATGAGGCGCCTTGGGTGATCTTGTAGATGGACCAGGGTGGCAGATAATCAAAGAACTTGCGGGTCGGGCCGGTCAGTATCGGCAGACTGAGAAGCATGGCTGTAAGGGCACCCCCAGCAATCATTGCAAGCAAGGGTAGCCAGTTGATGACAAATTGGGATACCTCAAACATCGTCGAGGCATTGCCGACCCACTGCTCAGGGGGGAGAATCGTAGCAAAGGTTGGCACAATCTTGGTTGAGAAGCCCCACAGAATCCCAATGAGCGCCGCCAGCAGGACGGCCGGATAGATCATGCCACCAATGATGGCATTGCGAATCCCGCGTGTTGCATTGCCGGACTGAAGGGCGTCATCAAGAGCGGTTGCAAGTTTGTTGGATTGTTCCCCGGCCTCGATGATCATCTGCTCGGGGATTGATATCCATCCCTGCATTGAACTCGCCAGAGATTTACCCTGGTTCAGTTTCTGCTGCCATTCCCGGATCATCTGCGCCATCGGCTCCTTGGGCTTTCGGCCTTTCTTTGAATAGAGATCAAAAAGCATCTCAAGTGTTGTGGTGATTGGGACATTGGCATTGATCAACCGCTGCACCTGGCGCATGATGCGGATCTTTTTCTGTCCACTGAAGGTCAATTTGGCGAAGAAGCGTTCGATCAGATTCATTTGGCAAACTCGGGCAGGGTGTTGATCCAGTAGTCAATCGCGGATTTGTGAGAATCCATCGGGATGAGAAGGGCGACACTATGTTCGACATCAACCGGAGAGACCCTACCCTGAAGGACCCGGATCCAGGCAGACCCGAGCAGGTCGAGGCCATTCATCTTGTCAAACCAATAGGCCCGCGCTTCTAATTTCCGGTTCGTCTGCATGAGCTCCATGAAGTGATCGTCCGGCAGGATAACTTCCGATATGACAGCCCGTCCATTATATCCTCCAACGCACTGATCGCAGCCCAGTCCGGCTACATAGAGATCACGCCCCTGCATCGCGGCTTCCGGCGTGATCTGGATCATCTTCTGGATGCGCTCATGCACCAGAGAGTCGATATCTCCCAGCTTTACCGCCTCCTCGATGGTGACGCGGCAATGCGGACAAAGCTGGCGCACCAGGCGCTGGCCGATCAGGCCGGAGAACACGGTTGGATCAAAGACCTTGAAGTCCTCAATTCCCATGTCGCGCAGGCGAGTCAGGATATCCATTGCGGTGTTGGCGTGAAGCGAGGCGTAAATCGGATGTCCTGAAAGCGCCCCTTCAACAGCCAGAGATGCGGACGCAAGGTCGCGAATCTCACCGATCATCATGATGTCCGGATCGGAGCGCAGGCCGGCCGAAATAGCTTGGGTGAAGGCCTCGCTGCGTTGCTCCTGTGTCTTGGCGTTTGTTACCGGCATCTGCTGAGCTTCAGCAATGACATATTCTGGTGGATCCTCGATGGTGATTGTGTTGACTTCACCGCCGCGATTCCGGATCAGGCGCTCGAGAATGGCCTTCAGGGTTGTCGATTTCCCGGACCCGGTGGGGCCTGAGACGATATTGATACCCACCGGCCGGGCGCTCATGATGGAGATCTGCCGAACCTGCTCTTCGGAATATCCGAGATCCTTGAGATCAATCATGTTTCCATCACCGGAATAAAGGATGCGCATGATCAGATAGCGGCCGTCATTGGCCAGCGGGTTGAACTGAAGGCGCATGGATTGAACGCCAGACGGGAGTTCTGCAGTAAGTGATGATATCCGAGCCCCCCCTTGATAGGCGCGCTTCTGATAAGCGGTATCCGATGCATCTGCCATGACGAAGGCAGAGCTCAGGAGTTCAAAGGCATATTGCGGCTGCATTTCATTGATGTGTGTCATGACGCCATCAACGCGAAAGCGGACAACTGCATGGTTGGTATTGACGATGATATGGATGTCGGATGCATTTCGTGCAGCGGCCTTGGCAACGATCGACATCAGGTCTCGCTGCATTCGTGACTGCTCGTTGCGGGTCGAGGTATGTCCGGCCGTGCGGGATCTTTGATAGTAACGGCGATACATTTCCGAGAGCGACGACATGTCGACGGGAGCCTTGAGCCGGGCCTCGCCATTGATAGCTTCGATGCGCTGAATTTCCGACAAGACCTTGGGTGAGGTCTGGTGGCTGCGCGAATAATAGATCTCCCCACCGGTGCTGGCAATCACCAGATCCCGGATGTCGTCGTGAGATTCGCAGCTTCCACCTTTTGCGGTAATAATGTCTCCGCCTATGGTGATTTCGGATTTGGACCCTGGATCATAGACGGTAATGTGATTCTCACCGGCGCCAGTTCCGGATTGTGATCCTCTTTTCCCAGATGCAGAGACATCATCCATGATTTCTGGCAAAGGATCGCCGCCAGTTGTTTCATTTACATCGATCAGTGCATCTGGAAGCGTTTTTTTTCATCGCCAGATGGTTCGGCCTTCCTGATCTTGCTGAGGAGATTTTTCATACGGTAGGGTCCTGTGGAAATGCAGCGGCGAAGAAGAGTTAGGCCCCGGCGGGCCTAACGGTGAAGGGCTGGATCAGAACTGGGCCATGGGAAATTGACTGAGATCAATGACGCCGCCTGGCGTCATTGAAGGGCCAGCCTCCATCTTTTTGGTGCCTTGGGCATAATTTGGAACAATTGCTTGCTGGCACCGCCGCGCAGCATCACGAAGGATGACTGAATATCCTCGACCATGAAGCCGTTGAGCGTGTATTCTCCGATTCGCAGGGTCTTGGTGGTGTCGCCGTCAAATTCAGCCTCTGCGGTAAAGGCTGAGCCGATACCGGAGATTGATTCAATGCGCGGCAAGAGTTTTTGATCCTGTTCAACTCTTGCGGCAGTTGGGTCTGCGCCCTTTTTACTATCGGACTTACCGATCAATTCGACGATCCTGGCCTGGTGTTCTGCGCTTTCTTTTCGCTTATCTTCCTCGAGTGATTTGATCGCATCATAGAGCGTCAGGAGGCGTTCAATTTCGAGCTTGGAGCGATCGAATCGGGCCCGTTCGAATTCAAGTTCGGTGCGCTCAAGCTCGGCAGAGCGGTTGATGCGATCGATTTCCTCGATTGTAATGGATGAGCCAGCGGCCTGGCTTGGCGCTGACTGCATCTCCGTCATGATGCTTCGAATACGAGCCTCGATTTCGAGGCGAATATCGCCGGATCCGGCGGTGCTGCCATTCATGTCTTGCACGAGGGCTGCGAGCATTGCAGTATCATCCGTTTCCTGGTTCTGTGCCACGGTCGGAGTGGTGAATGTGGAAAGAATAAATGCGGCGACGAGGGTGAGATTAAAGGTTCGGGACATAGATTTCCCCTTCCATGTTGTAGGTCTGATCATTGAGACTGAATTTGACAGATTTGAGTGTCATGCCGGACGTTTTGGAGAAAAGCCTGATCCAGGCTTCGGGGCGCCTGGTCTTGATATGGTAGGTGCTTTTTGCGTAGTAAGGGACGTATTCCGGCTCACTTGGAACGATAGCTGCAACCGGAGTGGTGATGTCTACGCTGGCGCCCTCGACTTGACCCGTTCGGAGGATGTCCGTGGATATAATGTCAAAGGAGATAATCTCCTCGGCGCCCCCCCGGGCCGGAATATTCTGGAGATCGCGCCTGAAATACCCCTGGTCTCCGGTGTTGTTGGCGGCAGCTCGATGTCGGGATATGCGCTTGCCCACTCCTCGAGCCATATGGAATATCCGGTTGTGCGCTTGACGGAAGCATCGACGGAGACGCCGTTGCAGTAAACGTTTTCAACTTCGTAACCAACCGGGCGGGTTGGCATCCTTCCGATTTCTCGAATACATGTCTCAAGGACCTGGGCTGCATCAGGTGCGTTGTGCCATGGGCGATTGGCGTCAAAGGATGCCCATAGTGTCTGGCGGTTCCTGGTATTCCTGGCAGCAATTTCTGATGCCTGCCGGGCGAGCATTGCGGCACGCTGCTCCGGCGTCATTTCAACGGCAGACTCGGATGTGTAGATCGTCCAACCACCAAAGGCGGCGCTGCTGAGCAGGATGGCAAGAGCTGCCCCCCCCTTGAGGATCGTGCCAACAGATGAGATCGTTGTAAGTCGAGCCCATTTTGGGGGACTATACTCGATGAAGTCGAGGATGTCGGTTTCCTCAATGTCGCTGGCAGTATCACTCAGGTCGTCGTCATCACTGCCAACATCCTTCCAGCTGGCGGGAATGTAGACCATCTTGAACGAAGAGGGATTGAGAGCGTGAAAGGCGCGACGCGCCTCATCACGATTCTCGTAGATCCGGTCGCCAGCGGGCAGGATGTAGCCATCACGGCCGCTGCAGATCCAGGTGCTGGTTTCGATTTCAAGCACATAGATCCAGCTGTCGACGGCGACAATGTCAGCAACAATCGCGGCGGCGGAATAGGCTCCGGACTTTGCGCCTTCGCCGGAGAATGCAAGGCCGAATTGTGGAGCATCTTCCTTGCGCGCCACGATGAGATCGTATTTTTCCTGGACCTCCTTGGCGAGCGCCACACCGGCCTTTCGGGGGGGAGTCCTCTTCGTTGACCGTGTACCAGGCATGCCGAAGACAATGGTCTTGCGACCCTGGGTAATGGTCTTGTGGATGATACTTGCCATGTTTAAGATCTTTCTCTGGATCAGCGGCGGATCTTCGGTGCGTTTTGTCTCTCGACACGACCGGGGTCATGAGGACCATGATCTTGGTGTTTTCGATGGCAAAGGAATCACTGCCCCCAAAACCCCACATCCGTGGTCGAGTGGTCCAGCCCCTGGCGCGTGCTGCGCTGTGAGTCGTAGGCGGCAATGACCATGGTGGATCCGCTTTCCATATTGACACTCTGCATGAAATTGCGCGCCTCCACCTCAGGCAGTTGAACCATTGCATCGCCGCTTCCAAATTGCTGCATGGCAACCAGTGAGCTGAGGTTCATGGTGTAGTCGAGATTGACCTCTCCACCGCTGAGGATGCGCGGGGTAACCACCATATTGATGCCGTTGTTGATTACGCCGGTCTCTGTTTCAGTGGTTTCGCTGCCATCGTCTTCCACTGTCGTAGATGTCCCGGCGAGATAGGCCCGTTCCTTCATGATAGAGATCGGCGTTGAGGCATTGTTCATGGCGATGACCGAAACAGAATCAAGCAGTGAAACCTTACCTTTCCTGGCAAGAGCTTGAATGATGGCGTTGGTGCCAACCAGATTTTCCTGGATCTTATTGTCGTTCTCCAGAATGGTGGCGCCGATTCCGATGCCGTCATCAATTGCGTTTTGCGGAGATACAATCGAAGCACCAAGACCCCAGGCGAGGTTTTGCATAATGCCCTCGATGTTGGTCGAGCGACTGTCCGAATCTTCTGAGGTGAAAGCAAGGATATCGACCTTGACGGCAACCTGTCGTGACAAGCGGGCATTTTCGCGAGAGATATATTCTGCGACACGCTCATGGATGCTCTGGAAACCTGTCAGGACGATCGAGCCATTGGCTTTGTTGATCGAATAGCGCGCCCCATTTTCAGGGATGATGGCGTCGAGGCCTGCCTCAAGCTCGGCCCAATAATCGGATTCGATAGTCCTCGTTGTGCTCGCCGGGCTGGAGCCTCCAAACACATCGCCACTCCCGCCGCCGCCGACTGTTGCAGTGGTGGAGCGCGTCCCCGGCAGGGCCCAAACAGTGTAGGTTGTGGTCTGTTCGCCCAGGAATTTGATGCGGCCACCGCGGTATTCCCAGTCGGCGCCGATTTGAGAGGCGACAAAGTCGAGGAATCCGGAGAGGGGGGCCGACATAATCCACCCGGAAGGTCACATCGGTCGGGTGAAGAAAGGGAAGTTCGTCTTGTCCGGAGCTGGCCGGTGCCGGTGCGGCAGCAAGAGGGCTTCCCAGCTGGGCCATACCACCACCGGTGGAATCGGCGCCAGAATCCTCGCCAGTGCCGCCTGTTTCGCTGTCGGGCATCATTGACGGTGTTGAGGCGATGTCGCGGTAGTCGATACGCAGACCGGTGGCGCGCCGGAGATGGGCAGCAAGGTCGCGGATGTTGGTTTTCTGGGAAAGGTGTATCGAGATGCCATTGTCGGTCTCAAAGCGACGCGGCAGGGGGTCGCCACGGCCGGTGCGAAAGCCATCTTCGCCAAGATAGAGGCCGTTACGGACCTGGATATTGGACGGACGCCCGGTTTCGGTCGCCTTGGTCAGGCGACCTCTGTCGTCATCGATCTGTGCTTCGACAGCATCAATGTGCGCCGAGGTCTGCCCCCGGGTTTTGGTGTTACCAAGATCGCTGGAGCAGGCGCTCAGGGCGAGGACTGAGACCAAGGTGAGGCCAATGAATTTGAGAGGCGGGTTTTTCATGTTTTGGTTCCTGTCTTAGCGGCGATCGAATTCACTGGCGGAGTCGACCACCAGCACGCGGTTGGAAATGTAAAAATCCCCTGCAATCGGGGGGTTTGCATTGGCGAAGGATTCGATCACCTGGCCGGCGGCTTCGGGGAAGGTGCCATTGATCATGACGTCTGTCTGGACAACATAGTCGTGCGCAGAGCGCCACACGACGTTGAATCCAGCCTCTTCACCCCATGCGGTCAACATCTGGCTGAGCATCACGCCACGCTCAACGCGCCACTTGCGGGACGCATCGATAAAGGGGTTGTTCGGATCCCGATGCCAGAGGCTGGAGCCCTCCGGTGCATAGCGACCGACCTCGTGGGTCGGGATGCGACGATCTTCGAGCGTATTGACGCGGCGAATGTCGTCGGGATGCGTATACTGATTGAGGGAGGCGGCATTTTCTCCGCCGCGGCGATAGATAAGGGCGCAGGGATCGTCCTGGATGGTCTCGAGAATGCCGTCATCGCCGGTCATCTCGCCACTCCGACGCATCTTCGGGTCGGCAATGGTTTCGCTCGGAGACCTCCACGACGGCCCTTGACGCCGCCCGGAGCATTCGGATTGATAACGCAATCATCCTCGAAGTAGCGTCCGAGGCCAGCCTCGGGAACGCGGTGTTGCGGGCTGTCCTGCTCCGGATATGCTTCCATCACCGGGTTTCGAGGGGGTGTGGTGCGTGGATCGCCTGCAGACCCGTGCATTGAGCCCTTGACGCCGCTGGATGCGGGTTTTGCTCCATCGGCCTGGTTTTCCTTGATATCGGTCCAGAAGAAAGGTTCATTCTGACTGAGGGATTGGTCGTAGCTGTCGGCAAAACCCGGCGTCGCCGCGGTAATTGCCGTTGTTGCGAAGAGGAGTGCGGCGATTTTTTTTCATTTGAGAGCCATATTGGTGATGGTTTTCTTCTGGTGTCCGTGATGAGATAGGGTCGGAGAAAACCACCCCAAAATACGAAGGAAATAATTCGACAGGAGATGTCGTCCGAAATACCCCCTGGGACCCATATTTCTGGTATGAGAAGAGCGGTAATAATTGGTGTGGATGAGGTCGGAAGAGGCTGTATTGCCGGTGACCTGCTGGTCTGTGCATATGCTCTCAGATCCGATCTGACGCCGGAAGATGTAACGGCCTTGAGGAATGTTGCCATGGACTCCAAGGCCTTTTCCAGTCGTAGACGTCGGGAAGATGTGGTTCCGATGATTGAGCGCGCCGGGCGGTTCGTCATTGCCAGGCGAAGCCCGTCCGAGATTGACGCCAGTAACATCCGGATTGCAACGCTCGATGCCATGCGGGAGGCCGCCTGTGCTGTGAGAGAGGTGATTGATGGGGATTTCCTGCGCTGGACTATTGTCGACGGGAAGGATGTGCCCGCAGGCATACCGGCGCCAGTCGAAGCCAGGATCAAGGGAGATACAAGTGTCCTCGAGATATCCTGTGCAAGTGTCCTGGCGAAGGTCTCTCGCGACAGGGAAATGGAGCGCGCTGCAGAGATATTTCCCGGCTATGGTTTTGAGACTCATGCCGGTTACGCCACCCGTCAGCACAGGGAGGCGATCGCCGCCCTTGGTCTTTGTGATATCCATCGCAGCTGGGCCCGAAAGTTTCTTGCTTGAAGACTCTCTTCGGGTCGGGACATTTCCTTCCTTCATGCGATATCACGAAGGTCTGAGATCCCTGCGGCGATGAACCCCTTGCGGATTTCAATCAGAGCATCCTTCTCGATCCGGCGTACACGTTCGCGCGAAATACCAACTTCTGCGGCAATGGAATCGAGTGATACGAAGCCGTCCGAAAGATGCCTCATCGAGAGGATCTTACGGGTGCGCTCGGGAAAATCCGCCATGATTCTGGCCAGGATGTGGCCGGCAACTTCCATTGATTGGGACCGGGAGACGAGGTCTTCCGGAGTGCCGCGGTCGTCGGCGAGTTCAAAGCCACTTTCGTCCTCGTCAGATGAGGATTGCGCTGCAATGGACTTGGTTGGTCGCATGACCATTTCATACTGTTCAAGCTCAGCCAGAGAGAAGCCGGCCTCGGTGCAGATCTTTTCCTTATCGAGGTTGCTGAGGGCTTCGCCGCGCTCTTTTTCCTCGATGCGGATTTTCGAAACGCAGTTTGACAGGAGGCCCTTTATTCTCCGCGAATTGGGCAGGCGGATGATGCCTGTGAATTCGCTGACATGCAGCTGGATTCTGGCGGTAATATGAAATCGCGCCAGGGTGCCGACCGAATAACCCAGGTCCGGATCGAAGTTGTCAAGGCCGGCCATGAAGCCGATAGATCCCTCCTGGACAAGATCCTCGACAGAGAGGCCTGCCCGCAAGTATTTGCGCGCAATTCTGCGGATCATCGGCTGATAGGCGCGCACAAGTCTCGCCCGCGACCGCTCACATCCGGTGTCAAGCCAGGCTCTGGCAAATGCCAATTCTTCGTCTTTTTCAAGTAGCCTTGTTGTCATGTCTGGCGGGTATCCTTGCCTCGTCACAAGGACATAGAAACAGGACGGGTCGGAAAAAAAATGGCTGGAAAAAGTAAAGGAAAAGCGGCCATGAAAATTGACATGGCCGCCTTGATCTTGTCGTTTGTTCTTGCGGTTTCGGGTTCTGCGTCAGGAATTATTACTGCCTGATGCAGAGTTCTTGGCCTCGTTCACGGCACCCATGCCGGCCTTTGACAAGGTATTGTAGTTGAAGACCTTGCCACCAGCCCAATTCAGACCAGAACCTGCGACACCGATGCCTTTGATGCCATTGTTGCGCCGCTGCCGGCGCTGCGCCGAGACCCAATCCAGTGCCTTTTGCCATGGCGCCATATGCCAAGCCACCAACCACGGCCGCGCCAGCGCTAATCTTGGCGCCTGTCTTCAAGGATTTCAGGCCGCTATCGGCCATTTCGGATCCGCCGGAGTATCCGATAACCTCTTCGAGCATCTTGATAATCTTTCTTCCAAGAGAGAAAATGACAACTCCGGAGAACACCAGATACCAGAACCATGGTGTGGCGAGGTTCATTGGAATCCGCTTCTTGCTGGGATCTCCCACTCCGAGGAAGCTTATAAAATCCCTCATCTGATCAATGCGGTTCGCGTCCACAGCGCCGAAGGGGAAGTCCGGCACCTCGTCAGGAGCATTCCACTCCTCGGTAGAGGCGGCGATCGGCCCCTTGGTGGCCTCATAGACCTTGGGGGTGTTGGTAATCAGGACATATGCCAGAACGGAAACCATTGACAGGGCCACCGCTGTCATCATGGAACCTATCAGCCTCGAAGAGCCTGGGTGGCGACCCCCCCCTGGTCGGCTGATAAAGGTAAGCCAGGACCAGGGATGGAGAAAAGGCAGCAGTGATCAATCCGCGCGCCACGATGTCGAGCGTCAGGAAAATAAGCCAAATCGCAGAGATCGACCAGGTGATGACGATGAACAATCCGATAAAGGCCTTTAGTGCCAAGAAAAAGAGCCACAACCCCCATGCTGCGATATTGGTCCAGCCAAAGGAGGCCCCGGTCGATGCATTGGAGTCAAATGCCAGCGCGATGCCGGTTGCAATCCCCATGGCGTGTGCGCGTTCGGTGAAGCATCCGGTCTGAAGTGCCGGGGCAATGAATCCGTATTTTATGGCCTCTACCGAAGTGCCACTTGCATCAGGAAGCGTCACATTCACTGCGGGGGTTTCAACTGTTTCGCAGAAAACGGGATTTGCCCCTGCCCCGGAGGTGGCTCCGACGGTACCCGAGAGGGGTGTCGATGTTATGGCGGCAACGCGAATTTCATGTGCGAGACTGAATGAGAATCTCAGAAATACCGGTCCGCTGGCTTCCCAAAGGTATCTGTTATAATTTGCAGCTCCGGTGGAGATGATCCAGATTATGGCGAAGAGAGCAAGTTTTGCTACGACTCCGAAGATAAATTGCTTGCCGTCCTCCCCGCCCATGATCATGAGCTTCGCCGCTCTGTAGCCAAGCCATATGGCCATCGTAAGTGGTGCCAGTATAAGAAACATGTCATAGAAATACTGGAATACCAGAAAGGAAAAATCAGCCAGTGCAATCATGAAAAAGGAGAGAAAATCACAGCTCAGGCACCTGTCTACTCCAGGTGTTCCGATCGCCGAATCAAACATCTGCAGAGCAAAGGTCTTGGAGCCACCCTCTTCGTTTGTTCCGGGATCTGGCGCCGCGTCCGTGTTTGTAGATTGGCAGCCGGCAAAACTATAAACTCCTGGCGCTGGTCCGGTTATCTGGCACCCGGCCTGGGCTGCCGCTGCATGAATTGCATCAGCATTGTTCATCTGTGCTGTTGGAACAGTGGCGGTCTGATCTGGATTACTGATGTTGGTGAGAATCAAATCCGCAATGGCCGGTGAAGGGAGGAGAATGAGACCGGCAAGGAGAGACAGGGTGAGAAGAAAGACTCGACCGAAGGAATATCTGGCAATTGTCATTTTCTGGCTCTTCCCCAATTGGCATAAACAAAACGCCGGAGTGTCATTTGGTCGAGGATCACCTTGCACCCGCCGCGTCGATTGGCATAAACGAGTGCGATGAATTCATAGACCAGGGGGTCCTTTTGACCCATTTCGAGAAGTACCCGCCGACAGAGCTCGGAGAGCTTCGGCCGGGATGAAACATCGCTGAAGCTCGAGATAATGATCTCGTTGGTGTCATCGCGGCGGCCGATGGCGAGGAAGCTGCCGGGATCTGCGGATTTATCTTTCATTACGGCCCTCGAGGTGAAAACAGGGATCAGTTAGGCCCGGGTCAGGTGGGCGTGAAATCTGGCGGCGGGTCCGAACAACCCGCCACTGGTCAGGAAATAGGGCACAGAGTCCCGATCTGGCACATGAAACCGCGACGATTTTCTTCGCTTTTATGATTTTGGGCCAATCTTCTCTCCAAGAGGGTAGAGATAGAGATACGCACGCCATGTCAGATATGACCCAGGGAATTCTTCCGATCGATGTAGAATCCGTATCCAGTGGAGGGGCTTCTGCGCTTGTGACGGGAATGTTTCGAGGCGTGGAAAACCATGGCCCTGCAAATCGAGACATGTTTCATGGGGAGGGTTCTCCTCGTCGTGACGGCTCGGTGAGCGGGCTGGTCACCAAGATTCGGCATTCCAATCCTGAAAACGGCTTTCACATCCTGCGAGTGAAGCTTGATGAAAGTGGCGCCATCGTTTCCTTTGTTGGCCCTTGCGAGCCGGTAGCGGAAGGGGATCGGGTTGAGGCAGTTGGGCGCTGGGAGCGCCATGCCCGTTTCGGCCAGCAACTCAAGGCGCGCTTCATTCGCACGATGGTACCAAGTACTGGCGATGAGATTTTTGCCTTTCTCAAGGGAAAGGGTATAAAGGGGGTCGGAGTGCGCTCCGCCGAGAAGCTGCGAGATCACTTCGGCGATCGCCTTTCCGAAGTCATGATGTCACCAACGACCCTGATGGCAGCCGGAATCGCCGAAAAACAGGCCAAGCTGGTTGCTGAGGCCTGGACGCGAAGATCGACCCACACGGAAGTTCTGGCCTTCCTGCAATCTCTCTCGATTGGTCCGGCAACCGCCGACAAGATCATCAAGAAATACGGCGAGAGGACGCGCCAGCAGATTACCTCGAATCCCTATCGTATCGCGCGTGATATTCCTGGCCTGGGTTTCAGGACCGCGGACCAGATGGCACTTGCGATTGGCTTTGATCGCAAGGACACGCGCCGTGTTGATGCTGCAATCATGCACTCCATGCATCAGATTGGACGAGATGGGCATTGCGCCTGCCCACGTCAGCGCATCCTGCAGGATGTGCGGGATCTCCTGTCGATTGATGACAAGGATATCCGGGCTGGAATTCTGCGCCTGACGGATACCAAATTCCTCATAGAGGAGGAGAATGGCGGAAGTCAGGTCATCTACGAATCTGGCGTCCTAAAATGCGAAGAGGAGATTGCCTCGCGGATCGTTGCGCGGATTGCGCCTGTTGTCTTGCCTGACGATATAGACGAGATGATCGCCCAGGCGGCGACGGATGTTGGTATTGCAGAAATTCATGAGCATCAGGCCCTGGCGGTGAAGACATCTCTGGCATCGCGTTTTTCGGTGATCACCGGTGGTCCAGGAGCCGGCAAGACATCCTCCCTGGAGGTCATGCTGCGGGTATTCGAGACACTCAATCCGAAGGCGAAGATTGCACTTTGTGCGCCGACCGGCCGGGCGGCCCAAAGGATGTCTGAATCTACCGGTCGGGAGGCCAAGACGATTCACCGACTGCTGGAATGGGCGCCGGATCGGGGTGGCTTCCAGCGTAATGAGGAAAATCCTCTCGACGCAGATTTCATTGTGACCGATGAGGCCTCCATGCTTGATATCTGGCTGATGCGCGACGTTTTGCGCTCTCTTCGCGAGGATGCGGTCATCGTTCTTGTTGGCGACGTGGATCAACTCCCCCCCTCGGTGGGTGCTGGCCGTGTGCTTGGGGGGGATGTCATCGAGTCAGGTGTCATTCCAGTCACCCGCCTGACCCGGATTTTTCGCCAGGGGGGGGCGGGCTCGCAAATTGCTGAAGCCGCACAGCATATCAATGCTGGACGCATGCCTCGCATCGGTGCGCCGAACAAGCAGACTGACATGTGGGCGGTGTGGGATTACGAACCGGAAGATAGCTTGCCGCGCATTTCCCGGATGGTCTCCGAAGTTTCGCCGCAACTCGGATTCGACCCAATGACTGATGTTCAGGTATTAACTGCCGGGCACAAGGGAGTTCTTGGCACGATCAATCTCAACCTGGTGCTTCAGGAGGCGCTTAATCCGGCCGCCCCATCAACTCCGGAGATTGAAATTGCAGAGCGCATCTTTCGCAAGGGAGATCGTGTTATCCAACTTACAAACAACTATGATCTTGACGTATTCAACGGGGATATCGGTCAGATTGTGGATATTCGAACACTGGGTCGCCGCAAGGACGGCGCCCGGATTACTGTTACCTTTGACGACAAGGAAGTCGCGTATAGCGCAAGTGAGGCGCGTCATCTGTCGTTGGCCTACGCCATATCTGTCCATAAGAGTCAGGGGTCAGAGTTCCCGGTCGTGATCTTTGTGCCGACCCTGCAGAACTATATGATGCTGCGCAAGACGCTGATATACACGGCGGTAACTCGCGCCAAGAAGCTCTGCGCCCTGATCGGGCAGGAGAAGGCGGCCAAGATCGCAGTAAAGAACTCCGACAAGAATCGGGTTACCGGCCTGGCAAGGCGCCTGGCGATCGAGGATGCCGAACTCAGGCGCATGACTGGCGTCTGATGCCGCCTCTGTCCTTTTGGTCATCAAATATTCAAGGTGAGGGCGCCTGCCGCAGCAGGGTGTCAAGGTGTTGATGGCGCGGGACTAAATCGCAGAGTGCGAGGGTGCAGGGTGATGCACTGATACCTCATCTGCCCGATCTGGAATTGCTCGGTCCCCTCACTGCACAATTTCGGGACCTATTTCCAATTCAATTGAGATGGAGGTGGAGAAATGGCAAGGAAGCCGTCGCATATCGGAGATTTCGGATCGTTGCGCGATGCCTTTGGCGCATTGGCGGAAATCTACAGCCTGAACGGATCTGCCACGCCAGGGAAAAAGGGAATCACCCTGGCGGGCATACCAAGAGGTCGCTGGTCGGAAATTATCCGCCTGGTAAGGGCAAATGAAGATATGGTAAAATCCTGATCCAGGGGTCGGGACAGCGTGCATCGGTGCAGGGACGGATGGAGGTTGTTCTTGCCGTCATCGCCTTACCAGGAAGTGAGGCAAGCTTTGAAGTTTCAGCGCTTCTGGTTCAGGGGCGGGGGGGCCGTAAGGCAGACCCTCACTGTCAGGAGCGATCAATCTGACTGGCGCACCCGATTGTCCGGATTTGTCGACTGGTCAAGTGTCGAGGGGGTTATTCCGGCGGCCGAGGGCAATAACCAGAGGGCAATGATTGGCCTGGTATTGCAATTGGCCGGAATCGGCCGCGGCAAGCTCGAGATTATCGAGGCGGAGATCCCTGAGGAGGTCGATGAGGCTGCGCAATCCGTGCGTGGTGCGGATTGGCTCAAGGCTGGCCTGCCACGTTTCGAAAGTGCGGCCGGAGAGGCGCTCTGGTATCTCATGCGGATCCGCTCGGTGCATGCAAGGATGATCCGGGTGCGCAAGCAGGGATATTATACAGCAATGGCACTTGCGGCAA
>LLEQ01000023.1_pt1 | contig 15319 bp, 17 predicted proteins | sample 595901 | NCBI WGS metagenome assembly LLEQ01 (sample SAMN02919317, study PRJNA255460) | bioreactor metagenome | biome: chemostat; feature: culture 2012_25.3; material: sediment; isolation source: day86 25degC chemostat 2012 inoculated with Wadden Sea sediment taken from... | place: Germany: Bremen ... | reverse complement strand
CCCCCGCCTCAAATGGATCGGAGTCCGGTGCAATGCGAACACCCCTGAGACGCTGGGGAACCTTCCTGAATACCTGGGTAATGTCCGACGCCTTCTGGCCAGTGCCGATCATCGCCTCCAAAACCTGAAGCGCCGCCACCAGACCATCACCGGTGGTTGCATGATCGGTCATCACGATATGGCCGGACTGCTCGCCGCCAAGATTGGCGCCGATATCACGCATCCGCTCAACCACATGGCGGTCGCCAACCTTGGTGCGCTCAAGTGAAATGCCCTGGCTGTCGAGATATCGCTCGAGGCCAAGGTTGGACATGATCGTCGCCACCAGAACCGCGTTGTTCAACCGGCCCTGGCGCGCCCAGCGGGTTGCCAGAAGCGCCATCACCTGATCGCCATCGGCCACCCGACCGGCCTCATCGATGATGATCACCCGATCGGCGTCGCCATCAAGGCAGATACCGATATCTGCGCGGTATTTGCGAACCGCCTCTGCCGCGGCCTCGGGCGTCGTCGATCCGCAGCAAGATTGATATTTGTTCCATTGGGATCGACTCCGATCCGGATCACCTCGGCGCCGAGTTCCCACAGCACCTCCGGGGCAGCCTTATAGGCGGCACCATTGGCGCAATCGATCACGATTCTCAGCCCCTTGAGACTCATTTCCCGGGGCAGACTGCCCTTGACCCGGTCCATATAGCGATAAAGACCATCATCGATCCGCCGCGCGCGGCCGATATTTTCAGGCTGTGCCGGTTCCACCCCCTCATGCACCATCCTCTCGATCTCGACCTCCATCTCATCCGATAACTTGAACCCTTCCGGACCAAATAACTTGATTCCGTTATCCTGATGCGGATTGTGACTGGCCGAAATCATCACTCCGAGATCCGCGCGCATGGAACGGCAGAGATAACTCACCGCAGGGTCGGCACCGGTCCGAGGAGCAGGGCGTTCATGCCGGTGGAGGTCAGTCCGGCCGTCAGTGCAGACTCGAACATGTAGCTTGACAGACGCGTGTCCTTGCCAATCACCACTCGGTGGCCATCGCCGCCATCGCGGCGGAAATACCGGCCGACAGCAGCACCGAGGCGCAGAGCCATTTCAGCCGTCATCGGATATGTATTGGCACGCCCGCGCACGCCATCGGTTCCAAAAAGCTTTTTCGTCATTTCAATTTCCTGCAGTTCGAGTGGACTTGCAAGAAAATGGGTTCGAGCATGCAGGCGCACTAACTCCCGAGGGGACATATCTTCCCGATAAGTAGCGCGAGCGGTGGATCGACAGATGGCAAAGAACGGCAATAAAAATCGAGGTCGATCGCTCAACCTTCGCAAGGAGCACGTGCTTGCCCTTGCACTTTTTGTAATCCTGGCAGTCCTTGACCTGTTGGCATTCACACAACTGAAAAGCCTCACTATCGCCAGCCCATCCTCTCCCATGGCAACATATATGGCCGCCTTTCTCACATTCTATTTTTTTTCAGGATACTGGCCATTACGATGCTCGCGATCGCTGCCCTGTCAGGCCTGGCTACGATCTTCATGCGCGACCTGAGGGGCTGGTGGCCCATCTCGGCCATCACTTTCATTCACGGTGGATTTTTCCTGATCCTCAGTCAGGTCAATACTATCGACCGGATAATCACCACCTTCTGACCAATCCCCGACCAGCAGAGATACGCAACCTGGCAAATCCCCACCATCACCTGCGCGGCCGAGGTATAGCCCCGTCTCTGTCGCGCAGCATCACCTCACCCCCGATCCCCCTGACCCTCCTGCAGAAAGAAAGAAAGACAGACAGACCGTCCATTTCGCCAGTCGCGCCGCCGTCATCCTGACCTGGATATCCCCGCCGCCGCACATCCAAAGGCCGGCACACCCGGTAGCAGCCACCGGTTGCCCGGTGACATCGCCATTGCGACGCCTCGACGATACTGACGCCCTCAACGACCCGACGCCGGGCATCACCGAACGATACGCTCCTTCCCCTTATCGCTGATCCTTGCTGACAGTCCCGGTGACCATCAAATGGAGTAATGGCACGCGGTGCGAGCATCCTGGTGCCATTGATCTGCACCATTGGTCCACACCATCACCTGCGGCTCCGCCCCCCCCATATCCGGTATTGGCGAGATCAGGACCTACCTCAGAAGGGAAGGGGGATTGCCCTCCGCGCTGCCAGACAACTTGCCTCACAAATCCCGGGACGCATTTCGCCTATGGATATCTGGATGACCAGCCAGGGCGCTGTCGGCCCTCATCGAGGCACCATTCGCCGGGCGGCGGGTTCGCGAGAGTTCCAAACCTCATGGTGGCTGGTCCTGTAGGTTGCCAGGTGGCGTACGCAAGCCCCCCCTGTCTCGCGGCTCAGCGTCTCCCCCCCCGCAGTATCTCGCCGCACAGTGGATCGGATCACCCATATAGGGGATACCCGAAGTTCCTGATGCCCTGTCCGGCTCTTGTGCCTCATGTGGTCGCAATGAAGATCGCAGTATCACCCGTGACCACCGGCAAGAGACTCTCATTCCAACGCAAGCATCCGACCGGGCAGATATGACCTTGGCTGGGCAGATATGACAGAACACCCAGGCGGCACCCTGTCCCTGACAGGAAATGTTGCTGATCTTGTCTCGCCATGGGGAGCGCGTATATACCATCGGACACACAAAGGGGGCGCATCATGATCAAAGCCAGGATCAGAAAAGCAGGAAATTCTGCCGTCATGACGCTGACGCCGGAAATACTCACCATCCCCGACGCAAAAGCGGGCGATACCGTCTTCGTGGCGGGCGCAGGTGACGGAATCCTCATGGCCATGGCGCACGATCCTTCCGCGGCACAGGCACTTGTGGCCGCTGAGGTCGTGATGGACGAAAACCGCGACCTGCTTAAGGCTCTTGCATGAAGACCATCACCTGATCCCCACCTGTCGCCGACGCGTTCATTCTTGATCACCAGATTTCCCGGCTCTTCGGGCATTGCCGGGACACACTCCCTTGCCCTGAAGGCAACACCCTTCCGAGAGGAAAACAGCCGCATGGGACCGGAAGGGTTTTCAGGGCACCAATTTGCAGACCCATCTCCAGGAGATGGTTAAGCCGCGCATTCTCACACTCCCCCTCAAGGGAATCTATTTCGATCAGATCCGCTCTGGCGAGAAGCTGGAGGAATTCCGCCTCGTCACACCCTATTGGATCAAACGTCTCGAGGGACGGCACTATGAGCGCATCCTGCTTACCAGGGGGTATCCGGCGCGGGGTGATGTAGAGCGACGCCTTGAGATGCCCTTCCGGGGGTGGCGGCGCACAAGCATCACCCACCCCCACTTTGGCCCCGATCCGGTCGAGGTCTACGCCATCCGGGTCGCCCCACTTGAGAGCGATTACATAGAAGGATAGGGGAAGACTACAGGCAGGCACGAACATCTCCGGGAGCGGCGGGAAATGACCGCGTATTCCCCGCCAGGCCATGTCCCATTCCGCCTCGCGCCATACGCCGACTCCGGCATCTTGCCAGATAACCTGCCAGACGCAGGGTGACACCCGGCCGGGTTTTGCAGGGATCGCCTGGTCTCTCCCCTGCTATCCTGACTTGCCTGTCTTTCTGTCTTTCGAGTCTGCTGGCACCGGGGTCAAGCTGATCGCAAGGTTTCAGGAAAGACCGGAAAACCCCGGACACCGCGCAATGATCGGGAAATCAGCGATCACCCGCATATCCAGTGAACTTCTGTGAAGTGGTCATATTGCAATCAGGTGATCATCCTTGCCGGATCAAACCGGCGAAGAACCATGCCGACACCGAGACTTATGGCAACGCAGGAGATGAAAATGATCGGAATTTCAATCGCCGGATGCACCCAGAACCTAAGGCCAAAAACCGCCATCACCTTCAGGATGATGCATGTAGCCCGTAAATCGCCAGTGAATGATCAGCCAGAAACAACAGGCTGCGCGAGACCAGCCCAGGGCGCAGCTTGACGCCAGATATAGCCGCGAAGAAGCTCAAGGCCCCCGATTATGACAAACACACCGGAATAACTGTAATGGGTGCCGTCGAACTTGCCCGCTGCCGCACTCCATGAAGCAGTCGAGAGCACCACCATGCAGCCCGCCAAAACCCAGAGGACAAGTAGCCATCGCCGGTAGCCATCTATCGCACCACGACGCCCGAACGACCCGATAATGGCACCCGCCACCGCATACAGCAAATAATGGATGAACGGTCCGGAGACCCGAAAGGCATTTGTAGCGACATCTTCACCCCATGTCGCCGGCAAGCCCGGATTGAATAAAATCATCAGGATGACAAGTGCCCCAAGCATTGGCCACTGCACATCATCCTGATCCTGACCAGAAGCGCGACCAGGTAGAGCGCAATCAGCGGGTAAAAAAAACCACAGATGGTGAAAGGCAGGGCGCGAAAACAGCGAGGTGACCATCTCCACGCTGATCTGGCGTCCCGTCATCAGACCAAGGAGGATTGCCAGAGCTGAATAGAAACTCAATGCGGCAATGATGCGAATGAAGTTCTTCCCGCGCGGGGCCTTCTCCCGAAAGAACAGATACCCGCTGGCCATGAAAAACAGCGGCACGCAAATCCTGGAGAATGAATCAGCAAAATTGGCCACCATCCACCCCGTGTGATCAAGCGGTTCAAGGACATGGATGGCAGAGACATGCAGCATCACCACCATCAGGCAGGCGGTGGCACGGATGTAATCAAGCCATTCGAGGCGGACGGAAGAATTCTCAGGCATTGCGCACTGCTCCTCAGCAATTGGAAAAATACTCAACCATGAGGTGATATTTTCTGGCGCGATGCGGCAACGGAAAGCGTGAGAAAATTGCCCGCCGGATGTGCAGGCCCTCAATCCCAGAGTGTGTCTGAAGATTGGAAGCGCCTGTCGTCGCCCGCAGGGGTCTGACCGTCCCAGGTTGCGGCGGGTGAGCCTGTCGCAAGAGTGAAGAAAAAGAAAGAGGCAGGAGAGCAATCTTCGGCCACTTTGATTCTTGCCCGCCGACCACCCGGCGCGCGACAAGCTCGGGGGCAACCGGATCTTCAGCAACTCTGCGCACGCAAGACCGGCGCTTCCCGTTGGCGTTTCTTTTGAACGCACTATCCTGCGGGTCGCAGCCAGCCATCCCGGTAAGGCCCTGGAGTCCTCTCCCGGCGGGGCTGGCGCCCCCGCACCCCGTCCAGTCACCCATGCACAATCAATAACCACCTCGCAACATTGACATTGCGAAGACCTGATCGGTCATGCGACCCCCGATGGATCGTCCCTGTCCGGGATTTTCCGACATGGAAAACAAAGGGCCGGAAAGAAACCGCGATCGGAAACCTCATATCCGGAAAACTTGAAAAAAAACCATATCAGTCGGGTCTGACAGAATCTCACTGACGCCGACACGAGCAAACACCTACCCGACCGAGCCCGGCGGCAAACACCGGCAGGCGATCGAAACCCATCAGGCCGAGAGATCAACATCTCCGGTTCCATGTATGACGGCCACCACGCGCTCATGCAGGGTCTTGGATCGCCCGGCGTCCTCAATGATGCGCCAGTCAATCAACCTGATCATCTCATCGCGGATTTCATCCACCTCCCAGACCGGACGCTCCAGAAGCGCTTCACAGGCAGGTTCCAGGCCAGGTTTCTCAACTTCGCCGAGACGACGGGACTCTGCAAGATGATCGGCCCATCGACGAGCAATGATCTCCAGGGACACCAGGCAAAGATCCGAAAAAAAATCCTCTCGCCATCCTCGTCATCCCGACTGACGAAGGCGGCAAGCCTTTCAAGAGTCGCCACCAGACGCTCGGGGCGCGCATCCCAATGGGTGAGATGCGACATGTGACGGCCAATCACATCCAGCACCTCCATGGGCGGAAGCTCCGGCCTGATCCGAGGATCCTCGACGGGAGCCGGCCATTCAATCCCTGCCAGAAATTCGGCACAACCGACCTGATTGCGCCGGATAATCTCCTCGCCATTGGCGGGATTGCGACAGATTGCCACCAGACGCGGCGGCATCGCCGCCTGATCAGCCTCCTCGGACGTTCCAGCCACGACAAAGATCGAGAACATATCCTTGCTGTCAACCACGGTGACATGGCAGGGCCCCCTGGCTGGGCGGCGTCACGTCTTTATCAAGTCGGGCGCACAGGTCACCCATGATATCAGCCACGCCATCCTGCGTCACCGCAATGCTCTCACGCATCTGGCGGGCCGCTGCGGCGACAATTTCGCCGGGCCCGGTATGCAGGGCAGGAGTCATGACACTGCGCTCAAGACCGTCCTCAAGAACAAGACAAGAAATGGCATCAGCACTCTTGCCAAGACCGTCAATGCAAGAGAGGCCGGCCGCCACCCGATCGACATCCGCAGGCGCAGACAGGATGACCGCCGCCGTGGCCGACGCAAGCGTCATTTCCGCAGCCTGATCAATTGATGCAAAAATCACCATCGGGCCGGTCTCATTGCCAGTCAACATCGACATCGCCACATCCGGACTCTCGGCGCGCTGATAGGAGGCTTCGCGCCCCCCCGCAATGCCCTCGGACCGCATCACGGCCTCGCCGATCACCGCAAGAACCGGCGCATCACTCATTTCTGCGGTCTTTCGTGCCAGGGTATGGCGCGCCAGATCACTCTCTACCAGACAGAGCACCTGACCATGGCGCTGAGCCAGATCGAGAACCATCCTGATGCGGGACTTGTCTATTCCGCGAAAAGCCCGGTTTGAAAGGGCTTCGCCGATCATATCTGGCGCATCACTATCTTCAGTCTCTGCCCCCATGAACATCGGCAGGATATTCTGATCAACCGCCCTGGCCGTCGTACCACCCTTCGAGGTGGTGCGGACATGCCACTCATGCCACCCTGCTTCCAGATAAACAGGGCCGCCTCCGGCGACTGCTCGGATATGGACAGCAGACGCTCGAGATGCTTCTGACTGGGCTTGTCCAGCGCGCCATGAATAGCCTCGGATATCTCTTCGCGCAACTTTCCCCAGGCCGTCACTTGTCCCTTGGTCGCCGGGCATTCGACACGCTCGTAGCGAATGGCGGGAAAACCGTCATAATCGGAGGCGCCGTGTGCGCCGCCGCGCGGAACATGCCGACACTTCATCCGGCGATGAGCCGCCTGGGCCGGACTCTCCTTGTCAATGGGAATCACACTGCCATCCAGGGCCAATGGCGCATATTCCGCCAAAACATCACTAATCCGCTCCTCCGACCAACTTCCGCCAGTGGAAGTCTCAACATGTGCGGCCCAGATGCCCTTTGGCATCCCGCCGCCACCGATCATACGGCTACGTTGCCTCAAGTCGGCGCGAAATTTCATCCTGGATGTCCGACTGACCTGCACCTGCCGGAACGGAAACGAAGGCAAATCCATTCTCGTAAACCCGAGCCAGCGCCTGACTGACCAGGTCAGACTGCACCGGGTGGCGCTCTGCCGCCCCCCTGGAAGGGGGCCATAGGACATGGTGGTACGCACTGCGGCGGCAATGGCTTTCGGCATGCTAAGTGGTTTGAGTATCTCGCCGAGAATATGCACAACCTCCCGATTACAGGGATTGCCGGCACTCCAGAACATTTCCGCCGCATCGCGGCGGGCGCCAAACGGGGTTCCGTCACTCGCCACCCGATCAATGACAATCGCGCGATCAAGCAGATCCCGGCGCGAAAATCCACCCGTCGACAGCGCGGCGAAATCCTCACCTACAACCATGTTGGCCTGCACCCCTTCCGGAGGTGCTTGCCTCACGCTTCAGCCGCTCGGGATTAACAATCCGCACCAGGATGGCACCCGAAGCCAGGGCATCCCGGGCACCGATCGAGCGGAAATCCCGCGGGTCGGAAATATAGGGGCCGGTCGGGCGCAGAAAATGGGCTATCAGCCGATCCGCTGTCATCCGGGCCGCATGGGCTACGCGGCCTGCCGGTCGCCTCTGTTCGGTAAGGACAATCCGCAAGGCACCACGGTCAGCAAAACTGAGGCCAGGGCGGATCGCTATCACCATCGCCAGAACCGCCATCAAGTCTTCATATCCGGTCACGATCACCGCATTTTCGCCCAGAATAATCGGGCGGATTACATCCAGCCCGGTATCACCGGTATTGGTGGAAGATCGAAACAGCGAAAAATCCGGGGAAGTTTCCTGGTCAAGCGGGGCATCCGTCAGGCCGGAGGCCTTTATCGGTCGAGCGCCAGAGTCGAAGTCCTGATGGATCGGGTTTTTTTTCCTGTCATGTCCTGCTTTCCTGCCGATGCGCGGTTTCCTTGGGAAATATAGGCAGATTTTTGATTTCGTGCGCACGGCATGGACAGTTCGTTATTTCAGGCGCCATTTTCCCGGCGTGCTTCGGTTTTTCTCACCCTGGCCAATATCCATAACGGCCGCCACGACGCCGGGGACGGAAATGGGATTCCTCATGACCAAGCTGCCGCGCCTGTCAAGATCCAATGTTGGAAAAGCCGTCTCGGAGCGCCTGATCGCACGCCAGGGCCAGAAAAAAAAATCTGGCATTTTGCTCACGCCAACGGCCATGCCTGCCGGGACGCACTCTCTGCTACATTGGCAATCTGGCTTGCACAATGCCTGTGCGATGGCGCCGACCTCCTTATTCCGCCCCTGACTACACGGTGGGGTGCCAGTCATTTCCCGGACCAGCCCGAGCGCCAGATAGGCACCCTGTCGGCGCGCGCAAGGGCGCAGCGCCGGATCAATTTAGGTCCGGAAGCATCTGACATAAAGGTATTTTCAGAGGTACCTGCGAATTTCGACAATCTTTTGACAAGGTTTGGAAAGGCATATCCGGCATTCCCTATGTCCTCTGCAGAGACCAAGGATCGAGTGAATTTCAGCCCCTCTCTGGCGCTGCCGCTCGCGTCGCAAAAGAGAGATGATGCAGATGTCGATAAATACGGGAACTCCCGAATTTCAGCCCCGTAATTTCAACAATCAAACCCTCCTCCATGAGGCACAGCTGGCCTTCCTCGAGGAGATGCAGATTCGCGGCGGATCCCTGATCGCCCTGTCCCATGCCTTCCAGATGAAAAGCTCCGAGATCGCGCGCCGCGCCGGGCTGCTTGGACTAATGACCTTCTGGCAGGCCACCGATTATGACTCGCATCGCAAGTCGAGTCGGAACCTGCCCTCCTTCATTGCACTCGAAGATTGCCTGGTGGCACTGCGCGAACGCCACGGCACATTCGGGCAGGAGGAACATTTCCTTGCCCTGCAGGCCGGGATCACCAAGATCAAGCGGGAGGAGAGTTGGAGCATGGAGAGCTTTCTGGCAGTAATGAAGGCCGGCGAGACACTGTTTGCCAGCTGCCGCGATGAGAGCGGCCTGACATCGGTCTTTGCTCCCTGCGGCCTTGATGCCCTCGATCGCACCAGCTCGCGAATCCTGCGCAGCACACCGAGTCTGCGCAGCCAGTTGCACGCCGAGGCCGATGCTCAAATCGAGCGCTACTTCGATCACCTTGATGAAGATCAGATCCGCTACGGCGAGTTCGACATGATTTCGATCGCCCGTGGCGAAATGCATTCTCCAGCATGGATTGCCGGAAAACTCCTGGCCATGGGCCTGATCGACACGGCGCAGCCCGCCCTCGATCCTGTGCTGCACCCGGAAACCAGATGCGCAACCATGCGCCAGATGGAAGACTCACCCCTGTCCATCGCGATACATTATGCCACTGCCCTATTGGATATTCATCGCCACAAGAGCGATATTCCCGAGCCCAATCGCCATACCCTGCGCCTCAGGATTGCGGCCGCCGAAGCCTTGCTGCAGCAGCTTGATGAACTTACGGTCCAGCCACATCACATCACATCCATTCTCGACCACCTCGATCGGGGCGCCGGAGAGGCCGGGGCGGCAGGCAATACCCTGATCTCGCTGTCCTTTGCCGGCCACAGCCGACTGCATATGCAAAAGACAGAAACCACCCGGTCTGTCGAGAAAACCGGACGCAACTGATTTGCAGAATAGATCTCTCTGTGCGGGGGGGAACTCCGTGGTACTCCTCGCAATGAAATACGAAACTTCTCGGTCGAGATGAGCGACCAGATCTCCCAAACCAACAAGAAGACGCTTGTCACAAAACGGGAATTTCCCGTTCATTCTTTGGTTTCTGGGAGAGTTATCTCGCCATCAAACTGACGGATACCATCCCCTGATATCTGAGATCAGGCTGCACAGTCATCTGAACGGATCGAATAAGTCTCGATGATCCGACCGTCCGGGGCGCGATATATGAGTTCAACCGTCGCGCCGCGATTGATGTCTGGCCCAAACATCTCAGGAGCACATTGCATAGCCGTCAACTTACTCTTGAAATCCGATCTGAAGCCAGAGATATCCTTCTCCACATCATAGAAGATGCGCAGGGTGTGACCATCGGCCTCGATATCACTCAGGATTGTTATCTCGTCGATCCGGATCGGAAGCCGGGCGCGACTGAGTCGAGCCTCCTTTTCTAAACTCTCCTCGACACTCTGGGCCTGTGCGAAAAGCATATTGAGGGTTGCGCTTTCAGTCGGATCATAAGGCGTCGAATCGGCAAGTGTTTTGTCGAGAACCTGGGTGACGGCAAGAACAATGACTGCACCAAACACTAATACCGGATCGAGAACGTAGCGTACCATGGCATGGCGCTGATAAGAGGGAGTCATTGTGCCACCAGCCTTGAAAATCAGCCAGAGATTGGCTAACGGCACGAAGCCGAGCCAAGCACTTGAGATATCCCCCCTTAATGTCACGCGAACGCGCGGCAGAACCATAGTATATTCCCGCACCAAACAGGACAAAAGCGCCGAATGTCGCAATTAGCAGAACCCACAAAACCCCGGCATCGGCGGTGGCGGGCACCAAAGCCCACAGAAGCTGGGAAAGGCTGAGGCTCAAGCTGAGAAGTGCAATTAACCAAAGATAGGTCACCCGCCGAAGGGTAATCTGCGGGACAAATATGCGAGAGGCGATGAAGCCACCAGCGAGAATGAGCAGGAGGGCAAACCCGATGAGCGCGCTCTCATCAAGAAGGAGAAGAAAGATAGCATACTGGTCCATGGAAAACTCCGCGAGATGTTGACATCAAGAGTGAAAGGAAAGGCCCTTCCAGGGTGTGTAAAACCTGCCCCCGGAAAGTTATACACCACGACAATGCTTATCGTACCGAATTTTACACATCTGAAAGTCCTGCCAGCGCCAGCCATTCATCCTCACTAATCACCCGCACTCCGATCTCTTGCGCCTTCTTGACCTTGGAACCTGCTTTCTCACCGGCAACAAGAATATCGGTCCTGGCCGATACGGAGCCGGAAACCTTGGCGCCAAGTGACTCTGCCTTGGCCTTAGCCTCCGAACGCCCCATCCGGGTCAGGGTTCCGGTGAACACCATGGTTTTGCCAGCAATAGCACTACCCTCGTTCACGACTTCCTCCATATCCTCGATCCTGAGTTCATTGGCCATCCGATCGATTGCGGCACGCTCCGTGCGCTGATGAAAGGCTGTGATCAGCGAGGTCAGGATCACTGACCCGATACCCTCGATAGCAATCAAATCCTCCCAGACATCGCCAGTGCCGATCTCGGCGCGATCCATTGCTGCAATGAAAGCCTCCCAGCTGCGCATATGACGCGCCAGCAGTTTCGAGACTGACCGGCCGATATGATGAATACCACAACCAAAGATCGCCCGGTCCAATGGCTGAACCCGCCTGGCCTCGATCGCCTCAAATAGCTTGGTGGCGGATTTCTCGCCCATACCCTCCAGACCCTGAACCGTGTCGGGGCCGGTGCCACCACGGGTGGCGCACAGGCGAAAGATATCGGCCGGCTCGCGGATCCAACCCTCGTCATGCAGGACCTCCACCAGGCTGTCACCGAGACCGACGATATCAAAGGCGTCGCGCGACACCACATGCTTGAGCCGCTCGATCGATTGTGCCGGGCAAATCATGCCACCCATGCAGTAATGCACCGCATCTCCTGACTCACGCAGAACTCCCGAGTCACAGCGCGGACAGCGATCAGGAAACTCAAACGGTGCAGCATCGCTGGGGCGCTTTGCCAGATCGACATCGGCAATCTTGGGGATCACATCCCCGGCACGGTAGATCTTCACCCAATCACCAACCCTGATGTCACGACCCTCTCGGATCGGATTGCCCTTGCTGTCGCGTCCGGCGATGTAATCCTGGTTATGCAGGGTTGCGTTGGATACCATCACCCCGCCGACATTGATCGGTGTCAGGCGGGCAACAGGGGAAAGCGCCCCGGTGCGCCCGACCTGGATATCGATCGCCTCAAGCCGGGTCCAGGCCATCTCTGCAGGAAACTTGTGGGCGATTGCCCAGCGGGGCGTGGTCGAGCGGAAGCCAAGCCGATCCTGGAGCGCAAGATCATCTACCTTGTAGACGACCCCATCAATATCATACCCAAGATCCGGGCGCAGCTGCATGATCTTGTCATAATGCGCCAACAATTCTTCGATACTCTCGAAAGACTCCATCAGATCATTGACTTCAAATCCCATATTGCCCAGCGCCTCGACCGCCGCCATCTGTGTCTTCCATGGGCGTTCGGAAAGAACCCCCCAGGAATAGGCGTAAAACGCCAGCGGGCGGTTGCGGGTCTTTTCGGGATCGATCTGACGCAGCGAACCGGCCGCGGCATTGCGCGGATTGGCATAGAGTTTTTCACCAAGCTTTGCCTGTCGGGCATTGAGGGCGGCGAAATCGGCGTGGCGCATATAGACTTCACCGCGCACTTCGATCACGTCGGGCGCGCCCTTCAGGTGCAGCGGCACATTGGCGATCATCCGGGCATTTTCAGTGACATTCTCACCAATCTCGCCATCACCGCGGGTGGCGGCAGAGACCAGATGGCCATTCTCGTAGCGCAGGGCAAGCGATAGGCCATCGATCTTGGCTCTGCCGTCATCGCCACGGTCGCCTCAGATCCTAACACGAGATAACTACGGATCGCAGCCTGGAAATCGGTGACATCGTCTGCCTCAAAAGCGTTGGACAGTGACATCATCCGCATCTCATGGCGAATTTTCTCGAATCCTTCTGCCGGAGCGGCGCCAACCTTCCGGGTTGGGCTGTCGGGCGACTGCAACTCCGGGTTGGCCACCTCGAGCGCCACCAATTCCCGCTTCAACGCGTCGTATTCAGCATCGGTGATGATCGGATCGTCATGGGTGTGATAGGCAAGATTGGCAGCCTCGATCACTTCACGAAGCTCTGCAACGCGCTGGGCGGGAGTGGCTTTTGTCACTTATATCTCTTCCTTCTTGCTGTGCGTGGTTGGTAGGGCGGCACCAAAATATCAATTCTTGGTGGCGATTTCTGCATGATCCGGCGGCGGGCTTCCACCGCATTGCGGCTGACATTGATGCCAAACTGCCCGGTCTGACTGACGCGGGTGATGATCTGGGGCATCTCTCCATAGATCTTGAGGGCGCGCCGATCGACCACATAGGCATCATCAACGATCAGGACCTGGTTGAATGCATCAAGTAGGGCCTTCTCGAGATTGTCCATATCAGGTCGGCCGGTGGGAACAATATGTCCCTCAAGTGCAGCCTGGCGCTTCCATTTCGGCCAGCTCTTGGGAACCTGCATCACGAAAGTCATTTCCAGACAGACCGGACCCTCGATCGGCGGGTGGGTGCCAAAGACATGACTGACCACGCGCATCACCTCGACGGTAAAATACTTGGTGCGGGCCGGGGTAAATCCGAAAGTCTTGTCGGTGCCCGGATTGGTCACCACACGCGGCCGCTCCTTGGGAACCGGCACCAGATCAAACACCATATCCGCGGAACAGATACGCCCCTCGGCATCAAGCTGGTATTGGCCGGATCCAGCTGGACCGGGTGACATCTTTGGATGAATTGCAGGCTTCGAAACACTGCGGCGACGCTTGACCTTCCCCCCATCCTGGACAGGAGTAGTGCCGGATTTGCGGGGATGGGGCGGGCTTTTGATTGCGATCCACGCACCAGATCGGCAACGGCAGGATCAATAAGACCTGCCGCAATCGCCTCAGCTGCTGAAAGTCGGATCTCGCGGGCCACTGAATTCCTCCGGGTTGCTCAAGAGGGATATTGGCCTTTTCTCCTGATCACGAAGTAATTTTTCCGATCCAGCCTCTATCCGTATAGCGAAAGAAAGACAGACGGGAGAGAAGGTCTCACCCTTGTCCCGGCATCCTTCTGGAAAACAGGAGCGCGCTAAGGGTAAAAAAAAGGAACGGCTCGGGGATATGGGTCTCGCAGACTCTCTGCAGGGACATCCGCTTGACGATATCTTCCTCTGGCTCTTTCAGACAAAAAAAACGAGCCGTGTCCCTGCATACATATCCTGACAGACCATTTGGATATTACATCGCTCTGGGCATGAACATCCTGGCCGGTCCTCATTACCAGAATCAAACCTCATCCCCGCAAAATTGGTAATCTTGCAGCTAAAAGACAGGTTACCTAAAAAAAATAGAAGTTGACTCCATATTGTATCACAATCAATATTAAATTATGAAAAAGACATTATTGAGCATACTCGCCCTCGGCTTTCTGATTTTGACAACGCCAGTAATGGCGGATGATCCTCCAAAATTTGATGGAGCATACATTGTTGATACTGATGAAAATTATACAGAAATAAAGAGTATCCGGCGTATTCACTCTTGGAATGCGTATAATAACTATCGGTATTCAAAACCCGCCGACTATCGAGCTCAGTCATATTTCCAAGCGGCAAATTTAAAGGGATATTTATTCGAGGACTGCATGATTTTGGTAACATCAAAATAAGTAAGGCAATACCTGTCGACTGGAGTGGACAATTGATAATTATACCCTCCAAGCGTGAAGGACCAATTCCACTCAGATCTCATGCTGTTGATTCAACCGGATATTATTTTGAGCCTCGAAATCCACTTGAGTATGGTAACTATCTGATTTGGGCAGATAATAAAGAATACAAAATTGTATGGCCGCTTCGACTGAGTGAGTGATTACATACCCAATCCGACTTACACCCCTACAATTTTTGCGGCCTCAGGCGAAAAATCTCGATCCAGGTCCGTGGTAGTCAATCAGACTTGAATACTATAGCCGAGTATTCTTATAGCTTTCAATAACTCCGGCCTCAGTGCAGCATGCTCCAAAGGTATATCCACAAGCGGCGCAGTCGGTATCGCGGATTGACTTCTCTCATATAGCGCCAAAGATAGACTGCTCCCGCCGGACATGGCGGAACGATACCGCAACCCGTCAAGACCTGGATAGCGCC
>LLEQ01000022.1_pt1 | contig 15597 bp, 25 predicted proteins | sample 595901 | NCBI WGS metagenome assembly LLEQ01 (sample SAMN02919317, study PRJNA255460) | bioreactor metagenome | biome: chemostat; feature: culture 2012_25.3; material: sediment; isolation source: day86 25degC chemostat 2012 inoculated with Wadden Sea sediment taken from... | place: Germany: Bremen ... | reverse complement strand
TGTCGATGGAGCGAGGCCGCGGCGGTGTCGACTGGTCAAGCGCGAAGAGGTGCCGGAGCCATTGGAAACGGTGATCCGGTCGGTCTTGCGCAAGACAATGCGGGCGGTGGATGCAAGCGTGTCGGTGTCGCGCCCCTGCAGGGTACCAAGAACACCGCGCACGGCATCTGCATAATCGGTTGTAAGGACATATCCGGCAGCGACCGTGAAGGCCATGGTGACGGGGCAGTCCAGATCTTCGGCGGTCACGGCGATCTGGGCGCCAGAAGGCAGCCCGAGGGCCCGCAGGGCAAGCCAGCGTGAGATGATCTCGCCCTCAAGTCCGGCAAGGGTCTCGAGGGTCTCAAGTATAGCAATAATCTTGCGTGGTGTGTCGACCTGCGGGGAAATGGCGCCACCCGCCTTCTGGAGAATCCGCGCACAGCCCGCCAGGCGCAGGTCTCTGGAGCAGTTGGTTGGCAGGGGGTGTCCTGGATGCAAGGAGCTTTGCGACATCTTCAGCGCTGGTCGGCGCCGCGGGAAGAATGACTTGTGCGGATTTTGACATTTCGGAATTCTCCTGGATTTGGACGCCACAGACCTTTTTGTGGTCTTTTGACTTCGGGCACAGCTTGTCGCGCGCGCCTCTCCAGAGGGGCGCGTGCGATCAACTTGCCCACCTTGTTCAGGACTGTCGGGATCTGCCTATTGCGGAAACGCAAAGGGCAGCAATGTCTTTTTCAGATAAAGCGGATGCTTGGCCGAGCCGTCGCCATTGAGACCAAGGCATTCAAGTCTTGCGTCGATTGATCGAAGGGCAGCGATGGTATCGCTGACCTTGCAGTGATAGCGCTTGTGGAGCTTCCCGTAGGCCAGGATGACACGGTCGACCTCCGATGCGGCGGCAAGGATGGCCGGAAGATTGTCGACACTGCAGGCGAGATTGGGCTCGATCGGCAGATCCCTTGGTGAAGTGGCGCGCCAATCCAGCATATTGGCCTTCAGGTAGCGGGTGTATCCCCAGTCATTGGAGTAAGTCATTTCTCTGTTCACGGTTGGGTCGGAACTGACGGAATCTGCGACACTCGGGTTCATTCCGATCCAGAGAATCGCGCGTGTGACAGCCCCATCGGGAGTCCAGTCGCGGCTCAACATGTGCCGGTATCGCCCGCAACTTGAAAAGCAGGCATCTCCCGAACACCGTCCTTGACCTTGATACGCACCTTGCCGCCTGGGTCATGTTGATCTTCGGGGCGAGTCATGTCCGGACCCCAAGATCGAGCGGCGGGATATCTTCAGCTGCGCTGAAGCGCCCGTCCTCAAACATGTCTTTTGGTCGCAGCCACCAGGTGCGATCATCGTGAGAGACGTAGAGTATGAAGTCCATGGCTTCACGGATCACGGTGCCGATCCGGGTATAAAGCCCGCCCTTGCGGTGGCGCAGGACTGACAAGTTCCTTGCGTCAAGATGATTTCGAACGGAGGGTATGGGAGTGTCAGGCGCTCCGTGGTCCTGGCCGGGGCACGTGTGGAGATACATATTTATGCATGGAGGTGGATATGCATGAAGGTGCATATCACCGGCCTCGATGATGGCCAGCGGTTGCAGTGTTTCACTATCAATTGCGAATCCCAGGAGCGTGACGAGCCCCTGATGTGGAGAGGTAAGGGTCATATTGGGATGAAAGATCTGCTCAAGTCGGGCAATCTCTTTCAGGGCGATCCTGTAGTTGTTGTCTGTCATTTCAGCGTTCATCTGTCCCTTGGGTCAAAAAAAAGCCAGAGTGGGCTTCTCAATGATGTATTGAGGATATGGGGGCATATCGGTGGGTTTGAGGTGTGTTTTTTTTGCGCTGGGCGGGGTGCGGGGCGAAGCCCCCGCGCGGCACTGGCAAAAAGCCAAAAAAAACCGCAAGCCTGCTTCAAAGGCCGGTTGACCCGAAGCCACTTGTGCCACGGGACTGCGGCTCAAGCTTGTCGACGCAGGTCAAATCCCCCAGCCAGGTTCGCTCGAGAACGAACTGGGCAATGCGCATGCCGTGATGGATGGTAATCGAATGGGTCAGGTCACTGTTCTGGCAGATGACCGATATCAATCCAGAATAGTCGCAATCCACGACACCTCCGAGAATCTGCAACCCCTGTTTCAGGGCGAGACCAGAGCGCGGTGCAATTCTGGTATAGAGATCGGGACTGGTGCTCATGGCGAGACCGGTTGGAATCAGGATCCGGTGTCCGGGCTTGAGATCGAAAGTGAACTGTCCTTCCTTATTCACCTGGGTGAGGTCGTGATGACCAAGGCCGTCGAATAGCCGTCTTGGCGCTCCATCTTCATCGAGGAAGTCGGAATAGACATCAAGTCCGGCAGCCAGTTCTGTTCCCCGGATGGGTGCTTTGGCAGAGGGGGTCAGGCGGACATATTTTGCATAGGTTGCGGTGCTCATGTGAAGATTCCTTTCAGGATATTGCTGAGATGGGTGAGGACCCGGACAGGACCATCCTGGAGGAGATGGAATAGCGTGCCATTGCTGGTTGCAAATTCGAGAGCAATCTTCTGCCATCTCGGAAGTGCCAGAAGACGGGCGTCGCAATCCGCTGCATGGCTGCGGATTATCCCGGAAATTTTCTTTGGCGTTGCGTTGGTCAGGATAATATCTGCCGCGCCGGAGGAGTCGTCACGACACGCCCGGGTAACGACGATCAGACCAATGCCTTTTGGGCGATAGACTATGATCCGGGTAAGGTCGAGATCGAGAAGAACTATATCGCATCCAGACATATCTATATGTGTCGAGATGGCATTCTGAGGAGGGGTGGTCCGGGGAAGACTGTGGAGATAGGCAAGTCTTTCATGCGCCGAGGCTGCTGGATCCAGCAGATCCTGCCAGGATGAACGGGTGTCAAGTATCTCCCTCTCGCGGATAGCTCCCAGCCAGGGTGGGAGTGATAGATGACCTGGGTGTGCAGGCTGTCCCGGGTGGGCGTGAGGCGCAACTCGACGCCGGTTTCCAGAAAGATGCGGATTTGCTGCCCGGTGCCGATTTTCAGGGGTTGGCGTGGTTTGGGCCGTCGCATCGAACGCCTGGCGCGCCCGCCGATATGTTCGGCAAGAAATGGTGGCAGGAAAAGCGGGAGACATAGCCGACTGCGCTCACCTGCCGTAGTCGCGTGCCTCTTGCGCAGGTGGGATGCGATATTTGCACTGTGCATGCGAAAATCCACGTTAAATGAAGAGTGATTAAACATACCGAAGAGATGGGTCCGACAGATTGATTGTGGCAGAACGTCAAGACGTGGTCGGCCCAGGGAGGGCCGACCACGTAATCATGTGTCAGGCGTCAAACAGGACGGCTTCGAGATCGATCATCTCGGCCCCGGCGTCCGGGCTTGTCGTATTCGACTTCATGTCGATGCGGGCCGGGAAGCTCATGATACCGGGAATCCAGTCGTTCATTCGGCGCTCAATTTCACTGTCGCCAAGCATTTTATCACTGGCTCGGGAAAAGTTGTCCGCGAGTGTCCTGACCAGGTCCTTCTTGCGGGCCGAGGCAAAGCGAGTGGCCGAATTGCCGGGCAGGAAGTATGTTGCCAGGCGGCGCAAATCTTCCGTAGCCATCAGGCCAAAGAAGGCCTCGTCGGGCGTCCACCAGCTACGGATATCGATATTGCGTCCGAAGAGGTTGGTCAGTGAATCTGCGCGATCATCTACTCCGCGGCGACGCTGCTGGCCTGCACGCTGTCCGACAAGCTGGGCGAATATGCCTTGAAGAGTGTCATCAGCCATGGACTGGACCATCGCAGAAAGCTCTGCGTCACGCATGTCCGGCACGGGGGTCAGGGTGGACGTAGTGCTGTCGACACCCTCGCAATCCGGGTCATGTTGCAAAGGCCGGTCCGACATGCATTTCCGGCTTGCCGGGCATGGAGTAGGGTTGTGGCGAAAAGCTTGCGCCGCGATGACCCATCATCGCGAGGACGGTATATTCCATTGCCGCGCGGACGTCGGCGGCAATATGGGACTGCACCATAGCGGATCGCTGCGCGGACGCGTAATCACAAAGCGATGGTGTCGCGCGCACTTCGTGTTCGGCGATCTCGTCGAAATGGTTTTCTGCCTCGATATCCGCAGCATCAAGGGCGCCGATGGTGCTGTTGATCTCGGCAATCTCGATGATGCCACGGATCACGCTGACCTTGCCCGACGGCATGACCTCGATGACAGCGTCGCTTTCAGAAATATTGCGACATTCCTCGTAGCGCCAGGATTGATAGGGTTCACGGGTTACCAGGACCTCACGATACCCCTCGGCCTCGATTTCATTGACGAGATCTGCGATTGCCTTGTTCTGCAGATTCCAGAATGCCTGGATATCGCAGAGCTGATCGCCTTCGAACATGTCAGCGACAACGTCTCCTTGATAGTCATCAATATCAAACAGAGCGAATTTGGCCGGTATGGTTGCCTGCAGCAGGTGTTTTCGGATGTCCTCACCAGTTGCCCAGCTACCCGGCGTTGCAGCGATATCGTCGCAGATGCTTTTTTTTGCATCGTCCGGTCTGCGATGGTCAGGGCACGCGCCCAGGCCAGGTTTCTCGAGCCGGCGCGAACCAGGGTGTGGGCCTCGGGGATCAGTTTTGCGATCAGCAGGCGTTCGACAACGGTTTTTGGGCGATATCCGAAGATCGCAGCGATTTCTTCCTCTGTCTTGCGCCCCTTGATCAGCCGTGCCATGGCAACACATTCGTCAATGAAGTCCATCTCTGCGCGTACGATATTTTCCATCAGGGCGATGGCAAGTGCATCAGCACTGTCTGATGTCAGGTCTTCATAGACTCGCACAGAAATTGGATAATCCTGCGGAAGCTTGCCGTCATTGATCAGCTCCGCAACGGCCGTGAATCTGGTGAGACCGGCGATTACGTCATAGCCGGCGTTCTGGCCAGGCACCGCGATCAGATTCTGCAGCAACCCCTTCGCCAGGATTGAGGATTTCATCGCTTCGATCTGCTCACGCCCGATGTTGTGGCGGATATTTTCGGACTGATGCAGGTCGCGAATCACAAGGTGGCGATCGCTGTACGCTGGAGTCTTGGACTTGGATTTGGACATGGGGTAATTCCTTCCTGTGCAACGCAAAACGGCGACCGGAACGGGCCACCTTCCTGGAGAGGGGTGGTCCGGTCTGGCCGCATGCTGCGATTTCAAGATTTTCAGGAAAAGGGCCGAAGACCCCTTATTCAGTGAGTTCTGCTACCGTCGAATGCGCGTTTAAGATGTTCGATTATTGCCGGATCAAGATTATTCGCGAGGCGGTTGTCGATTCTTTCTGCAATGCGGATCAGCACGTTGGCACTTGTAGCGCTGCGTTGCAGGGCAAGCAGGCTTTCGACATCGATTTCGATCTGTCCCTGCCTTGTCTTTATGCCAGCCTTCAGGTTCTCGCCGGTTTGACCGAAGAGGTCACTTGCATAGTTCAGCCCCATAGCGCGATGCTGAATGTCGCCGATATCAGTCATCTTGTCGCCGCGGGCAAAGGCCAGGGCAAAGTCAAGCATTTCTGCGTGGTCCTGCATGATTTCGACGGTGCTATAGGCGTTCTGGATCACCACCGGAGTTTCAGCCTCGACCCGGACGCCGAGAATCCAGATGTTGTTTTCAAAGCGTGCATGAAAGCTGCTGTCAGACAATCGGCCACACCAGCTGCGCGGCAGTTCATCGGAGTGATCTTCGCTGGCCGAAATTGCTGCGGTATCAACTTCACCCTTGGGCTTTTCGGCACTGACTGTTTCGGAAATATCGGATTGCTTCATCGTCTAATTCTGCCTCCGTTGTGTGATGTGGCGGGCACCGGTTTGCACCCCCCCGGAGTGGGTGCGGCACTGGTCGCCCGGTCTCCCTCATCCTGAGGAATTGGGGTTTGTGAAGGCGGTTCGGAAATTATACGTCGAGAGGGGGATTTTCAAATATAAGGGCGTAATCCCATATCATTCTCATGATGAATATTTCACATTCCAGAAAATCTCTTGCCAGGCGTGATGCCCTGGATATGTCCAGCTGTGGTTATTGGATTGCCGCCGCGATTGACGATAAGGATTCAACAACAGGAAAATCCTACTTCGATGTCAAATGCCACGGCGATTGCAAGGGATGGGAACTGTTATCGGAGATTTGTGATATCAACAACTTTGATACCCCCCGGCCTGAGAACTCTCATCGACATGGCCCGGGAATACGAGGAGGATGACACCCCCGATCTTGTGGGGGTATTGGTGCAGATGCGCAATGGAGCGCCTCCGAAAATGAACCCCGAAGCCAAGATTTATTTTCGCGCAGTGAGGCGCGAAGGACTCGGCTTGCGCCGGGTTGCTGTGCGGGTGGCAAGTCTGGCCCAGCGATGGCATGGACCAGATGTCGCGCGCAATATTCGTGATGAGATATTGAGGCGCGATGCAATTCATCCAATTTTCTATATTGCCCTATCCATGCGCCCGGACCTTGAAATTGAAACCTATCACGACGTTGGAGAGATATCGCAAGATCCATGGAACACTACACAATTGCGCGAGATCGTTGGGCGACTGTCACAGCGATCGGGCGTAGCGGATCGCGCTGCCATGATATCAGATACCGCAATCGCGCGCGGCTTTTTCTGTCATCATGTGTCTTGCGACCTTCTGGGAGGTGATGCGGCTGTCAGTATCTTTTTGGACCATCACAGCTGGATCAATGGTAAGGATGATGAGTATCGGATCGTCTTGAGAGATCTATGTGACGTCGAGGGATCGGCCACCCGGATGCCGTCCAGCACCAGGGGGTTCAGGATTTCAGATCATCTGCAGCCGATTGTGATAAGCGTCAAGATTGCCTGTGATGAACAGGCGATGTTTCGATTGATGATGGAAGAAGTCGATCTCGGCATTGTAGGTACGGTTTGAGAGGCATGAGCTATCGAACTCATGCCTCTCGAGAAAGAGCGGTGTTCAGGAAAAAAACCTGAAGGTCGTTTGCTGAAGCAATTCCGTCAGGCGTCGCTCAGAGGGCGATATCACTCATTCCCATGACGCCTTCTTCCCGCAGGGCCTCCCGGATGGACCGGAGCGCGCCGCGTTGAATCTGGCGAATCCGCTCAACGGAGATATCGTAGCGCGACACCAGCGCTGCGTATTTCTCCGGCGTCATATCGCCCTGGAGGCGCTGCGAGACGATCTCGAGATCGCGTTCTTCATAATTACTCTCGACGATATCGCGGATCTTCTGCATCATCCGCACCTGATCGGCCATGCGATCGATATCACCCTGTTCACCCTCGACGGCAATGATGCCGGAGCTGGTGACCATGCGGTCCTCGTCATCAGAGACGCTGTCGGTATGGGCGATCTGAACGTCTTGAGCGAACACCCGGGATTCCATGCGCTCGACGACGGCGACCTTGACGCCGAGTTCCTTGGCGATGTTCTCGCGATCGGCATCATTGATCGGCCGGTCGCCGTTCTTCGACTGGATCTCGGACACCAGGCGGCGTAGGTTCATGTAGACCTTCTTGTCGGGCAGGTTGGTGCCGACGCGCACATGGCTTTGGAAGTCCATCACGTAGCGCAGTAGGCGCGCCTTGATGTAGTAGGTTGCCAGAGTAGAGACCCGGGATCCCTGGCCGCGCTTGAATTTGTCGATCGACTCGGCGAGACCGACAGCCCCCTCCTGGACCAGATCTTCAATCCGTGCGGTGCCGCGATCAGCGTAAGCCTTGGCCATTCTGGTTACCAGGGGCATGTAAGCCTGATCAGCTTGTTGCGGGCTGAAATATCTCCATGATCGAGATAGGCACCCAACAGTGCCAGCTCTTCTTCAGCGGTGAGCATTTTTATTCTTTTGCGTGCCATGATGTGTCCCTACTACCTGACATGGGTGCTTTACGAGCACACCTTGTCTTGGGAACAGCACATTTACTGTAATGAACTTCTGCACGTATGACGTGCATTCAGGGCATTACATGTAGACCTATGGTCATCCCGGTCAATATCGGGCTTCAGGTCGGACCGTCGCATTCGTGCGCTCGGTTTTATGTGGTGCTCGTCAAGCCTTCGGGTGCCTGCATTGCGTATTGATGATATTGGTCGTTCTGCCGAATACGAAGAAAAGATTTTTTTTGCGGCGCTTTTCTGACGAGCGCTCGCGTTTGAACGATTCTTTCTTACTCCGACATGGCCTATCTTGCCCTGGCGACCGTATTTTCCCGTTGTGATACCGGCCATCTTGCGCCGATGATCTGTCTGGGATTTGTTTTTCCTTTCATCTCGCTGTAATGCCCTTGACCCATATGGGGAGGGAATAGCAGACTGCTACCTGTGGTAGTTGTCCTGGATCAATTAAAACCGCTTTAGTTCAGCAGATCGGCTGAATTCGCGTTTTCCTGTGTCATGATGTGGCGCAATTGCTCCAGTGCATCGCGTTCGATCTGGCGAATGCGCTCGGCAGAGACTCCAAATTGAGCACCGATCTCGATGAGTGACTTTTCATTCTCGGCCAGCCAGCGGTCACGCAGGATGCTCGGGGCCCGGGGATCCTTGAGGCGGGTGAAATAGCGCTCCAGCAGTTCGCGCTGATTGCGGTTCAGGATAGCAGCCTCGGCGCCAAAATCACTGGCGTTAACATCTTCAATATTGTCGCCAATCTCGGTACCTTCTTCACCTTCATACCCAATGCGGGCATTCAGGCTGACAGAGCGCGAGGCCATGGCGCCGTCAATCTGTTCGATGGTCTCGACATCAGTATCGGAGAATTCGGCAATTTCACCGATGATCGAACTGTCAAGATTCGGCCCCAGGATATTGCGGGCGGTGCCCAGCAGGCGCAGGATTTTCTTTTCATTACGCGATCGGCCGATCTTTACGGTATAGATGTCGCGATGCACAGCTTCCTGAAGCTGCGACAAAACCCACCAAACGCCATATGTGGAGAAGCGGCACTTCTTGCTTGGGTCGAATCTGTCAGCCGCGGCAATCAGGCTGCAATACCCTCATTGAAAAGGTCGGAGAAGCTCGCCCCGGAACTTGAAAAGCGTGTTGCCATGCCGGCTACGAGTTTTTGGTGTGCCATGACCAACTCATCACGGGCAGCGATGTCGCGATCCTTGATCCAGGCGTTGACGAGTTTCATCTCGTGTTCCTTGCTGATGATCTCAGAGGCGGATACCTGCCGCCGGATCCAGACATCGATGTCGGTTTTCATGTTTATCTCGGGCCTCGTGTTGTAATTTGTCCGGAGCAGTCCGGGTCTATCCGTCTGAAGAAGAGTGGGTGTTTTATCGCCTGGGCGGAAAAACAATTTTACCAGGAAAGACACCTCGACCCGGAGGCCTTCAATCAGGATGTGGTGCCTCTGGATGTTTTTGCCGATGTGATAATCTGGTTTCCGGAGGCCTGTTTAGTGAGTTTTCTGAAGGTAAAGAAGAATCTGGCAATCTCGAATGCTCATCATGATATGCTCGTCATCTTCGAGGATTGCCCTTTCTATGCGAACCATCTGAGTGAACAAACGGGCGCGATACCACGCGATCGGGCAATCGGGCGGTCTGCGGGATGATCTTCAAGTGATTTTTCGCAATATACCAATGCTCTGTCGGCAAGATTAAAAGCCTCCCAGGGCGCCATGCGCCGACAGCGTGTGGGAAAGGTCACAACATTTGCAGACAAGGCATCCATGAAGGGGAGATAAGACCAGCCACAGGCGCTCGGAAATCAGTACAAAAGAAAAGGGCGCATCCTCGAGGATGCGCCAGATGTGATTGTAGGATTCAGCCGCTCATTAGCGACAGGAGAGGGATCAGGCGTCAGCGGTCTCGACTTCTTTTGCGCCCCTGCTGTCGGCAGGCACACCCAGAACAGCTGCGCGGATTTTCTCCTCGATCTCTTCTGCAACTTGTGGATTATCTTTGAGATACTGGCGCGATTTTTCCTTACCCTGGCCGATACGCTCATCTCCATAAGAGAACCAGGAGCCTGATTTCTGCACGATGCCGTTTTTGATGCCAAGGTCGATCAGTTCGCCCTGGAGGCTGATACCTTCACCGAACATGATGTCGAATTCGGTGATCTTGAACGGCGGCGCCACCTTGTTCTTGACGACCTTCACCTTGGTGCTGTTGCCGATGATGTCATCACGCTCCTTGAGGGAGCCCGTGCGCCGGATATCGAGCCGCACCGAGGCGTAGAATTTGAGTGCATTCCCGCCGGTAGTGGTCTCTGGTGAGCCAAACATGACGCCGATCTTCATTCGGATCTGGTTGATGAAGATGATTGTGACGCCGTTTTGTTGAGCAATGCCGGCGAGTTTGCGCATGGCCTGACTCATCATCGGGCCTGCACACCAAGCGAGCTGTCGCCTATATCGCCATCAAGCTCGCTCTTCGGAGTCAGGGCGGCAACGGAGTCGATCACAATCAGGTCCATGGCAGCCGAGCGGGTGAACATATCGACAATGCCGAGAGCCTGTTCGCCGTAATCGGGTTGACTGAGATAAAGCTCGTCAAGCTTGACGCCAAGATTCGCCGCATAGACCGTATCGAGAGCGTGTTCAGCGTCGATAAAGGCGCAGTTGAGGCCGGCTTTCTGGGCCTGGGCAATCACTTCGAGGGTCAGGGTGGTCTTGCCTGAACTTTCGGGACCATAGATCTCGATAATGCGGCCGCGTGGCAGACCACCGATGCCGAGAGCGATATCGAGCCCCAGCGAGCCGGTCTTTACCGCCTTGATGTTATGCTGGACGCAGTTTCATCATCGAGTTTCATGACGGCACCTTTGCCGTAGGCACGCTCGATCTGGCTGATAGCAGCCTCGAGGGCGCGCTGACGATCAGCGCTCTTGGGTTCCTTGGTGCTCATGTGGGGATCCTTTTGATTGTGATAAGAGAGATGGGTTCAATACCCGTCTTCGGAATTGCTTTCAGTCTGGTCCGGAGTAGTGCACCTACCGGTGTCCTCGTTGTAATCTTGACCTTCGGGGCAGAGTGTTTCGAGAATGATCCGGGATGTTTCACCCACTACGAGAGGCATGATGGGCAAGGTGGCAAATGCCGCGACTTGTGTGACAGAGGCGATCAGTAGCACTGCGGTGAGAGTGATATATTTCATGGGGGCCATTTCCATTCTTGATATGAAAGGAAATGGGTCTTTCCCAATAGCCGCGGAAGAGAATTAATCACTTATCAGCTTCTCGAAAGACAGACAGTCAGGGGGGGGCATTATGCGTCCCGGGTGAGGTGAATGATGGCGGCGGTGGAATCCCAGCCTTCCTTGATCCGTTCTTGCGCGGCAATGATGAGATTGGCGAGGTTGTCGTGGTGTTCTGCGCCATCGTCAGGCAGGATGTCGATATTCTCAACCGTATGCCATGGGTGATCGCCATTTTCGAAATCAAGGGTCCATCCGGTGGATCCCTGATGATCGCGCATGGTGATCTGATGGGGGATGATCCCATCAGGGTCCATGAAGAAGGCGGTGAGCAGGGTGTCGAGATCAGCTTCAACAAGGTTGCCGCAAAATCGATGGGTATCATGGGTCTTGTAGTTTGACATGTCGCGATACATTGTTCTGATTTCAATGATGCAGGTCTTGCCTTCTGTCGGGAGGTGAAGCGAGCCGGACAGACAGAGTGGAGGATCTTCCTGCCTTATGGTGTCTCCTTCCTTATAGAATTGATAGGATGTGCCGGTATCCGGATCACAGCAGGTGATCTGAAATGGTCTTAACTTTGCGAGCCTGAGGATTTTCGGGGTAAGTCGCAGCTTTGTGTGGTTCGACATGGCATTGTGCCAGATGATGCGGGTCATGTTTTTTTTTCTCAGCTGTCATAGGCTATGCAGAAGCGGATGGTGTCGCGTTTGAGTGGCAGGAGATCTCCAATGCGACGCTCGCGCCTGATGCGGGCATGGTTGCTCTCGGCCCGCATCTCCGGGAAGCGTTCTTCAGTGTCATAATCTATCTCAGGCCCAAACAGAATATTGTCGGTCCTGATAAAATAGGCCTCCTTGTTGTTGAGAATACGGTGCATGAGATCGAGATAATATGTGATGATCTCGAGTTTATCCTGGTATTTCTCCGCGTCGTCTTCAAGGGCGCGGATATCATTGGCGGCCTGTTCGAGCATCGGGATGGTGAACCAGCCAAGTGAATGATGGTTATCATCATCAAAGCAGAGTCTTGTATGTGCAGAGACATCCTCGGGAAGGCCATCCTTGGCGATCTGGCCAATTTCGTCGATTTCTTCCCCCCGCACATTGCTCAGGATGCCAAACCATTCGTAGTTGCGATCCCCCAAACATCTCCTGTGCGCTGTTGCAATATTGGCTGTCTTGCCACCATTTATCACCACTGTCATTGCGACAGCTGCTTTCGCTGAAGGCGGCCTCCCAGGTTCCATCGGAATGAAGGCGCTCTGCGATCCAGTGAATATCAGCTCCCATTGGGTTTTTCCTTCGTTGGTATATGATTTTCCTGAGACAATCAGTCAGGGTATTGCATAGAGGGGTGCGCGGGCGGTTTCGAAAAGAAGCGCCTGCACAGCCTCGAGAAAGGGTGTCATCGTATTGCCGAGTATCGGGGTGTTAGTATCTGAGGTTGGAATTTGCGGCGTGACCTCGAAGATTTCGTCGAGTTTGTAATGCGAACGGCCGGTCATCTTGAAGCCTACAGCGCGTAGATCAATTCCCCTTGGAAGACCGGCAAGGCCGGTTAGCAGGATTGTGTAATCCAGTTGAGAGAGGCTGCCAGCGAGTGTGAAGGTTTTTACCCGCTGCGCCGTCGTGCTCCGGCAGATGATACGCAGGGATTGATTAGCACCAAAGGCCAGAGCGGGAAATACCTCTGCATGTTGCAGGCGACTGACCACACGCCGTGCCGATCCACTATCGGCTGTAGCCTCAAGCATATAGACTTGCCGTCCGCCATTGATCGGTATGACGGGATTGATGTCAGTCTTTTCCAGTGGGCCGATCCGTTCAAGCAGAGGGAGGGCGGCTTCGATCACGATCATCCGGCCGTGCCGGGAAAGGTTTGCTTTACTCCAGTCAAGATTGAGTGGCATGGGGGCGTGCTCCCTGAAATGATTCAAGTCTCGAAGGGGCGGTATATCGAGTGCGGTTCGTCTGCGCTGGCGAGGGGAAAAATCAGCGTCTGTCGCTCTGCGCCAGGATGGTTGAATGTTGGCAGTGCTATATCCACCTGGTTTCAAAAAAAATGGCAAAGCGCAGCAATGGCGCGGACAGGGTGCGGGTTGTCTCAATAATTGGCGATGGCGGGGGTGTCGCAATTGTCGAGGGCCCATTGCACCCACCAGTCAAGCATATCAATCGCGCCAGGGTGGCATCGTGGGTGATCGGATCGCCGGGTTGCCAGTTCCAGTCCATAAAGCCCGGCGGTAGGGTAGCGTGTCGTTGATGGCGCGCGAGGGCGGCGGATATTTTCGCGGCTTTTTCGGGCGTTATGCCGACACAGCCAGGGTGACCGCCGTGCAGGCGACCTTGTGGGGTATAAAAAAAACATCACGAAGTCCGGTTTCATTGCAGAAGTCTGCCCAGGTAGAATAACTTGGACTGCGCGAATTGCTGTTCGCGGTCATCTCATCATTCGGAAATGTCGGTGCATGGAGGTGGGTCATCGCGTCGACATCCCAGGTGGCGGAAAGATGAGGGAAGTCGGATTTGTGGTGTTTAGGGACGGCGTTGCCGATGGTGAATGTATAGCCCATGGGATCTCCGTATTTTCAAGTCAGGTTCAGGGCGCGCACCACCCAGTCGGGAGGCTCGCAGGCGAAGTCATCTCGGCAAGTTGGGCCGGTCTTCATGTCACGTGGTAGTTGCACTGAAAATGGGGGCCTCGGTCGGAGTAGCCCACGGAAATCCACGCACTGCCATTGGGACGCTTTTGCCATTCGACCAACATGGGGAATTCTTTAGTTGGCATTATTCGTTGTTTTCCTGCTTGATATTTTCCTGATCACCATCTCCCAGATCTGCGGCTTTGGCGTGTTTCTTGACGCAATTTTCCGACCATTCACGGATACCGATTTCTTCAAGGTTGGGAAGGACGGCCGGATGCACCTGAACGGTGCAGGGGTCATGGCCCGGGATGCCGGGGGCCGATGATGATCATCTCGGGCTCCGCTTCGGCCACCGGGTCGGCGGGTGCATTTGGATCCGGTGACAGGGCATAGACTGCAATCACAATCAGGACGGCAAATGTAAGATTGAAGAGCGGGGCGAATATCTTCGAGAGGCGGTGCATGAAAAAAAATTTCCTTGATGGCTGTATGTATCCGGCGCACCTTGGGTGCTCCGGATCAATGTTGTGAAGGATCAGGCAAGTCGGACATCGTCGAGTTTGATCTGGACCCGGCGATTGCCGTTCCACTCATTGATTTCAAGGCCGCCAAGAACGTCGACAATCTGCCTCTGGCCTCTTGAAGCGCGTTGCCGAAGGGTGTTCCGACAGCGTTCCAGATCAGGCCTTCGACGCGTTTGCCGGCTTCGCGCATCTGTGGATCCTCGAAGATGCACTTCACATGCTTGTCTTTCAGGATACGGATGTCGGCGAGCAATGCGCCCTTGATAACAAAGCGCGGCGTGGGATTACCCATACCGAAGGGGGCAAGGCTTTGAGCCGCATCCACAAGGCCGGTGGTGGCCTGTTCGATATGGATTGCGGCGTCGACCTTGGAAATTATGCCAATGTCGAAATATTCGCTTTTTTTTCGATCTCGCCATTCATGAAGGCCACGAAGGCATCGACCTTGTCATTTTCCAGCGTGATACCACCGGCCATAGCGTGACCACCGCCCTTGAGCAGCAGACCTGCCTTGCGCGCAGCGATGATGGCAGCCCCGAGATCAAAGCCGGAAACCGAGCGGCCGGAGCCCTTTAGGGTGCCTTCCGGGGGTGGCAGCCAGAACAAAAGCAGGAGCATCGAGCGCCTCCTTGAGGCGGGCGGCCGAGATTCCGACAATTCCCTCGTGTGCATCGACAATGGCAATCGCCAGCTTGCGGGTTTCTCCCGGAACAAACTGATCCTGGACCTGTTCGACAGCTTGCTGGGTGCACGCCTTCTCCATATCCTGGCGCTCGACATTGAGGTCATTGAGTGATTGGGCCTGGGCTTTTGCGGCTTCGGGATCGGTTTCCAGCAGCAGGGCTGTACCGGCGCCGGAGTCACCGATCCGACCGCCGGCATTGATCCGTGGGCCGAGGGCGAAGCCGCAAGCGCGGGTATCAATCTCATCGGAACAGGTAGCTACATCTGCGAGTGCTCTGATACCCGGTGATTGACGGGCCGACAGAAAGGGCAAGCCGCGCATTACGAAAGCCCGGTTGATGGTGGTAAGCGGAACTACATCGCAGATCGTGCCAAGTGCCACCAGATCGAGGTAACTCATCAGATCCGGACTTGTGGTGGGACGTCCATCATGGCCATCAAAGAAGTTCTGCCGGCGCAGCCGCATATTGACGGCGACGGCAAGCATGAAGGTCATGCCGGCAGCGCAGACATGGCCGAAACCCTCTTCCTGATCGAGTCGGTTGGGGTTGACGATCGCAACTGCCGGAGGCAACACGTCCTCTGCGGCGTGGTG
>LLEQ01000021.1_pt1 | contig 15761 bp, 19 predicted proteins | sample 595901 | NCBI WGS metagenome assembly LLEQ01 (sample SAMN02919317, study PRJNA255460) | bioreactor metagenome | biome: chemostat; feature: culture 2012_25.3; material: sediment; isolation source: day86 25degC chemostat 2012 inoculated with Wadden Sea sediment taken from... | place: Germany: Bremen ... | reverse complement strand
ATGGTCTTTCTGATACGCTGATTCCCCCAGAATATGGTCGCCGCCTGGCGCAGGCCCTGAGCTCCGGCGGAAACATGCCCCGGATCAAAACCTGGCCCCATATCGGGCACAACGATTTCGATCGCACCGACCACATGTTCCACATCCATCGCTTCATGGGCGAAAACCATGATCGCGACAGATCCACCAGAACCCAGGATCACTCTTCCCTACCCTGGCAATGAGCATCGGAGAATCTTTCCTGAAGAGGAAGGAAAATATGCTTCGGATTTCCCGGGTCCGGCCAATATCCCCTCCACAAGACAACCCTTGCAGCACAGGCCACCATGACAAGACTCCTGCTCCTCACTCTGACCAGTCTCACTCTGCTTTGTGGCCCCGTTGCAGCCAAGGATCGCTATTTCTCAATCATGCTCGGGTCCTGGCATTTTGGTAACGATGATCTCAATAACACCACCCCCGGACTCACCCTCGGACAGCGATGGGATGGTGTACAAAGCGGCACCGAATGGTTTCTTGAAGGCGGAGTATTCTACAACAGTTACGAAGAGATATCTCCCATCGCCCTGCTTGGCACATCCGCTTCCCTGGGTCATATCGGCAAGACCGAAATTCGCGCCGGGTTTGCTGTCGGCACCGCCTATTACGAAGATCTTTCCGGCCGCCTCAAGGCGCGCTATGGAATTCCCAACATTGCCGGTTTCATTCCGATTGCAGCGGCCAGTATAGCTCTGCGCCAGGGTCGCAGCGAGATGCGGTTTACCGCCGTGCCGCCTGATACGGATACGAATTTCATCCTGAATATCTCGCTGACCCACAGCTTCTGATCCATCACACCACACAAAGGTCAGGACCTCGAACAGACCGCGCAGGCAGAGTAAAATGACGTCAAGTCATCAGGTGGAACAGCAAGCTTTCCATGCCGGTGATTTCTACATCTGCACAACTGGACAAATATCCCCTTCAGGAGACTCCAACAGAAGAGGATAAGACATGCTTTCTCTCAATATTTTTCGAGCGGCCCTGGCGGCACTTTTCTTACTTGGCACACCGGCAATCGCCGAAACCATCTTCAACATGGAAGTATTCCGCGTTGTCGAGGAGGTTCGCATGATTGACGCGCCACAGCCACTGTCAAGGTGCTGCAAGCAGCCGATAGCTCTGTGCCCGGTGATACGCTCACCTACAGGATCACCATACACAACCAGAACACCGCTCCGGTCAGGGATATTTCCATGACCTTGCCAATCGACACCAATGTCACCTTCATCAAAAATAGTGTCATCAGCAGTATCGCTGTCATTGACAGCTACTCGGTGAATGATGGCGCAAGCTTTGGCGACATTGCCGAACTCAGCATCACCCGGGATGGTATCACCCGGGCAGCCACGTCGGCGGATCTGACCAACCTGAAATTTTTCGTCCCTGATCTCGAAGCGGGCGCAGATGCAACGATCGAATATTCGATTGTGGTGAATTGAGGGTATTTTTTTTTCGGGGGTGTGATCGCCCCCTAACTACGTCAGCAATACCCTCTCCTTGAGCGCCCTCAAGGTTTCGTTACGCCAAACCCATTCAAAGGATACCCAGAACATGACCATGAAGAAAGCGCTGCGCGCCACTCTTCTTACCACCGCGCTCGTCAGCCTTGGCAGCATTGTCATGGCTGATGGGACCGCGCCGGGTGTGAATATCTCGAACTCGATCGATGTCAGCTACACTTCCGGCAGCACGACCATTACCCGCACTGGCGAAAGCACCGTCAGTTTTGTAGTTGACCGCAAGGTCGACTTTATCATTGAGGGTCAGGATGCCAGTTCGACCGTCACCGTCGGTCAGGACGCGGTCGATCAGCAGTTGACCTTCCGTCTCGAAAACGAAGGCAATGACACCTCCGGCTATGACATCACCATCTCCACCTCCGGTAACATCGGACTGACCCTCGATGCCGCCGGGGGCGGAGCGGCGGGAACCTATTCCATCTATATCGGCCCGAACCCTGGCGCTTATGATTCCGGCAGTGATACGCTTTACGATCCGTCCGGCACGATCAATATCGGCGATATTGCTGCAGATGGTGTCGCCTATGTGAAGATCCTGGCCCATATTCCGGCCACGGCGATCGATGGACAATCCGATGACTTCACCGTGACAGCTACAGCCCTGGATGCCGGCACCAACACACCGACTGTTGAAACCAACTCGCCGTCGATCAGCGTGATGGACACCTTCCTGGCCGACACCGACAGGGATGGCATCGAATTCGATACAGAAAGTTATGTCTTATCCGCACCGATGATGGCCGCCAGCAAGACCAGTAGCGTGATCAGCGAAAACCTGACCGGCACGTTTGATTGCGCCAATGGCGCAAATGTCGCTGCCGACGAAGCCTTCGTTCCCGGCGCCTGCATCGAATATGTGCTGAGGGTCGAGAATGGCGCGACAGCCAGTTCGGCGGCCACCAATGTCGCCCTGGTCGACACATTGCCGGCGGAGGTGACCTATGTTTCCACCTTCTCGAATGTCGGCTTTGACAGCGTGATCGAATCCGGTGGCGCCATCACCGCAACGGTTGCAACTCTGGCTCCCGGCGCCTTCGCCGAAACCAGAATCCGCGTCACCATCGATTGATCCGGAATCTGGCCTGGCAAAACCGGGTCAATTCCAAGTCACCCAAGGAAAGATAGACCAATGACCCTCAAGACAATCCTCCTGACAAGCACCGCGGCCGCCATTCTGCTTGCCGGCGCCATGTCGGCAACAGCCGCGGGCATCGCGGCGGAAACACCGGTAAACAACACCGTCAGCCTCAGTTACGACTCTGACTCCGGCACCATCTCACTGCCAACCGCAGCGTCCAGCACCTTCCTGGTTGACGAGAAGATCGACTTTACACTTGTCGCCCAGGACGGCACCAGTGTCACCGTAAATCCAACAGAATCCGAGGCCGCTCTCACCTTCCTACTCACCAATGAAGGCAACGATACGCGCGATTTTGATATCAATATCGTCCAGTCCGACAATGGCGATCCGATCTCACTGACCTATGATGCGACAAACTCCGGCGCCGCCGGCACCTGGTCGCTTTATACCAGTCCGAACGCCTCCGGTGGCCCAGACACCGGCTATAATCCGACCGGCTTTGCGGGGTGGGCGATCTTGCACCCGACGCACAGGTCTACATCAGGATCGTGGCGCACATCCCCAGTGGTGCCACACAAGGCCAGGAAGATGTCTTCTCCGTGACCGCCCAGCCACTGAACGGCGCAAAAACCGCCGCGCAAGCCGAGAGCGTCACCTTTACACATGGCGCCACGGAAATCATCTGGGGTGATACAGGAGCGGATGGCTTTGAAACCACCAGCGAATATTTCATTGTTCACTCGGCACTGGTCAAGGGCACAAAGAGCGTCTCCGTCATCTCTGAAAACCGGGATGGCAGCTTCAGTTGCGCCTTCCAAGCGCCTGATGCCGGCGCACCGTTCGATGCATTCATTCCCGGCGCCTGCCTGGAATATCTGATCGTCCTGGAAAACGATCCGACCGCGCTGGAAAATGCCGACAGCTTCACATTTTCCGATGTGCTTCCGGCAGGGGTGACGCTGATCTCGACCCGCGACAATGTCGGATTTGATTCTATCTCTGTCAATGTAGGCACCAACACAGTGACCGGCACAGTCAACTCCATGGTCCCCCGGCGGAACCGCCAGCGTGAAGATCCGGGCCCAGATTGACTGATCCGGAACATCGCTGATGTCATTAGGCCGTATCGCAAGGTGCGGTCCTTTTTTTCAGGACCAATCCAGACCATGACGCAAGAGATTTCCCACCTCCCAGTAGCGGATACCCCTTCTCGCCTTTCCGCAATTAGCTGCGGGGACCCATTTTCCTGAGGACGAACCGATGCTGAAAGCCGCCTGAACATGACCATGAACCTGCGTCATATTCCCTTTTTCCTGATGGCCTGCCTTACTCTGATCGGCATGCTGCTTTCGGCAAATCCCGCGGCATCCAGCCGTATGACAATTTTGAAACCACGCCAGGGGACATGATCCACAATGAAGTCTCTGTCCACTGGGGTGTAGCCGGGACATCTCCGACTCCGATTTTTGCCGACGACAGGTTTCAAATCGTGCCGATCGACTTGCAGGGAACCCTGCGTGCCTTCAAGCACGATCCAGCCGGAACATCTTTCAATATCGAACCGGCGCAGTTCAGCCACGGAGATGCCACAGGACCCTTCGTGGCGGCACCAGCACCCCCTTGACAGAACCGGTAATCCAATTTCTCTGACAGCCCCCCCGTCATGCTCAGCGAAACCAACCGGATACTCAAGGGCGAAACGATATTTCTTGTTCTTGAAAATGCCGGGCTGAATTTTTCATCCGCGACATTTCAATCTGTCGTGATTACCGTCACTGATTCCTTACCGGGGATATGGAGCATCTTGAGGTGCGCGAAACCGGTCCTGACACCGGAATTTTTATCGGCTATATTCGCACTATCGGTGGCAGCGCCACAATCAGAGACGGCATCCTCAACACCCACCCGCATGCCAGGATCGACGCACTCTACACCGATCCCTGGCGCGGCGACCGCTCACTTGAAGATATGATTCTTGTCGGTCCGGTGGATCCTTACGGAATTTTCTTTGATAGCCGCACCGGACTACCTGTCGATGGCGTCAGAGTCACCATTATCAATACCGCAACCGGCAATCCGGCAGTGGTTTATGGCGACGATCTGATTGCAACCTACCCTTCCACAATCGTTTCCGGCACCAGTGCCACCGACAGTTCCGGGCAGGTCTATCATTTCGAGGCAGGTGAATACCGCTTCCCCTTCGTTGATCTTGGAACCTATCGTCTCGAGGTCGACGCACCACTCGGTTACGTCGCTCCCAGCCTGGTTCCGGACAGCAATCTGCAGACATTACAGGGCGGGCCATTTGCTCTCGGACCCGGATCCCGGGTCGACCCCTTCAACGTCACCGCAGGCCCACCGATCGAAATCGACGTTCCGCTCGATGGGGAAGGCTTCATCTCGGTGACAAGAAGCGGGTCTTCCGATGATCTCGAAATTGGTGATTTCATTCAATATACCGTCACCGTCGGCACCAATATTGACGCCGACATTACCGGCAATGTCCACGATACACTTCCCGCCGGCCTGCGCATACTGGCCGAGACCCTGCTCGTGGACGGCGCGACACCGTCAGTGGCCCCGATCCTCTCTCCGAACGGGCGCGACATTACCTTTCCTTCAATCGTCTTTCCGGATGGCGATGTTGCCACCATCACCTATATCGCCCAGGTGACTCCTCAATCCGGGGAAAACACACTACTGACATCAACAAGCACTGCAGACGCGCATCGCCTGATGGCCAATACCGCCAGCCACGACCTTGAGATTACCGAAATCTTCATGCTCGATCGCGATATCGTCATGGGCCAGATCTACGGCACAGGATGCGAGGCCAACTATGATCCTGATCTCAATCTTTCCGGCATCCGCGTCATGCTCGAAAACGGCCGCTTTGTTGACAGTGATGAGAACGGGCGCTTCACATTCCGCAACGTTGGCCGGGGCGCACATGTTGTCGCGCTTGATCCGCTGAGTGTCCCGCGCGGATTCGAGCCGATACTGTGCAACAACACCACCCAGAAGGCGGGCTCTGCCGTATCGCGCTTCATCGAGGCGCGCGGCGGATTTTCGCGCCAGGTCTTCTTTCACCTTGCTCCGGCAAAATTCTACGACATTCCCAGTCCGATCGCTCCCACACTAAAAACCAGCGCTGACCATGATGCAGACTGGTTCAAGGAAAATCCCGGGGAGCGCGGCCTGGTCTTCCCGCAGGATGGGTATCTGCCGGCGTCGCGCAGTATCGATATTGTCGGCGCGCGTGCAAAAAAAACACCCATCTTGCTGCCTATCTTAATGGTGAAAAAGTTCCCAATCTCAACCGGCGACCCTCGATCAACAGATCAGATGGCGCCAGTCTTGATATCTGGAAAGGTGTCGCGCTGCTCGACGGTGCCAACGAGATACGCCTTGTTGCGACCGACTCCCAGGGAAAGACTCTCTCGGACGAGACTGCCCGGGTTCTCTACAACAACATGGTTGAGCGGATCGAGGTCGAGGAGGATGCCTCCATCCTGTCGAGTGACGGGCGCACAAGGCCCATCGTCAGCTTTCGTATCACCAATGCCAAGGGTATTCCGCTTCATCCCGGAACACTGGTCAACGTCAGTGTCGAAGCGCCCTATAAATTCTCAACCATTGCCACCGAGGGTGGCAGGCGGGTCGAGGTGGAGACAGCTTCCGCCACAGGCACTGTCGATGCCGACGGCCTGCTGCGCATGCGCATGGCGCCAGTGCGCAAGCCCGGCACCGCCACGTTCAGTGCCTTCACCACGAATGGTGACACAAAGGCCAGGGCTTACATCTCTACCGAGGGACGTCCCTTTGTTCTGGTCGGCCTTGCCGCAGGAACATTGTCACATCAATCGATTTCCGATCACATGCAAGCCCCCCGGGCGAAACCGCTATGGGCGACCTGGGTGAAATGAAGCTGAACGGACGGACCTCGCTCTATGCCCAGGGGGGGGTGATCCGCGGCAAATGGTTGCTCACGGCGCGCTATGACAGCGCGCTGGCAGAGAACAGGGGCGACTTCTTCGATATTGATCCGGAAACAGATTATATCGTCTATGGCGACACCAGTGTCGAAGGTGATGCCGCCTCCAGCCGCGATGCTCTCTATCTGCGGATTGAAGGCGACAATGGCGAAATTCTCTACGGTGATTTTGACACCGGCATCAATTCCGGCGTCGCCACCTATGCGCGGCGCCTGACCGGCGCCCAAATCCTGTTTGGCAATGATGTCATCAGCATTACCGCCTTTCTTGCCGATACATCGCAAAGCTTCATTGAGGATGATTTTGCCGCCGACGGTACCACCGGACCATTCCTGCTGAGTCGCAGGGACATTCTGCCATTTTCAGAAACCGTCCTGATCGAAACCAGTGATCGAAATGATCCGGCCAGAGTCATTGAGAGCCGCGAGATGGTGCGCGGCAGCGACTATGATATCGATTACCTCGCCGGGCGCATCTTCCTCTCCGAACCCCTGATGTCGCGCGACTCCTCCTTCAATCCCAACGCAATCGTGGTGCGCTATGAGGTAGACTCGCAGGATAGCGGCGGCATTGTCGCCGGTGGACGGATTGCCATAGCCGCCTCCGACACGGTAACCGTGGGCGCCACGGTCGTTCACGAGGATAATATTGCCGGCAGCGATGGGGCCGGGGAATTGCTTGGCCTTGATGCCGCCTGGGAGATCAGCGAGAATTTCACCGGCACCGTGGCGCTTGGATATTCGCGCCAGGATGCCTCCAGCACCCTGTCCGACGGGTCCGAGGCTATTCCGCCGAGGCAAGACTGCACTACCTCGATGACCATACCGACATCGAGATCTACATGCGAAGCCAGGATACCAGCTTTGATATCCAGAACCAACTGGCCGATGGCGAACAGGTGATCAGCGCCGGGGTGACAGCGTCCCATATCCTCGAAGTCGAGGAGATCAAGGACGAAGATGGTAATGCCATTGCCCGGTCCCGCGCAATCGAGGCGACATTGCAAGGTGAGCGCAATCAATCCACCGGTGACGAGAAGCTCATTGCCGAGGCCGCCCATGTTCGTTCCGAAAACAATCGCTCCAGAAGCCTGGGGTTGCGCGGCGAACACGCCGTGCGCAGCGGCGAGGACGGAAGTAAACTCAAATTTTTCGCCACATCCGAGGGTGAATCCGAAGACGGGCGGCTGCGTTTCTCTCTTGGCCAGGAGCTTACCATCGCCGGAACCGGAACTCTCGAACTTCCCGACCGGGGCTTGCTGAGCATCGAATATGACGCCACAGAAGCGCTGACATTGAAGGCCAGTCACGAGATGGCATTTGATGATGACCTGCGAGTAAATATTTTCGGACTCGGAGCAGAGATCGACATCTGGGACGGCGGGACACTCTCTTTTGGCACCGTAACCGCCTCCGGGAGTGCCGGCAGCCATACCGTGGGTCATGGTGGCCTCAAGCAAGAGGTGAGCATGAGTGAAAAAAAACCACCCTCAGCTTCGGCCTCGAGCGTCAGGCCGCCCTCGCCGGCGACTTTGATGCCATCGGACCGATCACCGAGGCAGGCCTGTCCAATCCGAGACTGGATGAAGGCTTCTGGGCGGTGAATGCCGGGTTCGATCGCATTGGTGATACATGGAATACCGGCGGGCTCAGTGAATTTCGCAGATCCGACAGTTCTGATCAATATCGCCTCAAGCTGACGGCAGGGCGTGATCTGACCAGCAGCCTTGCCTTTGGCTCCCAGGCCAATTTCTTCGGAGAAGACAATGCAGACAATAGCTGGTCGCGGGAAAGCGACATCAAGGCAAGTCTCGCCTGGCGCCCGCTCGATGCTCAATTCGTAGTTCTCGATCAACTGCGCCTGCGCCACGAAGAAGATGAAGCAGACCTTGATGAGCTGCGCCTGATCAACTCGCTCTATCATTCCTACCAACTTGAACACGGCCATGAGGTTAATCTCCGGCATGGAATCAAATATGCCAGATTCGGCTTTGGTGGAGCGCGGTATTCCGACGTAATCAACCTGATTGGCGGCGAGTATCGCCACCAGGTAAGCGAATGGTCCGATATCGGCCTTCACGGAGCCACCCTGCATTCGGCAGGGAGCGGCGACGTGGACTATTCCGCCGGGGTGTCGCTGGGTCTTACCCCGTTCGAGAATGGCTGGCTGTCCATAGGTTATAACTGGACCGGATTTGAGGATGAGGATTTTGCCGCCGGCGGACAGACCGCTCAAGGTGTATTTTTCCAGTTTCGTATCAAACTTGATCAAGGGACCCTGCGACATCTCACCCGAAACTGATCACCATCGATTGCCGCCACGACCAGAGCCACATCCGGCAGATTCATTCTGCTTTCTCCCCCTGAATGTATCGAGCGGCGATTTCCAGCCCTATATTCCCGCCATATCGATATGGAAATCAAGGAAAGACCCGCCCCATGACTAATCTCGTTGACATGTTTCTCGCCCTCTCGCTACCTTTCGCCGGACTTAATGGCACCAGCGATGCCTGCCCTAAGGATCACGCCCCCTACCGCCTCAACTGGACCGCCAATATCGCCAATGAGCGCAATGTAAGTGGCCTGCCAACCCTGGCTTTTGCCACAAGCCCGAACGGGCCAGCCCTGCCGGTCGAACTCAAATTCAACGGCCCGAAACACGCCTTCCGGTTTGATAGTCCAAGAGTTGCGGGAATCGGTACCGGCGAACTCATTCTCGAGCAACGCCTGCAAATGCACGACGAATATACCGTCACGGAACTGCTTTTCAACCGCCATGTCAGCAAACTTCGAATGACGATTGAGGATCTCGACGAGAATCGCGCCTTCAATGGTGCCTATGCGGATACCATCATGCTTGGTGGCTGGAACAAGAGCTTCAACAGTGTCATCGAGCCGACAATATTCGTCGACGACGCCACACAGCTGCAGAATAATGCCAGGCGCGAATTGCGGCGCAGTCTTGGTCGCGAGGACCGTCTCGAAATCAAGCCCCCGGGCGAGTGGAAGCTTTGCCCGAGACCACTGGTCGACCCTGAAAGCTGAATTCCCCCGACCCATCTCTTATGTCAAGATGACATTCGGCAGTGATTCCAGCCTGTTTCCACCCTCACATTTCTCCCAGCCCCCCGGCGCCCAAACCATACGGATCACAGATGTCTCCTTCTGCGTGCCCTTCAACTCCCGTGTAGGGGATTAATCCGGCAAGCTCATTGGTGCCAATCCGAACCGTCACAGCCTTCTTTTCTGTTGAAAGAAGAGGAACAATTGTTTCCAGAACGCGCGGAAATAAAACCATATATTACAAAATGGTTGGAGATGGTTCACAATGCATGTTCTCAGGAAAATAATCCCTCCTGGTATAATAATTTGCGCCATGATGCTTGGCGCCGGTGCGGCTACAGCCAGTTGTTCGGGCTCACAAAACAGCTTTCAACTTGATTGGGCACAGCCCTACGCCGCCTGGATCGAGGGTGATCTGGCAAATACCATGACGGTCCCGGACCGTCTTTCGCAGGTCGACATCGATGTCGATATCACTTTCGCGGGGGCGACCAATCAGGCCTACAATTCGAATTTTCCACAAGTCTCGAATCTGGTCCTGGGGGCTGGAGGAGGCAGTCGCTCGCTTGTCTGGATGCAGGACATGGCCAATACATCCGAGGCCGTGACTATAACTCTGGCATTCTCTGAACCGGTGAACAATCTTGAATTCTCGGTTCTCGACGTGGATTCCCTCAATGCCGAAGGCGAGGGATTTTTTTTGAAGCCATAGAGGTGATTGGAACAAACTCTGCCAATGGCACCAGCCCCGCTCCACAATTGAGCACCCCATACCACACCTCCGGGCAGCACGCCAATTCCTCCATTCACCTTGGCGCGCCATACGCGGCAAATCAGGCGCTGGGATATTATGGGTCCGCCAGCACAGGTACGGACCGCGGCACACTGCTGGTCAAATTCGCGCAACCCATTAGCGAAGTCGTGGTGGAATATTCCAACAAGCTTGGCTCGCCATACCCAAACCCTGCGGCACAGCAAATCGCCATCGCCAATTTTGAATTTTGCACAGACCCCGCTCCCGTGGCCAATATTCAGACAAGTGAGAGCCAGTTTCTCCATTCGTCCCACCCGAATGGGTGCAACAATATCCTGGGCACGCCGGATCCGCAGGCCACATTCATCGGCCCCGGTGCCTGCATTGAATACAGGATCAATGCCAGCAATACCGGCAATGCATTGGCAGACAAGCTCTCGATCATCAATGTGCTAAGCGACAACATGATATTCCAGGGGGCTACCCATGTCGGATTTGACAGCGGTGGAGCCGGATTTGGCCTCTCGGCGCCAAGCCTGGGACAGGATTGCGGCGGAGGTGCCTGCGCAGTAGCTCTTGAAAATGCGAGCCTGCCGGCCGGGAATGCCGGCGAAATCATTATTCGCGCTCTGGTGAAATAATAGCCATATATTTTTCGAGGTATTTTGCGAAAAGGGTCGGCCCTGCACATGTGGCCTGTCCCATTTTCGCTTCACAATCCCCATATACATGTTTGAAACCTCCTCGCCATGATGCGTGAGGGACTCTCGGCCAGGATGGACGATTACACCTCTCATCCCGGCAGAAAATATCAGCCGGACATACCAGCATAGAACAGGAAGGAATGACCATGAACACACTCTCAAACACCAGCACTACCCAGACCAGGAACTTCGATGTCGCCTGCAGGCCCATATGAACAAGGTCTACAGCGCGATGTCGCTTGGTCTCCTGCTCACCTTTGCCGCCGCCTGGGCAGTGGGCAGCAATCCCGGCCTCCTTTCGATCATGCTGGATCCACAAACCCTTCAGCCAAACATTCTTGGCTACATCGTCATGTTCGCCCCGCTGGCGATGATCCTGTTCTCTGGCGCAGTACTGAAGCGCAGCGCAGCTGCGGTGCGCACGTTCTTTTATGCCTTCTCCGCCGTCATGGGGATTTCCATGGCATGGATTTTCGTGGCCTATACCGGCGTATCGATCGCACAGATCTTCCTCGTTACATCGATCGGCTTTGCCGGCCTATCCCTCTGGGGCTATACCACAAAACGTGACATTTCCGGCTGGGGATCGTTTCTGATCATGGGCCTCATCGGCCTTATTGCGGCGATGATCATCAACATCTTCCTGGCAAGTCCGGCCATGCATTTTGCCATCTCCGCCATCGGGGTGCTAATTTTCGCGGGCCTTACCGCCTATGACACGCAAAAAAAATCAAGCAAACCTACCTTAACCATGCCCACGCCGGGGACGAGGAGTGGCTCGACAAATCCGCCACCATGGGGGCGCTGTCGCTCTATCTCGATTTCATCAACATGTTCATGTTCCTGCTCAGCCTTTTCGGCAACCGCAACTGAGACAGACCGCCGATCGCCAGAGTTGGCTTTCTCGCAGGAATTAATGGCGGCAGATCATCCTGATCGCCGCCATCCCTCCCTCAGGCCCAAGACGATCATACAAGATATTGATATCCCCCGGCATTGGTAAGGCGGGGTGCAAATCCGGATCCATATTTTACCAAAGCCGGAACAACCGACAGGCCTGCGCTCCGGAAAACACGCAGCCACCCCTTGGTGACAAGAGGCCGGCGCACCAATCCAACAACAGACAATCCGCACAAGGAAAAGAACCCGATGAGTCAATCTCTACCCTGGACGTCGCAGGCCGAACACAACATGCGCGCCGACCTTGATCTGCTCTGTGCCGCCTTCCTGCAGAAAGACGAATCCTGCCGCTTTGAACTCAAGGGTCAGGTTTCCCCAGACGTTGCTGCACCATCCAAGGTTTCCTCGAACCTGCGCGGCGAAGGGAGATTTGGCAGTATCGCAGATCTTGCCCTGAAGCTCTGTCGCCCGGATCGATTCATCCCGCCGAGAATCAAACTGGCGCCACGTTACTCGCCAGATCTGATGATCCGCACCTGCCAGGCTTCGGACTATTCCGCACATCAGCGCCTGACGGCATGGACCGCCCTGCCGGATCGACTTGTCGCTGCCGGCCTCTCGCACAACGAGATCGCACATCACCTTGCACGGCACACACCACCGGATCGCTGAAAACAGGGCGCTCTGGTCTGGCTGATTTTTCGAGTTCCGGCTTGCGCCTATCTCCTGCACAGGAGATTATTTTCAGACAGTTCCGGAGCCTTCAAAAATGAAACGCTGCCTTGTTGCCACTACCCTGACTGCCCTGCTGGCGATGCCTGCATCGGCCCAGCAATCGCAGGGCTCCGAGGGATTTGACTTTGATACCCTGGCTGCCTGTTCGATCATCTACCAGAGAATTGGCGAACTCTATACCGAGCGGGGCGAAGCTGATGAAGGCAGTGCATTCCAGAATACCGCTCATGCCTATTCGAGTGGCGCCTTCTACATGCTGCAATATCAAACCAGTGATCAGGCAGCAGCCTATGCCTATGCCGAAGATCAAATCCAGATCGTTGCCGAAAGCCTTAACTCCAGTTCCAAGGCAAATGCTGACGGCGATATGGGTGTAATCACCGAATGGCTGCCGTATTGCGACACATTGGCGCAGGCGTCGACGAACTCCTGCAGCGCCGCGAAACCGAAGGCTGGTGATTTCCCGATTGTTGCGCCTGATCCTATCTTGTCATCACACAGATATGAAACACGGACCGAACCCCTCATGATCTCTTCCCTGCTCACCAGGATCGCCCTTGGATTATCAGTCCTTTTACCAATGGCTCTGAACAGCACGCCGGCCCAGGCCTACAACCTCGACACCTGCGCCCCTCAGGTTACCATCCTTGAACCTGACAGCCTTCCCGCAGCCACCTCGCCGCGCAGCTTTATCGCCCAGGCGGCACTTTTTCTCGAGCGGGTTCCCGAGTCGGAGCTGCGCCTTTCGCTCAAGGACATCCCCATCGGAAAGGCTGTTCCGGCCACCTACCTCTTCAGTGGATCCGATACCCGCTGGCGGCTGAAAAGTCCGCTATCCCTTCGTAGCATCCAGGGCGGCGGGGGTCTCGGCCTACCCGACCAGCAGCACTATCTGGTGCCATCAGCAACCAGCGATCCCTACGGCACAATCGTCGTCTCGGGAACTCCAGATACCCCCTGGAACACTGACCAACCCCTCCATGGTTGCTCATCTCGCCGATGGCCGTGGCATTGTCATGGAGCCCCATGACCTCGATGCGGATTGCCACCTCGATCTCAACAAGGTCAAACAGGCCTTTCTCGATGGCGTTGCTATTATCTCGATCACCATCATTTTGATGAAAACCAAGATGGATTACGCAGCCACACTCCGGCTGACGGGCGCACCGGCGCAAGTTTCGGTGGAAATGCTCTCAAGCGTCCGGCAGATCACCATATCCCTGAGTATGATGTCCGCAAGCGGGAGTGGAACCTGACCCGCAACAGGCATTAAAGATATGCCTGGAGACTTCTCCACAGATCTCCAACAAAAAAAAGGGCCACCCTTCGGCAGCCCCTAAATGCCTTGTCATGGCACAGTTTGATATTGCAGCAGCAACGCACGAAACTTCAAGAGATCTTCCTTGAGCTTCCCGTAAGAGTTAATCCCCGGCGCAGAATATTCCTACCACAACGTTCCGGTTATTTTCCGGATCGGGCACAAGCTATTGGAATTATTTCTGTATATCCTGCATTTATTCGAGATTATTATTACGCCATTCCTTAAGACCAACCCAGGCACTGGCCGCCGTCGGGGGCGCGCATTGCCAAAAGCGACAACGGGCGCGGTGATCCGGCATGATCGAGCGAAACCAACATCCGTGACAGGCGAATAACCTCGCGATTCTCTGTGATGATCTTGCGCCAGTTCTTCCTCTCAATCTCCTCGGCGCGGCGCAGGATGGCACCAAGCGTGCCGAATTCCCCAAGCAACACCTGGGCCGACTTAGGGCCAATCCCGGGAGCCCCCGGGATTCCGTCGACCCTATCTCCCGCCAGAGCCAGAAAATCACCGACCTGTCGTGTTTCAACGCCGAATTTCTCTGTCACCGCAGCCTCATTATACCACTTGTCCTGCACCGCGCTGAGCTGCAGAACCCCTGGACGCACCAGCTGCATCAAGTCCTTGTCCGAGGATATGATCGAGCACATATCGCCGCGCTGCACAGCATCTTCTACATAAGCGGCAATCAGGTCATCCGCCTCATGGCGAGGGGCTGTTGCATGAGCCACCCCCATGGCCGCACAAAGCTCTTTCATCAGCGGAATCTGAATGGCAAATGCTTCTTCCAGCGGCGGGCGGTCAGCCTTATACTGCGAAAATATCTCGCGGCGCCAGGAATGCGTGCGGGACGGATCAAAAAAAATCGCCAGGTGAGTTGGTGGACGGCGGCCGTTCAGCATCCGGCGCAGCAGCTTCATCATCATCTGGCCAAAGAGGACTGTCGCACCAACATCGATACCATCTGCGCGCATACGAGGCTTCCCCCCATTGCAAAGGCCCGGTGCAACATATTGGATCCATCGATCACGCAAAGATGTCCCCCGTTTGCGGATTGTCGCACGGCTGGGATGGAGTCTCCGGTCATGACATTCATTGAATTTGCCTTCCTCTGATTACCTGTAAGATGGGCCTTTGTGTGCAAACACGAAGGAAAAAGACCCGTGCCCGGACCAAAATTCCGGACAATTGATACAAAAAGAACATTTCATGTCGCTCGACCGGGGGCTACCGCCCCCGGACCCCGCCCGATTTTTATCACCGAGCAAGAATAATCACCCTCTTCCGCCCGAGGGATATCCCGTACCATCACGGTGGGATTGGGTGCATTGCGCAGCCCGGAAAAAAAACCAACAGATGGCGAGACACTCCCTGTCGATGTCTCGAAAAAAAAGACACCGGTAAACAAGGGGGGAATATCAAGCGGCAATCAGGCCATGTCGGAACTACTTTCTTCGCAAATTTTCAATTCGGCCAATCTTGTTACTAATAGATATAGAGGAGGTGTGCCCGAGGGGTGCTTCGCGTATCATGGTCTTGAAGAATACTTTCTGTTTTGGTCTGGCGATCTGCTCCGGCTTGGGGGTGTTGTTATTTCCTGGTTCTACGAGCTCCCCTGCTGCGGGGCTGCTTGCACCGATTCCGGTT
>LLEQ01000020.1_pt1 | contig 15924 bp, 26 predicted proteins | sample 595901 | NCBI WGS metagenome assembly LLEQ01 (sample SAMN02919317, study PRJNA255460) | bioreactor metagenome | biome: chemostat; feature: culture 2012_25.3; material: sediment; isolation source: day86 25degC chemostat 2012 inoculated with Wadden Sea sediment taken from... | place: Germany: Bremen ... | reverse complement strand
CGGCACTGACCTGTGCCGATCCTGATATCCTGAAATCCTATGCTCATGCCGCAGAACAGGCGGAGACGTATTTTCTGTTCAGGGGAAAGGTGACATTACAGCCCGGGCAGATCCTGCCGGGTGGTTATACCTTTGCACCTGGTGATCCGGCGATGATCAACTTGCCACCGGTTTATGCGGCTTTTGAGGGCGAGATCTTCAACAACGGAGAGTTCAGGCCGTTTGATGCAGCTCTCGAGATGCAGTTGAGCTGCGTCCCCGGGACCTGTGCAAGCTACCCTGACGCGGCGGAGGCGCTCTATATCGTCAAGCCGGCGGAAAGCAACATGTGGTTTTCCCTGACCCTGACGGTTTGCGGAGAGACCCGCTTTCCGCTTGAAGATTTCGACCGGTTGCGGGCACATCTCGAGGCGCTGGGGGTAGAGGGTATAGTGCCGGTCGATGAAGGTATCATAGAGTAGCCCACAAGATAATTTTTCGACGAATGACATGAGGCCCCGCCGCATCTGCGACGGGGCCTCACGCTTTTTGTGTCGTAACCTTCAGGCCAGAACGCCGGCACAGTCTTCCAGCAATGCGCTGGAGATATCTTCGAACAGGCGTGCATCGAAATCCTCAGGAAGGACTCCCAGAGTTTCAAGGAAGGCTTCCTCGACAGTGGTTGGGGTGATATCACCGCCAACCAAGTCGATGGCCTCGTCAATTTCACCATCCTCGATCGGGCAGAGGTCGCCCAGATGGTTTTCGATGGTGTCGCGCACGATATTGGTGATTTCACTCATCTGTCTGTCTTTCTTTTTTTTTGAATGCCCCGGCATCTTGTCCTTATCGGGACCTGGAGTTTTTCGGGGTGTCGCTGGTCCGATCCTCGAAAAATCCGATCCGGGACAAGTCAGGTTTCAAACCATGCCTTGCGCAGATCGCGCAGGGAGGATGTCAGGATCTGCTCGAGGTCGAATTGCGCGCGAAACTTGACCCGCAGCAACTCCTGGTGGCGTGAGAGTCCAAACAGAGGGCCCCAGGGATTTTTCTCCGAAAGGGCGCCGCGCAGGGTCTCGAGATGATTCCTGGAAGGGTCGGTGTCGGACATGGCGATCAGCGCCAGCGCCGCTTTCGGGTTGTTGTCGAGACGAACCTGTCCCTTGAGGCAGGCCATCTCGTAACGATGGGCGTGGGTATCGATCCACTGCTGCATCAGCCGGGCAACCCCCCCGGGTGCCAGAGGCCCCCCCTCGATAGCCCTGGGCAGGCGGCGGTCAAGGAGGCACGGGCCGTCGCCGACAAAGCCGATCTGCAGGACCTGCTGAAGCAGTGGCGCATGGCCGCCGCGCAGGGTGACCGACAGGATTGCGCGCGCCATCCATTTGTGGATTTCTCCCAGCTGCCCCAGACGGGCATAGATTGCCAGTTCCTGATCGATCGGCAGGCCTTCGAGCCGGAACCTGAGGTCGCCCAGAATGGCGACAAACTCGCGGTCCGGCATCTTCATCACCATTGGTGTGATCTTGCGCCGGTGCGGCGACAGGAGAACAAGGTTGCGCAGCAGGCGGCGATCGATTGCGCGCAGCTTGCCCTCCTCGGAGAGGCGAGTCGAGATATTGTGCAGATGATCATGTGGCGGATGTGGTCCGTAAATCGGGTGATCCTTCAGGGGGGTGGAGGTCATTATTTAAGCCTTTTGCTTCAGGAACCGTTGAAACTGGCGTTCGGACCAGGTCAGTAGCCTGACGGTTCCGGGGTTCTGGCCGAGGGCGTGGCGTGTCAGTGCCTGGTGATGGGAGGGATCGCAAAGGCTGGAATGACCAGGGATGTCCTTGAGGTGAAATCGGATATATGCGAGATCGCGCGCTGCGAGTTTGCTACCAGCGGACGTAATAGCTGCCAGTGCGGCGCGTGGTTCCGGATTGTCTCTTCTGGCGAGAGCAAAGATCAGCAGATCATGATGATCGACAAGTTTCGGTGCCAGTGTGGTGGCCGCCCTTGCGCCAAGGGATGACGCGCAGAGTTCCAGAAACGCCTTTGCCAGGGTATTTCTCGCTGTTCTGGTGAATGTATCAACAAGAGCGATCTCCAGCATTCGGGGAAACAGTCGACCGCGCCTTGCCCGTGCTGTCAATACGAGGTTTTCACGCGCCAATTGCATCGAGATCCGATCGAGTCGCAGTCCGCGCTGTAGCAGTTTCATCCTGTTGTGCGCCTCGAGGTCATCTGAAAATGTCCGATACGCTCCAGGATATGACCGAAATCATTGTCCGGGATTTGCATCAACAATCGTATCGCGCGCCCGGAGTCTGGCAGTGCCATGAGATGGGACAGAAAGATACGTTGACCGGTGTTGAGTGACTTGCCACGCAGCGCCTCAATGGCACGGATTTTCTCGGCTTTTTGTGGGGTGCTAAGGAGGATTGTGGATGTACGCTGCAGCATATTGGACCTCATCGTGTTGCTCTGCGCCATCCGGCAGGATCGGCGATACCCCCCCCGGGCTGAGCCCAGAGGCCCCGCCCGGCGCGGCGGGCCTGGTGCTGGTCATCTGCATAGGCTTGGGTGAAAGTGGTGGCGGCGCGGGCATAGCCACCCGCAACCATGACTTGGGAGAGGTCTATGCCATTGTCCAGATATACCCGGGCAACAATGCGGTTGTAGCGATCAATCTCGATCGGCTCGACATGCAGGATCTGGCCCTCGGCGAGCTGGCGCATCGCGCGCGTGGCATGGGCCCCTGGGCCTGGTCTTTTTCCGGAGCATCGATGCCGTAGAGCCGAACCCTTTTATGACCAAAGCCAAGTGTGTCGCCATCAATCACGAAGCCGGTGCGCGCAAAGGGTTGGAGGGCGTCGTGCCGCGGAGCGCCTTGTCGGCCCTGACCACGCCGGATCACCCAGGCCAGGAGCCTGAAGATCTGCGACACAAGCAGGAAGGTGCCCCGAAGAACGCCCAGGGTGAGTTGGACGGCCAGGGAAAAAAAAGGCTTGGTATGATATCCATTGGTATTTCTCCCGAACCTTGATGGGAAGTTTTTCGAAAGGGCATTTGCCTCAAGCCTTCCGCACCAGGGCGGGAAGGATGGAGGGGCGAGGTCCGATCCTGCCGGATCAATCCGTATCAGCAGGTAAGGTGGTGGCGATCACCATGCCGAAGATATTGCGACTGACCGTCAATGGGCTGCCGGGGGTGTATCGGGCGTATTCCTGTGCGCTGATAAGGATACTGTGGAGAGTACCATCATCGAGTGAGATATCGGCGCTGTAATCTTCGGACCGCGAGCCTTCTCTGTGGCCGTCCGGGATATCCATCTTGGGCCAGGCTGGGGCAATGTCACCGCTGCCATTCGCCTTGACAGTATTCACCACCACCCAGTGGTTGGTATTATAGACATACCATGGTGCCATCACATCACGTTTCTCGATGATCGGGCGATAAAAGGAAACTTTGACGGGCTGCATCTCAGTGATGTCACGAGTGCATTCGATATCTTCGAAGAAGCCATTTCCGAGATCGCGAGTACCACAGTTAAAGGTCTCTTCCCCGATTTTTATTGCGCGCATTTCGGTGCGTGTGTCGGGGGACATGGTCGACAACCACATCGATTGTCTTATGCACCCGCATTTCCTCGGAAATCAGTTCTGCGCCGGGTGGCAAGGCCCATCCGCTGGTCCTGATACTCTGGAGTTCTTCAACTTCAATGCTGCGCTCCCAGCTGCGTTCACTCACGACCCCATCCGAGATAGTGACTGGCGCAATGAAGGAGGCAAGTGTGATTATAATGAGCGCGGCAAAGATCAGCGTCAGTAATAATGGACCAAAAATACTGTCATGAAACTGCTTGGAGGTTCTGACAGGAGGTTTGGAGGCGCGGCGCTGTTGTGGCTGCTGCCGGGGGTTGGCTTCAAGATCATTGCGCGGCACGGTTCCCGGTGCATAGGTTCTGGCTTCATAGGTATCATCTGCACTGTCGCGGGGATGGCCACAATGTGCACAGGCAATAACTGGATGATTGTTGACCACTCCGGGATTTGCGCCACCACAGTGATCACAATTCCAGTTTGGCTGTTCTTCGGCCATCTTTGTTAGATCGGGATCGACGATAATGGGGGAGTTGTGTGGCAGGTAAAGGCGGGAATTGCCCCGGGAGCGCCCACAACCGTCATCACAGGAAAGATTGCGTCCAGGATTTTCTCGCCCGCAACTGCGACAGAGCCAACGTCCTTCACGAATTTTTCTCATGATTATCTCCTTCGGGGCATGTTGACAGATCTGAATTTGTGGACCCGCTTATCGGAAAGTGAGTCCACAACAATGCAGTGGGAAAGTATGGCGGCGTGATTTTGCGCCCCGCCTGGGCAAGGTACGCAATTTCGCGCATTCATGCGCGCCCTGTAACCTGTTTCGCGGCGCTTGCAGGCCGCCGGATATTTCATCCAACACACATTATTACAAACCCGGAAGGAGACTCCGGGCAGGGAGATGATCTCCATGGAAGTCCGATCCAGGACCGCGCAAAACAGGCGTACAGGTGGGTATTGGGAGGGGGTATTTTCGGGATGGGGGTTGCGGGGGCGATAGCCCCCGCTCACGACGACTGTGCCGGAATGGCCGGTTTCAGCTGTCCATCATTCTAAATCTATCCTGGCGGTCCGAAATTCCGGATTTCAGTTCGGGGTCACTGGCATCCGAACAGGGTGGCTGTCCGGGATTTGCTCCCGCAGGTTTTAGTCAGGTATCTTTCGAGGGTCAGGCAGGTATCTTGTCCGGACTTCCTTTGACAAGGATGGGTTGTGTCAGGATTTCGCCAAACGGATCGCGCAGGTTTATTTCGCCGCCCCAGGCGTAATCCAGCAGACTGCCTGCTGTCCGGCCGAGGGTTTTCAGGGTGTGAATCATTGCCATGCGCTGATGTGAGCTTTGGGGTTTCTGCAGGATGAAAAGCGTGTCATCCGACATGATCTTGCGGGATCTCCTGTCGGCTGACCTGCCTGGCAGGACCAGGGCGAAGATGCGATGCAGATAGATCCGCCATGCGAGTCCCGGCTCATCGCTGATCCAGGTGGCTCCCTTGTAGCCATGCTGATCGTGATGAAAGGAAGTTGGCTTGGCCTGACTTGACAGGATGCGAGGTCCCTTGTCGGTCCATCGCAACTCATGCGCACCATCTTGGTCATAGATCGGCGAGATACCGCCATGGAAGAACTCTCGGTTGTGGATCGTGCGCATCGGCGCGATCAGATCCGCATCCTCGTCGATGCGACGATTAATCCAGTCCTGAAGGTCTGGACCGTAAAGGTTGTCGACCCAATAGATCGTTGCCGAAATTGGCTTTGCCATATCGTCCTCGGGAAAAGTTTGACTGATATTCCGGTGTGTCCTACTCCATGAGATTTGCAGTCAGGAGATGATTTCGATCCGACCGTCCGGCTCGTGCACGACAACCACGTGATCAAAACCCTCGTCAAAATGCGGGCGTTCATATCCTGCGTGCTGCAGGCGAACAATATCTTCCGGAATGTGCTTCCCGGTGTCTTTTTCGCGCCAGAAGACTCGCTCGAGAATGAGACTCAAGGGGGCCTCAAAGCCCATGGCAATCAGGTCATAGCTGTCGGGGATGTTGTCCAGGGCGGTGCGCCGGATTTCTGCGGTCAGGTTGGTCTGATCCCAGATGATATTCTTTCCGGCGGCAATGGCATCACGCAGATTGCCGAGCAGGGTCTCAAGAGCGTGAGCCTTGTATTTCAGGTAGGCGTCGGCATAGCTCAGCCCGTCGCGGGCGGCGAAGTCTTCGATGATGTCATCGCTGGAAATCACCACGGCATCGGACAGGCTGTCGATCAGTTTTGCGCGGTGAGTGGATTTTCCGGACCCCGAGGGACCGGACAGAAGGATCAGGCGTGGCATAAAAAAAACTCCAGAAAGAGGATGTATGGGAGGAGTGGTTGTATTAGATCACCACATTTTATTCGCTCTTGATAAATCTCATAAACAGCAGCGCTGAAATGAGGGTTACAGCGAGATTGAAGTTGGCCAGCCCCAATAGCAGGGCGATAGAGTGGCTGGAATCGATATGGATCATGGGCGACACGCAGATAAAAGAAATGGTGAATGTAAGTCCGATTGCAAAAAGAAAAAGACCAAGACTGATGCGTATGGACTGTATCAGTTTGCGCTTGTCGTCTTTCTTTGTGCCGAGGCGTGATTTGAGATTGCGTCTGGCTTCGATTTCATTGTGCATTCTGGTGACCATATAGTCGCGCATGGCCAGTTCTTCGTGGGTCAATGTGTATAATTCATCACTCCCCCAGCCAGGTCAGACGTGCCTCTGCGTCACCATCCCATGTGACGGTCATGCTGCCCAATTGGCCATTGCTGCGCAGGGTTGCATTAAAACCTTCGATCATTGGAGTTTTTCCTTTGCGATAGAGACTGTGGATGTGTTCATTTCAAGACAGCAGTGCACAGGGGCTCACCAGATATCAGTCTTTGAGAGAGAGGATATCAATCAGGTTTGCGGCATCTTTCAGGGTCATGATATTTCCTGCCATGATATCAGTTATCTCGAAGCCGAATTCATCCTCAAAGGCCATGACCAATTCGACGGTATCGAGACTGTCAGCGCCGAGATCGTCGATGAAGGCATGGTCATCATTGATCCTGTCAACGGCATGACCCAGGTGGATCGCGGTGATTTTCCTGATAGTCTCGAGAGTGCCATGCTTGCCTGCGTCCTTTTCTCCGACTCTGTGCAACCGACAGCTCCATAGAGATGGGGGTGAAATGAGGCTTGGGAGAAACAGGAAGGTCAAATATTCTTCCTTGTGCATGTGGGAAAAGTGGTGATGGCGCCGTCACTTCCCGGGCATTTTCATGCCATAGGCTTGATAGACTTGGGCGATGGTAAATGTGACAAGCGTGTAGCGTGGATTGTCGTGAATGACATCGATGCGGCCATCATCATGGACGGCGATTTCAAAGATATCGTCGATTTCATCGGCGTCATCGAGATCGCCCTCCTCGACAGCTTCGAGACGGACGTCGTGATCTTCCTGAACCTCCTGCTGCAGCTGCGCGCGATCGATGCTGGCGCCCAGCGCTTCGATATAGCCCGCGGCATCATGGCTGGCGATTTCGGGGGGCAGGCGCCCAGGATGGCTGCGGATTGAGGCCCACGAGCGGAGAATCGGACATGAAGGCGAGATAGGCGGTTTTGGTCATGATGGGCTCCGGTATGGTGGTGATGGCGAGCCGCATCATAGGCGGCGGGCCGATGTTTTTTTTTTTGGATTATTCCTTGTCCGCAAGGCGCCAGGTGGATGTTTTTGCGTCGTGGAAGATGAGGCCTTTGCGCTTTGCTGTCGCAAGCATGTTGCGGGCAAAAATATGGCTGTCGAGTCTGTAGTGGCGACGGGCAATCGCGCGCGCGAGGCGTGGAATGGAAATGACGGGGGAGTCGCAACTGATCATCTCTCTCCATGCGGCGTTGGCAACAGTTGCGGGAAGAATTCTTCGGTTGGCACGGATGTCTCTTTGAAAGGTCATTGCCTCACTCCCGGACTTGTTCAGTTGACAGGGTCGTCAATCTTGATGGTGCGAATCCGGTCTCCGTCCTCATAGGCGACTTCATGGACAAACCTGGTGTAGCGGGCAAAATACTCGCGCGCACTGGCGTGTCCGAGATAGGTGCCGTCAGGGATCGCCCTGGTTGACATGATGTGGCCGCTCAAGCCGTTTTCGAGCTTGACGCGCTGACCGATCTTGAATTTCGGGCGTTTCATCGGGGATGCCTTTCTTGTGGGCGGGATTGCCCCTGCCGGGCCGGGACCCATGCCATTCATCCATGATGTGGGATGGACCTCGGGCCGGGAGTCGCGGCTATGGGCCAGGATGGGTTTTTGATGTATGTTGGGTGGAGTATTTGGGGTGTTGTGATGGAACAGATCAGCATTGTGGCCGGGATGGACTGGATCAGGGATAACCGGGAGTGGTTGTTCCAGGGGGTGGGTCTCAGCCTGTCGCTGTTCTGCGCAGGGCTGCTCTGGAAAGGGATAAGGTTGGCCCTGATGTCGGTCTGGATGTTACTGGTGATGCTGGTGTCTCGCCTGCCCTGGTTGCGCTCCGCACCTGAAGCGGTGCCCGGGCCCGAGATTTCCTCCAGCGTTATCCTGCCGACCCCGGAAGATCGCAGCATCTATGAAAAGTATCGCCTGTCGCAGGAGTATCTCCGTGCGGCACAACGCGCAGAGCCCGCCGGGCGAAGATCATCCACAATCAGGTCTGTGGGGCGCCCCAGGCGCCCGGATGGGGCTTCATCACCGGTGGTTTCGGTGTGACGAAGCTGCTTTTCCTGGCGGCCTTCTTCAACCTTGCCTATCTGCTGGTGCGCTGGATCATCGGGTGATCCGGCTTTTGTGGCCGGTTTGGTAAGTGGTGCCTTGTGCTGGCGTTGCTGATTTTTCAATCTCCGGCCCCCGAGAGCCAGATCATTAGACTACGCGTATCAGGTCGTGCGTTTACTGAGGTCCATCTTGTTCTCGTTGAAGTCGACCTCCAGGTTGTCCATGTTCCAAAGCAGTTCGTTGGCGGGATGCGCCTCGATTGCACCACCCTGCATCAGGACGTCGGCGATAGAGGTATTATTGAGATCCGACAGGCGCTGAGCCTGGTCAATCTCTTCCGGGCTGATGTCGCGCAAGGCGACGGCAATGCAGATCGGGATGGTGTGATCGTAGGGCTCGCAGCGCGCTATATTGAATATCTCTCCGTTGGAAATAGCGCGGCCGGAGTAGCAGGTGGTGCGAAGATCGGACATGGAGATTTCTTTCTGATTCTTGTGTTAGGTGGTGCGCCTTGCATCTCTTAAAAAGAGGAGGTGAGAGGCGTCTATCCGGGGTGGTAAATTGTAGCAATGCGTTCACTGACTTCCTGGTCGGCGGCGATCCATAGCGCCCGCTTTACCGGAAGAATTTCATGAAGGATTGCGTTGGCATTTATCACCTGGTGCGGATTGTCGTGATCTGCATAGAGAAGCCAGGCATGCTCAGGACTTGTTGCGCGGATGAATACCAGGGTTTCGGAGGAGTTGATCGACACGGTATCCTGCTGGACGGGGGCACTGATGACATATTGCTGATCCTGTCCGGGGCAGGTAACCAGAGAGAGCCGCGCCGCATCGAGAACGAGGTCGGCAATGCCAGTGATTTTCAGCTTGCGCTGCAAGCCGTCGATTTGTGCATGCAGCGTTATATCCGTAGGCCGGCGCAAGGCCGTGACAGCTACGTTGATCTGCATTCTGGCATGTTGAGCCTCTGGATGGACCTGACCGATATGGTGCATCAGAATCCGGGAGATTTCGGAGCAGATCAGGCGCAGATTTTCGTGTTGATCGCGCGCGCAAAGCAGGTCTGATGCCGCGGCGAGCGGATGATCCTTGGCCCTGAGTTTTGCGGTTCCATCGAGCAGATCGAAGCGGATCTGCATCGATTTTTCAAAGGCCAGCCCGTTGAGTGCCCTGGTCATCTTGTCGAGCGGGGTAGTGAGTTCGCCCGCCAGAGCGTCTGTGCGAGCATCAATATCGGCCGAAATTTCGTTATCTTTCTGCAAGAAATTGGCCTGAAGGGCTGCGATATCAAACTCTTTTCCGATCTCGAACATCAAGGGTTCAATCATATTGTTCGGCGCCGGACTTGCGGAATTGTCGGAGTTTTGAAACCCGGCGAGCCGCATGGCTTGTGAGAGACTTCGCGCTCTCATCGTATAGGTGGGGATGGGTTGATGGAATCAGACTGGAATCTGGCGCTATTTTTGGCAAAATGCCAGCGCTTCAAGGGCGCGTCGAGGTCGCCCTCGGGGTCATTGAGATAGTCCGACAGGCGCAAAAGCGGAGCCTTCCAGCGTGACCGTGCAGTGAGATGACATGTTGGGCAGTTGTAGGTTTGCTGGCTTTGTTATAGCGAGAAACAAATTATGGCGCCCGGGTTCACCTGGAGCATAATGCCAATAAAGAGCCTGCCTCGGGAAAAGCCTGGATAATCCATTGGCAATCCTGCTGCAGGCTTCGGAAAAATGACTTAGTCGCTTGGAGGCCTCAAGTTGAGCATGGTTTGAGGCGAAGCGCGCCCACCGGTCGTTGAGGGTGAGGTCCAACTGCGATGAGCCATGCTACGCAGATATCCACCTGGAGGGGCAAGAAAAACAGCATTGGTTGGTTTGTCGGCAAGAAGCTGCTGCCAGAGTTGTTCGACAGAGCCAAGAGCTGCGACGACATCCGCGGCGTATTTGGTGCGCTGTGCCTGGAGACTGGGGGTGTGGTGCGGGTCATGTTGTAGATGCTCCTTGAAGGCTTTGGTAGCGATGTAGGGAAGGTGGCGTTGACGGAAATTACCTGTGATCTGCAGGAGCTCCGAAAGACAGATAGACGGACGGAACGATATTGGTCAGCCAGACACCGTTATCGGCCTGGCTGAAGATGTGGCCATCCTTGTGCATTCGCCCTGTATCCACCCAGAGGACAACGGCCTTGCCGTGGCGCCGCCCGACTGTGAGGGCGGTATCGACGTCGGGTGAGAGATGCACCTGCAGGCGCTTGCCGGGCTGGATACCATTGGCGAAGATACTGTCAAGGCTGGCGCTTGCAGTGCCATGGAAAAGATGATCCGGCGGCGTTGAGGGGGTAAGTCCGAGATCGAAGGAGACGGAATGCCCCTGGGCGGCCCGAATGCGGGTCTTGTCTTCGGAGAGGGTGAAGCGCCTCTTGTCGCAATTGGCAACAATGCTGAAGAGATGGTCTTTGGGGATCTCGCGCCCGGATGCTTTCATTCCCCCGGAGGAGTTTGTCTACATCGACCAGCCTGAGCATCGAGGGCAATGCCTGCGGCATCGGGCTTGTGACGCAGAACGAGGGCCAGAAATTTGCTGTATCGGCTCATGGGTCTTGTCCCTCTATGGGTGATGACAGGAGAGGATACGGACCTCTTGCACACGCGTGCGGTCCGGATACGACTGATGGCGTTGCCCTTCCCTGCCATATGGTCAGTGATGGCGATGAAATAGACGCTTTCGTTGCTTTCCGCGCGCCTGGCTCGGAGGTTGTGTCCCATTCGATCCCGGGGGATACTTTCGGTGATCAGAGCAGACTTTCTGCACCCACCACACGCTGGATTGCGCGGGTGACGGCCACGTAGAGGACATTGTATTCTTGGCGCGCCTGGACAAGGCGGTGCGCTGACGTGCGCTGAGCGCGCTCGAGGCGGACGGCCATATCCGCAAGCGATGTCCAGTCCTGGGCCAGCTTGACGGTGCCGAACTCCAGCCCCCCCTTGGCCCGATGTGCAGTCATCAGCATGACCTTGGCGTCTGCTGGTGATACAGAGCCACGGACCACGGCCCTGGCTTCATCGACACGCTTGTCTTCAATGATCTTGACGATGCGCTCGAGCGAGGGATTGCTTTCGGCCTCCTGCACCATCTCATACCAGTTCCGGAACGGGCGGATTTCCTGAGCCCGGACCCTGAACATATCACCACTGCGCAGGGCCATGGCGGAGTTGATTTGCTCGAGAATATCCTCGCCCCGGTCGAAATTATAGCTGTGGCCCTTGCTGCTGATTTCGATAGCTTCATCGAGCAGGCCCATGTTGGAACGAGCCAGGATCGCGTAGGATGGCTGATTTGGGGGGGCGAGTGGTTGATCTCCTCCGGCGCCAGTGACCGTAACGCCATGGCTACCACCGGAGTTGGATCCCAGGATATGATTGGCCATTGCGGCGATCTCGGGTCCGAAGCGGAACGACCGGCTAAGGCGGGTCTCGCTGCCGGGCAGGCGCTCGAGGGCATCGACCGCTCCGCGCCAGCCATGAATCGATTGGGCTGAATCGCCAACGGCGATCAGGGTAACGCCGGCATCTTTCAGGATCGAAACCTGCACCGGGTTCATATCCTGGGCCTCGTCGATCATGACGTAATCAAGTTGGTCGAATATCCGGGCGCGCAGATCGGGTGTCAGGTGAACAAGTTTCACGTAAGCATCAAAGGTCATCAGCATATCGCGCTTGCGCAACTCCCAGAAATTCCGGGCAGCTTCGACCAGGATCGGGGTCAATTCCTTGATGGCGCGCTCCGCTTGCGTGCGGGTGGTGCGGTTGATCAGTACTTCCGGATCACCGGTCTGCTGGATGATGGCGTGACGGGCATGTGCGGGTGTGACCTTGCTGTCATTCGAGTGACAGAAGGTGTCAAAGGTGTGCAGCAGGGTGAGGCCGATCTTGAAGGCATTCCATCCCGGAATCCGGCGATGCATCCAGCGATCGAGCAGGCCGGGCTCAAGCACATGCGCTTTCACCTCGTAGCGCGACATCGGGCCCTGCGTCAGCATGTGGGCCACGGCGCGATAGCAGATTGCATGGAAAGTTTTGACTTCACAGTTGGTGGTACGGAATTTCTCTGTCGCATCGGCGGCGACGGAGGAATTATAGGCGAGGTAGGCACCACGTTTATTGCCCATGGCCCGGGCAATGCCCAGGAGAGTCGTGGTTTTGCCACTGCCGGCGCCAGAACGCACACGCATAGCGCCGCCGGACTGAAGATCTATCGCGGTTTCGATGGTTTCCACTTGTTCTGTTGTGGCATTCGGAAGGAATTGGAGAACGGCGGGCGCTTGGGCGGTCGCAATGGTCATGGCTTGCCTCGTATTTGAAAACTGCCATCAAGAAGGTTTCAAAATCAGGTGCCAGGGGGGGTGAAATTTTCCATGAATTTTTAAAAAAAAGGCGCAGGGCGCCTCCTGCTTTCCGGATGGGATACAGGCCTTCAGTTTCATGATCCGGATGGACTTGAGCTGCGGCCTGCCGGCAGATTCTCGTCAGCCCGCAGCCGGATCAATTGCCGGAAGTCTGCCCTCGACGCTGTCGAGGATGAAGCGGATGCGGGCAATATCTGCATTGCTCAGGGCAAGCAGAAAACTGCCGGAGAAATCCTGTTCGTGCCAGTGCAGACGGATACGCAGATGACGCAGAAAGAATGTGGCCGATTGCGCGTCATGCAAGTCACTGCCCGACGGGAAGGTGTCTTTCGGGTCTGTGATCTCACCCGCCAGGGCGCGTGCCGAGGCCAGCAGGGCGGCAGCCATGAAAATCTCGAAACTGTCCTCGTCGGCGATGGTGCGTGCGTCAATACTTTCCAGCGGGGGGGTCGCGAGCGTAGTCTTGAGCCACGCGATGTTTGCACTTCGTTGCTCGGTGTGGCCGGCGATCGATTCAGGACACCTGACCAGCGCCGCCAGGGCCAGGGCTGCGGCTTCCTGAGTTGGTGCGTCGATATCATGCTCATGGGAGAGTTCCGTCAGCAGGTCGACAATCTTCATGGCCATTGTCGAGCGCAGGCACCCCTCGACAGGTGTGCCGTTGGCGGCGCGGATACCGAGAAGGAGGTTGCTGACACCAAGTAAGGCATCCTGCTCGAAGCTACTGGGATTGATGAGGGCGTTTTCAAGTTCAATGGACATAGAGAACAGCATGTCATGCTCCTTGGTATTGGCGGTGTGTTTGAATCATGCGCTGCCTATTGTCAAAGCGACAGAGACTTGAGGGCATGATAGCGGACCTGGGCCACGATCTCGTTGCGCACCGGGACGTGATTGCCTCGGGATAGCCGGACGCAGTGGCGTGCACCCATTCTCCACGGCTGCCATGGCGCGCTCCTGGCAGCATCGATATCCACCAGGATATCCTTGCGCTCGATCTTACCGTGACGGATGGCGCGGTAATGCTCGGCGCGCGGCCGCGGAAAGGCGATATCGCCGGTTTCCATCAGGTCGGCGGCGGTTTCCATCATCCTCAGTGAGGTGCAGAGATCCTTGAACATCTCGCCCGGATCGGCATCGAGCTTCTTGAGGCGAAACCGCTGCAAGCGGGTTTCGGTCATCCGGATTGCCTCGGCAATACGGGTGTTTTCCGGCAGCTGGCGAGTGTTGATGCGCAGAACCGGGTCACCGCTCTTGTTCTCGCCGCGTGAAATACAGTCATGCTCAGCAATCGTATCAGCAAGTCCATCGACATCCATGATCCGCAATGCTGGCGCCTCGAGCGAGGCGGCGGCAGCCTGTGTCAGGCAGGTCAGGGTGTGCTTGTTGCCCTGCAATGTCATGTCATTGGCATCATCGCCTTCGATATATTTGGCAGCACGCTGGCGGGCGTGACCCACAAAGCCGACAAAATCGGCAGAGATCAGATCGTCGCGGCGATCCAGGATAATTTCCATCACCGGATGGATTTTTGTGCCACGGGCACGCGCATTCAGGGCGGCAAAGAAAATCTCGGTGGCATTGGATTTCATCCGGATGACCTGATCGATGAACATGCCGACCGGAAAATAGACTATATCGTCGCTTTCACCCAGATCACTGTCAGGCACCAGTGTTGCGGGTTCCTCCTTGGTTTCGGAGAGAAAATCATGAAGACCAGGCATGTAGATGCCGCGGATATCGTGATCCGAGCCTTCAATGTCGCAACCATAAAGCTTGGAGCCATAGATAGTTTCAAACAGAATGGTACGGCCACGGTTGTGCTGCTGTGCCAGGAGAGTGAGGTCGGGTGTGAAGATATTTTCCTGGTGCATGTCGATAGTCCTTTCAGGTGCGGATGGTCGGTCGGCAGAGATATGTGCCTCTGGCCAGGCGGATCCGTGTGCAGATTAAGATGAGATCAATGTTGCTGTTCAGAGAGGCTTTGGCGGCAGCTCCGGTCATGTATGATCCCGGGGCAGCGGCAAAAGTATCCACCATCTGTCGGAATTGGCGATTGTTTTCAGGGTCTGGCGACAAGGCCTTCGGGTGACATCCCGAGCCAGTTAATGCGGCGCCCGATCCGGGCTTCAACATCACGGACATAGTCCAGCTTGGCCGCGGTGAGATCTGCTGAACCGTCAATATAGTCGAGATGATTGAGCACGATGTCGCTGGGATTATTGATGGCAATCGCCTGACGTACGACCGTTTCGTCAAACAGGGCGACGCGCCGCACATTCTGAGTGACGGTTGTGCGTTCCTGCACGTCCCGTCCGGCACTCCTGGAGACAATGTCCCAGTCGATCTCGCCGGGAAGGTCGCCAGAGGCGCCCGCAACCCGGATTGGGTGAGCACGGCAAACCAGGAAAATCCGGCTGCAGAGGTCGGTGCGATACCGCATTCATCGAGAAAGCCGGATGCGTTGGTGTTGCGTGATGTGCATTTTGGCCAGTTGCCGGAATCCGCCAGTGCCAGGCCGGAGCCTGAGTGCCTTCGACGATGATTGGTATCGCCCTTGCGATGGCGTCGCTGAGAACGACCTCAGGATCACCGATCCACCTGGCAAGGCGGGGGCTCATCGCGGGCCAATGGGGCTGCACTCCAGTCGCCGGTGAGTCCGGCTTGGATTCTGGCAAGGACGGAGGCGCCCGTGCCCGACCCGGTCGAGCCGATCGATTGCTTGAGATCTTCCTCGCCTTGTTTGTGCGCGTCGGTGATCAGACTTGCATGAGGGTGAATGACGAGGCGGGAGGTGTCATCCGGCAGGCCGGCGATCTCGATTTCCCTGAGCAGGAGATCAGTATCGATATAGGCGCCGGCAGGAATAACGGCCCGGACGCGATCTTCAAGAATGGCGGCCGGCAGTTGGCGAAAGGCCACGGCCCGGCCGTGGTTGTCGATTCCGATGTGGCCGGAGTTGGTCCCGCCGGGGCGAAACACGATGGTCTGTCCAGGGGTGTTGCGGGCCAGGTGAAGTGACACCTTGCCTTTGGCTTCTGAGCCAAACTGACCTCCGACGATGACGGTGCAGGACATGAGAGAGGACTCCTGATTGCATGGGGGGGGCGAGACTATCGTTGATTGTGTCGTCGGGGATGATTGCCTGCTCAGGCGCGTCCGCCGCGCCAGTCGAGCGTATCGCATTGACGATAGAT
>LLEQ01000019.1_pt1 | contig 15952 bp, 26 predicted proteins | sample 595901 | NCBI WGS metagenome assembly LLEQ01 (sample SAMN02919317, study PRJNA255460) | bioreactor metagenome | biome: chemostat; feature: culture 2012_25.3; material: sediment; isolation source: day86 25degC chemostat 2012 inoculated with Wadden Sea sediment taken from... | place: Germany: Bremen ... | reverse complement strand
GGGGAAGGGGTCATTTTGATGGACCTTTCAGATATGCCTGTTTGTAATATCGGTTTGCCGGCGGATAACGGGAAACCAGCTTCATTTTCCGCGTGTCATTTTTTGCCTCGGACAGAGGGTGTTCCGGCCAGGAAGATGAGGGATTGAGATCGATAGAGGGCCCGGTGGTAAATGATCCCTGTCTGATCTCCGGAGACGGGGGGCGGGGGCGCCAGCCCCGCTCGGGATCAGGCTGAAAGCTGGTGACGTGCTGCGATGAGACGGGCAATCTGTGCATCTGCCTGAGATGACATCTGCAGGGCCCGGTGAGCAGAGATTGGCTCCTCGCGAACCGCGACATGGGTGGTCCCACAGCCGTGACAACGTCCCTCGGGACCATCCCAATGGGCGATCAGACTGTCTTCGGGTTGCCCAAGCGCGGAATATTCCCAGAGACAGGAAAATCTCAAATCCCGGCTGGAGCAGCGGGTGCAGAGCAGGTCGACCATATCCGCCCGGCCGGTGCCAGCCAGCTGCCGCCGGGCCTGCTCAAGTCGGATAATTACTTCACCAAGCCAGATGTGGCGCTGTGCCAGCCAGCGCGCCGGTGTTCTGACACGCTGCGTCATGACTGCCTCACAGCCGCAGCCCGAGCAATATCCGGTGGCGACCGGTCCTTCGTCTATGCGGATCAGCGAAAAATCGAGCTGTTGCTGCTGGAGGATCGGATTCCATTTGCAAAAGCCCGGAATCTGGACCCGGTGTTCTTCTCCTGAACGGCTTGAGGGGCAGGTCAGTCGGCCTTGAAACTCAAGCTCATGATCGTGTGAAAGAGATCTGTTCATGGGGGGATACTACTGTCTTTGCGTAGCGTTCTGAGGCAGGAAGGATACTGTTGATCCCGGTAGGCGACAGGCCGGCCGCGGCAAGCTTCTGGCGCAAGACTGCGGGGGGGCGGCAAGACGGCGATGACTTGATATCTGCGGATCATGCGGATCGAATGTTTGATTGAGAAGCATATAGGGGAGTCGATCATATCCTGACATGCGTCCGCTGTCATTGTCATTGTGTTCAAATTCCCATCCCTGAAAGCGATCGAGGGTCTCGAGCCTGGAGAGGATAGCCAGGAAAGCATCAAGGATGCTCTCCTTGGCGCCGTTCTCATCAACTTCGCCGGCAGAAAGCTCGATTTCATGTGGATGATCTCCGCAAGCCGCATGGATCATCATGTCGACGGAAAACTCCGTGTTGAGACCGAGCCAGATCGTGGTGACGAGGTCGACCAGGGCAACCTCGTCTTCTTTGCTCCAGTTGATCTCGGGCGCGAGATCGGACAGACCATTGATCGGGGGGGTCGATCAGGTCATGCAGATCGTAGGTGAGGTTTTCAAGAAAGCAATGCGCGTCCGGATCATCTCCGGTGAACAGCGGGCCTGGGTCGCCATAGGCGCCCAGATAGGCTGGTGAAAGGGCGATCACTTCGGCAAAGATGCCGCCGGGAAAGTTATCGCCAAAGGTGATGTCGCCGGCATCGGGGGCAGAATTCACCCTCATCAAGCTTGCCGTTGGCGTCAAACCAGCAGGCGGAAAGATCCGAAAAGATCAGGATAGCGCCATCCTCGGGCTTGGCGGCCAGACTTCCGATACCGTGCAGCAGGGCAATGTCTGGAATCGAGATCAGCACTGCCTCGGTATGCGGCAATGTCGCCACCATCAAGGCGACCTGTTTTACGTCTGGCTGATCCGCGCCGGCCTTGCGGATAGCTTCAAGAAAGAAGAAGGCCTGGGAGACAACATCACGCCGCGGGTCCTGAAGGTAGTGTGCCATGCGCTCGAGGATATCGGCGACAGGCAGATCCGGATTTGTGGTGTCCATGAAATATCTCCCTGGTCTTTGCGGGTGTGACCACCCCTCGTGTCTAAAAACCGACGAGGGGTGAGGCACTCCTGCAGAGCGCTATGTGACAAGTCAATCCAGATACAGATTTGTGGGCAGCAGGGATATGCAAGGTGGTGGTCAGGCAACCTGCGGCACGGCGGTGCCAAAGCGTGCTTGAATCTCCAGCTGGCGATGTTTTGAGATTTGATCGCAAGCGTGCGCAACCGCCAGAACAGGAGAATGGCAGCGATGTGCGCGTTTCCCATCCAGCTCAAAGTGTAGATTGTAGAGTTTTTCAGCCGGCACCGGTGGCACCATTCGACCGGGATCTGCAAATAGAGTTTTGACATTGCCCGTGGTTGAAATATCCCCGCCACCCGGTCGGGACGGTGCCATGCAGTGGTAATGAAATGGCTCGATCAGCGCATAAGGCTCGCCAGCCTTGTTTGGTGGGCGCGCACTGATCGTGACGGAGACATTGCGATAGTCTGGTCTGTGCAGTTTGATCCAGTCTGCCATATCCCGGGCCCACGTCTCACCGGCTGCAACGTCTGAGTCTGAAAACCAGCGTTGTGGCAGGAATGGCAGTGAAACCGTGCCCGGTATGGTTGCCGGCACATCATCCATTGGCTGAACGACGCGCGGCAGGTCTGCAAACAGCGCCGCAAGGATCGCAAGATCCGCTTCAAGATATTCAAGCGCAGCGGCCCCGGCCGCGCTGCGGATATCAGGATTCATGGCGTCGTAACTGGGCAAGTGAATGCCTCTGGGTCTGAAGCGAAAGGAGATTTCGGCCTCTGGCTTGCGTTTCGAGCGAATGACCAGGGCGGGTGAGGTTCCAGTAGGGCCTTCCTTGTGCAGTCTGAAAACTGCTGGCAGGGCGATGACGCGCGCGCCATGGACCTGTGCAACGAGGCCGGTCTGATCAGAAAACAGCAAGGCCATCATTTCGCCTGACCGCCAGACAAAGACTGGTGAATAGGCCTTCTGTATGGAAATTTCAGGATCGGCATCGAAATGGGTGATTTTTGCCGCAAGGCTCAGAGGTGCAGAGATGCCACCGGTGGGTTGGTCGAAATGCGTATTCCAGGCGTGCAGCGTGCAGGCTGCCATACTGTTTTCGACAAGGCGGTGAGTTGGATAGAGTGTTAACAGGTGTTTTCGGACATGGCTCGGGATGTTGAAGCTCATTTGTGTCTCCGGATATTGGAGGGGTGTTTATCCGGCACGGGCGGCCTGACGGTAATCTTTATCGACGGAGCCGGGGTGTCGCGTCTGGGTGGGGTGTGGCTTTCCGTTTCGGTTGAAAAAAAACACATGAAAGAAAGACAGACAGATCGTGCAGGACCGAGATAGCCTCGTGTTTTGACAATCCACCGGGAATGAAGGGCACAACGAGGACGGCAGGATATCTTCAAGCTGATCTGACCTGCGCGCCCTGGTGATGACGGGAGGCGAGCGCAGGGCAACGAGCCCACATTCAAGGCAGATCAGATAGATATTATGATCAACTGCCTCTTGCGGAGTCTTGCCAAGGACATCACCCAAGCCCCCGCCAATTGACGCAAGGACAGCATCCTGCTCGGAAAAGATCATAGTGGTGCTTGCCGCTGCCACCTGATCCGGTCTCACATCAAAAATTGATCTTGGGTAGACCCCATTTTCAGCAACAACCCAGGCTTGTGCCAATCCAAGGTTTTGCGCTGACCCTGTGTCACTTACCCTATAGAGAGCTGAGACAGCGATTATATCCCCGTTCCTGGCATTGCGAACACAGTCGAGGGTATGCATGACGTCGGCGGTTTTTGGGGTAAGCGGCGGATGGATGCGGGCTGGTATGGTGTAATATTGAGGTTTCATGACTTGGTGCGGGATTTTTGGCTTGTTTACATGGTAATAATTACAAGGGTGGGACTTACACTGGAGACATCATTTTGGCGACAGCCTATTCTGTGTCAGAAGAAAGATGCAGGATCAGGGTTGTGGTCGGCGCGATGAGTGCGCCGTCATTGCCATGATACTGCTGTCATATTCTAAGATGATCCCGGAAGACTGAGTGCTATTGGGGCATTTCGCCGGATTCAGCGCAATCCGCGCGGCTTTGACAGTGTTTCGGAAAGGAGACCGGGACCTCTGTCATATCCCGACAGTTTGACGATAGGTGCCGTGATAATCAGACCTCGACTCCTATGCATTGATGCAGGAACTCGTTGCGTCCGGGAATCTCGGAATGAATCGGAAATGTGGAGATATCTTCAGGTGTGATTTGGGCATCGACAATGATCAGCCATGTGCTCTTGTCTTGCCCCCGTGGTGCAGGCGAACCAGCCGACTGCTTTGCCATTTTTCAGCAGGCGTATCCCGCGCGGGGATAGGTGGTTTGACTGATTATCCTGAGGTAAAATCTTAGCAAGCGAGGGTGGTAAGGGTTTGAAGTTATCCGCCGAGACGAGTGGCAGGTTGCGCATCAGGGCATCACCGATCGAAGCATTGAGCATGGCAGAGGAGTGCGCCCTCTTGGAGATGGTATAGGTCGTGAGACCAAGGCCGAAGAGTATGTTGAGCACAAAAAGTGAGAGGATGGTGCGTCTGGAGAACATGAAGGTATATCCTTATGGTAATTGGGCGGGCCGGGACTTTGTCTCATCAGGACTTAATTGAGGTGCCGGTCCCGGCCGGAATAATTCCGCGCCGCAGGCTCGAACAGGAACTCGCCGGTATCAACCTGAGGAGGGACAGCTTGTTGCCATAGACACAGGCTGTATCAAGCAGGTGACACGGTTCTTCACAGAGGGCTCGCGATGGACGACATGGCCATGGATGACCGGGTCGGAGCCATCGTAGACCGAGGCCCAGTCCTCGCGCATCAGGTCGCCTTTCTCGTCGCGACCCTCAAGGGGATAGCCATAGATCGATCGCTCGAAGGCCCCCTTGTCCGCCTGACCTTGCCGGTGCACTCTGGCGGCAGCATGAACCACCCAGAGGGAAGAAGCATCCTCGTAGGGAGAAGACCATGTTAGCGGGATGCGCAGTTGGTGGGGCACAGACATGTAGAAGTCGAGAACGGCATCGGCAAAATCCGACCCGAAGGGAGCGATCTGCTCCAATGTATCCTCAAGGCCGTGTTTGATCTCGACATTACGTCCCATCAGGCGCGCACAAGCTTCCAGTCATGGTTGCCCATCACGCAATAGCCGAGACTGCCTTGCATCAGTCCCATAGCGAGACGCAACACCTGATCGGATTTTGGTCCGCGGTCGGTGAGATCTCCCGCAAGCACCAGCTTGCGCCCTTCCGGGTGATGGAGGGCAATCGGCGCAGGCATACGGGGATCGAACTCTGCGATTTCGTAACCAGCCCGCGTCAGCAGGGCTACAAGTTCATCCATGCAGCCATGGATATCGCCGACGACATCAAGTTTGCCCTCATTGACCTGCATCTCTGCCACGAAGGGGGGTATAGGTATACTGCCCGGTGGCAGTGATGGGGGCGTGTGAACATCTTTTCCTGTCTTTCTGTCTTTCTCTTCAACCAGCGAAGAGAGCGTGTGCGGCCAGTTTGTCGTGCTGTGAGATATAATCGCTCTTTTGACGAGGTAGAGCCTGTAGGGTCGAATGCGTGAACTGGCTAACCCCTTACCTTCTGCGACGACAGTCTGTGCTTCCATGGTAAAGATGGACGAAGGAGCCTTCTTGTGTTTCAGAAGGCTTCTGTAGTCCGATATCAAGGCGCGCTCGAGTTTTTTTTGCCATCCTGTCCTGCCCGGCTGGCAAAAATCTGGATAGAGACCCGTGGTATTGTGCCATCCTGGCGACTTTCGCCGGAGCTGATCATCAGGCAAATTCATCAAGGTCTTGGCTGTATCGAGACATCAGGTGAGTATAAGCCAGGTGATAGAAGCGCTCGGAAGTTTTGAATGCCTCATCATCAAAACCAATAAATTCCATGGCAGCCGGCCAGGCCCAGGAACGATTTTCAAGCCCGGGGTCGGGGGCTTCTCTATCGATCCCGAAGGTTCCCTGACTGACGGTCCCGTCGGGCATGGCGACAAGCGGAGCGCGATCAATCTCATCGACCCAGGCGGTGATTTCACCGTGCAGCTCGGCCTGAAGTGCGGACATGTCATCCATCACCAACCGATTGGGAAATGGCCCGGTCATCAGATGAAAGGCAGGATCATCCTCGCCGCGGTCAACCATGAGATGCCCCCCGGTCTTCACTGGCGATGACTGCAAGGCTGTAGGTCGTGTTGCGATGGAGCGGTTCAGCCTTACTCGTAAGCTTGAGAATGACAGGAAGAACGCGCATCAGCGGATGGGTGAGATCCTGGCCGCAATCCACCTCTTCGCGCATCACCAGGGCGGAGCGGTCAGTAAAGAGTGCGAGCCAACGCCGCGCCGACTTGTCATCCTTGGATGACCGGTGCGTTTCGATGATCTGCATCGGAAGGCGGGGGGGGCCGGTTTCTCCGAATATATTGGCGTGACTGGAGATCAGGGGGCGCGGCAGATGTATGCGCCCGAGTTTAAGTCCGGGGAAGACATCCCCGGAATATCTGGAAACGTGGCAATAGGAACGCAGGGCCACTCCAGCGAGGGATGTGCCAACAGTCTTGACCGGCGACAACAGGCGCCCCTTGGTAAAACGCCTCGGGAGTTCTGGCGTGAAGCTGAATGTCTTGTGCATGTGGAATGTCTCCCGGAATCGATGTCGGACAGGTCTTGATATCCTTGCCGGGACTGGCCGGCGAGGTGCGCCTGGAGATGTTTGTGGATTCAGGGGCGTAGGTCAGGGGGGGCGATGTAGCGGTGGCTCCTGGCGGGTTGTATCGGGCAGCCCTGCCTGTGTATTCGGCGTTGCAGCCTGGTGTCCGGACACATCGGGATAAAGTGTCTTTGTGGATGTGGTTCGGATTGCTTCCATGTCGTCTGGGGCTGGAGTGGCAGTGGTTGTATTGCCATCGCGTAGTTTGCGTCTGCGGTCTCTGGCCTTTTGGCCCCGCTTCAAATCCCGGATAAGAAGGAAGATGCCGATGACGGCAACGGGTCCGAAGAGAATAAGGTAATCTGTCAGCATGTTGCACCTGAATTGAGGATTGCGTTATCGGGAATCCGTCGGGCGACGGATGGCCACATTTGGTTGCCTCGGTATATAATGAAACTGGGGTTGTTCTTGTCTTGCCGGAAAAATCGATTGTCGAAGTTTTGTGTCAGACCTTGAATCAGATGACCGCAAGCAACGCCCGGTCAGTCTTTTGTGGTCAGCGGTTTGTGGCCGTGGCGCACTTGCAGGGTGAGGAAGTCCTCAAGCAGATCATGGCGTAACAGCCAGGTCCCAAGAAGATATTCCTGCTTTAGTCTCTGGTGGTTGGACAGGCGCCCTTCAAGCGCGACGGTATTGCTGCGGGCAAAGGCGATATGGCTCGACATCCGGCCCGTGGGTCCATCGGTGTGGGCGACGCTCCAGCCGATAGGTTTCCCGACCCGCATGAGGATGTTTGCCGATAGCCACAGAAAGGGGTGGGTGATTGTGACAGGTATTTCGTCAAAGGAGGCCGATCTGGTGATTTCGCCAAAAGCTGGTCCTGCAATCCGGGCATTGGCGATCGCGTCATCTCCCTGCAGCTCGCGGATCAGATGATCCCGGCTTTCCTGGGCGGGGGAACGGCCAGGGCGCAGGTCGGATGTAATGATGATTTCCTGTGCGCCGGGATCGAGAATCAGGGCGGCAATCGCGAGCGTGTCGATCGCCTCTTCGATACCCCCCGGCGTCGGACCACTCAAAGATCTGGCTGTGCGGCCATGACAGGCTTCGCATTGCCTCCGGAGGATCGGGATGCTCAACGAGGCACCGCCGTAAATGTCTGGTAAGGTCCGGACTGGACTGAAGAACCCCATCAAGTTTGGTTGATCGGCCAAGAAGTTTGGAAAGACAGGAAGTTTCGGCCAGTACAGGCAGGAATTCCACCTCTGGATCTCCACTCGCCGGGTCGAGGGGCCAGGGCATGTAATCAGCCTGAGGTTCCCCCTGTCCAGCAAAGAAGCCGGTGCCATCGCCGAAAATGATTAGATCCGCACCTGGTATGTCATCCCATGGCGGCGCGGGCGCACAAATTGCGGCCACCGGCAGATCTTCATCCTGCAGCAGGTGGATGATATCGTCCGAGCTATCCAGAAATGCATCTTCACAGTGATCTATCGCGGCCCGGGCCATGGATTGGGACATGATCTTCTCCTGTTCTCAGGCTTGGTGTAAGCCGGTCGAGTGTCAAGAATGACCACTCGACGGCTTATGCCAAGCGAGGCTTTAGGGGATTCTGGTCGCCATATTTGCAGACTAATATTGCGAGATTGTACCTTCATCCGGCTCCGACCCTGCAGTGATATGTATCATGAGCCCCAGCTGCGCTTCGGCCCGCTGTCGACATGGGTAAAGTTGCTGTATTTTCCGACACCACCGGCATAGAGGGTTCTGGCGGCTTTATGTACCTGCGATGGGCGCACTGAGGGGTTGGTAAGGTCGGCAGCCTTGCCCCGCATATGATAGGATTGCTTGGCAGCCCCATTGAGAGAGGCGTTGGTTACCGGACTCCGATAGCCGGAGGTCAGATTGAACGGGGTATCGGTGCCAAGCATGCGCCAGACCTTCCAGATGATATCGATCAGCTTTGGATCCATTGTTTTGATTTCGTTTTGACGCCAGTCGCGACAGAAGTTGTTGAATTCCTCGAGGGCACCCTGAACATATTGACCATCCTGCACGAAGGCGCGGTCGTAAGTCTCGCCGGTGCGCCCGTTTGTCATTTTGAGGCGGCGCTCGCCAGGGCCGTCATCCGGCACTTCGGCGGAGTAATCCTCATCTCCACCCACCATGTCGCCACCGCCGGAAGGCCCTGCTTCCGCTGAGCTGCCGCCGAATGATCCCGCTTCGGGCGGACACATCAATGCTGAAATTGCCGAACTTCCGCTGCTCGGGGTGATCATGGCCGCCACACCAGCCCCCATCGCCGCCCCCTTCAGGAGACCCCGCCGGGTATAGATTCCATTTTCCTGCTGCTGGTATTCATCAAAGATTGCTTCCGGATTCATTTGCTGCCTCTTCTTTTTTTTCCGGGTGTCGATGGAGGCTTGCAGGCACCTGCGCGACGCACGTCATTTAAGTTCCGGTATCATTTCGAGGAGGAATTAGGCCCCGCATCCAAATTGCGGAAATGGAGTTACATCCCTATTTGTCCATCTCCGCCGCATGAAGATCAGTCTGGCCTTGATCGTGAGTCGGCATAAAACAGATGATTTCCGATCGCTCCGATGCGCGGCATCTCGAGGCGCCAATAGGGTTTGACCGCAGGTGTGTGATAGTGGTCAGCACCCTGAAGCTCCGGCATGGGTCCACTCAGGAGGGTTCGGGCGGCGACATCGATTGCCAGTGGCCAGGCCCTGCGCCAATCTTCCTTCCCGGTAATTGCCGGAAAACCATAGCGTGATGTCATAAAAGAGAATTGAACCGGACGCACCACTTCGCAGGGGGTGTCGCCCCATCGGTCCGGTGTCATGGCACGCTGCAGCACCACGGAGGCAACGGCGCGCTGTCCAAACAGACTTTCTCCCCTGGATTCAAAAAAAATACGGCAACCGCCATGCAGCCCAGATCACTCTCGTTACGCAGGGAGACGGGCGGATGATTGAGCAGACGGCGGACGTCGGCGCGCAATGCGCCGGGATCTGGTCGCAACTGGCGTCCTTGAGGAAGCCGAAACAGAGTCTGCAACCTGTCGACATCAAAGAGCGGATCTGCCTGCTGGCGCAGTGCGACGTCTTCGGGAAAGAAACTCAGCATCACCTCATCCGACCTGGCGTGTGAGGCGGAGATCAGCAGCAAGATGCCGGATATTGGAGCAAGGAATCGGATCATGAGGATTTCAAAACACCGCAGACTGATGGATATCCCTCGGGATAAAGGGAAGAACGTCACAATTTGAAAAATAAGCCATTATCCGGGGCGGGATTCTTTTCCGGACAAGGCACGCGCAGCGATATCCTGGTTTGGAATGCAGATTGCGCGTACCTCGTAACCGCGGCTGGCGCCAGCGGAGGTCGGCGACAATGCCAGAGCCCGCAAGGGGCCGCCACGATCAATCCGGCCTTCGAGATTGAAGCTGCCGATTCCGGCGGCTACGGGAAGTGCTATCGGATTGCGATGGCCGTGGATCTGAATGAGGTTGTCGGGTCCCGGAATATTTTCATCGATCACATTTTTTTTCCCAAGCTGTGTCTGTATCGAAGCGCGCCCCATCGGTTCCCATCTGGAAGTGCTCGACCGAAAGTGGTGCAAGAGCCTCGGGCGGACGCGCAAATCCACCGTGGGTAGCAAGAATATCGAGCCCGCGCCAATGGAAGCGTCCGGCATCTATCGTGCGATCAAGAAATGTCAGTGCATCAGATTGGGTAAAGCGGGCGCTTTCGAGCGAGGGCAGGGTGGTGGCCCGGAAGGTCTTTTTGGTAACAGTTGCTCCGCGCCCCCAGTCATCAAGATGGCGTTCGTGGTTGCCAGTCAGGAAAAAGCAATTCGGCTGTGGCATGAAGCGGGTTAACAGAGCCTGAAGGACAGATCCGGAACAAGGTCCCTTATTGATGTAGTCACCGAGAAATATATAGGCCGTATCCTGGCGAATCTCGAAGTTGTCAGTCAGCTTCGCCAGGGTCCGCGAGCAGCCATGGATATCGCCGATGGCAACAATATTGTGCCAGCGCCCAAGATCCACCACATCAGGCTCGATCAGATCGAGGAGACTGTCGATCTGGGCCGCTTCATGCCAGATCACACCCTCTATGTCGGAAAGACCGGTGCGCCGCCGCAGGTGCGAGATGACTCGTGCAATCTCGTTGCTTGCGGATTTCGGCCCGCAGCCTGCCGCCGCGCCTCAATTTCTGCCGCCGGAAAGGTATTGGTGAAGTCAATAATACGCGTATCGTAGCGATAGCGTTTTCCAAGCGCGATGACAGCTTCGATCATCCGGTCGGAGGCTGAGACTGCATTCCTTGTAAAAGGGGCACCAGTGTCGGATGGCCGAAAGATGATCAACGCCCCGCGTGCCATCTTTCCTTCCAGTATGTGCAGGACTCGATTGCGCAATTGTGTGCGCAGCAGCGGATCGCTGCGATAACCACCAAGGGGATCCGTGACCGGTTCTGTAAAAAGTCCCTCAAGCACCTGCTGGTCGACAAGCCAACTGTCAAGATTGTTAGCCTGGATGAACTCATGTCTGCCGCTATATTCTGGTCCCCGAAGAACAATGAGGTTTCGCATATGATGTTCCCTGTTGCTGAAGGGAATATCGGTGTGGTCTTGCGACTGCGGAAATCTATTGAGTAATTTTGCCGGTTTTCTGACCAATCTTCTTGCGCGGACGTATGGTGCCGAGAAAAACATAAATGAGAGAAATCATCGTCAGGCCAGCCAGCCATATGTAGGGTGCAGGAAAGCTGATATTGATCTCGTCGACCGTGCCGGGAATGACTTGCTGCCGGGCTTCCAGCATATCCATGGTCAGGGATGTCAGGAACGCAATGGTGGCAAATCCGAGAAGCAGGCTGATCAGCAATATGATCCGTCGGTATCCACTGTCGACCATGCGACGCGCCGTTGCCGAGAGCAGCGCGGCAAACAGGTAGAGAATCCATAGCATGCCGAGTAATCCTGTCAGCAATGGCAGCGCGGCCACCTCTCCGGGAATGTTGCTATCCTGAGGCAGGACGGGAACAAGGGCAACAATACTGAGGGAAGACACAATCATGAAGCCGAGGTAGAACAACCAGAAGTCGATCCGCGCCATCGGGGTGCGGAAGTCAAGTGGTGAAAAGAACGGCCGCGCGGGCGGGTAGCTGGTAAATCTTGATATCATGACGAGGAAATGGTGCGTGGAGTCTGCTTTCGGAAAATGTACAAAAACAAAGCGCCGACTTGCGGGTCGGCGCCTGGAGCAATCCGGGTATCAGAAAATATCTTCGGCCAGAATTCCCTGCTTCTTGAGATAGATGGCCATATCCGCCAGCATGTTGCGACGAATCTGTCCGACCCGTTCCGGGTGATACTGAATGTATCGGCCAGAACCTGGGTGGGAATGTTTTCTTCGCTCAGATAGGAGTTGAGGATGATTTGTTGTCGCTCACCCAGAGTTTCGATGAATGGGGCAAGGGCCTCCATTGCATAATCGAGGGTAATGCCGTGCTCCGTCTTGCCGGCGCATTCAGGCCCGACAATTTCGGTTCATCCTCGACGCTGGTCTGACTGGCATAGATTGAGGCCACGGCCCGGCGGGTGGATTTCTCCGAGGCGCCGGTGCTGGCCTGGATCTCGGTGATATCCTTGTCGCTGAGAATCTCGCTGCGACCTTGTGAATCCTGTCGGCCCGACGCGCAAGGGCCGCATAGAAGGCCTTGCGCTCTGCGGAGGATGTGCCGATCCGATAGGAGTGGCGGAAATCCAGGGCGTAGCGCAGCAGAGTCTTGCGGACATGGTTGATGGCAAAGCTGGACAGGTGGGTGCCAAATTTCGGGTCAAAACTCGATACGGCATGGATGAATGCCAGGTTAGCCTCTTGTTCAAGGTCCGGGCGGTGAGTGGCGCCGATCGAGCGTCCGGCCAGGATTTTCTGAATCTGGGCCCCGATCATCGGCTTATAGCGACCGATAAGCAATGTGAGGGATTTGTCGCACCCATCTTCCTGCCATGCTCGGATCAGGTCGGGCTCCTGGGCGCGGTATCTGTCCATGGTTTGAGGCTGATACGACCTTGCGTCTGCGGGCGATCTCGGTTGGTGCAAGTGTGTCGGAAATATTATTCATTTGCCTGTTGGTCCTTCATCTCTGCCGTGTGCAGTTTATCGTGTTGTTTTTTTTTTCGAGCCTGGTCGGGCCTTCGGGCTGAAGCTTGCGCCCGGTCACCTCGACCACGGGGGGGCAAGCGGCAGGACGCCGCTCCAGGCATCACTCGGGCACAAGGATTCCATCGAGAGTGAGGCGTGCGCAGATCGCGCGCGGAGATCTGCGGAAAATCCCCCCCGAGAGTTGTTCGAGATCAGCTCCTTCCACAAAGCGGAATGCACAATCTCTGGCTTCCGCGTCGCCCCCCCAGGTGTCGCGACGCCACCCGGCCACCGGCTCTGGCATCCGGGGGGGAAGGATCGGAGATGGCAGTGGCAGACCGTGATGGGACATTTCGATGTTACGAATGGCCCGGGGGGTGCGGGCACCGAGTGTTCGGTCAGGTCCCTGGCATAGGTCAGGGCGGGATGGACGATGTGTTGCCATACCTGATGCAGGATCACGGTGCGGGCTGCCGCGCTGCCTTGCGCCGCGCGGCGTTGCCGGAGGGTGCAGCCCCCCCTGAGCTGAGCAAGATCATCGAGTGTCGCAACATCCGGAAGACCGGGTGTCTTGCAATATGCTGCGGCCAGAGGTGCGGCGTCATGCGCCATATTGTCGATTGGCTTGAAGTCAGCCTCGGTGACTGCATGGCGCAGATGGTCAAACGCAGGACCATCGGAGTAATGGATGACCTGTGCGCCTCCGAGATATTTCAGTATCCGGTGAATCATCGAGCGTGTCATTGCATTTTGCGTCAGGGAAAAGGCGAGATCCCGGGTCTGGAGGCGTCCGTTGCGCCGGGTTTTCTGAAGATGAAAATCGATACGTCCGTCGATACGGTGAGTAGAGAGCAAGCAGGTCAATTTGTCCCTTTCGGGGAGCGGGTATGTCATGAGAATCCTGATCTTGTTTTTCAAGCGTCTGGCACGGGGTGGTTTTGCAAATGAAAACACCCCGGGGCGGACGGTTTCCGCGATGTCTCTCCTGAACCCTTCTTCTGCAGAGATAGGAAATTGTTCGGGATTTCGGATATGGCTTTGGCGGCCTCGACCATTGCAATCATGCATCGCATCGCCGGTGAGGAGAAACATCCGCAGTCGCGTCTGTGGATGGCCGCCTTGCAGATTCAATCCGCGATTGACTGGTCGCTCTGGGTCAGGCGGGTCGACATCGCCCTGATTGGTGGCGATCCGATTGTGATCTCGCGTCGGATTTGCAGCATTCTTCGCGACGCTGATATACGAACCGCGCCGCGGATCGCTGTGCTTCATCCAGGGGGTATTTTCAGGTGCTCCGATTGCCGCCCTCGAGGATCCGGAGTTCAGGGCCGGCCTTGATCTTCCCGGGAACTGGGCGATCGCGGATCGCGACATGCCGCAGGCGATCATGAAGCGTGAAATTGACCGGGCCTCAGCCTGCTGGCCTCCCATGGCCGTGGCGGTGTGATGGCGTTTGAGATGGTGCAGGGGCTACCTGACCCGGTGCGCTCGGAGACGGTACTCAGGCTGACCCGCGATAAAGGGGTCTCGCGGCGCAATGGCCTATCCCCATCCTCAATGAAGATTCCGCAGGTGGTGTCGGCGGGCGATGATGCCCGGGCCACCGGATTATACAGTCGTTCCGAGCAATTGTTCCATCAGGGCCTTGCGACAATGCGCGAGGGTTTTGGCGATTTTTTTTGCCGGAGCCGCCACGTGGCCGCCGGTTTGCGGATCTGGTGATTGCCAGGAAATGCGAACTTCTGTCGGGTTTCATATCGCCACCCGCCTTCCGGATGATCGGATTAGCAGGGAAGACCTCGTGGCGATGGTCGGACAACCCTACCAATTGGCCGGTGCCCCCGCCGGGCCGCGTTGCGCAGGCTATATCTTTCTGGTGCGAGGATTTTGCCCGCGCTGCAAACATACCAATGTCATTCTCACATAAGGAGATCGATACATGAAGAAGATTATTCTCGCAGCCGTTATGGCAGCTTTCACTATTCCTCTTGCCGGCATGGTGTCGGCTCAGGAGACCCCGCATGCAGGGTATCGGGAGACCGGATCCCAGCGCGCTTGGGTTGGAATTTATTCCCCCCCCGATCGCGGCACTGGTCAATCAACCTCGTCTTGCGCCATCTATTCGCGCCCCAAGACTGCCTCTGTGTTCAAGGATGATATCAAGGTTGAAACCATGCGCGGCGAGTTGGCGGCGTTCATTTCCTGGAATGGCGCCAAGGTCGACAACAAGGGAGGAGAGGTTTCCTTTATGGTCGGAGTGCCGGTCAGGGAAGGCAGGAATGAGATTCACGCGCTGACCATTGACGGTGATACCCGGTTTGACCTGGTTGGTGTCGGAGACCGGCTTTATGTCATGCCGGAGGATGATGGTGCCGTGATTACAGCAATCCGCAAGGGGGGTGAGGATGGTGGTGACGGCACAGGGTATCGAGGGTCATATCATCAAGGATGCTTATTCACTGATGGGTGTCCAGGGCATGACGGAGATTCAAAAAGGACAGTGTCACTAAGATACTTCTGTGCAATTTGATAAAAGCGGCGCCAGTCATCAGACGGCGCCGCTTTTGGTTCTTACTACGTGGCGATACCAGGGTCCTGGAGGTCAGTCGACGAGCTTGATGGCGATTTTCTTGAGTGCCTGTTCCATAGTGATATCCTGTCCGTCGCCCTCGGTGATCCTGCGATCCGCATGAAATGTGACTTTCACGGTGCCGGTTTCGATCACGGTTTGATTGGTCTCGACGCCAACGACATGTCCGGCACGCGTGGCAAGGGCAGCGATACGGGAGATGCTGGCATAGGGTTTGAGTGTCATTTTCTGGCTTTCTTGATGGTGAACAGGGGTGTTATGCAAGATATTGGCCAGAATGCAGGAAAGAGAAAGCTCTTTCAGCAGAAATCTGCTGCTGCGGCGATGCAACCTTTGCGGTATTTTGTCTGCAGCATATTTAATATTGGTAAAGCAGCAGGTGTCGCAGCATCACCGATTGCAAATCCGGTATCGATTTTTGTTCCTTTAACGAATCTGCTGAGACAAGATGTCGGCGACTCCTCATGGCGTTTTGTCGTGATGTCTTGTGGCGATTCTATCGGCCGAATCGCAGCAGAAAAATGCCGACATCTGGCTATAAAACAAGGGAAGGAAGCAAGAATGGCAAGAAAAAGGCAAAGACGGCAAAAAGGCGGCGGAGACAGGGCGGAATGGGGGCATTCAGGAGGACGAATCGGTG
>LLEQ01000018.1_pt1 | contig 16787 bp, 32 predicted proteins | sample 595901 | NCBI WGS metagenome assembly LLEQ01 (sample SAMN02919317, study PRJNA255460) | bioreactor metagenome | biome: chemostat; feature: culture 2012_25.3; material: sediment; isolation source: day86 25degC chemostat 2012 inoculated with Wadden Sea sediment taken from... | place: Germany: Bremen ... | reverse complement strand
CCCCCAGCTCGCGCGCGGTCTTGACCATCGCCTCGATCATCATCGCATGGACACGCATGCGTTCGGCCATCGGTGTGCAACTCGAAACGAACACGCGGGAACATTCCCAGACGTGATCCGCCACAGGCGCATCCCCGTCGATCAGGTTTTCAGGGATCGACGAAAGCAATCCACGCTGTGCATCGCGGATCATGTAGGAGTAAATCCCGCATTGCGCCGTGGTCGGCGTCAGCCGGATCCCCGCGAGCACTTGGCCATGCTCGTGAATCGCGATCCAGCGGCTTTGCGGGGTGTCATACTGGTCAAATTCCATCCCCATAGCTTCGGGGAGGTTCCATTTCTTTTGAACAATGAATGATTCTTTACGCGCACGGAACAGGTTTGCGAACAATTCGCCATGGTTGTGCAGATTCGCGAACGAAAGAGTTGTAATTTGCATGATGCCGTCTCCAGACAGATTGAGGAACAAAGTCCCTGCGGAGCGGGAGACGGCATTTAGAGCAAACGGGAATCCTTGGCGCGCTGAATGGCTTCGGCAAGTGTTCGGGCCATCAATCGTTGACGCGCGGATACGAGCCGCGCTTTCAGCGCACTTTCGGAGATGCCAAGCTTGGCGGCAGCTGCCGCATGACGATCTCCCGCAGCGATAAGCCGCAGAGCTTCAATCTGAGCCTTGGTCAGGCTCTCTGGAGGTTCGGTCATCACATGCAAGCGTTCAATCACGGCCAGAATGCAGGCCATCTCATCATCAGAGAACTCGCGATCGGGGCGCGCCACCGATGCAATTGTTCGCGACGAGATCGGTCCGCAGGACACCGTGAGACCATAGCGAAGGCCATGTTCCGCAGCTTGATCGAGGATGCCGAAAGGATCAGGTATTTGCATTTCCGACCAGCGCGTAGCGCCGGTGGTGGCGAAGCCCCATGCAATGGTTGGGTCGCGCATGGCGAAGGCCTGGTTCGTGTAGTGGTCGATCCAGTCCTGCGGATACGTCATGAACGCCATCAGCGGTGCCGCCAACCGAATGTGGACACCAACATAATAACCGCTCGGAGCGAGCTGAGAGAGTTCGTTTAACTGCAAGTCGATTGCACTCTTCGCTGACATCGCGTTTCCGCCTAAAACCTGTCCTTTTAGATAGGTTGTCCGAGAGGGCGTCAACCTAAACATGTATTCAATCGTTACTGCACACGCCCTCTAGCGCGGTTACCCGCTCAATGAAACCGGACGGTGAAACACCCGCCGATTGTCATCCAAGCGTCTTCAGCGAAACCTCCCTTCATTAACGTGTATGCGCAACCTATCTATTCGCGCAAAGGTTGAGCGAGACCAACTATAGCAATTTCCCATAAAAAAAACCCCGCCTAAAACAGGCGAGGCTAAATTTACGTAACGTTAAGGTAAACTTAATCGTCGGCGTTGAGCTCTGCTTCAACGCGGGCTTTATCGCCTGCGCCTTTTGCCGAGGTGTCGCGCTCAACGAATTCGATGATCGCCATCGGTGCCATGTCGCCGTAACGGAAGCCGGCTTTCATGATACGGATATAGCCACCCTGGCGCTCTTTGTAGCGCGGCCCGAGGATCTCGAAGAGTTTCGCGACGTATTTGTCTTGCTTGAGCTGCGACGCAGCCTGACGGCGCGCATGCAGGTCACCACGTTTTGCCAGCGTGATCATCTTTTCGATGATCGGGCGAAGCTCTTTGGCTTTCGGCAAAGTGGTTTTGATTTGTTCGTGCTCAATGAGCGAGCCGCACATGTTAGCGAACAGCGCTTTGCGGTGTTCGTGAGTACGGTTGAGACGGCGGTAACCGCGAGCGTGACGCATGGTGATCTCCTATAGCGTTTTTGCTTTGTCCGGCAGCCCTGCGTTCGGGTCTGCTCTCCTTGGGGCGTTAGTGCCCATGCTTTCCTCGGAAGACCTCTCGAGAGAGGGGGGGGCCGAGCATTGAATGAGGGGCGTGTTACCCACGCCCCCCTTTAGAGTCAAGCGGTGAAGATCAGAATTGATCCTCAAAACGCTTCGCCAGATCTTCGATGTTTTCCGGCGGCCAATCTTCGACTTCCATCCCGAGATGCAGGCCCATGCCCGAGAGCACTTCTTTGATCTCGTTGAGCGACTTGCGGCCGAAGTTCGGGGTGCGGAGCATCTCGGCTTCGGTTTTCTGGATCAGGTCGCCGATGTAGACGATATTGTCGTTCTTCAGGCAGTTCGCCGAACGCACCGAAAGTTCCAGCTCGTCCACTTTCTTCAGCAGAAGCGGGTTGAACTCGAGACCGTCGTCCGCGTCTTGCTTGGAGGCCGATTCCGGCTCGTCGAAGTTGACGAAGATGCCGAGCTGATCTTGCAGAATGCGCGCAGCGTAAGCCACGGCATCATCCGGCGAGAGCGAGCCATCGGTTTCGATTTTCATCGTGAGCTTGTCATAGTCGAGCACCTGACCTTCGCGGGTCGGCTGCACTTCATAGGACACTTTTTTTAACTGGCGAATAGATCGCATCGATCGGGATCAGGCCGATTGGCGCATCGTCAGGGCGGTTCTTGTCGGCAGCGACATAGCCTTTGCCGGTGTTCACGGTGAGTTCGATGAACAGATCCGCGCCATCGTCGAGGTGGCAGATCACGTGATCCTTGTTAAGGACTTCGATGCCGTTGGATTCCGAGATATCGCCAGCGGTGACGATGCCCGGGCCCTTAGCGGAGATCGACAGGCGCTTCGGCCCTTCGACTTCCATCTTCAGCGCCACACCTTTGAGGTTCAGCACGATATCGGTAACGTCTTCACGCACACCAGCCACCGAGGAGAACTCGTGCAGAACATTGTCGATTTGCACGGAAGTGATCGCGGCGCCTTGCAGCGACGACATCAGCACACGACGCAGCGCGTTGCCGAGCGTCAGGCCAAAGCCCCCGCTCCAGCGGCTCTGCGATAACGGTAGCTTGGCGCTGGGGGGGATCATTGCCTGCTTTGACATCAAGCTGAAGCGGCTTGATAAGCTCGGCCCAATTCTTATGGATCATGCTGTGCCTCCATTCCAGTTCTCGCGTCATGACCAACGCAAAAACGCCCGAGGAAAAGTAAGAAATGGCGCGGGCCGCACGGATTCCTCCGCACGGCCCGAACCGCAATAGTCAAATCAAACGCGACGGCGTTTCGGCGGACGGCAGCCGTTGTGCGCCATCGGGGTCACATCACGGATCGAGGTGATGTTGAAGCCAGCAGCAGCCAACGCGCGCAGCGCCGACTCACGACCCGAGCCCGGGCCTTGCACTTCGACTTCCAGCGTTTTCACGCCGTGCTCTTGTGCTTTGCGGCCTGCATCCTCGGCAGCCATCTGAGCGGCGTAAGGGGTCGATTTACGCGAACCCTTGAAGCCCATGGTGCCCGAGGACGACCAGGAGATAGCGTTGCCCTGAACGTCGGAGATCAGGATCTTGGTGTTGTTGAACGACGAGTTCACATGCGCAACGCCAGCTGCGATGTTTTTACGTTCTTTGCGTTTAACGCGGGTTTTATCACGTGCCATATTTCAACGCTCCCCTTACTTCTTCTTGCCAGCGATGGCTTTTGCGGGGCTTGCGGGTACGAGCGTTGGTGTGGGTCCGCTGACCGCGCACCGGCAGGTTGCGACGATGGCGCAGACCGCGGTAGCAGCCCAGATCCATCAGGCGCTTGATGTTCATCGTGGTTTCACGACGCAGATCGCCTTCAACGGTGACGTTCGCATCGATGAACTCGCGGATTGCGAGAACTTCTGCGTCCGACAGCTCGTTTACACGACGGGTGCGCTCAATACCGACGCCTTCACAGATGATTTCTGCGATATGCGAACCGATACCGGTGATGTAGGTCAATGCGATCGGGACGCGTTTCCCGGTCGGAATGTTGACGCCAGCAATACGTGCCATGCGTAATCCTTATTGTTGCGGTTCCGTAACCCCAGAACCTTTTTTTTCACAACTCGACCACCAGTTTACCCCGATGGTCATTCTATCTTCACGGCGAGTGGGAAAACCCGTTATTCCGCGACGATTCTCTCTCGAGACGCTGTGACCTAGAGGGAATTTCCCTTCCGGTCAAGACGCCGTGATCATTTCAGCCTTGCTGGTCGAGGATTTGCGACATCTGGCGCGCCACCTCGTCAATTTCGGCCAAACCATCGACACCAAACAGATCGCCCTGTGCGTAATAATAGCCAATCAGCGGCGAGGTCTTCTTGTAATATTCCATCAGGCGGGTCTTCAGGCTGTCGGCATTGTCATCCGCGCGGCGCTTGAGATCATGCGAACCGCAGACATCACAGGTGCCCTCAACGGCTGTCGGCTTGGTCTCATCATGGTAGACTTCGCCGCAATTGCCGCAGGTGTAGCGGCCTGTAATCCGACGCACGAGCGCAGCGTCATCCACCCGCATCTCGATAACAGCATTGAGCGTCGCCCCATTGCGCGCCAGCAGCTTGCCGAGCGCATCTGCCTGCGGCAGCGTGCGCGGGAAGCCATCAAAGATGAACCCGTTCCCGCCAGCGGTTTTGATTTGCTCTTCAATGAGACCGATCACGATCTCATCTGTCACCAACTCGCCGCGCCCCCATGACATCAGCGACCTTCTTGCCCATCTCGGAGCCGGAGGTCATCGCCGCCCGCAACATGTCGCCCGTCGAGAGCTGGATCATGCCACGCTCTTCAACAAGTTTGCGCGCTTGTGTGCCTTTGCCGGCACCCGGGGGGCCAAGCAGGATGATATTGATCATAATCTTTCCTCTAAACTGTCGGCCCGCTCAGGCGATTGCCTACGCACCTTAACGGCGCGTAGGAGCTTTCTTCGCTTTGCGCTTACCGCGAAGCTGCGAGCGCTCAATGAGCCTTCATACTGATGCGCGAGAAGATGCGATTGGATCTGGTTGATCGTATCCATTGTCACCGACACAACGATCAGCACCGACGTGCCACCGAAGTAGAACGGAATCGCAAGCTGCGAGCGCAGGATCTCTGGCAAAAGGCAGACAGCCGCCAGATAAGCCGAGCCGAGCACGAGGATGCGGGCCACAACGTAATCCAGATAGGCTTCAGTCTTCTTACCGGGACGGATTCCCGGAATGAACCCGCCCTGCTTTTGAAGATTCTCAGCTACGTCATCCGATTTAAACGCCACGTTTGCGGTGTAGAAATAGGAGAAGAAGACGATCATCGCCACGAAGAACAGCAGATAAAGCGGCTGCCCAGGCCCGAAATAGGCGAGGATCGTCGACATGATCGGGCCAGTCGAGGCGCCTGAGAAGGTCGCGATTGTCGTCGGCAGCAGCAGGAGCGAGGATGCGAAGATCGCAGGGATCACGCCAGCGGGGTTGACCTTGATCGGCAGATGCGAAGAACCGCCATCATAGACCTTCATCCCGACCTGACGCCGTGGATACTGGATATGGATCTTGCGCAGAGCCCGCTCCATGAAGACCACAAAGGCAATCACGACCGCGACCATCAGGATCACACCCAAAATCACGCCCCAATGCATCGAACCCGAACGGCCCTGGCTCAGGAACTGCGCAACAGCAGCAGGGATTTCGGCCACGATGCCGACGAAGATGATCAGCGAGATACCGTTGCCAATACCGCGCGAAGTGATCTGCTCACCGACCCACATGAGGAACATCGTGCCGCCGACCAGCGTCACAACCACGGTCAGGCGGAAGAACAGGCCCGGATCATGCGCGAGGTCGCCAGCTTCCAGCGAGGCCGCAAGGCCCCAAGCTTGAAACAGCGCCAGCAACACGGTCGCATAGCGGGTGTATTGGTTGATTTTCTTACGGCCCTGCTCGCCCTCTTTCTTCAACTGCTCCAAAGCGGGGGAACATCGAGGACATGAGCTGGACGATAATCGAGGCCGAAATATAGGGCATGATGCCGAGGGCGAAGATCCCCATCCGGCCAAGCGCGCCACCGGTGAACATCGACAAGATGCCCCCGAGACCCGCCGATGCGCCGGACATGAATTCGCGCAGCGCTGCCGCGTCGATCCCCGGGACCGGAATATAGGTGCCAAGGCGGTAAACCATCAGCATACCGATAGTGAAGAAGATGCGCTGACGAAGCTCGGTTGCCTTACCCAAGGCGCCCCAGCTGAGATTCGCCGCCATTTGCTCTGCAGCAGATGCCATGTGACCTGTCTCTTTCATGAAAGCACCGCCGGACCGTTTCCGGTCGGCGGTGCTTGGAAACCTAGTTGCTTATGTAAGGGGGCGAGGCCCCACTCACAACCGCTTATTCAGCCGCAGCAGCCGCCACCGTCAGCGTACCGCCAGCTTTCGCAACAGCGTCGATTGCTGCTTTGGAAGCGCCGGTCACGTTGATCGACAGTTTCGAAGTCGCTTCGCCTTTGGCGAGGACACGGATACCGTCCAGTTTGCGGCGCACGAGGCCCGAAGCGATCAGCGCGTCTTCGGTGATCTCGACTTTACCGTCGAGCTTGCCTTCTGCGATGAATTTCTCGATCGCGCCGAGGTTCGTCACGGCGAATTTCTTCGCGTTCGGAGCGGTGAAGCCACGCTTCGGCAGACGACGGTAGAGCGGCATCTGGCCACCCTCGTAGCCGCCAATCGCGACGCCCGAACGGGATTTCTGACCCTTGATACCACGGCCACCCATTTTACCTTTGCCCGAACCAGGGCCACGTGCCACGCGCTTTTTGCGTTTCGCGGCGCCGTCGTTATCGGAAAGTTCATGCAGTTTCATGTCGCTATCTCCTTGGCCGGAACTGCCCTACCAGCGACGGATGGGGCAAACACGGCATTTTTTTTGCTTGAATGCGGGCGAAGTTGCCGCGCAATGATTCTCGGCCCCATAGGAGGCCACCGCGCGGCTATACAGGGCGCGCGGCGCGATGACAAGGGTGTGTTCAGCCCCCGAAGAAGCCCCAGCCGTCCGGCTCCAGCCCGAAGCTATCTGCCAGAACCGTGAGACGCTCCTCATGCGCCCAAAGCCCCGCGACGCTCAATGCCTCATCGCCGGTGCTCACCTCGACGAGATCTTCATCTTCAATCCAGTCCGCAGCGTAGCCAGCCGCCTCGACAGCGTCCACAAAGCCTTCGAAATCTGCCTCGCCTGCATCATCGACGAATTGGAAGTTGATCACCGCCGTAGCGGGCAGGCCATGGCTTTCGACGATCTGCGCGAAGATCGACTCGGTTTCTTCTTTTTGCGATTTGAGATCCATCTGACTTTCCTCAGGCCAGCTCCGTGGCCGATCAAACCCTAACGCGAGGCCCCTGCCCCATATGCGAAAACGCCCCGCCAGTTAGGCGGGGCGTCTCTGTCTTTGCAAGAGGGGGCTGATTAGCCCTTCTCCTCCACGATGGTCACGAGATGCGGGATCTTGTTGACCATGCCGCGGACCGAAGGAGTATCCTCCAGCTCACGGGTGCGGTTGATTTTGCCCAGACCGAGACCTTTGAGGGTCGCGGCTTGGATCGCCGGGCGGCGAGCCGCCGAGGCGGTCTGCTTCACAACGATGGTTTTCTTCGACATGTCCGAGCTCCTTATGCTTCAGCCGCAGCGTCAGCTTCGGCTTCCGGCTTTTTCAGGATGTCTGCCACTTTCTTACCGCGACGTTGCGCGATTTGACGGGGCGAGGCTTCCTTCTTGAGGCCGTCGATGGTTGCGCGGATCATGTTATAGGGGTTCTGCGAGCCCATCGACTTCGCAACAACGTCCTGGATACCGAGCATCTCGAAGACTGCACGCATCGGACCACCAGCGATGATGCCGGTACCGGCCGGAGCCGTCCGCATCACAACTTTGCCCGCGCCGTGACGGCCTTCCATGTCGTGGTGAAGTGTCCGCGCATCTTTCAGAGCAACACGAATAAGCGAACGTTTCGCTTGTTCAGTTGCCTTACGGATCGCTTCCGGCACTTCTTTCGCTTTACCCTTGCCGAAGCCGACGCGACCACGTTGGTCACCGACTACGACGAGTGCTGCGAAACCGAAGCGCTTACCACCCTTAACGGTTTTAGACACACGGTTGATCGCCACGAGACGATCGGCGAATTCCGGGTTTTCGTCGCGTTGATCGCGACGGTCCCGACGATTTTCACGTTCTGCCATTGTCGTCTCCTTAGAACTTCAGGCCGCCTTCACGGGCAGCGTCGGCCAAAGCCTTGATCTTACCGTGAAAGAGGAAACCACCGCGGTCAAAGTAGCATTCTTCAATGCCAGCTTTTTTTTCGCGCGCTCTGCGATCGCAGCGCCAATTTTCGAAGCCGCTTCGAGGTTGTTCTTGCCAACTACACCGAGATCCTTTTCGAGGGTCGATGCGGCCGCAAGCGTCACGCCGTTCACGTCGTCGATCAGCTGGACGCTGAGGTTTTTGTTCGAACGATGAACCGAAAGACGCGCGCGCCCGTTCGACATTGCCCGAAGTTTGTTCCGTACGCGCAAGCGGCGCTTGAGGAACAGCTGTCGTTTGTTGTTCGCCATTTCTACGCCCCTTACTTCTTCTTACCTTCTTTGCGGAAGATGAACTCACCTTTGTAGCGGATACCTTTGCCCTTATAGGCTCGGGCTTACGCCACTCACGGATGTTCGCAGCAACTTGGCCAACTTGCTGTTGGTCAATGCCTTCCACAACGATTTCAGTTTGCTTCGGAGCTGTGACGGTCACGCCTGCGGGAACTTCGAAGTTCACCTCATGCGAGTAACCGAGCGACAGCTTCAAGACGTTGCCGTTCATCGCAGCGCGATAACCCACACCTTGGATCTCAAGCTCTTTCTTAAAGCCCGAGGTCACGCCGGTGGCCAGGTTCTCGATCATCGAGCGGGTCATACCCCACTGTTGACGAGCACGCTTCGACGAACCGCGCGGCGTCACGGTAACGGATTGCCCGTCAATCGCGATCGTCACGTCGTCCGTTGCGGTGAAAGTGCGGGTGCCTTTCGGCCCCTTCACTTCGATGGTCTGGCCCGAGAGAGACGCCGAAACGCCGCTAGCAAGCTCGACCGGTTTTTTTTACCAATACGAGACATGGAGCCCTCCTTAGAACACGGTGCAGAGCACTTCACCGCCAACATTGGCAGTGCGTGCGGCCGCGTCCGACATAACGCCTTTCGGCGTGGAGACGATCGAAACACCAAGGCCCTGACGGACGGTCGGGATTTCTTTCACCGAAGCATAAACACGACGACCCGGGGTCGAAACGCGCTTGATTTCGCGAATGACCGGAGTGCCTTCGTAGTACTTCAGGCTGATTTCAATTGCCGGGTGGCCATCGGCCCCGGTGGTTTTCTCGTAACCGCGAATGTAACCTTCCGCTGCCAGCACGTCGAGAACCCAAGCGCGCAATTTCGACGCAGGGGTAACAACGGTGGATTTACCGCGCAATTGCGCGTTGCGGATACGTGTCAGCATATCGCCGAGAGGATCGTTCATCGACATTTCCCGATCTCCTTACCAGCTCGACTTCACCATGCCCGGGATCTGACCGAAGGAGGCCAAATCACGAAGCATGATCCGCGAGAGTTTCAGCTTACGATAGTAAGCATGCGGGCGGCCGGTCAGCTGGCAACGATTGTGCAAGCGAACGGCGGACGAATTGCGGGGCAGTTCAGCCAGTTGAAGCGTCGCTTTGAAGCGCTCTTCCATCGGCAGATCCTGATTTTCGATGATCGCTTTCAGCGCAGCGCGTTTGCCGGCGAACTTGTTCACCAGCTTCTGACGCTTCACTTCGCGCGCAACCATGGATTTCTTAGCCATTGTGTCTATCTCCCCGCGATCAGCTGTTGAACGGCATGTTGAACAGCTTCAACAGCGCTTTCGCTTCTGCGTCCACTTTAGCGGTGGTGCAGATGATGATGTCCATGCCCAGAACTTCGTCGACTTTGTCGAAGTCAATTTCCGGGAACACGATGTGCTCTTTGAGCCCGAACGCGTAGTTACCACGGCCATCGAACGAAGTGCCTTTCACGCCGCGGAAGTCGCGCACGCGCGGCAGAGCGATCGTGATCAGACGGTCGAGGAATTCGAACATCCGGTCGCCACGCAGCGTGACTTTGCAGCCCAGCGGCATTTCTTCCCGGACGCGGAAGCCTGCAATCGACTTTTTCGCGTAGGTGATGACAGCCTTTTGACCGGCGATGAGCGAGAGCTCGTCAGCGGCGTTTTTGACTTTTTTTTCGTGTCTTTCACGGCTTCGCCGACGCCCATGTTCAGGACAATCTTGTCCAGACGCGGGATCTGCATGTCGTTCTTGAACGAAAACTCTTCTTTCATCGCTGCGCGGATCGAATCTGCGTAGAGCGACTTCAGGCGAGGTGTGTAGGTGGCTTGGTCGAGCATTAGATCGCCTCCCCAGTGGTCTTGGCGAAGCGGATCTTCTTGCCGTCTTCCTCACGGAAGCCAACACGAGTTGCTTTACCATTCGCGTCAACGAGTGCCAGGTTCGACAGATCGATCGGCATCTCTTTCGAGATCCGGCCGCCTTCGGACGTCTGGGTCTGACGGGTGTGACGGATCGCCATCTTCACGCCGCCAACGATCGCTTTGTTTGCGGACGGGTTCACAGAGGTGATTTCACCCTGCTTGCCTTTGTCCTTGCCCGTGAGGACGACGACTTTATCGCCTTTGCGAAGTTTCGCAGCCATTACAGCACCTCCGGAGCAAGCGAGATGATTTTCATGAAGTTCTTCGCGCGAAGCTCACGAACGACCGGCCCGAAGATACGGGTACCGACCGGTTCACCTTGGTTGTTCAAGATGACTGCGGCGTTGCGGTCGAAACGAATGGCGGTGCCATCTTCACGACGAACTTCTTTGGCGGTGCGAACGACGACGGCCTTACGGACGTCCCCTTTTTTTTCACGCGACCGCGCGGGATGGCTTCCTTAACGGAAACGACAATAATGTCGCCGACCGACGCATAGCGACGGTGCGAACCACCCAGAACCTTGATGCACTGAACTCGGCGAGCGCCGGAGTTATCAGCAACATCCAGATTGGTCTGCATCTGGATCATTTGGTTTCTCCCGACCTTTGGGGACTAGCCCAGGGTATCGATAAACTGGTGTTTATCATCAGGACCTGATTTGAAAAATCAGGCCTCGATGACGACGGTCCAGCGTTTCGTCTTCGAAATCGGTGCGCACTCTTCAATACGAACAGTGTCACCAACCTTGAATTGGTTGTTTGCATCGTGAGCCCGGTATTTCTTGGACTTACGAACAGTTTTCTGGAACAGCGGGTGCTTAAAGCGACGCTCAACCGATACGGTGATCGTTTGCTCGTTTTTGTCCGACGTCACGGTGCCTTGCAGGATACGTTTGGGCATCTGGATACTCCTCAGTTCGCTGCTTCAGCGGCTTTTTGATTCAGCACGGTTTTGATACGAGCAACGCCGCGGCGCAGGACGCGCATGCGGGCGGTGTTCTCAAGCTGACCGGTTGCCTGCTGGAAGCGCAAGTTGAAGGCTTCCTTTTTGAGTGCGACAAGCTCGGTACGGAGCTCATCAGGCGTTTTCGCCTTGAGTTCTTGGGCGTTCATCCCAGATCCTTTCTAGGCATCAGAGGCCCCTAAGGGTGACCCTGATTCTGATGGGTTATGTCTGTCCTGCGTACAGGATCGGTGGCCTATAGCAGCACTCTCCCGTGCTGGCAATCCTTCACCAATAAAAAAAAGGCCCCCGACGCAAATCGGGGGCCGTTTAGAGACCGTCGGAAGACTTACCAGTCTTCGCGAGCAACGATGCGTGTCATCACTGGCAGCTTGTTAGCACCAAGACGGAGCGCTTCACGTGCGATCGGCTCGGCAACGCCGTCGATCTCGAACATGATGCGGCCCGGTTTGACCTTGGCTGCCCAGTAATCCACCGAACCCTTACCTTTACCCATCCGAACTTCGACGGGCTTGGAGGAAACCGGTGTATCCGGGAAGATACGGATCCAAACACGGCCCTGACGTTTCATGTGACGGGTGATCGCGCGGCGAGCCGCTTCGATCTGACGTGCCGTCACACGCTCCGGTTCAGTGGCTTTAAGTGCATAAGAGCCGAAGTTCAGGTTGAAGCCGCCTTTGGCCTCCCCCATGAATCTTCCCTTTGTGCATTTTGCGAAACTTAGTGCGTTTTGGTTGAAGCATTGTTCACACTCCTCAGCGGGCGTCGCGGCGCGGGCCGCGCGAGACTGGACCCTCTTGGGCCTCAGCGTAGCGACGATCGCGTGCTTGCGGATCATGTTCCATGATCTCGCCTTTGAAGATCCAGACCTTCACGCCAATGATCCGTAAGGGGGTCGACGCTTCGGACAGCGCATAGTCGATGTCTGCACGCAGAGTGTGCAGCGGCACGCGACCTTCACGGTACCACTCGGTCCGTGCGATCTCCGCACCACCAAGACGACCAGCCACGTTCACACGGATGCCGAGGGCACCAATGCGCATCGCGTTTTGCACAGCGCGTTTCATCGCACGGCGGAACGACACACGGCGCTCAAGCTGTTGGCAGATAGATTCGCCAACGAGTTGCGCGTCGAGTTCGGGCTTGCGGACTTCAACGATGTTGAGGTGCAGTTCCGAAGCGGTGAAGGCAGCGAGCTTCTTGCGAAGGGTCTCGATGTCTGCACCTTTTTTTTGCCGATGATCACGCCAGGACGTGCAGCGTGAATGGTCACGCGGCATTTCTTGTGCGGGCGCTCGATGATCACACGTGCAACACCAGCTTGCTTCGCCTCTTTGTGAATGAATTCACGCATTTTGAGGTCTTCAAGCAGGAGGTTGCCGTAGTCTTTCGATTCAGCATACCAGCGGCTGTCCCAGGTACGGTTGACCTGAAGACGCATCCCAATGGGGTTAACCTTCTGACCCATTACGCACGCTCCTCGATTTGACGCACCTTGATGGTGATTTCCGAAAACGGCTTCATGATCTTGCCAAACCGGCCACGAGCGCGCGGACGACCGCGTTTCATGACGAGGTTTTTGCCGACCCAAGCTTCTGCGACGATGAGGTTATCAACGTCCAGACCGTGGTTGTTTTCAGCGTTGGCAATTGCCGACACCAAGCACTTACGCACGTCATCCGAGATCCGTTTTTTTTCGAGAAGGTGAGGTCGGCCAGAGCCTTGTCAACCTTCTTGCCGCGGATCAGCGCAGCAACGAGGTTCAGTTTTTGCGGCGAGGTGCGAAGCATTTTGGTCTTAGCCATTGCTTCGTTGTCCGCCACGCGGCGCGGATTGTTTTCCTTACCCATGGCGATTACTTCCTCTTAGCTTTCTTGTCAGCGGCGTGACCGTAGTAGGTACGGGTCGCGAATATTCACCGAACTTTTGACCGATCATCTCTTCGCTCACAGCGACGGGGATGTGCTTGTGACCGTTATAGACCGCGAAGGTCAGGCCAACAAACTGCGGCAGGATGGTGGAGCGGCGCGACCAGATCTTGATCACTTCGCTTTTGCCCGACTCGCGCACTTTCTCGGCCTTTTTCAGGACGTATGCGTCGACGAACGGGCCTTTCCAAACAGAACGTGCCATATTTTAGCGACCCTTCTTAGCGTTGCGCGAACGGAGAATGTACTTATCCGTCTTCTTGTTCGAGCGGGTCTTGTTGCCCTTGGTCCCTTTACCCCCATGGGGGTAACCGGGTGACGACCACCCGAGGTCCGGCCTTCACCACCACCATGCGGGTGGTCGATCGGGTTCATTGCAACACCGCGAACGGTCGGGCGCACGCCCATGTGACGTTTACGGCCGGCTTTACCGAGGTTCTGGTTCGAGTGGTCAGCGTTGGACACGGCACCGATGGTAGCCATGCACTCTTGACGCACGAGACGCAGTTCGCCCGAGGACAGACGGATCTGCGCGTAGCCACCGTCACGACCAACGAATTGGGCGTAGGTGCCTGCAGCGCGTGCCAACTGGCCGCCCTTGCCTGCTTTCAGCTCGACGTTATGCACGATCGTACCGATCGGCATACCGGAGAACGGCATTGCGTTGCCCGGCTTGATGTCAGCTTTTGCCGAAGCAATAACTTTGTCGCCCACTGCAAGGCGCTGGGGTGCGAGGATGTAGGCGAGTTCGCCATCCTCATACTTCACCAGTGCGATGAACGCGGTGCGGTTGGGATCGTATTCGATACGCTCGACAGTTGCCGAGATGTCGAATTTGCGACGTTTGAAGTCGACGATACGGTAGAGACGCTTAGCGCCGCCACCCTTGTGCCACATAGTGACGCGCCCGGTGTTGTTCCGGCCACCCGTCTTAGTAAGGCCCTCGGTGAGGGTCTTGACGGGGCGGCCTTTCCAAAGCTCCGAACGGTCGATCAGAACCAGCCCACGCTGGCCCGGCGTCGTCGGTTTGTACGACTTGAGTGCCATGCTCTCTGTCTTCCGTTGCTTTGGACCAAAGGTCCGTTTCGTATGGTGCAGACGACTTACGCCCCTGCCCCGCTCATATCCCTAGAGATCTAGAAACATAAAACTCAGGCGGCCCCGATCACTCGGGGCCGCGAGATTCGATTGGCTTCTATCAGAGGCCTGTGGAGACGTCGATAGTGTTTCCTTCTTCGAGCGTCACATAGGCTTTTTTTTAAAGTCCGAGCGCTTGCCCGCGATACCGCGGAAACGCTTGGTTTTGCCTTTGGTGATGAGCGTGTTAACCGCTTTCACCTTGACGCCGAAGAGGGCTTCCACAGCGGCCTTGATGACCGGCTTGGATGCCGATTTCGCCACTTGGAAAACAACTGCGCCATTCTCGGACGCCATGGTTGCTTTCTCGGTGATGAGCGGCTTGACGATTACGTCGTAATGTTCGGCTTTCGCGTTCATTTCAGACGAGCCTCCAGAGCTTCGATACCTGCTTTGGTGATCACGAGAGTATCACGCTTGAGGATATCATAGACGTTTGCGCCCATCGTCGGGAGAACATCAATACCTTCGATGTTCCGTGCTGCGAGAGCGAAGTTATCGTTCACGTCAGCGCCGTCGATGATCAGAACGCGTTTCCAGCCCAGTTCCTTCGCTGCTTTTGCGAGGATCGAGGTCTTGGCGGTTGCCATTTCAGCAGCTTCCAAGATCACGAGGTTGCCGGTCGCCGCTTTCGCGGAGAGCGCGTGCTTGAGGCCGAGTGCACGGAACTTCTTAGGAAGATCATGTGCGTGCGACCGCGGGGTCGGGCCTTTGTAGACACCACCGTGACGGAAGATCGGTGCGCCTTTGGAACCGTGACGTGCGCCACCGGTGCCTTTTTGGCGGTAGATCTTCTTGGTCGAGTAGGACACGTCCGAACGACCGAGCGTCGAGTGGGTGCCGGCCTGTGCGCGAGCACGCTGCCAACGGACCACACGGTGCAGAATGTCTGCGCGCGGCTCCAGACCGAAGATGTCGTCAGCCAGTTCGATCGAACCGGATTTACCGGCGTCGAGCTTGATCACATCAAGTTTCATGCTTCACCCCCTTCGACCGCAACTTCTGCGACCGGAGCAGCTGCGCCAGCAGCCGATTTGAGAGCAGCCGGCATCGGGACGTTCTCGGGGAGCGGTTTTTTTTCACCGCATCCTTGATCGTGACCCAGCCACCTTTGGAACCCGGAACCGAGCCCTTGACCAAGATCAGGCCACGCTCAGCATCAGTTTTCACGACTTGGATGTTCTGCGTGGTGACACGCACAGCGCCAAGATGGCCAGCCATCTTTTTGCCTTTGAACACTTTACCCGGATCTTGACACTGACCGGTCGAGCCGTGCGAACGGTGCGAAATCGACACACCGTGCGACGCGCGAAGGCCGCCGAAGTTGTGACGCTTCATAGCACCGGCAAAGCCTTTACCGATCGAGGTACCAGCGATGTCGACGAACTGGCCAGCATTGTAGTGCTCGGCCGAGATCTCGGCGCCGACTTCAATCAGGTTGTCAGCCGAAACGCGGAACTCAGCAACTTTACGCTTAGGTGCCACGTTCGCTTTTGCGAAGTGACCGCGCATTGCTGCCGTGGTGCGTTTTGCTTTCGCTTCACCAGCGCCGAGTTGAACAGCCGTGTAGCCGTCTTTCTCGTCGGTGCGCTGAGCGACCACTTGGAGGTTGTCGAGTTGAAGAACGGTAACCGGAACTTGCTTACCATCTTCGAGGAACAGCCGGGTCATGCCCAGCTTCTTGGCGATTACACCAGAACGCAGCATCGTCACGCCCTCCTCAGACTTTGATTTCAACGTCGACGCCAGCAGCGAGGTCGAGCTTCATGAGCGCGTCCACGGTTTGCGGGGTCGGGTTGACGATGTCGAGAAGACGCTTGTGCGTACGGATTTCCCACTGGTCGCGCGACTTTTTGTCGATGTGCGGACCACGGAGAACCGTGAATTTCTCGATTTTGTTAGGCAGCGGAATCGGACCGCGAACCTCTGCACCGGTGCGCTTGGCGGTGTTTACGATTTCCTGAGTGCTCGCATCGAGAACACGGTAATCGAACGCCTTGAGCCGGATGCGAATATTTTGACCAGACATATGTCTTTCCCTCATCGCAGGGCTTCGGTTGAGAGGCAGACTACACCGAATGTGGCGCCTGCATCGAACCCCCGATCTAGATAGATCAGACGCGGGCATTAAGCTGCATAGGCCAACCTGTCAAGGCGATTCCCCCACCCTGATTTGCGCATTCCCCCGATTAATCGGCATTTGCAGCGAAACAGGCGCAATCGGCAAGATTTATTGGGGTTTTCAGGTAATGACGGCCGCGAAATCACCCGCGTCATCCCACTTCCCGCGATGCAAAAAGGGCGCCCTGTTGGGCGCCCTATCCGTGTCTGAGATCTCTCAGAGCAG
>LLEQ01000017.1_pt1 | contig 17104 bp, 24 predicted proteins | sample 595901 | NCBI WGS metagenome assembly LLEQ01 (sample SAMN02919317, study PRJNA255460) | bioreactor metagenome | biome: chemostat; feature: culture 2012_25.3; material: sediment; isolation source: day86 25degC chemostat 2012 inoculated with Wadden Sea sediment taken from... | place: Germany: Bremen ... | reverse complement strand
ACCCGCACGCTGACCTCGCTGCTGGCCGACCTCGGTCTGTCGGGCGAGGGCGAGGCCCGACATATCCTGCACCTCGACTGCCCCGGCAGCGAGGCCAGGATCCTGTCGCAGCTCGGGCGCGACGATACCCCGTTTGAATTCATCTCTCTGCGCTGTGGCGCGCAACCGCTTTACAGCGCGTCCGACAGCGCCGAGGACCTGGTGGGGGATGATCGAGGCCCTGGGGTATCGGCTGGAGGCCTGCAACAGCGACGATCCGGATTTCCCCCGAATACTGGATGTCTCTGGATCATCAGGCCCGCAGCTTGAGCACGCTGAAAGAGAAGCTGAGCCGCGCGGAAGAGTCCCTTGCCGTGCTTGGCAATGAGCGCACCGGGCTGGCGCAGCAGCTGACGCAGTCGCAAGATGCGCTGGCGCAGGCGAAAGAGCGCATCGCGGAGTTGGAGGCCTTTGTCCGCGAGGGCAGGCAGACCGCCAGCCAGCAGAGCGCGCAGATGGCCGAGGTGCAGGAAAAGCTGAAGGAGGGCGAACAAACCCTTGAGGTGGTAAAGCGCGAAAAGGGCGAGATCAAAACCCGGCTGACGCAGGCGAATGAGCGTATCACGACGCTGCAAGCCGACCTGAAGACGCAAGCGAGCCGCGGGGCCAGCCTTGAGGCCGAACGCGACAAGGCCCGCGACGCTCTGGACACAAGCCTGCGTTTGCAGGCGTTGCAGGCGGGCGATCTGAAAGACCTGCAAACAAAATATCAAACGCTGCTGGAGGAAAAGCAGAGCCAGGACAGGTTGCTGCAAACCATCACATCGCGCATGAGCGACGCAATCGGGCAGCTTGGGACAGTGGCGCCTAAAACCGGCGCGGCAAAGACGCAGGCAGCCAAGAAACCCGCACCGCGATCAGGCAAGGCCAAAAGCAGCCCTGCCAAAAAAAAGGACCCCGCACCTGATGCAGAGCCCGGACCCTGTCACCGACTTGCTCGATAGGCTGCACAGCACCCTGGAGCGCCTGCCCGCGCCGCAGACGGATGCGGCGGTGGCGGCGGTGCTGCCTGTGCTGTCGGATCTTGTCGGGCAATGCGAGCGCCAGCTGGCGCGCCAGGCCGCCGCCGAGGCCGGTCGGGACCCGATCCGGCTGATCCATCATTTCGCCTGTTCCGGCGGCACCGTCATGTCGAGCTGTATTGCTGCCATGCCAAACACCATTCTGCTCAACGAGATTGATCCGCTCAGCCGATTGCATCTTCCCTGGGCCAGCAAATCTTTCAAACCGACGGATATTCTGACGGATATGATCGCCAGCCCGCGCGCGGTGCCACAGGAGGCGACCATTGCCGTTTTCAGGGCCGGTCTGAAGGCGATGCGCGATCAGCTTGCAACGCAGGGCATGGCGCTGATCCTGCGCGATCACAGCCATTCGCATTTCTGCCATGACGTGACCCCCCGCGATAGAGCGCCCGCTGTTGCGCGATCTGATGCCGTTGGATGTGGCGGTCAGGTCTGTGCTCACCCTGCGCCACCCGCTGGACTCTTTCATGTCGCTGGAGACCAATAAATGGCTGCATTTCAAGCCTGCAACGCTTGAGGAATACAGCAAACGCTATCTCAGTTTCCTGCACGCCTATAGCGATGTTGCGCGCTTCAAATATGAAGATTTCACCAGCGCGCCGGACGCGGTCTTGCAGGAGATATGCGCGGTTCTGGAACTGCCCTATAGTGGCGAGTTCAACGTCACGCGCAGCCTGTTCGCCCTGTCAGGCGACAGCGGACGATCGGGCGGAAAAATCCAGCCCCGGCCATCCCGCCAGGTTTCACAAAGCCTCGGCGAGCAGGCCGAAAAGAGCCCGGCCTTTGCCCGGCTCTGCAAGGAGCTTGACTATGATCCCGCGCCTGATGGCGTCAGGGTCGCAAGGTCAGGGGTGCAAGGCGTAATCCTTTGACACCAGAGCCTAAACCAGGCCGAGCACAGCCGGAGCCGGGCGCAAGCCGTTCTCTGTGATATAGGTCACCATCCGCTTGGCCAGTTGGTGACGGCCAGCGTCATAGCCTGCGATCTGTTCGATGAAATTATCAATGAACGCATAAGGCCCCTGCTCCACCATTTTCAGGAATTGCTGCGGCGCAATCCATGGCACCGACATGGCCTCGGCCAAACCGACGGTACGGGAGTCATGGGCGATCAGAACCGAGGGAACAACGGCTTGCAATGGCACCATGGTGCCATGAATGCGCATCCCCAGGCTGATGTCGCAGGTGCGTGAGAAATCCATCCAGGCATCGACATCCGTAAAATGCAGACCTTTGGATTTGAGCGTGCGCGTCAAACGCCCGGGCTCGCCCATGAAGGGGTTGTTGTTCTTGTATTCGTCCGGAATCTTGTTGCGCTCTCCCATAAGGAAAGACAACAGGCCGGGAGTTTGCAGAATGTAGAATGCCGGCGTTTCATCCATCATGCGCAGTTGCCGTTTGAGAACGGCCCCGGAAGCCGAATGCCCGCCGGTCATTTCCGAGATGGCAGTGCGCACATTGCTCCAGGGGCCAAGGGTATTGCGCAGGCGGCCGGCTTTGTCTCCCAGCTGTTTTCCCAGATCCGGGTCGCAATTGATGAAATTGGACGGGCACCCCGTCACCACGGCATTGTTGATCCCCGCCGCTTCGAGCGACCGCCGGGTCAACTCATCGCGCACGCTGATCTGGCGGCGCGTTCGGACAAGGCCCTGCCCAGACGGATCGCATTCGGCCCCAGTTTGACCGGCTCGTCAGACTGCATTGCGGCGGCTTGCACGCCCAGGCCGAATGCCGTGACAGGGCAATCCACGGATTCAACCATCTCGGCGCGGCCACCGTTGAACAGCTCATCCCGCTGGGTGGACCCAAGCCAGTTGGCGCAGGAGATGATCATATGGTCGATCTGGTCCTTTGCCTCGATCGCCCGAAATTCGGGGCCGGTCATGGGTTCGAAACTGTCCAGATCCTGCAACAGATAACGCAGGGCATGGCGAAATACCAAATTCCCAAGATTGACTCCGGCAGCTGCCGAAACCTCTGCGGCACTCAGTCTATAAGCCTCCGGAATGGCGCCTATATACTTCATGTCGAGGTAAACTTTTCTCATTTTAACACCATGGGAAAGACCGGAATTTATAAAACCAGCGTGGACAATTGGGAGAGCGGGCCAAATCTGCTATAGGGTATGCAAATCGGGTGTCAAGCATTGGCCTGATCTGGCCCTGCCGCATCTGGCGAGAGCCAGACGCCGCATATGCTCTGGGGTAATTGTTCTGGGCAAAGGGTGACTCGCCTGAGGGTTGTGGCAAAAAAATGGGCACTTTCCCGGTCGCCGGGCGACGGTCTGATCCGCCCGATATGGCTTAGATGCGCCAAAAATCGCCGAAATGCCTCAAATCAGGCATCACGCAGGCGTGTCGCAAGATCCCGCCGCACGTCGGGTAACTTCTTCTGGTAACTAAAAAAAACCGCTGGGTTATATCCGCCGCATAACCATGGATTCAGGTTTCATTTTTGAGTTTCAAGATTTTAGCACCAAGCCTGTTCTAGCAAGACCACGCGGGAAAAGAGCTCTTTTTTTTCGCAAATATTTCGGAGATCGTGCATGATGAATATTGGTTCATCTATACAACCCGACACCGTAACACTCACCACAGATCAGTTGTACGCCAGCTATCCCGAGCTCGCTCTGAGCCCGCAGGATGTGGAGATCCTCGGGTCGGTCAATTTCGGAAAAGTCGATGCCGCAGCCCTGAAGGCCGTGCTGAAGCGGCACCGGTCGGCGCGGTTGAACACGGCCGTTGCGCAAACCCTCAAAACCGCCGCCAAAGACACCTCTGTCATGACAGAGGTGTTCGGCAAAACCGATTGGAGCGCGCCCGCCAGGTTTGTGCGCACGCCTTCTGGTAGCGCCCCGCAGCCGTTGTTCACGATCCTGATTGCAACCTTCAATGCCGCCCGCGATTTGCCCGATACATTGCGCTCGATTCAGGAGCAGGGCCGGGGCGATGTCGAATGTCTGATCGTGGATGGTGGATCAAGTGACACCACGCTGGAAATCGCCGCCGCATGGCCGCAAGTGGTGAGTGCGTGCTTCAGCCAGGCCGACAAGGGGCTGTATGATGCCCTCAACAAGGGGCTCGCCGTCGCCCGTGGCAAGCTGATCGGCATCGTCGGTGCCGGCGATTGCTATCTGCCCGACGCTCTGAACACGGTGGCCAATGCGTTCTATCAGAACGGCACCGATGTCTATGGCGGCCAGACCATCGAGATAACCCCGGATGGCCAGACCAGCAAACGCAAGGACGAGCCTGGGGGCTGAACGCCTTCGTCAGCGGCGGCCCGGTGGGCCATAACGGCATGTTTGCCACCCGCGACGTGTATGAAGATGTCGGACCGTTCGGATATGTCTATCCGATGGCCGAGGATACCCGCTGGATGCACCGGGCGATCCATGCCCGCCGCAGCTTTACCTATATTCCCCGGCCGGTGGTGCTGTTTCCGCTGACGGGCATGTCCAACAACAACCCCGATCTGGTCTGGCAGGAAGCCCATGGTCTGATCAAACAGAACTTTCCCGGCATTGATCTGAACCGGAAGATGCATTGAAGCTGCTGTTTGCCGCCCGCGGCTGGAGCCGCCCGGAAGAGATCAAGCCGGTTCTGGCAAAATACGACCATGCGCCTTTGAACATCAGCGCCGCGGCGGCGCTGAAGGCCGAAAACGTGCCCATCGAGGCCATGGTCGATATCTTTGACGGGGTGCTCTGGAACGAGGCATTGCCGCTGTTCGAGAAAAACGGGCTGCGCCATGCCGACAAGGCGCCGTCGGACAAGCCGCTGCTGTCGATCGTGCTGCCGTCCTATAATGTGCAGGCCTATCTCGGCAAGGCGCTCAACAGCATCCTGACCCAGGATATGGAAGATCTGGAAGTCATCGTCGTCAATGATGGCGCCACCGACAACACCCTGGCCGTGGCCGAAGCTTTTGCCGCCATTGATGCCCGTGTGCGCATCCTGACCCAGGAAAACCAGGGGCTGGGCCAAGCCCGCCTGTCGGGGCTGCCGCTGTGCCGGGGGGAATATGTCTGGTTCATCGACAGCGACGATTTCCTGCGCGACGACTGCCTGTCGCATATCGGGGCCATCCTGCGAAGCGAGCGCCCGGAGGCCTATCAGGTCAACTTTGCCTATATCGACGAGAACGATCAGGTGGATCATGCCTCGGTGACCGACCCGCGGCTGTCCGGGATGGTGCACAACCCCCGGGCATACCTTGGGCGTCTACACCCGCCTGGCGGGCTGGAATGCCCAGACCTGGCGGTTCATCATCCGGCGTGATGTCATGCTTGAGAACGCGCTGACCTTCCCGGTCGGCTATTACTATGAGGACCATCATTTCGCGCTCAAGCTGGTCAGCCGGGTCAAGACCATGTTTGTCGATCCTGCCGTCAGCTATATGTATCTGCGTCGCAGCGGCTCGATTTCGACGGTGCGCACCCGGCGGGTTTTCGACTTCCTGCATATCCGCCGCCTGTGTCTGGATTTCCTGCGCGAAGAGGGTCTGCTGGAGCGTATGGCGCCTCTGGCGCTGAGCTACATCGTGCCGACATCCTTCATCCGCCATCACGTGGCCGAGGAGTTTGTTACGGAATTCGTGCGCGACGTATTGAAGGATACGAGCGCCGAAGAGCTGAAAGTGTTCTTGCAAACGGCCAGCACAGAAGATTTCAAGCTTGTCCACGAGGCGGTCCCGGACTGGATCGATACCCTGTCCGTGGGCGACAACACGGCCGCCTGGCAGGGCTTTATCCGGACGGCGCTGACGCAACAGCTTGCCGCCGCCGCCACCCAGCCCAGCCAGCACCCGTTGTCGCGCACCCTGGCGCCGCATCAGGTTCTGGGGCTCTACAATGTCGAGAAGCCCCAGCCACACCAGAACATGCATGAGCATTATGCCTGGAACCGGGGCAAGGATATCTATCTGCGCGTCAATACGGCCAATCTCAGCCGCCCGGTTCTGAACATCCATTTCCGCAACCTCGTCGCCGGGCAGGTACTTGTCGTCGAGGCGCCGGGGGGTGATTCAGTCGTGCCCGGCGGTGTCGCAGAATATCACGCAACGCCAATCCGTCTTTGTGCCGCTGGAGTCTTGCGAGGAATGGGTCGTCGTGCATATTCGCGTCGCCCATACCACCAAGTTTGATAGCCGCGAAGGCGGTATATTGCTGGAATCCGTCGACCTTTTGAACGGCGATATCGCCAGCTTCCTGCCCCCGCCCCCGGCCAGTCTCCCGGCTGAGCCGCTGATCAAGGTCGGCGCGGATTCGCGGGTTGCGGGGCTGAATGTCGATGTCAGGCTGCACCAGGAAAACCGCACCTATGTGGTTGTCGGGCAGCAGTGCGACATCACCGCAACATTTGTATTCGAGCGCGGCGTCGGCATGATTTCGGTCGGTGACGGCACCTCGATTGGCAGCGGCTGTCTGTTGATTTGCGCCCAGCCCGACGGGATCAGGATCGGGCGCAATGTCATGTTGTCCTGGGATGTGGTGGTCACTGACAACAACTCGCATTCGCTTGACCGCGACATGCGCGAAAACGATGCCCGCGATTGGCTGACCGGCACGTTGCGCGGTCGCACCGGCGCGTTCAAGAACTGGCAAGATGTCGGGGCCGCCCCGGTGACCATTGGCGACGGTGTCTGGATCGGCTTTGGCGCGAGCATCATGAAAGGCGTGACGATCGGGGAAGGCGCGATCATCGCGTCCCAGTCTGTCGTGACCAAGGACATCCCCCCCTACAGTATTGTCGGTGGCAATCCGGCGCGGGTTCTGGCGACGCGCGACGATCAGCCAAGCTGCGCGACGCGCGCAAGGCGGCTCGAATGCCAGATCTGCCCATTCCAGAAGTAACCTTTGAAAACTCATCCAGTTAAGCCGTTTCGCGTCCGATCCGGGCCCGGCAAACCATTTTAACAAAAGGACGACCCACCTGTTACGTATATTGATGCCCCCTCGCGCAGAAAACTGCATGGACCTCTTGGTGAGACGGACGGCAGGGGGGGGCAAACTCATGAGGACCGCGTTATGACACGCAAAGCCTTGGTGACGGGGGGGGCTGCCGGATTTATCGGCCGCCGTGTTACCCATCAGCTGCGCAAAAAAAAGGCTATGATGTCGCGGGCATTCTGCGCCAGCCGATGTCGCGATCACAAGAGGCCGGGATCGGCCTGAGCCGGGTCAGCGACCGGGGCATCACCAGCGCGTCGCTGGCGGAGTTTTCCGGTGAGGTCGATGAAATATACCACTGTGCAGGCAGCGGGTCCGTGGCCATGTCGCTGCAATCTCCCGAACGGATTTTGCCAGCAACGTGTTGACGACACAGGCTGTTTTCGAATTTGCCCGGCGCGAGGGCAATGTCACGGTCATCCTGCCTTCAAGTGCGGGCGTCTATGGCACGGTGTTGCAAATGCCGATCCGCGCCAACACGGTCTGCACCCCGATTTCCCCCCTATGGCACCAACAAGCGGATTTGCGAGCTTCTGGCCCTGCAATACGCGCGCAATTTTGCTGTCCCGACGGTGATCGTAAGGCTGTTTTCAGTCTATGGGCCGGGCTTGCGCAAACAACTGCTCTGGGATGCGAGCCAGAAGATGTGCGACGGCGACATCCGCTTTTTCGGCACCGGAGAGGAAACCCGGGACTGGATTCATGTCGATGATGCGGCGCGTTTGCTGATCCAGTCCGCAACGATTGCCGACACCACGGCCCCGACGCTGAATGGGGGCTGTGGCGAAGCGGTGGAAATACGCCAGATCGTCAGGGGGCTGGCCGACCGCCTTGGGGTGAGTCAGCCGGTCGCGTTCACTGGCGAGGCCCGGGCCGGCGATCCGCAACACTATCAGGCGGATATCACCGAGGCGCTGGCCACCGGCTGGGCCCCTCTTACCAAGCTCGAAGATGGTCTGGCCGAATATGCCGCCTGGTTCCTGGCACAGCGCAAAACCTCCGGCGCCGGAGATGTTCAATGAAGACGATCGGCCTTACCTTTGATCTCAACGAAGGCTGGATGGGTGGCAGCTATTATATCCGCAATCTGATTTCGGCCCTCAACACGTTGCCCAAATCCGAACAGCCCTGTCTGGCTTTGCTCAGCAGCCTCCCCGAATCTGTCAGGTTCGCACAAGAGGCCGGATATCAGAACATGCTCTGGATCACGCCGAAACAATTTGCCGCCCGCCCCGAAGATTTTCCGTTTGACGCCTTGTTTCCCTGGGCGGATCCGCGTCAGGGGTATCGGACCCTGTCATGGATACCGGACTTTCAGGAACTGCACCTGCCCTACTATTTTTCCCCGACCGAAATTGCCAGCCGCCGCCATCACCATCGGCTGCGGTTTGCCACCGCCGGGCTGGTGGTCAGCAGCGAAGATGTCAAAAATGATGTTGCCCGGTTCTATCCCGGTGAATGCGATAACGTGACGGTGGTGCATTTCGCCTCGTTCGACAGGTTTGACGAAAGCCGGTTCGACGAAATCAAGGCCACCTATGACATCACCGGCCCCTATGTGATGTGCGCCAATCAGGTCTGGGTTCACAAGAACCATATTCTTGTGATCAAGGCCCTGGCTATCCTCAAGGCACGCGGCGTGGATGTGACGGTCTGTTTTACCGGCAGTGAAAGCGACTATCGGGTCACCGGATACAACCAGTTCCTGCGCCAGATGGCGGCGGAATGGGGTGTGGAGCAGAATGTCAGGTTTCTCGGGTTCATCCCCCCGCGACGATCAGCTGAACCTGATGAAGGGGGCCGCCTATATCATTCAGCCATCGCTGTTTGAGGGCTGGTCCACCGTGATCGAGGACGCCAAGGCGATGAACCAGTTCGTCGTTGCTTCTGATCTGGGCGTGCATCTGGAGCAGCTCGAAAAAAAACCGGCGGTTCTTTCCGCGACACAATCCCGATGCCCTGGCCGATATCATGCAGGAATTTGCCGCCACGCCCCCCAAGGTCAAAGGCGCCAATACCTATGTCCGGGCCCGGCAGAGTTTTGGCCGCGATTTCATACAGGCCGTCAACAGCCTGATGCCGAAATCCGCCGCCGGGAAACGCCCCCGGGCGATTTCCGCCCGCGAGCTTGCCGACCTGTCAGCCGCGAATATGGCGACGTTGAGCTGAAGCGGTTTGCGCCCGGATCATGATCCGACCCGGCTCCGCGCCCCAGATCCCCCGCCTGTTGCCGCGTTTCAGGAGCTTCGCTGAAAGGGTCTGCGCAAGGCGCGCAAAGGCCGGGTGATCTTCCACGAGGTTGAGCTGCTGATCTCTGCCATCTGGTTTGCAGATAAAGCAATTCGACCTTGAGGGCGTGTTCGCGGTCGGATGCCTCTTTGCGCTCCTGTTCGATCCTCTGGCTCAGAATCCGCGCCTGCGCCCGCTCTGCCTCGTATCTGAGCTTGCCTTGCTCCTGCTCGGATTGGTGGGCTTTCAGGGTCTTGGACATTTTCTGCTGAAGCTCGGCCAGAGCGCTTTTCGTGGCCGCCGTGGCGGCGGCATGTTTGTCTTTCTCGGCGACGACCTTGGCCTTCTCGGCGACAACTCTATTTTTCTCGGCGACAGCCTGCCGGAGTTGTTCATTGAACTGGTGAAGGTTGTTTTCAGCCGTGATCAACTGGGCTTCGGCCTGCGCCGCGCGCCCGGCTTCTTCCCAGAGGTTCTTGCGCAGGGATTCGATCCATTGCACCTGTCTGGTCAGGGTCTCGGCCTGGCTTTCCGTTTTGCCGAGCAGCTGGCCAAATATGTCATGGGCGCGCGCGACATCCGGTTTTGACAGATCCTTGGGCAAAGCCCGGGCAAAGCCCCTGGCGGCAAGGCCGGTGCTTGTCTTCCCGAGGTCGGGCTCCAGGCGCAAGGCCGATATCAGAACCAGACTGTCCAGAGCGGTGATGTCGGGCTGATGCACGAATGCGGCCTGCGCGGGGGTTGCCCCCAGCCAACCGGCCAGTGCCTGCGCGGTCTCTTGGGGCAGTTCTGCCGCAGCACCGGTGGATAAAAGAAAGCTGTTGGCGGGGTCGCTCGCGCCGGTTTTCAGCGCCTTGGCGGCCGTTTTCTTCCACTCGGACAGGGTTGCCGTCAGCCCGGCCCCCCCGGAGCGGGCCGCACGCGCCAGAGCCGTCGCGATATCATCATAAATGACAAGGTTTGGACCCTGGCTGACGGCGCGGCCGGCCGACAGCTTGTGATCGGGCAGCAAGGCTTGCGCCCAGGCCAGCAGGGCGGCGGCGTCAAGCCCGGTCAGATTGACCAGGCGCAAGGCTGCATGGTCTTTTGTCTTCGTGTTCTTTTTAATCATTATCTCAGCTTTCCGCACTCCGGTGCATGACGCGTCATGCGTCTGCGTCTTGCCGGATGCGGCCCTCTCTGATTATTGCCTTGCGTATACGTCTTCGTAACGAATGATATCGTCTTCCCCAAGGTAGCTGCCGGTCTGAACCTCGATCAGAACCATCGGCACCTTGCCGGGGTTTTCCATCCGGTGGACAGCCCCCAGCGGGATATAGACAGACTCGTTTTCCGAGACGAGCTTGACCGTCTCGTCCACTGTCACCCGGGCTGTGCCCTGAACGACGATCCAATGTTCGGAGCGGTGATGATGGCTTTGCAGCGACAGCGCCGCACCGGGATGGACCACGATGCGCTTGACCTGAAAGCGCCCGCCCACCACCAGGCTTTCGAACCAGCCCCAGGGGCGGTGGTCGATCGGAAATTGCACGGCCTGTGGGATGTTGCGGTCTTTCAGAACCTTGACCGCTTCCTTGACCCTCTGGGCTTCGGATTTATGGGCCACCAGAACCGCATCGGACGTGGCCACGACCATGATGTCCTTGAGGCCGATCCCGACCACTTCCACCACGTCGGTTTCAGAACGCAACAGCGTGTCCTGACAATCAATCGCGGTGGCATGATCGGAGCAGACATTGCCCTGCACATCGGGGCCCGCCTCGCGCCAGACCGCATCCCAGCCGCCCAGATCCGACCAGCTGTCACGATAGGGCATGACGGCCAGGTTGTCGGCTTTCTCCATGATCGCGTAGTCGATCGAAATATCTTCGAGCCCATTCCAGGCCTCGGGGGCCAGACGAATGAACCCAGGTCGGTGCTGGCCTCGTCAAGGGCAACGCGCACGGCGCTCAGAATTTCGGGGGCATGGGCTTCATAGGCGGCGATGATGGCTTTGGCCGAGAACAGGAAGATCCCGGCATTCCACAGGAAATGCCCCTGCGCCAGCATGGCTTCCGCCTGTTGCTGATCGGGTTTTTCGACAAACCGGGCCAGGCTTTGCGGTACGTCGGCGGCGATATCGGCATCGGCCGCCAACTCAAGATAGCCATAGCCGGTTTCGGGGCGGCTGGGGGAAATGCCGAAGGTGACCAGATCGCCGGCCTTGGCGCGCCCCACCGCCGCCTGCACCGTGGCGCGGAAACTTTCGGGATCGGCAATCACGTGATCAGAGGGCGCCACCAGCAAGAGGGCCTCGGGGGGTCGCTCTTGGCCAGCCACAACGCGGCGGCGACAACGGCGGGGGCGGTATTGCGCCTTCCGGCTCGATCATGATCGCCTGCGGGGATTGTTCGATGGCCGCCATCTGTTCGGTGACAATGAAGCGGAACGGATCGCCGGTCAGGATCACCGGTGCGCCGTAGCCCTCTCCGGACAGGCGGAGCGCCGAGCTTGAAACAGGCTTTCTTCGCCCAGAAGCCCGGTGAACTGTTTCGGAAAGGATTTGCGCGACAGCGGCCATAAACGGGTGCCGGAGCCGCCACAAAGAAGCACAGGGGTAATCATCAGATCAAATCTCCAACTGCGGAATGCCCGCGCGTTTGTATAATATTACCGGGCATTTCAAGATATTATAAGTCAAGAATGTCGAATTCTGCTGCAAGTAAACCAACCAGAATAAAGGCCAGCGATCCCTGCGGTTTCAGGTTGCGATCAGACCGATTGCGGGGCTTTGATGAGGGTGTCGGCGTTTTCAAGAATGGTATCCCACACCTCGTAGGAGCCTGGCTGGCCCGGGCTGGATGAGAGAAAAAAAATCGATCCTGGCCTGATAGAGGTTTTGCGTGATGTGTTTGACCGAGCCGACCGGCTGATCTGCGTTTTCCGAAATATAAAGCAGATTGGATGGCCCCTTGGCACGCAGCGCGGCAGCCAGATTTTCGAGCTGGTCGAGCGGGGTTTCGGTGCGGCCTTTGTAAATGAAGATCGTACGCGGATCACCGATCTGGTCGAGCAGCCGGGCCCGGAGATGATCGTTCTTTTGCTTTTCGTCGGGGTGAAACTGGGCGTGATTGTCGACGAAAACGCGATCGGCCACCATCTTGGTATGAAAATGAAATCCGCTGGCAGTGTCCTGCACCATGTTGATCTGAGACGGGATCAGATTGCGCAGTTCATAAATCCCGGTGAAATCATTGCCGAGGCCACGGATGATCGAACCCACAGGCGAAATCGCCCATCGCAACAGGCTGCTTTTCTTGACCGCCTTCTTCTGCATCACAAAGCCGAATTCACAATTATAGCCAAGACTTTCAAAGCGTTCGATGTCCATAAACTTCCTTTCGCAATGCGTCGATCCTAACAGCCGGGTGCAGCGGCAGGCAAGGCCGCCTATTTGAGCCGCAACGCGCTTTCGTCCTGGGTCAGGAACCATTTATAGGTGTCGGCAATGCCCTCTTCCAGCGTGATGCCCGCGCGCCAGCCCATGCCGGACAGACGGGAGACATCCATCAGCTTTTGCATGGTGCCGTCGGGTTTGCTGGTGTCCTGACGGATGGTGCCGGTAAAGCCGGTCACCTCGGCGATCAGCTCGGCCAACTCGCGGATGGTCGCATCCTTGCCGGTGCCGACATTGATATGGCTCAGCATCGGGTCGGTGTTGGCACCGTAGGTCGCCTTGTCCAGCTCGAGCACGAAAAGCGAGGCGGCGGCCATATCATCGACATGCAGGAACTCGCGCCGCGGCTTGCCCGTGCCCCAGATCACCACCTCATCAAGTCCACCCTGCACCGCCTGATGAAAGCGGCGCAGCATGGCGGGCAGCACATGGCTGTTTTCCGGGTGGAAATTGTCGCCCGGGCCATAAAGGTTGGTGGGCATGACCGAGCGGTAATCGACCCCGTATTGCCGGTTATAGCTTTCACACAGCTTGATGCCGGCTATCTTGGCGATGGCATAGGGCTCGTTGGTGGGTTCGAGCACACCTGTCAGCAGCGCGTCTTCGCGCATCGGCTGGGGCACATCCCTGGGATAGATGCACGAGGATCCCAGTTGCAGCAGCTTCTTGCAGCCCACGGCGAAGGCCTGATGGATGACGTTGCATTCGATCATCAGGTTTTCATAGATGAACTGGGCGGGATAGGTGTTGTTGGCGTGAATGCCCCCCACCTTGGCGGCGGCCAGGATCACCGTGTCGGGCTTTTCGTTGGTCATGAAATCGGCCACGGCCGCCTGATTGGTCAGATCCAGATCGCGGCTGGTGCGCGTGATCAGCTCCAGCGCCTCTCCGGCATCCTTGCGGGCTTGCAGGCGGCGCAGAATCGCGCTGCCAACCATACCCCGATGCCCTGCGATGTAGATCTTGTTCATGCTTTTGTCCTGAAAAGTCACAGTTTATGAAGGTTTGTATATACTTTCGGGATCATAACCAATGGCACGACAGTCTTCTGCACGAAACCGCAGGAACCGTTCTATTTGCTTTTCAGTCAGGTAATTCAGATAGTTTTTCTCCTGTTGCTTCCAGAAGAACTTACCATTCGGTTTCGTTGCCGCCGCAGTTCGGCTCAAGGCTGTGACCAGAGCCGCCTCGTCAATCTTGAGCAAATCTCGGACCGGTTCTAGTGCGCTTTGAGCATCAGCAAGCATATCTTCATACCGCAGGCAAATAGCCGGCACCTCACTCTGCGTAGTCCAGTATCTATTATGGTCAAAATAACCGCCAGTGATATGGGCGAATCCGATCGACAGCTGTCCGGTGGCGATAAACGTGTCCAGGTAGATATCTAATAGATCCGTACCCTTTATGTCATCCACCGAGGTGAATTTAATTGAAGCAGTACCAGTCACATTGTCCGAAACAAAATTCAGATAGGACACAAAGACGTCCAGCGGGTTTCGGCGAATATGGATGACTTGCGTCGTATCAAGTTTCTGTTGCTGCCAAACCTTGAGATTCTTGCCTCCATGGTGCTTGAAAAAGCGAAAGCCGTTGAAGGTTGCTGCTTCGGAAAGTTTCTGGGCATGCAGATCCGGAATGCTTGCAGCATTCTTCTTCATTATATTACCGAGAACAACCCGGACCCATGTATTTCCTGACTTGGGAAACGAATATACACCGACCAACCCCATACGACTTTCCTCTCCGACTAACCTGAGGTGACTTCTTTAACTCATTATACCGTTTTCCACGTTACGGATAATTATTACAGACTATACCCAAATGCCGAGAGCGTAGGCTTCAACGTCTGGTTCATCCTTGCAATCGTTTCGGAAGAAAGTTTCCGGCGATGATCCCCAGGTGTGATCTGGCGTTTATGCCGACCGGGATCCTCATTTGGTACTTTGAATTTCACATAGGGCGCGATGGCTGCATCTAATTCGGGTGTGAGCGGCTGATCCAGAAAAGTCGATATCTTGTTCAACCAAGACGCCGTATTCTCGACCATTTCTTCATAAGTCAACACCAGAACATCAGGATGATTGTTCTTGATGTCAACCAGTTTTTCCATCCGAGACCGATACCCGGAAGTCGACTGAATGGCAAAGGTATTGATTTCCAGATCCTGCAAGGTTTCGCGCCGATCTTCAAGCTTCTTTCTTTTTTTCAGGATCCGTCGGAAGAGCATGGCTATCCCGAAAAGAAAAGTAGGCCGATGTGATGCAGTCTCGTGGATCGCGCACCTGAAGAATAACACGCAAACTCGGGATGATTTCCATATCATGCGTGTCGGGTGAACGCGCAATACCGTAGTAGGTATCTTCAAGTTTCATCTTTGGTTGATACTGATGATAAATTTCTTTCACGGATAAAGGTGAGCCAAGAACCTGTTTGGAAATTCTATCGATTTCATATCCGCGCGCGATAAAAAAAATTCGGTAAAAATAGAATCGGATATACTGCTTCCAGCCTTATGCATTGAGAGAGCTATTGCGCTTTTCATTTTATTTCCTTTTTCAATTTTCAACGCTGACCGGCAACTCGTAGCCATGCGACTTGAGCAGCGCGTGACGCTGTGCGCTTTTCAGGTCTTCGGCGACCATTTCAGCACACATCTCTTGCGTGGTGATCTCAGGCACCCAGCCCAGCTTGGCCTTGGCCTTGGCCGGGTCGCCCAGCAGGGTTTCGACCTCGGCGGGGCGGAAATAGCGCGTGTCCACCCGCATCACCACATCGCCAACCTTCAACGCCGGAGCCTTGTCGCCCGCGATGCTGTCAACGATGGCGATCTCGTCGACGCCCTTGCCTTCAAAGCGCAAGGTGACGCCCAGTTCGGCGGCGGCCAGGAGATGAACTGGCGCACCGAATACTGCACCCCGGTGGCGATCACGAAATCATCCGGCGTATCCTGTTGCAGCATCATCCACTGCATGCGCACATAGTCCTTGGCATGGCCCCAGTCGCGCAGCGCATCGATATTGCCCATATAGAGGCAGTCTTCCAGACCGAGAGCGATATTGGCCAGGCCGCGGGTGATCTTGCGGGTCACGAAGGTCTCGCCGCGCCGCGGGCTCTCGTGGTTGAACAGGATGCCGTTGCAGGCATACATGCCATAGGCTTCGCGGTAGTTCACCGTGATCCAATAGGCATACATCTTGGCCACGGCATAGGGTGAGCGCGGATGGAACGGCGTGGTTTCGGTCTGCGGGATTTCCTGCACCAGCCCGTAAAGTTCCGAGGTCGAGGCCTGATAATACCGGGTCTTCTTTTCCAGCCCGAGAAAGCGGATCGCTTCGAGCAGGCGCAAAGAGCCGATGGCATCCACGTCGGCGGTATATTCGGGGGCTTCAAAGCTGACTGCGACGTGACTTTGCGCCCCGAGGTTATAGACCTCATCGGGTTCGACTTCGCTCAGAATGCGGGTCAGGTTGGAGCTGTCTGTCAGATCGCCGTAATGCAGGTGCAACTGGGGGCGCTTGGCATGGGGGTCTTGATAAATGTGATCAATACGTTGCGTGTTGAGCGAGGAGGCGCGGCGTTTGATGCCATGCACCTCATAACCTTTTTCGAGCAGGAATTCGGCCAAATAAGACCCGTCCTGCCCCGTTACGCCAGTAATAAGGCTTTCTTTTTCATTCTGCCTGTCCAGTTTGACAAATATCTAAATATCTCAAGGCACATAGCCACCGGGTTGAAGCCGGGCTTCAACCATGACAGCGACTAGCAAAACAGCTTGCATCACACAAGCGCATTCCGGGGAATCCGGCGCCACTGGCGGGGGGTTGTCAGCATCTCGATACACCCCATAGAATGGCTTTGAAACGGTCGGCACCCGGCCGAACGCGCGCAAACAGGCCGAGGGTTTCATGACGGATAACACAGCCCACAATGGCGTCATTCATCCGTTGCTGGCGCAGTTGGAAACGGCAACCGACCGGGATGTCGTGAGCGTGCTTGAAGACGCGCTTGGCAGGTTGGAACAGGATGATCCCGACGACAGCCAGGGGCTGTGCGCCCTGACCCGCGGCCTTGTCTCGCGGTTGTACAAGGAACGGCTGCGCAACCAGGCACAGCTGCAAAAGGCCCGATTTGTGAACCAGCATATGGCCCGCGCCATGGCGCGGGATATGGCAGCAGAGCGTCTGACGGGCACGGCCCGCGCCATGGGGGGGCTGGAACTCTGCGCTGCGCTCAAGGCGGTGCCGGGGGGGCGGCGGCGACGGGCCTTATTTTCAACGCAAGACTATCTGCGGCTGCATCCGGATGTGGCGGCGGCCGGAGCCGATGCGGTGGCCCACTATCTGGCGTCAGGGGCCGAGGAAGGCGCGTGCCCGCCGATCTCTACCGTCGCCATCCCGAATGCTTTGCCGCCCGCCCCCCCGACAG
>LLEQ01000016.1_pt1 | contig 17136 bp, 30 predicted proteins | sample 595901 | NCBI WGS metagenome assembly LLEQ01 (sample SAMN02919317, study PRJNA255460) | bioreactor metagenome | biome: chemostat; feature: culture 2012_25.3; material: sediment; isolation source: day86 25degC chemostat 2012 inoculated with Wadden Sea sediment taken from... | place: Germany: Bremen ... | reverse complement strand
CGCGGGCTTAGCGGCTGCGCGTGGTGCAGCAGGCTCATCCGCCGGTGCGGCAGCCGCAGCAGCGGCACGCTTTGCAGCGTCCTCGGCCTCGCGCTTGGCGCGCTCTTCCTCATCGGCCTTGGCCTTAAGCGCTTCTTCGCGCTCGCGTTCTTCGCGCTCTTTCGCTTCGGCTTCCTCGCGGCGGCGGTCGCGTTCTTCCTCGCGGGCCTTTTCATCGGCGGCGCGTGCAAGGGCCTCTTCGGCCTCGCGTGCTTGGCCGCAGCCAGTGCTTTCATCCGGCGTTCCAGCTCGGCATCGGTAATGCCTGCGGGCCGCTTCGAGGGATCACCACCCTTGGCGAGCTTTGCCGTAACCGATGCTCCGGTTGGCTTGGCGGCACCCGGCTTTGGTACGACAACGCGCTTGCGCTTCGTTTCCACCACGACATTCTTCGTCCGCCCGTGGCTGAAGCTTTGCTTCACGTTGCCGGGGCGGGCGCCGCCTCCTCTGAGGCCCAATGTCTTTTTGCCGTCGTTATCGCTCATTATGGCTATCTTTATCCTTTCCGGCGGGCTTGCCCGCCTTCGGAAACGCGCAGACCTTTCAATCTTGCCGCTTCCTCTACAACACGTGGCGCCAAACCTCCAGCGCCTATGGCAGCGTGAACGACGGTTTCTCGTCCAAACGCCTGGCCCAGCTCCCCGGTGGTAAGCCAGCCCACATATCTTGCCCCTTCGGGCGTCCAGAGCTTGGTCTTGCCGCGCTCCGAACCATCGCTCGATTGCAGGAGGACTTTGACGTCCTCCTTGTTGAGCCGATCCTTGACCTTCTCAAAACCGGCAACCGCCAACCCCCGACTTGCGCGCCAGCGCAATCAGGTCGATCAAACGCTGCGCCACCTGTGCCTCGACCCGCGTGACCAGATCATCGGGCACAGTCACCGGCTGCTTCGCCGCGCGGGCGAAAAGCCCCTTGGACGCCGCCTTTTCCAGAGCTGCCTTTGTTGCGCTCACCCAGATGCCGCGCCCGGCAACTTGCGCAGGATATCGGGAACAATCGTCCCATCCGGCCCGACGACAAATCGGATCAGCTCTGCCTTCGGCAAAAGCTCGCCCGTCGCAATACATTTGCGCACTTCGCCGTCGTCCCGGCTCTTGGATTGGCCACCACGCCCCATATTCAGGCTCTCCCGAGGCCTACGATCAGGCCTCGGCCTCCTCGTCTGCGGTTTCCAACGTGTCTTCGTCTTCGTCGTTCGCTTCAAGTTCCGTCGGATCAACCCAACCAAGCAGAACGCGCGCGGTCATTACCATGTCCTGCGCTTCTTCCAGGCTCACATCAAAGGCTCCAGAAGCCCGTCGTCCTTGACCCGCTCACCTTCAACGGTGGTCCAGCCCCCCGGCCAGTTCCCAATCGGCGCAGGTGGCGAAATCTTCCAAGGTTTTCACCCCCGTCCGCCGCCAGCGCTTCGATCATCTTCGGCGTCAGACCTTCAAAGTTGATCAGGCTGTCCTCGACACCCAATTCCCGCGCCCGCTCCAAAGCGGCCTTGGCTTCGGCTTCGAGATAATCGCGCGCCCGCGCCTGAAGTTCAGATGCGGTGTCGTCGTCAACACCGTCGATCACCAACAGTTCGTCAACCTCGACGTATCCAACCTCTTCAAGGCTGGTAAAGCCCTCTGCCACCAGAAGTTGGGCAAAGAACTCGTCCAGATCAAGGGTGTCCATGAAGAGTTTGGTGCGTGTTTCGAATTCTTTCTGACGACGCGCCGATTCTTCTTCTTCGGTCATGATGTCGATATCGAGCCCGGTAAGCTGGCTTGCCAGCCGCACGTTCTGCCCGCGTCGACCAATCGCCAACGACAATTGCTCTTCCGGCACCACCACTTCAATACGCTCGGCTTCTTCATCGAAAACAACCTTGCTCACTTCCGCCGGTTGCAATGCGTTGACAAGGAAGGTCGGGATATCTTCATTCCACGGAATGATATCGATCTTTTCACCCTGAAGCTCATTCACAACCGCTTGAACCCGGCTGCCGCGCATACCAACGCAAGCACCGACTGGATCAATCCCGCCATCATAGGAAATCACGGCGATCTTGGCGCGCGACCCCGGATCACGGGCAACGGCTTTGATTTCGATGATGCCATCATAGATTTCCGGCACTTCCATCTTGAACAGCTCGGCCATGAATTCCGGCGCGGTGCGGCTCAGGAAAATCTGCGGCCCACGTGCTTCGCGACGCACATCCTTGATAAAGCAGCGGATACGATCATTCGGGCGATAGGCTTCACGGCCAATTTTCTCGTTGCGCCGCAAGATGGCTTCGCCGCGGCCCACATCGACGATGACGTTGCCATATTCTTCGCGCTTGACCTGACCGTTGATGATCGTGCCGACGCGGTCTTTGAATTCTTCGTATTGACGGTCGCGCTCGGCTTCGCGCACCTTCTGCAAGATCACCTGCTTGGCGCTCTGTGCCGCGATCCGGCCCATTTCCACTGGCGGCACTTCTTCAACCAGCGTATCACCGACCTTGGGGTCTTCGAGATACTGTTTGGCCTGCTCAACGGTGAATTCGGCCTGATAATTCTCCAGCTCTTCTTCCGCCACCACGGTGCGCACCCGGGTAAAGGTCGCCCGACCGGTCTTGCGGTCGATATACACACGAATGTCCATTTCGGCGCCGTAACGGCTCTTGGCAGCGCGCGCGAGGCTCTCTTCCATCGCTTCGATCACCAAAACCGGGTCGATCATCTTCTCGCGTGCCACAGCTTCGGCTGTTTGCAACAGCTCCAACTGGTTTGCAGAGGTAATTGCCATTCTTAAGTCTCCTCGGAAGAACCGTTCTCGGTTTCGGTCTCGGTTTCAAACTCGTCAAATTTCGTTTCGTCCTGCGGGCCCGCACTCTTGCGCGCCTTCAGCATGGCTTTGATCAACTCATCGGTCAGCACCAGCTTGGCCTCGGCCAGCCAGTCGAATTTCAAGCCCACGGTTACGGTTTCGTCGTCTTGGCGGATGTTGATCAGCACTTCATCGCCCTCAATCCCGGCCAGCACTCCCTTGAACCGCTTGCGCCCGTCGATCAATTCGTCCGTTTCCAGCTTGGCGTCATAACCTTCGAACACGTCAAAATCCTTGAGTCGCGTCAGCGGGCGATCAATGCCCGGGCTTGAAACTTCCAAGGTATAAGGATCGGCCAACGGATCTTCGACATCCAGAACGGCACTCAGAGCACTGGAAATATCGCCGCATTCGTTCACTTCAATGGTGCCGTCGGGCCGCTCGGCCATGATCTGAAGCGTTTTGTTTTCGCCGCCCATCAACCGCAGGCGCACCAATTCGAACCCCATATCCTCAAGGACGGGGGTCACGATCTTGGCCATTTTGCGATCCATCGCGGTTTTGGCAATCAGGTCAGTCATTCATATTCCAAGCACAAAAAAAACGGGCGCGCGGCCCGTCGATATTTCCCGGTGGAGCGTCAGGTTTGGACCCCAGCGCGCCGCTGTTGAAGGGGATATACGCAAGTCGGGCCGAGTCTGCAAGAGCCGAGCGCATCTTACATTCCCGCGGCTCAACCAGACACCCAGCCACACGTTAATCCGTGGTTCACTTTTGATCGTGCGTTGCGCGATTCGGTGCTCAAAGGTTAATCCACGCGGGCGATTCCGTCGGCAGCCGTGCGGCAGACGGATAGCAGACGCGAGTCACCCCCTGATTTTGCCGATTTCCGCCAAACCTTAACGCAGCGATCTCACAGCCCCGCCTGTGCGTCCATAACCCGGCGCAGCTCGGCGCTGATACCGGGCTCAGACAGCGCGTGCCCGGCGATTGGAATCATCCGAAGATCGGCATTTTTCCATTTGTTCGCAAGCTGATAGGCGGTTTCTGGCGGGCAGATCATGTCATAGCGTCCCTGCACGATCACGCCCGGAATATCGGCAATTCTGTCCAGCCGATCCATGATTTGCTGGTCGCGATCAAGAAACACCTTATGGGTGAAATAGTGGTTTTCAAGCCGCGCAAACGCCCGCGCATATTCCCCCCCCCGCATCGCCACCATCCCCACTGGAACGCACTGATGCCAAAGCATTTTCCCATCGCGCCCAGGCTTTCGCAAACAGGGTTTCCTGTGCCCTGTCGCCGGAAAAAAAAGCCGCTTGTGATAGGCCGCGATAAGATCACCGCGTTCCCGTTCCGGGATCAACCCGACAAACCTTTCCCAAGTCTCGGGCCAAAACCTTCCGGCCCCACCGCCATAAAACCAATCAAGCTCGTTCTGCGTACCAAGAAACACGCCGCGCAGCACCAGCCGCTCTACCGATTCAGGATGCGTTTCGGCATATATCAACGCCAGCGTCGCCCCCCAAGAACCGCCAAAAACCGTCCATTTGTCTATTGTTAAGGTTTTGCGAATAGCTTCGATATCACGGACCAGATGCCATGTGGTGTTATCTTCGACACTTGCATGGGGCTTTGATCGACCACAGCCGCGCTGATCGAACAGGATCACGCGGTAATGCGAAGGCTCGAAGTAACGCCGCATCGCCGGGCTGCATCCGCCGCCCGGACCGCCATGCAACACGACTACGGGTTTGCCATTTGGGTTGCCCGATTGCTCCATGTAAACCTGATGCCCGTCGCCCACATCCAACATGCGGCGATCAAACGGCTCGATTTGCGGATAGAGGTAATCCGCCGCGCTTCGGGGGCTGTGAATTTGTCCATGGCGAGCCTGTGTTATCCTGCCTATATGGGAAGAGCACGCTTAGTTGAGCATATGGAGAGCAGAATGCAACCCGCCGAAAGCACGGTCGATCCCGCAGAAGTCGCCAAGTTCGAAGCCATGGCAGCCGAATGGTGGGATCCCAACGGCAAGTTCAAGCCGCTGCATCTGATGAACCCGTGTCGGCTCGACTATATCACCACACAGATCGCCGAAGAGTTCGGGCGCAATCTCGAAAAACCGCAACCTTTCAAAGGCTTGCGGCTTCTCGACATCGGCTGTGGTGGCGGCTTGCTCAGCGAGCCGATGGCACGGCTGGGGGGGCCGAAGTAATTGGGGGGGCGGATGCGGCCGAAGGCAACCTTCCTGTCGCCCGTATCCACGCCGAACAATCGGGCCTTGAGATTGACTATCGTCACACCACGGCCGAAGCGCTGGCCGCCGCAGGCGAAACGTTTGATGTTGTGCTCAACATGGAGGTGGTCGAACATGTGGCCGATCCGCTGGCCTATCTCACGGCCTGTCGCAAGCTTCTGAAGCCTGACGGACTGCATATCTGCTCGACTCTCAATCGCAATCCGAAAAGCTTTGCCATGGCCATTGTCGGCGCCGAATACGTTATGCGCTGGCTGCCCAAGGGCACGCATGAGTGTCCAAATTCATCACTCCAGAAGAGCTTTTTGCGCTGTTGGAAAAAGCCGGGCTCGACCCGGTGGACAGTAAGGGATTCGTGTTCAACCCGATCAGTTGGCGCTGGACGATTTCTGACCGTGATTTAGGTGTAAATTACGTCACGGCAAGTAAAGTTTCGGGTTAGTCCGCTTCAAGTTTGAGCCGCAATTCGCGCAGAATCGGCAATGCCGCGCGTACCTTCACCTCTCCCAGATCGGTCAGGAGTTCGCTCAATATCGGCTCGATCGCAGCCAAAGCAGCATCGCGCGCCTGACGTCCAGCCGGCTGATCGCAACCATCTTGCGTCGCGCATCTTCCCAATCCGGGCGAATATGAATGTATCCCGCCCATTCCAGCTTGCTCAGCGTATTGGTCATCGCGCCGCGGGTCACATGAAAGCTCTTGGCCAGCTGAGCGGGCGAGCGTTCTTCACCGCTATGCGCGAGATGGTTGAGCACCGAGAAATGCGAGATTTCCATACCCTTCGGCAGGACTTTCGAAAGCCGGTTGCGGGCCAGTTGATCTGCGGTCAGAATTTCGCTGAACAGCGCGACGGCAAGGGCATTGTTCGGGTCGGTCATGTGGCCGGCCCATCAAAGCTTCGATCATGACCGAGAGACGGGATTCTCTTCCTTGAACGCGCAACCTCATCCAAATCGAGATCAACAAACGTCACGCCACAACCTAGCCCCGCATCGGCCAGAACTTCGCCCCAAGGTGCCACAGCCAGCGAATGGCCATAGGTGCGCCGCTCGTTCCCGTTCTTGACATAATGCACCCCTGTCTGCGCCGGAGCGAGCACGAAACAGCCGGTCTCGATTGCGCGCGCGCGCAACAACGGCTCCCAATGCGCCGCACCGGTCACTGCCGAAAAAGCCGCCGGAACGGTCAGAATCTCGGCCCCGGCCTGCGCCAGCACCCTGTGCAGATGGGCAAATCGCAAGTCATAACAGACGGTCAAGCCGATGGTGCCAAAGTCGGTCTTCCCAGTCACAGCCGTCTTTCCCGGGCGGAAATGAGCAGATTCGCGATAGCTCTCGGTTTCTGAAACGTTGACATCGAACATATGAATCTTGTCGTACCGCGCCACGATATCGCCCTTCGGCGAGATCAGGAAAGACCGGTTCGCAAAGCGCCCATCCTCATCACCGGTCAAAAGCGCCAGTGAGCCGATCAATATCCAGATTTCAAGCTTACGCGCCTCGGAGCGTATCGCGGTGAGCGTCGGATCGTCCGCTTCAAGATGCAATATGCTTCGCTGATGGCTGAGACTGCCAGACACACAGTTTGTCACCTCAGGCGTCAGCGCAAAGCTGGCGCCACCCGCCTTGGCCTCACGCAGATAAGAGAGCGTATTGGCCAGGTTTTCCTCGGGGTCTTCCCCGGACGTCATCTGGATCAGTGCGGCGCGCAGCATGACTCAGCCTCCAGCAGCGCGTCCAGTTTGCCGGCCCGCTCCAATGCATAGAGTTCATCGCAGCCGCCGACATGAATGTCGCCGACAAAGATTTGCGGTACCGTATGGCGGCCATTGGCGCGCTGCATCATTTCCGGCTTGTGCGCAGGATTTTCCAAGATGTTGAACTCGGTGAACTCAACATCTTTTTCTTTCAACAGCCGTTTGGCGGCGTGGCAGAATCCGCACAGCGGAGAGGTGTAGATTTCTATCGTTTTCATGGCAATGGTCCTCGACAATCAGTTCCTTGTCTCGGATTTAATCACCCTTTGCAACGCGCGCCAGTGCCAGCGCCGAAACGTCACGTGCCCCCCCAGCGGCCAGACAGGCCTCGGCGGCGGCGGCCATGGTCGCGCCCGATGTCAACACGTCATCAACCAACAGAACATTCCGCCCAACCATGTGATGGCGGCGCTTTGGGTGGGCGCTTATGGCTCCGTTAAGCGTGCTGAAACGGGCGTCAAAGCTCTTTCCTCCAAGGCTTTCAGTTCGCACCCGGCGGATTAGAAGGTCGGGGGCAATAAGTAGCTTTTACGCGTCGCGCCAGAGCGCGCCCAAGCAGCGCTGATTGGTTGAATTTACGCTTCAAAAGTCGGGTCCAATGAAGCGGAATAGGCGCAATCACAGTGTTTTCGCTCAACAAGGGCTGCGCCGCCCGCGCCAGCCAAATACTCGCAGGTTGGACAATATCATGCCGATCGCCGTGTTTCAGAGCGAGGATCAGTCTGCGACCATTGTCTCTGTAAACAAAAGCTGCCCGCCCCCCGGCTCCAGGGTCGTGAAGTGGCGCGGCAGGCATCGCAATGCTCTGCTTCATCCGATTCCCCAGGCAGCGGTACGCCGCAAGAGTCGCAACACAATCCTTCGATAAAGGGGGTGTCGCGCCAACATGGCCCGCATAGGCCAAAATCGCTTTCGACACGCTCACCGCAAGAAACGCATTGCGACGGGTAAAGAACCCTTAACGCCGTTTGAAACTTCACCGAACTCCCCCTATTCTCACGCTCATGTCACAGCCACCCATCCTGTTTGATCGTCAGGCCCTCGCCCGCAATCGCACCCGCGCGGCGAAGCGGTTTGAATCGTTCCTGCACACCATCGCCGCTGATGAACTCAAGCATCGGCTTTCCATGGTTAATAAATCGTTTAATGCACCGGTGATTGTGACCGGTCATGGCGATTTCTGGCTGAAGAGATGCCGGGGGATCGGGATTGTCGAAGATGACGACGTGCTGGCTCTTACGCCTGGCGCGCATGATCTTGTCATCCACGCTATGGCGTTGCACTGGGCCAACGATCCGGTTGGTCAATTGATTCAAAGCTTGCGTGCGCTGAAACCCGATGGGCTGTTCATGGCAGTGAGCTTTGGCGGCCAGACGCTTCATGAGTTGCGGGCCGCGCTGGCTCAGGCCGAAGCCGAAGTGGCGGGCGGGCTTTCGCCGCGCGTTGCGCCGATGGCAGAGATTCGCGATCAGGGTGCGCTGTTGCAAAGGGCGGGATTTGCGCTCCCCCCGTGGCGGACAGCCTGACGCTGAACACCAGCTATGAGACCGCGTGGCACCTGATGCGTGAACTGAGCGCAATGGGTGAGCAGAGCGCGCTTGTAGCGCGCCCGCGCCGCTTTACGCAGCGGGCTGTTTTTGAACGCGCGGCAAGCCTCTATCAAGATGCCTTTCCCGAAGAGAACGGCCGTGTGCAGGCGACATTCGAATTAATTTTTCTGGCCGGATGGGCGCCAGACCCCAGTCAGCAGCAGCCGTTGCGCCCCGGATCGGCGAAATCGCGACTTGCGGATGCGTTGGGGGCGTTTGAGATCCCGCTGAAGGATTGACCCGGACGCTACACCCCCTATGTCAACATGAAGCAACTTCAGACAGGGAATATGGATGACTATTGAGATGAAACCCGGCTTTGACGTTGCGCATGCGCCGACAGATCATCCCGCTCTTCCGTCTGAGAAGACAGGTATTCTTGTTGCCAATCTGGGAACGCCCGATGGCTATGATTATTGGTCGATGCGGCGGTATTTGAACGAGTTCCTCTCGGACCGGCGGGTGGTCGACTATCCTGTGTGGAAGTGGCAGCCGCTTTTACAATTGATTATCCTGTCGAAACGGCCATTTACCTCCGGTGCGGCGTACAAATCGATCTGGAATGAAGACAAGGGTGAAAGCCCGTTGTTGACCATCACCAAAGAGCAGACGGCTGCAATCGCAAAGGAAATGCACAGTCGTTTCGGCGATAGCGTGATGGTCGATTTTTGCATGCGCTACGGTAATCCTTCGACTGAATCAAAGGTGCGCGAAATGGTGGCAGCGGGGTGTTCCAGGCTGCTCTTCTTTCCGCTCTATCCGCAGTATGCAGGCGCCACGACAGCAACGGCCAATGATCAGTTCTTCCGCGCCTTGATGAAAGAAAAGTGGCAACCCTCTGCGCGCACCGTTCCGGCCTATTTTGAGAATCCGAAGTATATTGATGCGCTGGCCCAGTCGATTGAGCGGGCCTATGACGGGGCAAAGATCAGACCCGAACTACTGGTAGTGTCCTATCACGGGATGCCACAGCGCTATCTTCGGGAAGGCGATCCCTATCATTGCCAGTGCCAGAAAACCACGCGTCTTCTGAAAGAGCGTCTCGGCTGGAACGACACAAGTATCACCACGACGTTTCAGTCGGTTTTTGGCCGCGAGGAATGGTTACAGCCTATACGGTGAAAGAGGTGGCGCGATTGGCAAAAGAAGAAGGTAAGACCAATATCGCGGTGATTGCGCCGGCCTTTGCCGCCGATTGCATCGAAACGCTGGAAGAAATCAACGAAGAAATCCGCGACAGCTTTGTCGAAGCGGGCGGAAAGGACTTTCTCTATATCAGCTGCCTGAACGATGATGCCGCTCATATTCAGGTGCTTTCAGATGTAATTTCCGAAAATATCAAGGGTTGGGCGATCTGAAGGTTCGTCCGTAAGATAGGCAAAAGAAAAGGCGGTGGAAAACCACCGCCTTTTCAAACTTAACAGTAGCTGGACGTATCAGTCCATTGCCACCGCAACGATTGCCGCCAGAACCAGCAGCGGAATGATGATGCCAGCAGACGAGCTAGCAGCTTCTTCCACGATAACCGGGGCTTCGATGATAGGGTCGGCCATAGAGCCGGCATATGCGGTCGAAGCAGCAGCGGTCAGAGCAGCAGCGAGAACGAGTTTCTTCATAGTATCCTCCAGAAATTCGCTTGCCGTCTCAAACCCATAGGGCCAACGGCAAGCACCCAAGACTTACCTCGTGACTCTCTCTAACCAGCAAAATTCGGGGAATGCAAACCCAACTTGTGGCTCTTAGGGCAGAGGCGCGCAAAATGTCGTCAAATTAGCAACACTTGCGTGCCTATGGTGCACATAGCGAACAGTTCGGAGATGTGCTCGTTGTAGAGCCCGATGCATCCGTTGGAGGAACGACGGCCAATCTTGCGCGTGTCATGCGTGCCGTGAATGCGGTAATAGGTCCAGCTGAGATACATTGCATGGGTGCCCAGCGGGTTGTCAGGGCCGGGGGGGCCGACAAATTCCGGCCATTCCGGGTTGCGCTTGCGCATGGCGGGGGGTCGGGCGCCAGCTGGGTCCGACCACCTTGCGCACGACACTGGTTCGACCGCGGCGCGTCAGGTCTTCGGTAAGCGGAACACTCGTCGGATAGAGCTTGTAGGTCGAGCGATCTTCCGACCAGAAGTGAAGCGCCCGCGAGGTGATGTCGACCAATACCGCGCCGTTGTTGAGATTGTTGAAGTAAGGCTCCCAGCTAAGTGAGCGGAAGCTTGAAATATTGCGCCGGACAGACTCGCTGATGTCACGCTCAACTTCAGTGGTATTGTCGTTATCGACAGCCCGCACGATCGAGGGTGTTGCAATCATTGCTGCACCGCTTGCAAGGAAGCCGCGGCGATTGAATTTTCCATAGTCTTTCATTTCGTCATCCTTTTGGCTGACCATGAATGCCAGAATTATGGCATATTATGGCTCGAATGCCGCAGTCGCAAATCAAACCTCCGTCAATTGGCCGACTCACGCTTATGTGGGTTTGAATGGCAACGCCGGGCGGGTTATGGCATGTAAAGTTTAATTGGATGGTATGAAATGGCGCGACTTCTCGGTGTTCTGGTCTCTCTTTTGCTGGTTCTTCAAGCTTGCACAAGTACAACTTCCCCGCAAATGGGGGCCGACGGCAAGCCATTGCCGCGGCTTTATCGCATTTCTGCAGGATCAACGGCCAAGATTCAGTATCGCGTGCTCGATTCTGTAAATGCATTGCGCCAGGCGGCTGGAGTGCCGGCGATTCAGCTTGATGCCAAGTTAAATGCGGCTGCTGCAACGCATGCGCGCGATATGTCGGTGCAAAACCGCCCATGGCATTTTGGGTCTGATGGGTCTTCCCCCGATCGATCGTGTTGCCCGCGTAGGCTATCCCGGCGCGATGCTGGGTGAAACGATTTCTGAAACCTACGAAACCGAACTTGAAACGCTGGGTGCGTGGATGGAGCAGCCAGACACCCGTGCCATCATCCTTGATAAGCGCGCGGCCAACATGGGTTTTGCATGGTTTCAGGAGCGCAATGGCAAGATCTGGTGGACGATGCTGATCGGTTCCTGATGCTTCTGCCTAGGGACGGATCGTGATCGGCGTGCCATCGCGCACCATCGCATAGATTTCTTCGATTTCCCGATTGGTCACGGCGATACAACCTGCTGTCCAGTCGCGCCCACCCTTTCGGTTCTTCCAAGGACGGCCGTGAATAAAGATATCACCCCCCCCTGGCTCTTGCCAATGGAGCGCGCGAATTCGCGATCCTGATTGTTGGGATAAGAAATGCCAATCGATAGGTGGAATTCGCTGTTGGGGTTGCGCCGGTCGATTCGGTATTCGCCTTCTGGCGTGCGTCCATCCCCTTCGAACGCCTTATGCTCCGCAGGCGCAAAGCCGAGACCGACCGAATAGCTCTTGAGAACCTGATCGTGGTGCAAAAGGTGCATTTTCCGCTCGCCCTTGGCGACCAGAACTCGGGTCACCTCGGGGGCCGTTATAGGTTTTGTACTTGCTGCAACCTGTCACCGTGGCGACAAGTAGCACCGCCAAGAGAATCTGGAAAATACGCATATCGCTGTCCGTCGATTTGATTTTCGGCAGTCTTACTGAAATTTCGGTGCCTGAAGTAGCCCTTTTTTTTGATAATCACGCCGATGTGAGGGTGAAGCTGGCCGCCAATTCAACATGCGAAGACCAGCGGAACTGATCGACGATCTGCACCCAATCAAGGACATAGCCCGAATTTATCAGCGTTCTGGCATCGCGTGCGAAGGTGATCGGATTGCAGGAGACATACGCAACCTTTGCAATATGCGCCTGCGCCAACTCGGCAATCTGTGCTTCGGCCCCGGCGCGCGGCGGATCGATAACGCAGGCGTCAAAACTGGCCAATTCGTCGGACAGGAGCGGGCGGCGGAAAAGATCACGAGCCTCGCTGGTGACGGGCTTGAGGCCCAAAGCCTTGCGCCAGCCTTGGTCGAGTGCGTGTATCATTGCCTGACTTCCCTCAACCGCATGAACCTCGGCGCGTTCCGCCAGCGGCAGAGCAAAGGTACCGCATCCGGCAAAAAGATCGACAATATGCACGGCGCCTCGGTGATCTCGCTTACGGCCGAGAGCAATGCGGCCTCTCCTGAAAGGGTCGCCTGAAGGAAGGCCCCTGGCGGGGGAACAACGCTCGCTTTGCCAAAATTCTGCACGGGCGACCGGTGTGTCGCAATGATCTCTCCATTCCACGCCAGTCGGGCCAGATCGAACCGCCCCGCTTCCTGCGCCAGATTGACCAGCATCGGGCCGTCTGCGGGCAAGCCGCCTTGCACGGCGACATCCAGCCCGGCCTTTGAAAGCGTGGCCGTCACGCTCAGCTCGCCCCGTCGGCTTGCCCCGATGCGTGCGAGGGCTTCTGCAATGGACAGCGCCTGCATCAGCTTGGGATGCAACAATTTGCAGTCCGAAACTTCGATGATTACATCAGAGGCGCGGGCGTGAAATCCGGCCATAGCCCCCCTTTTTGGTTCGACGTGCGGAGATCGTCGCACGTCTGCGCGAATGGGGTTCAGAGGTTATCAGGGGGCGAAAATCTGTTTCGAGACCCTGCGCATGCAGCGCATATACGACCAGATCGTGTTTCCAGTTTTCCACGAACGAATCGGCAGCGTGTTGAAGCTGACAACCGCCGCACGATTTGAAGTGACGGCAGGGCGGCGAAACGCGGGTTGGCGATGGCGTGACAACTTTGATGTTGGTCAGCGAGGATCCGCTCAATACGCCCGAAACGGTTTCACCCGGCAGAGTAAGCGGGGCAAATATTGGCCCGTCTGCGATACCGTCGCCGTGCAGGCCCAACCGCTCGATCAAGATTGTGCTTTCTTCTGATCCGCCCATACCACTCACTCTTCCGGTGTTCCCAAAAGCTCTGCAGCGCTAAGAGCAAAGCCCGAATTGATCCATTCGGTTTCGAGCTGCTTAAGCCGCTGCCCGAGTGCCGGACCCGAAAGTTCGGGCATCAGATCGGCTGGTTTCACGGGAAATCGTGCCAACGCGCCGCTTTGGCATTGGGCCAAAGATTCTTTGGCAAGTGGTGTTTCGAGCAGCGCGGCTCTAAGCAGGAGGATGTCACGAGCTTGATCAAAACCGAAGAAATACCCCAACCGCATAGGGGTTTCGGCACTCTCTGACCCAGCACGGAGAACGGATAGTCTTTGAGCATCTTTCTTGGAGAGACGAAACCGGCTGATTGGATCTTCGCCACCGATCGCCGCAAGTCGTCTTAGCGCGTCTGGCGCGATATCATGCAGCGTTTCGAAATGAACCAGCGGGCCGATCGCCTTGTCATCGGCACCGGGGAGAATGTGGTGCAATACGCCTGTTGTCCTCATCGCCGCTAAGGATTGCGCAGGGTCCGGGGGCGCCGAGCAGCTTTTTCATCTCCGCTCCAACACGCTCATGTGACAGACGATCAAGCCCATCCAGATTCTGTGCAATCGCGGCCAAACCGTCCTGATCCAACCCTCCCTGGGGATCGCCATACCAAGCGTGAAACCGGAAAAACCGCAGCGTTCTGAGGTAATCTTCACGAATCCGGTCATCTGCGTTTTCAATGAATCGAACATGCTTGGCCTGAAGGTCGCCGAGCCCGCCAAGCGGATCGATAACCACACCAGAGGCATCGGCATAAAGCGCGTTCATGGTAAAATCACGACGTCGCGCATCATCTGCAACATTGTTTGAAAAAGCGACAACAGCGCGGCGGCCGTCGGTTTCGACATCGTGGCGAAAGGTGGTCAATTCGTGGGGAATACCCTTGGCAATCACGGTTACAGTGCCATGATCTATGCCGGTAGGAACAACCTTGAAGCCTGCCCGGGTCTGGATTTCCGTTACTACCTCTGGGGTGGCGTCAGTTGCTATGTCGATATCGCCCACCGGCACGCCGAGAAGGGCGTTGCGCACGCAGCCTCCGACGAACAACGCCTGATAACCTGCATTTTCAAGCGCATGGCAAACCGCCTGGGTGTGTGGATTGGTCAGCCATTCGCCGGTGATCTTCATTCCGGGCCCATGCTGTTGGCCAAGCTGCATAGGATGCGAGCCGTTGCCCCCCAGATATAGTAGGGGCCGAACGGTACCGTGTAGTAATAGCGCCGACGTCCGAGCCAATAACGCGATTGGATGCGATAGCGGTCGGGATCGCCGAGAAGGTCGAGCGGCACCTGGAACACCTCATCGACTTCCTGAGGCTCGGGCAGGTATTCGAAAGGTGCGCACACACGCCCAAGGACTGGCGTAACGTTAAAACCAGTGACTGTTTCGTGCGAGGCCATCGTGCCCAGCACTTCGACATTCGATGGAACAAGCCCGATTTCCTCATGCGCCTCTCGAAGCGCGGCTGCCACGACATCGGCGTCGGTATCGTCCTGTTTGCCACCGGGAAAGGCAATTTGACCGGGATGATGTTTCAACCCGGATGCGCGTTTTGTCAGGATGACTTCAACTTTATTCTCGCGCACAAGAAACGGCACCAGAACACCGGCGGGACGCAGTTTGCGGCCTTCAGGCAAAACTGTTTCAGGATTCAGATCAAAATCGGATGATGCCTTGGCACCGCGCGCTAACGCGGCGGACACCATTTGAAGGGGATCAGACTGTGTCATCCCCGTTCCCATCTGCTTCGAAGCCAACTGTTTTCGGGTCAAGATTATAGTGCTTACCGCAGAATTGGCAGTCTGCGGTAACGCGACCCTCATCGGTTGTCATTGTTTCAATGTCGCGCGCAGAATAGATCGACAGGCTTTGGCGCACCCGATCTTCCGAGCAGGTGCAGCCGAAGCGCAGCGTTTGCGAATCGAACACTCGGGGGGCCTTCCTCGTGAAACAAACGCACCAACAGGTCATTTGGCGGAACCATCGGACCGATCAACTCCAGATCTTCGACGGTATCGAGCAGCATGTTTGCGCGTTTCCAGTTCTCGCCGTCATCCTCGTTCAGAAGATCGTCTGAACGCAGCAGGCGGGCGGCAGTTTCGCCTTCGGCCGGCTTCAACAGGGGCGAAGACTTGGGCATATGTTGCAGCATCACACCACCAGCGCGCCAATGTTCAGCAAGGCCGGGTTGGGTGGATTTTCCAAAGCCAAGTGAGAAACGCGTCGGAAGTTGTTCGGATTGGGCGAAGTATGCCTCGGCACAATCCGAAAGCGAGTTGCCTGCAATCGGCGTAATTCCCTGATAGGGCGTCATGCCCTCCCCTTGGTCGATCAGGACTGCGAAATAGCCTTCGCCAATCTGTTCAAACGGCTTATCCGAGGTGATTCGATCCTGATCAAAACTTGCGTAGGCACGTATCTTGGCGCTGCTGCCTTCTTCCTCGGGTGCAAAGTAATCAGTCGCGATCATCCGGACCGGACCTTTCGATTGCACTTGCAAAGACAGCTTCCAGCGAAGTTTTATCGTCTGACCGATCAGTGCGGTCAGCAATACCATTTCCGCGACAAGCGCCTCTACTGGGGCTGGGTAGTCGTGTTGGCTTAAAATGCCGCCAAGCACGCCATCAAGACGGGCAACGCGCCCGCGAATGTCTGATCTGTCAAGTTGGAACGGCAGGATTGTGTCGTCCCACGCGATTTTCTGTCCAAGCGTCATGGGGTTTCCTTAAAGGCCGGGTGTTGGCATATCGCGTTGATATAGGGCCGACAAGGGGGGGCTCCAAGGAGAGCGGATGATAAAAAGATTTGGCAGACCTCCGATACGTGGTCAAAAGTATGTGCTGCGACGTGGCGTTTATGCTCTTTTGCCGATGGGTAAAGACCTGTTGGTGACCTTTCAGGATGCTCCCTTTGAGGAGTTTCAATTACCCGGTGGCGGTATAGAGAGCGGCGAATCACCGATACAAGCCTTGCACCGCGAAGTGCGTGAAGAAACCGGCTGGCGGATTGCTAACCCGCGCCGACTGGGGGCGTTTCGACGATTCACCTATATGCCGGAATACGATCTCTGGGCTGAAAAACTGTGCGAGATATATGTCGCGCTACCAGTGCGCGCGCTCGGCCGACCGATGGAGATCGGTCATCAGGCGGTATGGATGAGCGTTCGGAGCGCGGCGCAGGTTCTTGCGAATCCGGGTGACCGACATTTTGCCAATCGCTATGCCGGCGGACTCTGAAACTCGACCAGAATAGCCGAGATGTCGTCAGGGAAATCACGGTCACCGGCAAAATCCGACAACTTCCAGGTCAGCGCCTCGAGAAGGGTGGGGCCAGAGGAATCGGATAGCTCTTGCATGATCCTTTCAAGGCCCTCTTCTTCAAGCAGCTGACCATTTGGGGAAGGACATTCGACAATTCCGTCTGAAAAGATCAGCAGGCGATCTCCGGGCGCCAGTATGGTTTCAAACTCATCGTATTGCGCGCCCGCAATCAGGCCAACAGGAAGCCCGCCAGGACCGCTCTGAACTATCTGGCCATTACGTCGCTGTACCAAAGGATGCGGGTGTCCCGCCTGCGCCATACGTATCCGCCCGGATTCGAGGTTGAGATCGGCCAGAAGCAGGGTGAAATAATGCTCGGTTTCCATCTCTTCCAGCACGAGGCGATTGAGATGCTCGATCACCTTGGCCGGCGCAACCGGGCGATACCCGCCGCCCGGCGCCTCTTCCATGGCGATATTCTGTTCAGGGGAGGCGGACGACAAATACCCGGCGAGTCGAGCGGTCATCAGCGCAGAGCTG
>LLEQ01000015.1_pt1 | contig 17450 bp, 28 predicted proteins | sample 595901 | NCBI WGS metagenome assembly LLEQ01 (sample SAMN02919317, study PRJNA255460) | bioreactor metagenome | biome: chemostat; feature: culture 2012_25.3; material: sediment; isolation source: day86 25degC chemostat 2012 inoculated with Wadden Sea sediment taken from... | place: Germany: Bremen ... | reverse complement strand
TTCGCCCCCAGGCGAAAAGCCGGAGACGCCCGAGCAGGCATCCGCACTCCCGGACCCGGCAGAGAGTCCTGATGTGTGTGAAGATCAACCGCTTATCATCTTGCACCTGGGGCCGCTGCGCTCATGGATCCAGTCCTCGACACGGTTACCGGAGGCGCTGTAGGATCAATTGCCGATCTGCTTGCCGCCTGCCAATCGGCGCGCAAGACCGCCCTCAACCTGGCTGACTCAGACTCCGAATATCGCAAGGTTCTGGCCGCGATCGAAGCTGGAAAATACGACACCGCCGACCCCCTGACCGTCCCCGCCGGACAGTTCACACCCTCCGGCTACGCCAATCTTGATACCGCCAACCCCATGGTTGCCGCACTTGACAACCTATTGGCACAGAACCTGCGCCCGGCCGCCTCCCTGGCAGATCTCGTCGGCTCGATCGCAGAGCACGAAGATGCCATTCGCAATAGTCTCTCGAAGATCAATAACATGCGGTCAAGACTGCGCCAGTCCCGCGCAAATGCTGCACGCGCCATGTCCGGATCGCAGTCGGGAACCACTCTCCGGCCGACAATATCACCAGGCTATGATGTCACCTTCGAAAAAGCTGCCACGCTGTTTCCGCGCGCCTATGGGTCATTGCCCCAGGCGCTCAATTTCGAAGTGCCTAAGCTTCAATTCGACACCCCCGCACCCGCAAGTGCCAGAAGTCGATTCCACCTTCCGGTTCAATGCCAGGGTTCTGATGGAAGCCCTTCACGCCGTTGCAGAGAATGAAATCATCTGGCTTTACGGTGAATCCGGCTGCGGCAAGACGGCGTTCTGGCGCCAGGTTGCAGCGCATCTCGGCATGCCATTTCACCGGATCAACTTTGACGGCCACCTGACCCGCTCGGATATCACCGGCTCGATGCGCTTTGTGCGCCATGCCGACGGGCGCCAGGAAATGTCCTTCGTCGACGGGCTGTTACCGCGCGCCATGGCTGAGGGGGGATTGCTGCTTCTCGACGAACTCGATCTCGGAGACCCTGAGATCATGCCGATCATGCAGCCGGTCCTCGAGGGAGAACCCCCTCACCTTGCTGGAGGATGGCGGACGAGTGGTGTATCCACATCCAACACTCCGGATTGCCGTGACCGGCAACACGAGGGGGGGTCTTGGTTCGGAGAATCAGATGTATCTCAATGCCTTCGAGCAATCGGCAGCAACCCGGGATCGGATCGCCGCCTTCGTCGAGATGCCCTACCTACCTGCCGACATGGAAGAACAGGTGGTGATGGAACGCCACCCGACAAGTGATCCTGATTTTGTCAGACGCCTGGTGCGGTTGGCCAACAAGGTTCGCGACGGCTACAAACAGGGGTCGATTCACACTCTGTTCTCGACCCGGGCTGTGCAGCACTGCGTGACCCGATACAACCGTTTCGCAAATCTCTACCCAACACCCGAGGCGGCGGCGATGAATGCCATCGAAACGGTGATCATGAACCGGCTCGATCATGGGTCAAGCAGTACCGTGAAGGAGTTGATAGATCAGATGTTCGCCACCTGAACCCATATATACCGGAGCGGCCAGGCTGCTCCGGATTTCAAACAGGACAGGCATTTGTCATGACTCTTCACCCTTATCTCATTCTGGCCATTATCGCAGGCGTCATCATCCTTCTTGTTGCCCGGCGCGGTCGCACCCGCGATGCCGCGGCCGAGGTCTCCAAATTGCGCGAAGAACATATCCGACACGAAGCACAACTGGAAAAATTTCCGAATGAAACTTCCCTGGATGATCTGCCAGACCTGGAAGACATCGATGATTCAGACGATCCGGATGATTGAGGTTGCGGCCTTCCGGCAAGACTCATCCCCCTCATCTGACAGGGCGGCTGTGGATCGTCATTCATCAGGACCGGCATGACCAAGGGCAGGCCCCGGACCTCGAAGACCTCCGGCGGGGTTGACGCAGTCAATTCGCCACCGCCATCCAATCCCTCCTTCTCCGTCGTCGGACTTCTCCGACAAACTATGGCCGGCCCTGCTCAAGCAGGTGTCGGCTCTTTTTTTTTGTCCTTGTCATCAGGTCGGTTTCATCCCTGGCGGGCCCTCGGTGTTTTTCCTGAACACGAGGGCTCCCCTGTGGCTCAAGATATATCCGGAGTAGAATTCGCATGCATATTTCCATTCCTGAAGTCAAGAAATCACAGCACCACGCTTCGACCACCGTCACGATGATGACGGACAAGGTCCCGGACAGGGTATTCTGGCGATCGATCTGATGACCGGACTGCGCGGCATGGTCTCGGTTCTTGGTGGCAGGATGGTGACAGTGGGATTCGCCGGAACCGACGCATTTTGTGATGCAACCCTGTCTTATGTGAATATCCCGCTCTGCCGCCAGGTGAGATCATTCCAATTGACATCGCCCGCAAGATTCGCGGCTTTGCAGCCCATGAATCGGCCATATCGCCTTTACGGATCCAGAGATTTTTCCGTCCCGCATCATCAATGCCAAGGGAGAATTCGACAAGCTCCTGAAGGAGATCTGGAACTGTGTCGAAGATTACATGATCGAAAAGCACTGGCTCGCACTTTACCCGGGGGCGAAGAAAAATTTTGCCGCGACCGAGGCCTTTTGCTGCAATGGCTATCTCGATCTTCATGCCAGGGACCCCGATGTCGCCAAGGATCTGCGGCGCGTCGGCCCGGTGGCCCTGACCTGGATGCGCTCAATTTACTTCGGCCTTGGCGTCAGTGCCAGCCGAGACTGCATGAACACGATGCCAGAATCGCTGAAAAGCCGCGTCATGGACTGGTTTCGCGACATCGAAAATGTGGAGACCACCGAGGAGTGCCTCGCCGCGGCCAAGCGTATCTGGGCGGACATCCTCAAGGATCCGACCGACAGAAATGATCCTCCGGCCAATCAGGATGCCGGGTCGCCCGCCCCCCCATGGGCGCGGTGCAGGCCAAGACGGACAGGCCCAGGGCCAAGGTCAGGATGCATCCAGTAGCACAACTGGAAATGACGCAGACACCCCTGGTGCTGACCAGGTTCGGAGCAACCCCCGATCCGGCGGACGGGCCTCAATCCGGATCACAGGTCCGGCCTGGGCAGAAAGATCAGCCCGCAACTCCGGCCACAGACCAGGGTAGTGATCAGGCATCGGGAAGAACAGCGGATCTGCCTCCGATACGCCCGATACCGGGGGATGTCCCGGGTTCGGTGCTGACCTGCGGGGCGGCAGTCAAGGCGCCTCGATCGAGTTTCCCGGCAATGCCGGACCCGATCCAATTCCCACCAGCCTCGATATCCAGCAGGTCATGGCCCAATTGCCCCCGCCCTGAGGATGACGCAAAATGGCTCTCCGCGGAGGTTCTTTCCACCGCCAAGAGCGGGCCGGCCGCCGCCTTGCTTGGTCATGACGAGGGCTCCGCAGCGGCTGAGCGCACTCTCGCTGATTTGCGCGGCGCCGCGGCAGCCACCGCAAGTCACCTGCGCCGCTCTCTCAAGGCAATCTCCAAAGATCGCTGGAAGGGTGGACGGTTTGATGGACGTCTCGATGACCGCCGTGCAGCCCAAATCATTGTCGGCAATACCGAGATTTTCCGACGTAAGGTGAGAGGTGAAAAAAAATCGACACAGCGGTCTCCATCCTGATTGATTGCTCAATCTCTATGCGCGGCGACAAACTGGCGATCTGTCGCCAGATGGCCTGATGCTGGAAACCGCATTTGCCGGCACTCCGATCCAGCATGAAATCATCGGCTACACCACGGCAGACGAAAATGATGCAGACCCATCCTTCAAGACCATCACCGCAGCACATGCCAAGCGAGGCGACAGTATCAAGACCAGAGCTATCGGACTCTATGAATTCCGCCGGTACGACTCAAGCCGGGCAGAAGCGATGAGGAGTATCGGAAATATGACCCGGATTCCCCTTGGAATGACGCCAACTTCGGATGCGATTCTCCTGACTCATGATCGTCTGGCACGCCGACCCGAGACACGCCATGTGATGTTTGTGCTGACAGATGGCGCAGCGGACAGCCAAAAACGATGCCTTGACGCCGTCAAGGCCGTCGATCGCTGTGGTGTCACCGTAATCGGCATCGGTATCGGCAGCAATGGGGTGCAACATTGCTTTGGTAATGCTGTCGCACTTGGATCCGCGGAGGAGCTACCCACCCTGATGATGTCACATCTCTCCGCCATACTGATTGGCGAAAAACACAAGATCGCCCTCAAAGGGCGATCTGCACAAAGGCGCGAAGCGCATAGACCCCAGGGCAGACGGCGCACCACCTCTCGGGTTTGCAGAGAGGTGGTGCAGGCCGACGCCCCGACCAATCACAGAGAGATAAAGACATGTCGCAGAGAATGGCTGAGTTTCATATCCAGGTCGCATTGCTGCCAAATAACCAGGTTGAATTCTGGCTGGTGCGCGACAATGACAGTCTCGTGGCCATCCAGAAGCTCGATGCAACCTCCTCAATGGGGGATTTTAAGGCCTATATCGGCCTTCAGGGAGATATCGCTTCCCTGGTATCCGGCGTAACCGATCAGGCGGAACCGTCTGGGATCTGTTTGACCTTCAGGAGGAGGTCCTCGACTCTGTCGCTGCCTTTGCCGTGCATGGACCAGGTCTCGCACTGGAACGTGCGGATGACTGGGTCACTCGCGAGATACTGCCGGATTACGACCTGCCATCTGTGCAGATTGAAGATGGCAGGATCATTCTCACGGCAGATGGCGAGCGCATAAATCGCCAGAAGCCGCCAGTCGCTCCGCCATGACTCGGCCAAAATCGACATCACGGACATTTAATGAAATCTGGTTCTGACGGGATTGTTGGATTGAACCCATTTCCCATAACAGCAGCCCCCGAAAGGACAAGAAAAATGGACCCCCTTCAAAATTCCCGCAGATTGCGTGATCTTTGATACCGAATCGACCGGCTTCAGTGTCGAGGAGGGTGACCGACTGGTGGAAATCGGCGCCGTGCGCATGCGCGGCGGCCTGCCCACCAATGAGACCTTCCATTGCTATATCAATCCGGAGCGAACCGTCCCCAAGGATGCGGAAAGCGTTCACGGACTGAGTACGGAATTCCTCGCTGACAAGCCACTATTTGAAGAAGTTGCTCAGGGCTTTATCGATTTTGTCGGCGACATGCAGATGGTGGCACATAACGCGAAGTTCGACGAGAAATTCATCAACTTCCAGCTCGTCGCCGTTGGCCTCAAACCCTACCCGAAAAAGCGATTCATCGACACGGTTCCGATTGCCCGGCGAAAATTTCCCGGTCAGCAGGTCAACCTCGATGCATTGTGCAGAAAGATGAAGATCAGTCTTGATGCGCGCGACAAGCACGGCGCCCTCATTGACTCCGAACTTCTTGCTGAAGTCTGCGTCGAACTCATGGGAGGGCGTCAGGCCAACCTGTTTGGCGACCTTTCCAAGCAGCAGGTCCGTCAGATCGAGAATGTCGATGTCAAGCCGATCAAAACCTTTGTGCGTCATGCCACGCAGGCAGAGAAGGCATCTCACGCCAAGCTCGTAGCCCAACTCGGCGAGGGCGCGCTATGGAACCTTTATGACGGAGAAGCTGCATGAGAAACGATATAGAGAAGGACGCCGACGAAGATCTGACCGGGCGCAACCTGCTGCGCATGCATATTCTTGAAGTGGCTGACGACCTTGTCAGCGGCAAGCTCTCCTCCGCCAAGGGGGCGAAACAGCTTCGCAAGCTGGCAGACGCCGATATCAAGGATATCGAGGAGGTCGATATCGAAATCGATTTCGACACCGGCAAATCACCCTTGGTCCGCTCCTGACACTGGGTTCGGTCACATCTGGCGCCCCGCCCCTCAGCGGCAATCCGGTAGAGGATGCCCTGATGCGCGTCATGCGACTGCGCGATCGCAACAACAGCCTCAAAATCGTTGCCGAAACTCCCGGTAAAGATGATGTCGACGCTTACCGCAAGGCACTCGATAATCTTCGCGATGCACTGAACATCGCCCATCCTCCAGAAAAGGACTGACCGCCTCATGTTCATTACTTTTGAAGCCGGCGAAGGTGCCGGAAAGAGCACACAGCGCGCGCCCTGGCTGACATTCTGCGCGAGTTTGGCCATGATGTCGTCCTGACCCGCGAACCCGGCGGCACCCCGCTTGCCGAGGAATTACGCAGTTTCGTCGTCGAGGGTGAAGCTGATCGAATGGATGCATTGACTGAATTGCTGATTTTCACTGCTGCACGACGTGATCACATCCAGCGCCTGATTGCCCCATCCCTGGAGCGTGGTGCCATCGTAATCTGTGATCGCTATCTTGGCTCCACCTACGCACTTCAAGGTGCTGGCGGCACCCCCCCATCAGAGATCATTGATGTTCTGCACGGCGCGTTTTGCGGCCTCAATCCGGACCTCACAATCTTCCTTGAGATGGATCCGCAAAAAGGCCTTGACCGTGCCATGGGGCGCCTGACACAGGCGGAAGTCTCCGAGGGACGATTTGAATCCAAGGGGGCCTCATTCCATGACATGGTTGATCGCATCTTCCGGACTCAATGTCTCGAGAACCCTGAATGGCAGAGTGTCAACGCAGATGGATCGATAGATGAAGTAGCTGCCCGGGTACTTGCTGTTGTCCAGGCTCACGAAAAATTCCCCGTCGTCGATCTTCGACAGGCTATCTGAACAAGAACTGGCGACCATAGGTCGTCGGTCATTTTCCGCGTCGTTCGATTGCGAAACGACGGAAAAAGGACCAACAATGACCCATCATATTTTTTTTACGATACCGAAACTACAGGTCCTCAGCCAACCTATGATCAGATTCTGCAATGCGCAGCCATTCTGACGGACGACGACTTCAACGAGATCGATACCATCGATGTGCGCTCACGTCTGTCTGGACATATCGTCCCGACAGCCGGCGCCCTCAAGGTCACCCATATCGATCCCTATGATATCGCACGCGCGCCGAACTCCGCCTATGAGTTCTCCCGACTGATTCACAATGTCTTCACCGACTGGTCCGGTCATGGTCCGACCTCCTTCGCCGGCTACAACACAATCCGCTTTGACGAAGAAATCGTGCGTCAGATGTTCTGGCAGTCACTGCAGGACCCATATGTGACATCGGGCAAGAACAAGATGCGCTCCGACTACCTCATCACCATGCGCGCGCTGCACGCGCGCAACCCTGATGTGATTGATTTCCCTGTAAACCCTGAGACCGGCAAGAAGAACTTCAAGCTCGAGAACATCGCGCCGGCCAACGGGTTTGCCGGCCATGATGCCCATGACGCCCTTGGCGACGTGCGCGCGACGATCTTCATCGCCCAGCTGATCCGCGACACCGACCCACATCTCTATGAACATATGCTTGCCATGGGCAATGCAAACCATGCCCGGGACTTTGTTGACAATGAAATTGTCTTCCAGCTTCTGGGTGGCCCGATGCTCAATCCCGGGGTGCTTGATGCCTGCCTCATCGGCTCCGAGCGGACCAACCCCAAAAGCAAGTCGGCGTGGAATCTGGCGATCGACCCGACCCCATTTCTCGACATGACACCCGAAGACATCCTGGCCGCAATGAAGAAGCCCGGAACGCCCTTCCGCACAGTCAAGTGCAATAAGCAACCCGGCATCTTTCCGATGAGCTGGGGTTTCGTGAACCGGGTCAGCACAGAGGATTATGCTCCAGCCGACCAGGTCACCATCGATGAGCGTGTCGAGTTGATCCGCAGCCATGAAGGCTTCCGGAAAGCTACGGAAGAAGCCCTTGCCCTGAAGACGGCGGGCTATGATGCCCCTGAGCATCTCGAGGAGAAAATCTACTCCGGCTTTCCGTCCTGGGACGACAAGCACGGATGAAACGATTTCACACCACTCCGGATTGGGAGGGGCGCCTGAACATCGTGCGCGAAATGGAGCAGCCAGAACTCAGGGCACATGGCATCCGGACGGTCTTCCTGAATGCTCCCGAGACAGTCTCGGATATCCTGCGCGAGCAGATTGACCAGCGCCTGGCTGATGAACGCTTCACGCTGGAAACAGATCGCCCCTGGACAACCATCGGCAAGCTGATGCAGGAACTCGATGAGATGCAGGAAAAGGACCCTGACGATGCCGAGCTGCAAAATATTCGCAAATGGGCGCTCGAGACCTACCCAATCGCCAATCTATGGGAGGCCCATAAGGCGGCAGGGGTGGCTGACGAAACCCCGGAGGCAGACACGATCGAGAGCCAGGTGCGCCCGACCGAGATCGCAGCAACAAGTCCCGCCAGTGCGGAGAAGGTTCCCAAGGCGCCAGCTGAAACCAGCGTTACCGCAGTCGGGATAAATTACCTCGACGGACTCGATTGAAAAAGATAAGGAGGGCGGCGCAGTTATTGACTGTGCCGCCCTTTTTCTATTCACATTCGCGATTACCCCAGTAGTGATCCTCACCCGGACTAAAGTCCGGGGCTTCGGTGTTTCTCGGTCAGGTGGCGGGGGCGTTCAGGGCAGTGGTCAAAAAGCCTGACGGCGACGGAAAAATAGCGGCAAGGCTGTCGGAATGACTGCAATCATGACCGGGATCATCTTTAGCGAGATCGGCATCGGATAGGTCCAGGCGGCCTCCGCCATGTATCGAAACCTCGCAATCGACCCTGTAACATTCAGTCCTGCCAAAACGTCAAACCAATTCGTCCAAATACCCCCTATCGCAGCAGGCGGAATATCTTGAGCAAGAGCGAGTTGAGTGACCGCCAACGGGGGGTAGAGTATCAATGATATGAGCACAAGACAGGCCCAGACAATACTGCGAATCCACATGCGCCCCGTGTTCCGACCCACAGCACGACGCAGGATGGACGAAACCTTAAGCAGGTCATTCCAATCCGCATCAAACCACTCGGTGCCCATGACATCCGCCTGACGATGAGCAAGTGCTTGATGAAAGGCCTCCTCAATCACCTTCGCGCGGGCATCATGAATAACAAAGACAACCTCCGGCTTTTCCGGAAAGGCGGTCGACTGCTCTGCCACCCTTACCAGACCTCGGGATGAATACCCGATCTTGATCCGCCCGGGATAAGACGGAAACCGATAGCCATAGACAATCTCACCCAGTCGTCGATTGCCGGTGATGACCGCTCTATCAGTATTGATCTTCTGGCGGTATTTGCGGTGCTTCCTTGCCTTCATGCCATTACTGGGATGCGACATAAGGCAGTATCCTTGCAGCACTTCTCGCGCGAGTCCTCGCCTCATCCTGGCTGAAGCGCGATGGGCGGAACATCGGATCGGGTGTGGCGATCGGAATATCCGGGTGCACACCAATCTTGTCGATCGGCCTGAGACGCCATCCCTGTATTCGGCAACTGTAATCTTGATTGCACCATCACTTACAGGAAAAACCCGCTGCACAGTACCTTTCCCAAGCGTGTTCCAACCTATGATCCTGCCACGCTTATGGGCCTGAATCGCGCCGGCAAATATCTCCGAAGAGGACGCCGAGGCCCCATTGACGATCACTGACAGTCGCAGGTCGATAAATTCAGGATCGACCTCGCTTCGCACGGTCTTGACTCCGACCCGCCGCCCCGTCATCTCATAGAGCAGACTGCCTCGTGGCAGAAACAATCCCGCCAGCCCGGACCTCCGACGTCAGTCCACCACCATTGTTTCGCAGATCAATGATCACGCCATCAAGACCGCCCTGGCGCTTTTCCCGATGAATGATATTCACGATATCCTGGGTGGCACCCTCGTAAAAACGCTCCAGATGAATATGCACCACACCATCCTCACGCCCGAGGTTGAATGCTCCGACAGCAGCCACAGGCTCCGGATTTATCTTGATCATCTCTTCGCGCAGGCGACCAGGGCGCCTTATGCCAAGATGGATATACTCGCCAGCGGCGCGATCAATCTCGGCATGGATAATATCATTAACAAGGCGCGGCGCCTCGTCTCCGACGAAACGATCTCCAACCCTGACAACCCGATCACCAGGCATTAGCCCGACAATCTCGGCTGGCGAGCCCGGTATCACCGCCTCGATGACATATTTCCCATCGACATCCATGATAGTGACTCCCAGGCGAGGGGTATTATCCCCCTCCCCGCCTGAGGTCAGATCCTCAGTCGCTGCCTTGTCGAGATAGCCACTGTGAGGATCAAGTTCACGCAGCGCATGATCAATCATCCGGCAACAGTCGGTTCATCGACATCCAGAGCTACATGATTTTCTTCCGCCAGAACGAGCGCCTCGAGGAATCTTCCAGAGGCACTCATGATGCGCGTCTGCGCCCCTTTCGAGAGTCCGGCCTCGGAAATACCATCAAAGGCCATTTCTACAACATAAAGAGGATTGCTCTGCATAATAAACATGGCCGCGCCGAACGTGATGCTGGCACCGGTTATCGAACCTCTGAGAAACGATCCGAGTCGGAAGTTGTTGTCAAGAAATACAGATCTCAATGCTCGAAACATCAGTTCACCCCGAAAAAGCTTGCCTGGCTTTGTTCAAACCAATGCACTGCACACATGGAGAATAGGACTCCCGCGCGCCAAGCTCGAAACGTTCGGTCAATCCATCTTCAATGCGGGCGGTATGCGTGGCCGGAGCATCGCAAAGACCACAGGTCGCGCGCAGCGCTCCACCCGCGATGCCTCTGCCATCAGGAGTGCGGTCACCTCGAACGCCTGCCAAGATAATCCATATCAAGGCCGGCACAGAAGACATCCACCCCCTGTCGGCGAAGTTTTCGGACACTTTCGACCATATCGCCGGAAAAATTCGGGGCGGTAAAAAAAACTGAATTTCATCAAAAAAAAGGCCCAACGCGCACCGTCGCAACGAATATCCTCAGCGCTTTGGATAATCGTGGCGTCAACCTGCAGGCCATCATGACTTGTAACCATATCTTCCGCATATCGGTCATCAAATCCCAGCTTGAATACCTGGTGTGATGAGGGGATTCAAAATAGGTACGAAACAGAATTTCCTTGATCAGGGAGTTGGTCTTTTCCGCGAACATCGGGCCGGTATAGACAGTGAGGTCGCCGTAGCGCATCTGGTATCTCCTTTACCCCAAGGAGATGGGTTCATTCATCGAATTAAGGTGAAAAGGTTGCACCAGAAAAAAAACGCAGCACGATCGTCAGGCCGATCGAACTTCAGGCAAAACGGGATTGGCATGCGACATGCCTAAGGCAGACCGCACCCCCCCGATCAATCCTCTGAACTGCACCTGGATCGGCCGATCTCTCAGTCCACAGTAAGCCGGTCATCGCGCACGGTAACATGGGCGGCGCGACGCGCCGGATCTGCCAGAAAGGCATCGACAACCGGGTTGTGAACCAACTCGAGAATTCTCTCCTGAATTCCACGGCCGCCCACGCCATCACCCTTGGGCTGTTCCAGAACCCAGCCAATGACTACATCATCAAACGTCACATCATATCCACTGTCGCCATAGCGCAGTCGCGCCTGGTCGAGTGCCTTCCTGGCAATACTCGTTCGGGCATCCTCGCTGTGCGGACGGAACTGGATCTGACTTGGAATCCGCGCCAGGAGTTCCCTGCGGAATGTCTTGCTGACCTGATCACGCGCGACCGCTTCGGGATCTGTCCGGCGGCCGAACCCAAGGGCCGACTTCTCCGCGTCATTGGCTCCGATATTTGCAGACAGGATGATATGTGCCCGGCCAAAACTTACAATCCGACCATCGCCGGAGCGGCAGCAACCATAATCAAGAATCTGCAGCAGGATGTCATAGACATCCGGGTGCGCCTTTTCGACTTCATCAAACAGGACTACCATATCGTCATATTTATCTGCTGCGGCAATCAGGATTCCATCCTGATCAAAGCCGACATACCCCGGAGGCGCCCCAATCAGGCGGCTGATCGAGTGTTTCTCCATGTATTCAGACATATCAATACGGACCAGATCATATCCCATCGAGTCGGCAAAAGCATAGGCTGCCTCGGTCTTGCCGGTCCCGGAGGGACCATTGAAGAGATAGGCACCTGCGGTTCCGCCCTGCCCCATACCCAACATTGAGAGGCGCGCGGCGCGCACCATCGCGTCGACCGCCTCCGGCTGGCCAAATACCCGCTCACCCATTGCAACATCCAGGGTTTCGAGGCGGACACGTGTAGCTTCATCAGGTGGTGTCAGGCGAACCGATCCATTGCGCTCTACAGCCATGCGCACATCTTCGGCATTAACGCGCCCGGCACCCCTCTTGCGGGCAATGACACAGGCCTGATCAATCACGTTAAATGCTTGTCAGGAAACCGCTGCGTCGGCAGATACCGGTCACTCAGCCCACAACAAGATCAAGCATGTCATCCTCTACCAGGACCTGGTGGTGCACCACATAGGTTCCGACCGCCTCATCCAGTATCCGGCGAACTTTCTTGACATCCGGCTCCTTGAGCAACATCAAGTCAAACCGGCGCATCAGCGCGCCATCCCGGCGTAGATCACGCATTTCATCCGGCGTGGTGGCACCAATCACCGTGATTTCGCCGCGCGCCAGCGCCGGCTTCAGGATATTCGCCGCATCCATGCCACCCCGGGAAGTGGCAGATCCAGCCCCCGATCATGAGGTGAATTTCGTCAAGAAACAGAATTGCCTTTCGTCGTCGCGCCATGTCGACAAGAGCGCGCATTCGGGCCTCGAAGTCTCCGCGGAAACGCGCGCCGGCGACAATATCCGGCAGTCCAATCTCGAGCAGGGGGCGCTGGGCGAGTGTGTCGGGTGCCGCATCGGAGATGAGATACATTGCCAGTGCCTCGGCAAGTGCCGTTTTGCCGACACCAGGCTCACCGGCAATCAGCATGTTGGGTTTTTTTTCTTCTTCGAAATCGTATCGACAACCTGGCCGATCTGGCTCTCCATCCCAATGATTTCTTCGAGTTCGCCACGACGCGCCAGATTGGTCAAATCACGCGTGGCCGCAAGAACGGCCCTCATATGCTCATCAGCTTCAGCGTCGCCGGTCGGAGTGGTCTCAAAATGCTGGGGGGGCGAGTCACCATCGGTTTCCAGCGCATCCTGATCAAAGACGTCAGAAACCCCCTTTTTCATCAAAGGGCGTAATGTCAGCGTCGAGTTTGTCAAACCTGCCGGTCTCGCCATCTTCGAAATCAAAGTCATCCTCGATCCGGTTGGGCATGGTCTCGATGACCCCGCCCACGATCAGGGCCTGGCGAGTAATCAGACACTTTTCGCCCAGGAAGGTCATTTCCTGAATGATGTCGCTCAACTGTGGAACACGGCCATTCTGGCGCGCCTGATTGATGACGCGCCTTACCACGATATGGATTGTCTGCTCGATTTCGGTACCACCGGCAGCAAGACCGCGCTGAGCATTCTGTTCGAAGGCGTGGCTGAGAAAACTGCGAATACGGCGCGGATTGCCATTCAGATCCTCGATGATCCGGCGCCCCTCTTCGGTGCCGGCAATAACATAGAGGAGATGCGAGCTGCCCGTGCCCTTCATTTTGTAGCGATGCGCGACAGAGGCGGCCTCACCAACAAGGGCTTCGATCTGGCGGGCTCGATCTTCAATGGGATCAGACATATTTTGCGGCCTTTATTCGAACTTGCATTTCTATTGCCTGTGACATTGGCTATCGGACTGAAACCTGAAACAGAATTAGGCCATATTTCACCAGAAAGCCTCTCATAGATTTCATTTGATGAATTTTAGCCAAATAAGGCGGCATTTTCAGGGCCAAATTACACAGATCATATTATTTCATCGCACCGTCAAGGGCGACAATATCTGGCGAACCCACAATCCTCATAACCGATCCGTCGGGCCGGGCGTAGTAGAAACTCGGAGTTCCGGTCAGTCCGAATGTGTCAGAGAAGCTCCCCATCTGTTCTCCGATCGTTGCGCTGACCTCACCATAGCAGGCTGCATCGAAATCGGTGGCGGGTGAGAGTTTACCATGCAATGATGCCATGACATCACTCAACACCCGGTCTACCTCGTCGGCGGTCTGCCCATTCTTGATCATAATATTGGCCTCTCGGGCCGCAGTGCTGATCACCTCCACTGACCCATAGGCAATGCGGACAATCTCTGCGGGTGGAATGGTGGCGGATGGCAGTGCGCATTTTTCAACCGCGGCAATGGCAAGGCCAAGCCCACTGGTGGCCATCGGCATATAGGCCATATCGTAATCATTGCGATGGGCGAAATCGACCAGATCGCCGAAACCGGTCTTCATGAACTCCTGACAATACGAACATTCCGGAGCGCCTGCATAGATCAGGTCGACCCTGCCGTCATGATACGTCAGCGGAATGATCACATCGACAGCACCTGCCTTTTCAAGGCCCTCGTCAATCGAGACTATCCCGGCAATCCGGTCGCTGCGCATCAAGGACTTTGGTTTCAGGCTCCGGTTCCAACCATAACGGCAAATGCCATACCACCCAGCGCCAGAGCAGCGACGAGAATCGGGCGCAACCGGCGGACGTGAACTTCCGGAGGTGGTGTCAATGGGGCTTGATCTTCACTCATTCGACGGGATCCTTGAAATTTGATGGCTGATTTCCGATAATATCGGATGCATTCCATTGCCACGGAAACCATATCGACGAGAGCATGATGGACTTCGCCTCGGTGTCAAAGCTGAAGCGGGGAAAGTCGGGCCATAGGGAGATGGCCCCGGACCCAAGATTGACCAATCCTTACTGGAAGCAGCACTCATTGCTCCTGAAAAGGAAATCAGATGGACCCCGAAATCAGGAAGCTGCCGCTTTTGCAGTAGCGACATAATCTCCATCTGACGAAGTCTCCTGGCCGGGATGCCTCTACTACTGGTCATTGACACTGCCACCGGACGGAAGTCGGATCGCCCCCATTTCCCCGGCACACAGATCCACGGCCGGGGTGGCTCGATGACGCAATCAAGGTATCGAACTTGAAATCTCCGTCCGGAATGTTCCACGCAGCCCTTCAGTATGAGAAGAGCTGCGGGCCCGCCCCGCCCACGGAGATCAGGAAATGACAGCAACCAACCACATCGATCTTGATACAGATCCACTTGAGCACCAGCTTGAGATTCAGTCTTTTGAGAACAAGATTCGACCTACCTCCATCCTGCCCGATTCCCTCCGGGCCATATTTGATTCCTCATCAAAGATTGAGGCCATTTCAATCGAATACCTGTCACAGGACAGCGGCAAGACTCTCTATACCACCCTGCCGATCACCTTCTGGAATTGTCAGCAGCATTCGGCACGGATCATTGATCTGTGTGAAATGACGCCGGATACCCTGAGACTGATCACCAAAATGACCAGTTCCAACTCTCCTTTTGTCGGTGAAGATCTGATCCCGGCAGCTTGCATGATCGCGCACCCTCCTGACCGGGGGTCAGTGGCGAGGCGAGTCTGCTGGCAATCTACCTGCCTGACATCTCGCTGTTCATGCGCGCCGATCTCGGCAGTTCTCTCTCGGACATCGAAGGTAAGAGCTGGACCACCCGGAGCGAGCTTGCTCAACATATGCGTGCAGTCATTGGTGAAGCCTGGTGTGAGCGCGTCGCCAGTAGTCACGAGCGCCTGGCCCAGCGCAAGCGCATCCAGAAGCAGATTGCCGGCTTTGATGCCATCTTCCTCGAGCAGACCGGCGTCGGCATCGCGACCCATGTCGATTTCACCATCCACACCTGAAAGTCCCAGCATGCACTCATCAATCCGCGCATGGCCGGTCACAAAGCCTGATGCCAGGTCCACGGCCATCTTCCAGCTCATCCCGGCCCTTGCCCGGGCCCTGAATGGCGACACCTCACTTTTCGGCCTGCAGATCCTGGTTCATGTCAGCGACAAGACCCTGCGCCTGGTCACAAAAGACAGTGGCTGGCTCGAGATCGGCCCCGACGGAATGCGACCACGGTTGCGCGGCGCCCTGAGTCCGACCGAGAGCGATGCAATCCTTGCTCTGGTCGAAAGTGATGATAATCGCAATATCCGTTCCCTGGTAAATCATCTCCCGCGATACGATCAATCAGACAGTAAGGAAAATGACCTGGTCTCCCTCACCTTCACACGCCATGGCGTCTTGCTGTTGCGCGAAAAGGCACGGCGGGACAGTCTCTCCGGCGCCTGGAGGCACGCCTTCCTGAAGGAGGGAGAGCTTGCAGTCAGCGAGCTTGCCGAGGCGGTCAATCTCGGTCTTGGCCTCAGGATGAGCGGGCAGATCGCAACCCTGGTGACGCCTGATGACGAAGACATAATATCGACCCACCGGGCAATTTCAACCTACCGTGACCTGCGCATCCTTTTCGAACAGCACCTGGCCAATCTGAATAGCATGAACCCAAAAGGATGCGACTTCATTCTGCACCCTGACTGGCACCCGCTCGCACAAACATGAGTCACCCTGCAAGAAAGACAGACAGATGACACATAAGATCCCCGCCTTCGTGACCGCACTTCAGTGGACTACCGGACCGATCAGGCAATGCACGCCTGTGAGAAAGCCTTTGCCCCCCTGCAGGGAGACAGGACTCCGGCAACCTCCTCATCGGGTTTCAGCAGCCGGTCCGACTTGCCGAAGGAGAGATCTTGCCAATCTCATCTTATGATATTCTGACCTATGGCTCAGCCTGGGCTGGCGGAGTGATCATTGAGGAAATGGCGCGTGCAGATTTCAGTGCCGCCTCAGAAGCGGTGCTGGCAAGTCATCTTGGTAACCGTGACGTCATGCTGTATTCCCATATAGACAGGATCACTCATACAGCCTGGGGCAAAGACACGGTTATCTCGCGCACTGTCTTGCGTGACATGATGCTTCTTACTCCGCGTGATCCTGACGCTTACCTGGCTGGACTACGGACCAGTGTCGAAACCTATGACAGACAGGAGGCACTGGGCTTTCCCGGCCTTGCTGTGCTGGTTCTTCCTAAGGTGAAGAGCCAGCATCAGCGCGCCGCGCAATTGCGTCAGTCTATTCACGCCACCGAACTTGCGGTGCGGGTCCTGGATATGGAGCAGATCGACCTCTCCTCTCCCTTGATCCTTCATTCCCCACATAAGTATTCATACATGTCTCAGTTCCAACTTCTTTCCCCGGCAATGTGTCGGCGCGACGTGATCTCAATCGACATGCAGCGCGATATGGATGATCTCTTCTGGCAAGCCGGGAGCGATGGATTGGTGGCGATCAGCGTGCCGGTCTTTCATGACGGCGAAAACCTTCACGCCCTGGCTGGTGTCAGCTTTGTGATGCGCGCCCAGGGAGGCTATCGCCACATTCCAGCTACACAAACCAACCTGCCCGGTGCCGTCGAGACATCGGCGCGGGATCTCGCCCTGCGACTGATGGAGGGGGCACGCCATCACCGGCGATCTCGAGGATATGGATAGTGATTATGCAGTCTTTCCAAATCAGGGTATCTACAGCCTGGTATTCTTTCCCGGCTGC
>LLEQ01000014.1_pt1 | contig 17770 bp, 34 predicted proteins | sample 595901 | NCBI WGS metagenome assembly LLEQ01 (sample SAMN02919317, study PRJNA255460) | bioreactor metagenome | biome: chemostat; feature: culture 2012_25.3; material: sediment; isolation source: day86 25degC chemostat 2012 inoculated with Wadden Sea sediment taken from... | place: Germany: Bremen ... | reverse complement strand
CCCACCCCTTGCCACATAAAGCTGAACTTGATCACCAATTGTTTGCGTTGAAAACCGATATTCAAATGCACCAGGGTCTTCTATTCGACGCTCGTCTACTTCCAAAATCACATCGCCTGATTGCAAACCGGCGATTTCAGCTGGACCACCCGGATAAACATCGGTGATCAATGCGCCGCGTGGCGGACCAAGCAACAATCCTGCGGCCAAATCGCTGGACACGGCCTGCAATCTAGCACCCAACCATGGCCGAATGATCTCCCCACCGTTGATGCCAGCATTCGCAATGAATTTCGCCATGCTTGAAGGGATGGCAAAGCCAATTCCATTTGATCCACCAGAACGCGAATAGATCGCTGTGTTAATCCCAACGAGTTCACCGCGCATATTGACCAACGCACCACCTGAATTGCCAGGATTAATCGCCGCATCTGTTTGAATAAAAAAAACTGAAAGTCACTGACGCCTACGCCCGTACGCGCCAAGGCGGAAACAATGCCGCTGGTTACCGTCTGACCAACCCCAAATGGGTTACCAATGGCCAACACCAAATCGCCAACTTCTAAGCTCTCATCTGTTGCAAACGGCAACTCCACAAATCCTCCAGCTGGCGGGCTCTTTACCTTCAACACCGCTAAATCGGTCTTCTCGTCGGCCAAAACCAATTCGGTATGAAACTCCTGACCGTCCGCCAAAGAAATGCGGATGTCCTGCGCCCCCTCAACCACATGATTATTGGTGAGAATTATCCCAGATCATCGACTATCACACCCGATCCAAGCGATTGAGACTTACGCGGCCGCTGCTCTAGAAATGGACTACCTTGACCAAAAAAAACCGGTCAAAGAATGGATCGTTGAACGCAGACTGGCGCTGCGCAGTGATTTTGATCGCATATACATTGACGACAGAGGGCGCAGCTCTTTTCACAACCGGCGCAAACGATAAATCAATTTGCACCTTGGACTGCGGCACTTGTTTTTCCTGAGCCACTGCAGCCGCCACAAAACCAGCCGCAAAAAAACAAAAGCTATAAACAGGTGTCGGAACATGCACTTACCCCACTTTTCTGAATCAGTTTATCGCCAAACAAATAGTAACAAGATTGGCAATTTTGAGGGGCTAATCCAAATTTCTCAAACAACAGATAACGAAGCTCACAGATACATGCGGTAGCTTGGCGCATTGGCATTTGGCGGACGAGACGAACAAACCCATACGCCACCTTGCTTTTAACCAATCCTTGTAATTGCCGCGGTACCTTTATTCCAATGTTTGTGGGAGAATTGTAGTGCGTGATCATAGCAATGATATGTTGAAGGCTTTATTCGGCTACCCGAGCAAACTCTTGCGCTAGATGAGATATCAATAACTCAGTTATCACCCAATTCAGCAAACCACTTACGAAGAAATCAAATTCGTGGCGCAATAAAACAAATGCGCGTGTTTCTTGCCGGCACTACATTTTTTTTGCGCCAGCCTTGTCGCTTCAAGCGTGGAATATGGGCGTCAACAGTATTGTCATCCTCTGGACTTTGGCAATGTGGACCTTTTCTTGGTGGTTGTTTTTTTTCGCTGGCACCATTCCTATCAAACGAATGGGTCTGAAAAGGATATGGATACTTTCGTTGCTGAAACGCGGGTAAACGCGGGCCTTTATTGCTTGGGCATGGCGTTATTCTACCCCGTTGTTTCAGGAAACGAAAAGACAATCATTTGTTCGATTATGGTTGGCAGTCTTGCATTAGGAACAGTCGGCTTTTCCCATGCGCCGCGCGCAGCATTTTGGTATCTTGGGTTACACACCCTCACCATGACACTGGTTCCTTTAGTATGCGGCATCTATTGGGGCAGCACACCAGACCTATTGCTCGCCGCCCTCGCCCTAATTGGTGGCATCGCCATTTGCAACGCTGCCCTTGAACGCGCCCGATCTCAAATGAAGGCATTCAAAGATCAACAATCGCTCGTTCAACAAAATGAGATCGTCGACCTATTACTCAAAGACTACGAAGAACAGGGCGTTGAGTGGATATGGCGAACTGACGCTCAGGGCAACCTTCTTACCTGCCCACAACCTGTTCTAAAGTTGTTATCAGACAACCGGCCCATTCATGGAGCTTGCTTAATCGACACGCTCGAAGATCATATTGACCCTCAAGGAAAGGATGACCTTGACCGTGTCAGAGCCGCATTTGACGAATTCGCTGAATTTCACGACGTTACCATTCCACTTTTCTCAAAAACCACTGAGTCATTGCGTTGGATTATGATGCGCGGCCGCCCTCAATTTGATGGCTATGAGTTCATCGGTTTCCGCGGGATTTTTGCAGATGCGACGAGCAGAGTGGAATCCCAGATGCAGATCGAATTCTTGGCAGAGAAAGATCCACTAACCAAGACCTATAATCGCAATCATGTTCAAACACATCTGGAAGGTCTAGATCCGCTACTCGACAAAGCAACAGCATATCTGATCGATCTAGATGGCTTTAAACAGGTCAACGATAGCTATGGGCACTCAATCGGAGACCTACTGTTACAGCACGTTTCACGACGACTAAATGAGGTTGTAGTGACAATGGAATCGTATCTCGCCTAGGTGGCGACGAATTCTTGATTCTAATTGATGAGACAAAGGAATACCGCCCGCTAAACGGCACCCCAATTCACGAAACGGTTTTGGCAACTATTGGCAAACCCTATTTCATTGATCAGTACGAAATCTCAATCTCCGCATCTATCGGAACGGCACTCTTTCCTTATGATACAACGTACGGGCCGAGTTTATTGAACCAAAGCGACATGGCACTTTATGCCGCCAAGAAGAACGGTCGCAATCAGTGCGTTGCATTTGAACAAAGTATGCAAGCAGAGCTGCAAAAACGTCTTGTGGTTACAAACCGATTGCGTAGCGCATTGCATGAGGGAAAAATCAACCACACTATCAGCCCAATTTTGTTCCCAAACGATGCAGCTAGTCGGTTTTGAAGCGCTGGCACGCTGGACCGATGACAAACTTGGCGTTGTTGGCCCTGATATATTCATTCCAATCGCTGAAGAAACGGGCCTTATCCATGAAATTGGCGAACATATGCTGCATGCAGCCTGCACTGATGCGTTGAAATGGCAAGAACCTGACATAGGCTTCTATCCGACCGTTTCAGTCAACATGTCCCCTGTCCAAGTCATTCGCGGCAACGTTGTTGAATTGGTAAAATCTGTACTCGCCACAACAGGCCTTCAACCGGAATGTCTCGAAATTGAAGTCACAGAAAGCGTGTTGATTGAAGACACTAAAGGAACAAGCGAAACCTTGCATGCCCTTGCTGATTTAGGCGTTCGCATTGCCCTCGACGATTTTGGAACTGGCTATTCTTCACTAAACTACATTCGAGCTTTGCCGCTACATAGGTTAAAAATCGATCAGTCGTTCATTGCAGACATTGAAGACCCAGAGGCACAATCCGTCGTTCAGACCATTATCGATCTCTGTCACCGGCTTAACCTCGAGGTTATTGCAGAAGGCGTGGAAACAGCTGAGAATGTCGATACATTGAAAGCGATGAATTGCACAATTCTACAAGGCTACTACTTGTCTCGCCCACTACCGGCACCAAAGATTTCCGAGCAACTTGAAGAATTCATCAAATCGGTCGCTTAGCGCACAAACGAAAAAAAAGGCGCCCCGAAGGACGCCTTAATTCTTATCAGAGAACCTAAAGCTTACGCTGCGGCTTCTTCTGTTTCTTCTTGACGCTCTGCTGTTGGACCTGAATCCAGACCTTTAGCAGAAACATCACGGTCAACAAGCTCAATCACAGCGATTGGCGCGTTGTCACCATGACGGAAGCCAGCTTTAAGAACACGTGTATAACCGCCTTGACGGTCTTGGTAACGTGGACCCAAAACATCAAACAATTTCTTTGCTTGTGCTTCATCACCAATACGTGACGCTGCGATACGACGAGAGTGAAGATCACCCTTTTTCGCCAATGTAATCAGCTTTTCAACGATTGGGCGTAGTTCTTTGGCCTTAGGCAAAGTTGTAACGATCTGCTCGTGCTTAATAAGCGATGCAGACATATTAGCAAACATCGCTTTACGATGGCTTGCTGTCCGGTTCAACTTGCGACCAGCTTTACGGTGGCGCATTCTATTCTCCTGTCAACTCAATGCGGTAAGCGAAAAAGATCAATAGTGATCTTCAAAACGCTTCGCGAGATCTTCAATGTTTTCAGGCGGCCAGTTGGCTACATCCATACCAAGATGTAGGCCCATTTGCGCCAGAACTTCTTTAATTTCATTCAGTGATTTACGACCAAAGTTCGGCGTGCGCAACATTTCCGCTTCCGATTTCTGGATCAAATCACCAATGTACACGATGTTGTCGTTCTTCAAGCAGTTTGCAGAACGTACAGACAATTCAAGCTCATCAACTTTCTTGAGAAGAGCTGGATTAAATGCAAGCTCGGGAGCTGCATCTTCAACCACTTCCTTCTCAGGCTCTTCAAAGTTCACAAACACATTCAGTTGATCCTGCAAGATACGTGCAGCAAAAGCCACAGCATCTTCAGGTGAAATTGAACCGTCTGTTTCAACAGTCAAGTTTAGCTTGTCATAATCAAGAACTTGGCCCTCACGGGTATTCTCAACTTTGTATGACACGCGCTTGATTGGTGAGAACAACGCATCAACTGACACAAAGCCAATTGGTGCATCTTCTGGACGATTGCGATCAGCAGGTACGTAACCTTTGCCAGTCTCAACTGTAAATTCCATGTTGATCTCAGCACCATCATCAAGGTGACAAAGAACCAACTCAGGGTTCAGAACTTCAATATCGCCAGAAACCTCAATATCGCCAGCAAGAACGGCACCAGGGCCCTTCTTAGAAAGAGTAAGACGCTTTGGTCCCTCTTCTTCCATGCGAATAGAAATCTCTTTAACGTTGAGCACCATATCGGTGACATCTTCACGAACGCCAGGCACAGAAGAAAACTCGTGCAAAACGCCATCAATTTGGATTGCAGTAACTGCAGCCCCTTGAAGTGAAGACAACAATACCCGACGCAAAGCGTTACCCAATGTCAAACCGTAACCACGCTCTAGTGGTTCAGCGACAACTGAGGCAACCCGTGCCGGATCATTTCCCGGTACAATGTCCAGTTTCGTCGGCTTAATCAGTTCCTGCCAGTTTTTCTGGATCATTATAGTTTACACCCTTTCAATAATGCGGACTATCCGCCAATAGCCGCATGAAATGTAAAATTCCACACCCACCCGTTTGGCCGAACGAGTGGAAATATGAACTAAACGCGACGACGTTTGCGTGGACGACATCCGTTATGTGGAATTGATGTCACATCGCGAATGCTTGTGACTGTAAATCCAGCAGCTTGCAAAGCGCGCAATGCTGACTCACGGCCAGAACCTGGACCGCAGACTTCAACTTCCAAAGTCTTCATGTTGTGCTCTTGTGCTTTTTTTTCGCAGCATCTTCAGCAGCAACCTGTGCAGCATATGGAGTAGACTTACGAGAGCCTTTAAAACCCATTGTGCCAGCTGATGACCAAGCAATCGCATTGCCTTGCACATCAGTGATGGTGATCATTGTGTTGTTGAATGTAGAGTTTACGTGCGCAACACCAGATGTGATGTTTTTACGCTCGCGACGCTTTACGCGTGCTTCTTTAGCCATGCTTTTTCCTTATGCGATCTCATCACCACCGTTCTCAGACGGTAGCTCCACCGAAACAAATAGTGCCCTGACCAATTCAGGGCACCAAAATTACTTTTTCTTACCGGCAATTGCCTTCGCTGGACCTTACGAGTACGAGCGTTGTTATGCGTGTTCTGACCACGTGTAGGCAAACCACGACGGTGACGAAGACCGCGATAGTTACCCATATCCATCAAACGTTTGATGTTCATAGCAACAGAGCGACGAAGGTCGCCTTCTACCATGTAATCACGATCGATCGTCTCACGAACCTGAATAACTTCCGCGTCAGATAGTTCCATCACGCGTCGTTCAGCAGGAATGCCGACTTTTTCACAAATTTCAGATGCGTGTTTTGCACCAATCCCGTGAATATATTGAAGCGCAATTTCTACACGCTTATTCGTTGGGATATTCACACCAGCAATACGAGCCACGTTGCTGATCTCCTTAAATTCAATGCAGAATCACCATGATCTGCGTCCACACAACAGCAACAGACCGGCATTCGATCTCTTGCAATTTTCAAGAAACCGAGCCCAGTCGCACCAATGCGTATAACTAAGCGCGGTTCATAACCGAGTTTCCTTGCCAAAGTCAACAGCTAGGTTGACCAGACAGAAAGCTGATATTTAGTTAGCGTCCAAGGCCGCCATTATTGATGCAGTGACTTCGTCGATTCCCGCCATGCCGTCAACGGTTTTCACAAGGTCTTTCTTCGAATAAAAATCCACCAATGGAGCTGTAAGCTCATGGTAGACGTCCAAACGATTGCGAAGAACCTCTTCGTTGTCGTCTTCACGAGCACCGCCAGATTCGGCTGCACGCTGCAAGATACGGCCAACAAGTGTGTCCGCATCTGCTTGGATTTCTACAACAGCATCCAAGGCAATTCCCTTATCGCTCAACAACACTTCAAGCGCTTCCGCTTGTGCCGTTGTGCGAGGGAAACCATCAAGAATGAAGCCATTTGCACAATCTGATTCGTCTAAACGATCAGAAATGATACCAACCACTGCTTCATCAGGAACCAAGTCCCCACGAGCAATGATGTCTTTTACTTCAAGGCCTAGCGCTGTTTCCGCAGCAATGGCTGCACGAAGCATATCGCCAGTAGACAATTGTGGGATACCGTACTTCTCAATCAAAAACTGAGCTTGAGTACCTTGCCCGCTCCTGGTGGTCCTAAAAGAATTAGCCTCATTTTTTTTCCGCCGTCCTCCCAAACGTGATTTTTTTTCACCAAGCCTTCATATTGCTGCGCAATCAAATGCGACTGGACTTGTGAAATCGTATCAAGTGTTACCGTCACCATAATAAGCAACGATGTTCCACCAAGGAACGCCGAAACGTTCAACTGCGACACAAGGACCTCAGGAATAAGAGCAACAAGTGTCAAATAGACCGCACCAACAATCGTGATCCGCGTCAACACATAGTCAATATGCTGTGCTGTGCGCTCACCTGGGCGAATACCTGGAATGAACCGCCTGACTTTTTCAAATTGTCTGCTGTCTCAGTCGGGTTAAACACGATTGAGGTATAGTAGAACGCAAAGAAGAAGATCAATGAGGCAAAGATCGCAAGATATACTGGCTGTCCACGACCCAGAACCGCTGCCATTGTTGTCAACCAGCCCGGCGCATCACCTTGTGCTGCAAATGAAGCCATAGTGGCCGGCAACAAAAGCAATGAAGATGCAAAGATCACTGGGATAACACCAGCAGTATTCAACTTAAGCGGCAGGTGAGATGTATCGCCTTGGAACATCTTGTTGCCAACTTGGCGCTTAGGATACTGCACAAGTAGCTTTCGCTGCGCTCGTTCAAAGAACACAATCACCGCAATCACCACAACCGCCAGGACCAAAAGTCCGACAACACCAATTGTTGGCAGTGCGCCTGTTCGGCTCAGCTCAAGGGTTTGCGCAATCGCAGCTGGAAGTGTTGCCACAATACCTGCGAAAATGATCAACGAAATACCGTTACCAACACCGCGTGATGTTACTTGTTCACCAAGCCACATCAAGAACATCGTACCGCCAACAAGCGTCACAACTGTTGAGATTCGGAAGAACCAACCTGGGTTCGACACAACGCCTTCGCTCGCTTCCAAGCCAACGGCAATCCCGTATGCTTGCAGGGCACAGAAAACCACGGCCAAATAGCGCGTATATTGGTTGATCTTACGACGTCCCTGCTCACCCTCTTTCTTCAACGCTTCAAGCGTTGGCGAAGCGGTGGTCATCACTTGGATAACAATCGAGGCCGTAATGTAAGGGATCAAGTTGAGGGCAAAAATCGCCATACGCTCAACCGCACCACCAGCAAACATGTTGAACATGCCAAAAATGCCAGATTGTGCACGATCAAATGTCGCAGCAAATGCATCGCCGTCAATTCCTGGGATAGGAATATATGTGCCGAGCCGATAGACCAAAAGCGCACCTAGGGTAAACCAGATGCGCTGTTGAAGATCTTTTGCCTTGGCAAAGGTCGAAAAATTTAAGTTCCGGGCAAGTTGTTCTGCTGCCGAAGCCATATAGCTCAGTCCTTAACTCAAGGAAAAATGTTCGTTATTACTCAGCTGCAGGAAGGTCTACTTTACCACCAGCAGCTTCAACGGCCGCCAAAGCGCCCTTTGATGCGTGATCAACTTTGAATGTTACTTTTTTTTCGCAGTGAACTCGCCACCAGCGATCAAGCGAACACCGTCTTTTGCACGACGAATAACGCCGGCACCAACAAGTGCTGTCACATCAACACACCCTTGGCGTCCAAACGACCAGCATCGATAGCTGATTGAATGCGATCCAAGCGTACAGCATTGAACTTTTTCGCGAATGGATTGTTAAATCCACGCTTAGGCATTTGCTGAATCAGGTTAGTCTGTTCACCGCGGAAGCCATTTACAGACACGCCTGAGCGTGACTTTTGACCTTTAACACCGCGGCCACCTGTCTTGCCTTTGCCAGAACCGATACCACGACCAATGCGCGTACGGTTTTTTTTGTAGAGCCTTGATTGTCGGCCAACTCATTCAGTCGCATGACAAACCCTTTAATTACTTCTCGTCGACAACGCGAACGAGGTGGGAAACTTTGTTGATCATCCCGCGAACAGCTGGCGTATCTTCCAGTGTTTTACGACGATGCATCTTGTTCAAGCCAAGACCAACAAGCGTAGCGCGTTGGTCCTGAGTGCGGCGGATTGGGCTACCAATCTGCTCTACTGTTACTGTTTTATCAGCCATGTCTCAACTCCAGTTCAAACGCTTATATTATGCGTTTGCTGTTTCGCCAACGTCAGATTCACGACGGCGACCTTGGATTTCAGAAACTTTCAAACCACGACGTGCAGCAACTGAACGTGGGCTTTCAAGATTTTTCAAAGCATCAAAGGTAGCGCGCACCATGTTGTATGGGTTTGCTGAACCCTGAGATTTCGCAACAATGTCGGAAATACCCAAAGTCTCAAAAACCGCACGCATAGGACCACCAGCAATGATACCAGTACCAGCAGGAGCTGCACGAAGCAGAACTTTACCGGCGCCGTGGCGACCATTTACATCGTGGTGCAATGTACGTGCTTCACGCAGTGGCACACGTATCATTTGACGTTTAGCTTGCTCAGTCGCCTTGCGGATCGCTTCAGGCACTTCACGTGCTTTACCATGACCAAAGCCAACACGGCCCTTCTGATCACCAACCACAACAAGTGCAGCAAAGCCGAAACGACGGCCGCCCTTTACCACTTTCGCTACGCGATTGATGTGGACCAGGCGATCAACAAATTCGCTATCGCGCTCTTGATTGTCTCTCATCGTCTCAACCAATTCTTCTCAATTGTTCTCAATTCAGTCATCGCATTCATTAGAAGCGAAGACCACCTTCGCGTGCTGCTTCTGCCAAAGCCTTCACACGGCCATGATAAAGATATGCACCACGGTCAAATACAACGTCTTCAACGCCGGCTTTTACTGCGCGTTCAGCAAGCAACTTGCCCACTTCTGTCGCAGCTGCTTGGTTTGAGCCTTTATCAGCTTTGACATTGCTGTCCAAAGTTGATGCAGCTGCAACCGTGCGGCCTGTTGTGTCATCGATGACCTGAGCATAAATATTTTTCTCAGAGCGGAATACCGACAAACGAGGACGCCCATTAGCGCGCAACTTAACTGCGCGACGTACCCTCGCCTTACGGCGGTCCTTAGATTGGCTGCGGTTCGCCATGTTTTCGCGTCCTTACTTCTTCTTACCTTCTTTGCGGAAGATATATTCGTCTTCATAACGGATACCCTTGCCTTTATAAGGCTCCGGTGGCCGGTATTCACGAATGTTTGCGGCAACTTGCCCAACAACTTGTTTATCAATGCCAGAAATAACAATCTCAGTCGCCTGTGGCGCCTGAAGTTGAATACCTTCTGGGGCTTTGAAAATCACGTCATGTGAGAAGCCTAGCGCCAACTTAAGGTCAGAACCTTGCATTTGCGCACGATAACCAACACCGCTGATTACCAACTTCTTTTCAAATCCATCTTTAACACCGGATACAATGTTTTGTACCAATGTGCGTGACATTCCCCATGCAGAACGAGCAGCTTTCGTGTCGTTCACAGGAGTGACCTTGACGCCTTCGTCGGTCATTTCAACAGTCACGAGATCCACCAGATCGACAGACAATTCGCCTTTTGGGCCTTTTGCCTTAACCGTCTGGCCTTCGATTGTGACCGTCACACCATCAACTGGGGCGACTGGTTTCTTGCCAATACGAGACATTTTCTTTTGCCTTCTCGGATCAAACCGTAGCTTTTATAGAGGATAATTGTGAACGCCTTAAAAGACGCGGCACAACACTTCCCCACCAACATTATTCGTACGTGCTTCGTGATCGGCCATAACACCTTTTGGTGTAGAAACGATCGAAACGCCCAAACCATTCGCAACTTGTGGAATATTCTTCACAGAAGCATATACGCGACGTCCAGGTTTAGAAACACGCTGGATTTCGCGAATGACAGGCTTGTCGTCGAGATATTTCAACTCAACGTCATATTCCGCAGAACCGTTTTCAAATTCAGTAACGGTGTAGCCGCGAATAAAGCCTTCAGACTTCAAAACATCCAACACACGAGCCCGCAATTTAGATGCAGGTGTTTTGACAGTAGTCCGGTTACGCATTTGCGCATTCCGAATACGTGTCAGCATATCACCAAGCGGATCAGTAAAACTCATCGCTTAATTCTCCTTACCAGCTCGATTTCACGAGGCCAGGGATTTTTCCCTTATTGCCCAAATCGCGTAATGCAATACGTGACATTTTGAGCTTGCGATAATACCCACGTGGCGACCAGTTACTTCACAACGGTTGCGCAAGCGAACTTTTGCACCATTACGAGGTAGCGCAGCCAATTTTAGCTGTGCTTGGAACCGCTCTTCCAGTGGAAGTGAAGCGTCTTTCGTGATCGCCTTGAGAGCCGCGCGTTTTTCAGCATCACGTGCTACCAAACGGCGCTTTTTCTCATTGTTCTCTACGGCGCTTTTCTTTGCCATTCTTCTCTCGTCCTTATCCGACTGTCACGTTTTAGGCTGTTTGCCCAAACGGGAAGTTAAAGCCCTTAAGAAGCGCCAACGCTTCTTCATTTGTGTTCGCAGTCGTACAAACAATCACGTCAAGGCCCCAAATTTGGTCGACTTTGTCGTAATTGATTTCAGGGAAAACGATATGTTCCTTGATGCCCATAGCAAAATTGCCACGACCGTCAAAGCTTTTATCGTTCAGACCGCGAAAGTCACGTACACGTGGCAAAGCAATGTTTACCAAACGATCCATGAATTCGTACATCTGCGTCTTACGTAGAGTTACTTTACAACCCAAGTTCATCTCTTCACGAACTTTAAAGCCCGCAATAGATTTCTTAGCTTTTGTAATCACTACTTTTTGACCAGCAATAGCTTCCAAATCAGCAGCTGCTGATTTCACTTTCTTGCTGTCATTAACTGCTGCACCAACACCCATGTTCAGCACGATTTTGTCGAGCTTAGGAACCTGCATTGGATTCTTGTAGTTAAATTCTTCGATCAACGCTGCACGTACAACTTCGTCATAGTGCGTGCGTAGGCGTGGGACGTAGTTCTCAGCCATCGATCACTTCTCCCGAACGTTTTGCAACGCGTTTCTTTTCGCCATCCTTAACAACAAAACCAACACGAGTTGCTTTGTTGTCTTTAGGATCAACGAGCGCGATATTTGACAAATGAATTGGCGCTTCTTTTGTAAAGATGCCGCCTTCTTCAGTTTGGGTCGCACGCTGGTGACGCTTAACAAGGTTCACACCCTGAACAACCGCACGGTTGTCATTTGGGTTGATGCTCAGCACGTCGCCGGTTTTACCCTTATCGCGACCTGTGAGGACAATAACCTTGTCGCCCTTTTTAATTTTCGCAGCCATTGCTAGAGCACCTCCGGTGCAAGCGAAACAATCTTCATGTGGTTCTTTGAACGCAGTTCACGAGGAACTGGGCCAAAGATACGTGTGCCGATTGGCTCTTCACTAGTGTTCACCAAAACCGCTGCGTTGCGGTCAAAACGGATCGTGGTACCATCAGGACGACGAATGTCTTTAGCTGTACGTACAACAACTGCACGCATAACTTGTCCCTTTTTAACACGGCCACGCGGAATAGCTTCTTTAACGGAAACAACAATTGTGTCCCCTACAGAAGCGTATTTACGCTTAGAGCCGCCCAGCACCTTGATGCACATAACACGACGCGCACCGGAGTTATCCGCGACATCGAGATTCGTCTGCATCTGAATCATGACTGGTAGCCTTCTTAATTGTTGGTTGGTTGATGCCAACCTCTACTTAAATCCAAAGTCCGAAGTTCAAAGCTTTTTAAGAAGCTTGAATAACGGCCCATCTTTTGTTCTTCGAAATCGGCGCACATTCTTGGATTTGAACAATATCGCCAGCTTTCGCTGTGTTCGCCTCGTCGTGAGCCTGATACTTTTTCGAACGACGTACCACTTTTTTTTCAGTAGTGGGTGTGTGAAGCGGCGTTCGACGCGCACAACAACCGTTTTGTCGTTCTTGTCAGAGACTACAGTCCCTTGCAATATACGTTTAGGCATTCAAGCCGCTCCTACTCGCCCGCTACGCTTTTTTTTCGCGCAGGATTGTTTTAACCCGTGCGACGTCGCGGCGTACTTGCCGAACTCGCGCGGTGTTTTCAAGCTGTTGCGTTGCACCTTGGAAGCGCAGGTTAAACTGCTCTTTCTTCAGGTCTAGCAACTCTTGCTTCAGCTCATCTGCGGTCTTAGCCCGCACATCATTCGCTTTCATCTTATCGATCCCTTAGTCGGCGATACGTGTAACAACACGCGTCTTGATCGGCAACTTCATTGCTGCAAGGCGTAAAGCCTCACGTGCGACTTCATCCGATACACCGTCAATCTCAAACATGACCCGACCAGGCTTAACCCGAGCGGCCCAATAATCGATCGAACCTTTACCTTTACCCATCCGAACTTCAGTCGGCTTAGTGCTTACTGGCACGTCAGGGAAGATGCGGATCCAAACACGGCCCGCACGCTTCATGTGACGGGTCATCGCACGACGAGCTGCCTCAATTTGGCGAGACGTCACACGTTCTGGCTCTTGTGCTTTAAGGCCGTGAGACCCAAAGTTCAATGCGCTACCGCCTTTTGCAACACCGCGGATACGGCCTTTGTGCATTTTGCGGAATTTGGTGCGTTTAGGTTGCAACATTTTTCAATATGCTCCTTAACCGGCGTTTTGACGACGCTGCTGACGCTGAGGCTTATCGCCTGAGCCTTCTGTCGCGCGACGTTCGTGTGCCATTGGATCGTGCTCAAGGATTTCGCCTTTAAAGATCCAAACTTTTACACCGATAATGCCGAAAGTTGTTTCACCTTCTGCTGTACCATAATCGATATCAGCACGAAGAGTGTGCAACGGCACACGGCCTTCACGGTACCATTCGGTCCGCGCAATATCAGCACCGCCCAAGCGACCCGCAACATTCACTCGAATGCCTTGAGCGCCCATGCGCATTGCTGTTTGTACGGCACGCTTCATAGCGCGACGGAATGAAACCCGACGCTCAAGCTGCTGTGCAATACCTTGCGCAACCAAAGTCGCGTCAGTTTCAGGCTTGCGAACTTCAACAATGTTCAAGTGCACTTCTGAATCTGTGAACTTACGCACTTTCGCGCGAAGTTTTTCGATGTCAGCGCCTTTTTTTTACCGATCACGATACCCGGACGTGCTGTGTGAATAGACACACGACACTTACGGTGTGGACGCTCGATAACAATCTTAGAAACTGCAGCTTGCTTAAGAGTCTTCTCAAGCATTTTGCGGATCTTCAGATCTTCTTGCAACAACGTGCCGAATTCACCTTTGTTGGCGTACCAGCGACTGTCCCAAGTGCGGTTTACGCCGAGGCGGAAACCAATAGGATTGATCTTATGGCCCATTATGCAGCTCCTCAACTTCACGTACAACGATTGTCAAGTGAGAGAAAGGTTTCAAAATCTTTCCTACACGACCACGAGCACGCGGACGAAAACGTTTCATCACAAGCGACTTGCCAACATATGCTTCAGCTACGACCAACGCGTCTGTATCCAGACCGTGGTTGTTTTCAGCATTGGCGATTGCGCTTTCCAATGTCTTTTTAACGTCTTTGGCAATTCGTTTTGGTGAGAATGCCAAATCAGCCAAGGCTTTTTCGACTTTCTTGCCCCGAATAGTTGTTGCAACAAGGTTCAACTTTTGAGCTGGTGCGCACTTGGCGCAGCACTGCCCGTGCCTCGTTGTCTTTCAGCGTACGTTCACGCTTTGCCTTACCCATCGTTACTTCCTCTTCGCCTTCTTATCGGCGCCGTGACCGTAATATGTGCGGGTCGGAGAGAATTCGCCAAATTTATGGCCAATCATCTCTTCAGACACATTAACAGGCACGTGTTTTTGACCGTTATAAACGCCAAAGGTCAATCCAACGAACTGAGGCAAAATTGTAGAGCGACGGCTCCAAATTTTGATAACCTCGTTGCGGCCAGATTCCCGAACCTTCTCGGCTTTTTTTTGATCAGATATCCGTCTACAAACGGACCTTTCCAAACAGAACGTGTCATATGACCTACCTGCCCTTCTTCTGATGACGTGAACGAACAATAAATTTGTCCGTTGATTTGTTAGAGCGGGTACGCTTGCCCTTAGTTGGCTTACCCCAAGGTGTCACTGGGTGACGACCACCAGAAGTACGACCTTCACCACCACCGTGAGGGTGATCGATCGGGTTCATGGCAACACCACGAACCTGCGGACGTTTGCCCAACCAGCGTTTACGGCCAGCTTTACCAAGGTTTGTGTTGGAGTGATCGGCGTTTGATACCGCACCAACTGTTGCCATGCAAGAGCCAGGAACCAAACGTGTTTCACCTGAACCCAAGCGAAGGATTGCCATGCCTTGATCGCGACCAACATACTGAACGTATGTACCAGCCGAACGTGCAATCTGACCGCCCTTCAAAGGCTTCATTTCAACGTTGTGTACGATCGTACCAACCGGCATGCGCTCAAGTGGCATAGCGTTGCCTGGCTTGATATCCACTGAGTTGCGTGAAGCGACAACTTTGTCACCAGCACCCAAACGCTGTGGAGCCAAGATATAGGCTTGCTCGCCATCTTCATAGTTCACAAGCGCGATGAAGGCTGTACGGTTTGGATCATATTCCAAACGCTCAACAGTACCAACAACGTCATATTTGCGACGCTTGAAGTCTACCAAACGGTAGGCACGCTTCACGCCACCGCCTTGGCGACGCATGGTGATGCGACCAGAATTGTTTCGGCCACCCTTGTTTGTCAGACCTGACGTAAGTTTCTTAACCGGGCCGCCCTTGTGAAGTTCAGAGCGATCAATACCGATCAAGGCACGCTGGCCTGGCGAGGTGGGATTATATTGCTTCAAAGCCATTTTCTAATCGTCCTGCCCTAAAGTCCGGTAGCAAGGTCAATTGACTGACCTTCAGCCAATGTAACGATTGCTTTTTTTTAACGTCTTTACGCTGACCAACACGGCCCTTAAAACGCTTTTCTTTACCCTTACGGATCAACGTATTAACGGCTTGAACCTTAACAGAGAACAAACCTTCAACCGCCTTTTTGATTTGAGGCTTGGTTGCGTCGATTGCCACGTCAAAAACAACTTGATTGTGCTCGGAAGCCATCGTTGATTTTTCAGTCACAACAGGGTTGCGAATAATGTCATATGCGCGTTCGGTGCTCATGAGAAACGTGCCTCCAAGCTTTCCAATGCCGCTTTGGTCAAGACCAATTTATTGCGACGAAGGATGTCATAAACATTGATACCTTGCGCAGGCAAAACATCGATATGTGGAATGTTGCGCGCCGCACGAGCGAAGTTCTCGTCAAGCTCTGCACCACCAATAATCAATGCGTTGTCAAAACCAAGTGCACCAAAAGACTTCTTCAATTGAGCTGTCTTTGGCTCTTTTGATTCTGCTTTATCAAGGATCACTAGGTCACCCGCTTTTGCCTTAGAAGACAAAGCAAGTTTAAGCGCCAATGCACGAACCTTTTTCGGCAAGCTAACCGCATGTGAGCGAGTAACTGGACCAAAAGCACGACCACCACCACGGAACTGTGGAACCTTACGGTTACCGTGACGCGCGCCGCCTGAACCTTTTTGGCGAACAAACTTCTTTGTTGTGCCGCGAATGTCAGAACGACCTTTGGTCTCGTGCGTACCAGCCATTTTTTTTCAACTGCTGATAGCGAACCATACGGTGCAAAATGTCAGCGCGTGGCTCTAGACCAAACACGTCATCTGCAAGTTCAACTTTACCAGCGGCTTTGCCCTCTAGGGTTTGTACTGAAAGTTCCATTATTCAGCGCCCCCTTCTGAAGCTTCAGCTGCTGCAACAACTGCTTTGAATGAACCAGGAGTTGGTACATCTGCAGGAATTGCTTTTTTTTCACAGCATCACGAACCATAATCCAGCCACCTTTTGAGCCCGGTACAGCACCCTGAACCATGATCAAACCGCGTTCTACGTCAGTTTTAATCACTTTAAGGTTCTGAGTTGTTGACCGAACAGCACCCATGTGACCAGCCATCTTCTTACCTTTGAAGACTTTACCTGGATCTTGACACTGACCAGTCGAGCCGTGCGCACGGTGAGAGATAGAAACACCGTGAGTTGCGCGCATGCCGCCAAAGTTGTGCCGCTTCATCGCACCGGCAAACCTTTACCGATTGAAGTACCTGAAACGTCAACCAACTGACCAACATTAAAGTGGTCAGCCAACATTTCGGCGCCCACATCAATCATGTTGTCTTCCGATACACGGAATTCAGCCAGCTTGCGCTTTGGCTCAACTTTAGCAACCGCGAAATGACCACGGCCTGCTCTAGTTACATTCTTTACTTTGGCTGTACCAGCACCCAATTGGAGCGCTGTATAACCATCTTTGTCCGCCGTCCGCTGAGCGACAACTTGGCAGTTCTGAAGACCAAGAACCGTTACAGGGATGTCTTGTCCATCCTCGGTAAAGATCCGGGTCATGCCCAGCTTCTGTGCGATCACACCTGAACGCATCGGTTTACACCTTTTTCTTTTATCTTAAAGTTTGATCTCGACGTCCACACCGGCCGCCAGATCCAACTTCATGAGTGCATCCACTGTCTGTGGAGTAGGCTCTACAATGTCCAAAAGACGCTTGTGAGTCCGAATTTCAAATTGCTCGCGGCTCTTCTTATCGATGTGCGGCGAACGGTTGACAGTGTATTTGTCAATTCGTGTTGGCAACGGGATCGGGCCACGAACTTGAGCGCCTGTGCGCTTAGCAGTGTTTACGATCTCGCTCGTTGAACTATCGAGTACTCGATGGTCGAACGCTTTAAGCCGGATACGAATGTTTTGACCATTCATGTCGATGCTTCCTAAAAATACGCGTCAGCGGCACGTTAATGAACGCGCCGCTTTTGCGCTGTTAAAT